>Ga0209261_10000402_pt1 | contig 11665 bp, 10 predicted proteins | sample DOMMetBare1Fresh_FD_187470 | JGI IMG/M metagenome (GOLD analysis project Ga0209261, IMG submission 187470) | Wetland sediment microbial communities from St. Louis River estuary, USA, under dissolved organic matter induced mercury methylation -... | ecosystem: Environmental > Aquatic >...
GCGAGGGACGGCGGCGCGGCGAGGCCGGCGAGGGAACTGACCACCACGATTGCACTGTGACCGAAGCGTTGCTCGAGCAGGGCGGGCAGCGCGACACGCGCCGAGACCACGGCGGTCATCAGGTTGACCTGCAGCGCCTGCTGCCATTCCGCGTCGGTCGTCTCGCGAACAGTCCCCGGGCCCTCGCCTCCGGCGTTGGCGATCAGGACGTCGATTCCGCCGAGACGCTCACGCGCGGTGCCGACCACGGCCTCCATGGCCTCGGCGTCGGCGGCATCGGCCGGTAGGGCGAGGGCCACCTGCTGGGTCTGCGGGGTTGGCAGGGTTGTCTGTGCGGCCATCGCCCTCAGTTCGGCCCCGAGCGCGTGCAGAGGCTCTGGCCGGCGTCCGACCAGGACGACGAGACCACCCCCGGCCACCCACCGGCGGGCGACGGCGGCGCCGATCCCGGTCCCCGCTCCGGTGATCAGGGCGACCGAGCCGGAGAAGGGTCCCTCGGGCGAGCCGGTCACGACAGCAGTCGCTCGGTACGGGTCAGCACCTCGCGGCAGAACGCCGCCACACCGTCGGGGTCGTCGATGAACTGACTCGGCTTGATGCAGAACGTGCCGAACCCCTGGGCCATCTGGTCGGGGATGGATTCCAGCGCCTCGCCGAGGTCGGCGCACGAGGTGGCGTCGGGGAAGCGCGCCCGGGTACCGCCGACGAGTTCGAGCGAGGACGTCGCGCGTCCGGCCTGCTGCAGGGCACTGGCGAGTTGCACGAGCATCGCCGGGGTGGGCCGGCCCAACGGGTTGTAGCCCGAGCCGTACCGGACGAGCCGGCGGATCAGGGCGGGGTGCAGCGTCTCGCCACCGAACCAGACCGGCGGTCCCTGCGCGCTGACCGGACCGGGCGAGACCCACACGTCGTCGAAGGCGTAGAACCGGCCTTGATAGCTCACGGGTTTGTCCAGGGCGCAGGCCTGCCAGGTGGCGTCCCAGATCTCCAGCTGCTCGTCGAGGCGTGCCCCGCGCTCGCCGAAGGGGACGCCGAGGGCGGCGTACTCGTCGGCGTGCCAGCTGACCGTCGGCTGGACCACGAGGCGGCCGTTGCTGAGCCCGTCGAGCGTCGCAAAGTCCTTGGCCAGCAACAAAGGATGGCGCAGTGGCGAGATGACGGCGGAGGCTACCAGTCGGATCCGCTGGGTGCACGCCGCGACGGCGGCGAGCATGAGCAGGGATGATGGCCACGGTGTGTGCGGGTCCTGGTTGCCCGGCAACGCGTACTCGCGAGGGTTGGCCATCCGGCCGGCCGAGCCGGCGTTGAGCCCGAGAACGACGTGCTCGCTGGTCATCACCGCGTCGAAGCCTGCATCCTCGGCCTCACGCGCCCAGCGGACGACGGTCGCCAGCGCTTCCTTCGGTGGCCCCCCGGTCAACATGGTCCAGTTCTCGGTGAGAACGAGTACGAAACGAGGGATCACCCGGACATTATGCTCAGCCGGTTCACCCGATCGGCGTAGCCACGCTGGCGGGTCCACCTAGGATCTGTCTCGTTCCGCTCAGGGGAACGGTTGCCGGGCGCAATCCGAAGGGGGACACGCGTGACCGGGCAGTACACGTTGGACCAGACCGAGCACGCCGTGGCCGAGCGCCTGGCGGGGCTTCCGGTCGACCGAGCCGCGATGGCGGCCGTGGGCAGTCTGTATCGGGCAGCGGGGGCGGTCCGCAATCACTTCGAGCGGACGGTGCTCACCGAGTACGACCTCACCTGGACGGGCTGGGTGGTGCTCTGGGTCGTCTGGGTGTGGAACGACATCGAGAGCCGACATGCGGCGTCCGAGGCCGGCATCACCAAGTCAACGCTGACGGGGGTGGTCACGACGTTGGAGAACCGAGGGTTGATGCAGCGACGGACGCACCCGACCGACGGACGCCGGGTGATCCTGTCACTGACCGGGAAGGCATCGACGATGATGACCGAGCTCTTCACGCGGCTCAACGCGCGGGAGGTCGAGGTGCTCCAGGGTCTCAGCGCGCAGGAACGAGAGACGTTGACGACGGCTCTGCGCAAGGTGGTGCTGCAACTGGAGCAAGGCCCCGGCACGGCGCCACCCCCTGTCCCTCCAGGCGCTCGCCCGCGCATCTCCTGACCGCGAGGCCCGCGACGGCTTCACCGTCGGTCAGAAGGGTGGGTCGTCGTCGTGGGCCACGAGACTTCGACCAGTCGGGGTGACCCATCGGGTCTGCCGGCCGACGCGGGTGGGGATGAACGGTGAGGGTCCGTTCTTGAGTCGGTGGTGGTGTCGACAGAGCGGGTGCAGGTTGCAGTCACAGGTGGCACCACCGGCGCCATGAGCCAGGCGATGGTCGAGGTCGCAGGCTTCGGCCCGGCGACGGCAGCCCGGGAAGCGGCAGGTGCCGTGGCGCGCCTCGACCAAGGCTCGGGTGAGCGGTCCCGGGGTGTACCTGGGGGTGCAGGTCGACTTGCCGATGCCGAGCACCGTGCCGTGCAGCGGGCTGCCGGGACGGTCGTCGAGGATCAGGCACTGCCAGGTCGCATCCTCGCCGTGTGTGGCGATCAGTTCGTGCAGCATCGCCGCCGGCACCGGACCGTAGCCGTCCAGCTCACCCACGGCCGCATCGGCGCCTGCGCCGGGTCCGGCCAGGACCGAGAAGGGGACCGTGATCCGGATCTGGGCTCGTCGTGCCGGCCGCAGGGACGGCTGCCCGCCTGCGTGTCCGGCGGACGCGGCCTCGGTTGTGACGGCCGGGGCGTTGCCGGTGAACTGCTCGGCAGCCGCGACAAGGGTGTCCAGGAGGACGTCGGCCCGGTTGACGTGACCGGGCAGCGCAGCAGGTCCACGAGCGGTCGGGTCGCTGGTGTCGGCCGCCTCGGTCAGGACTTCCAGGGCACGCCGGGCCGCCTCGATGTCCGGCGCCGGGGCCGTGACCGTCATCGAACCCAGCCCGGGACCTGGCGCGCCGAACCGGACCCCGGTCGAGGTCCGCACACACGAGGCGACCAGGTCGGCGTGCGCGGCCGGGTCCAGACGGGCGGCCAACCGCTCGGTGCGCACCCGCAGCTGCGACCAGGTCAGACCGGCCGCCAGATCGAGCAACTGGTGCTCGACCCGCCGCGCGGTGGCTTCGTCCAGGTGGAGGGTCTGCTCGTGCAACACCCTGGCCTTGGCCAGGTCCAGCTCACCGCGGACCACCCGATCCCAGGTCGAGGGCAACCGGTCCGGCAGCTCCCGGACCAGCTCGATCCGATGCCGCACACCGTGCTCGGACACCCCGCACACCGCCGCGACCTCGGCCACCGCCGACCGGAACCCCAGCTCGGCCAGGCCTCGCTCGTCGTCCCTGTCGGGGAACGGCTGCTCGTTCTCCCGGCGACGTGCCAATTCGTCGGTCGCCATGACCGAGGCCAGATTCGCCCACTCCGCCAACCGATGCCCTGCGGCCGCCACATCCACCAGGAGCGCGTCCGGCAGATCCACACCGCCGGCCGACAGCACGGGCACCACCGGGCCGGACCCAGCAGCCGACCCACCGGACCCGACCCAGGACTCGGTGACAGATTCAGCGTCGTCCACGGGGTCGGACACAGGGTCGGCCTCGGCCTGGGCGTACGTGGACAGCTCGGCCAGGTTCCCGATCGCGGTGTGCACCGCTGCAGCCAATCCCGCGCCCGCCGGGACCTCACGAGCCAACGCCGCGGCCAACGCCACCGGCGACGACGGGGACGGGGACGGGGACGGGGACGATGTCGAACCCGACTGCGACAGCACCCATGACTGGAGCCGGACCCGCTCCAGCAGACCCTGATGCCGCTCGACCAGCGCCGCGTACGCGTCCTCGGCCCGGGCCCTGTCCTCCACCGCGAGGTCACGCTGATGGGATACCCACGACAGCTCCGACCGCAGACGCTTCACCTCGGCGGTCAACGCCTGCGCCTGAGAGCGCACCCAGGCGAGCTCGAAGCCCCCGACATCGACGACGGGCAGCTCGGGCTGAACCAGGGTCACATGCGCAGTCTACTCGAACATATGTTCGAAGACAAGCGTTGTGCTCAATTGGTGGAGAGCACCTGCAGTTCGCCGATGTTGCGGGTCGTCGTCGCCACCAGGTCGAGCGGGATGGTGCCGGCCTGACCTCCGCCGCTCCAGTCGACGGTCCAGTGCGACGTGGCGGTGATCGTGTACGGCGATCCCTGCCTGCGGTACACGTGGCCGCAGGTCGGGGATTCCCTCAGGTCGTAGGCGTCGACGTACTCCGTGCCTCGCGCGGCCTCACCGGCGCAGTGGACGACGGTGCCGTCCCCCATGTACCAGTCGATCGCCGTGACAGTCGCGTCGAGGGTGACGGTCAGCGCCCCGTCGGAATCCGTGACGCGGATGGGCCCGACCGTGGTGGAGCTCGGGCTCCGGACCCACATCCAGACCGGCATGCCGACCACCCCGAGCCGGCCGGCGCCTTCCTCGGGAACCATGCCGATCTGAATGGCGGTCAAGCCCATGCGCGCGAGTGCCGCGCGAGCAGCCGTCTCCGGATCGCCTGCTCCCGGAGGGACCCAACGTCGGACCAGGACGGTGGTTCCGTTGAGACCGTCCAGTGAGCACTCGTAGGTGAGGACCGTGCCATTGGTGTGACCAGCCCACGCAGGATCACCTTGAGGCGGGGGCGACACATCGGGAACGATTCGACACGCTGGAGGTGTGGCTTGCAGTGGCTGCACGCCTCTTCTCGACTCGGGCAATTGGCGAGGCGTGCCGGGTGCTTCGGCGCTGACTACGCATTCGGCTGTGGCTCTAGAGCGTCGGGCACATGGATCTTGACCGCTTGGTGAAGGAATTGGAGCTGGGGCAGCCAAGACCGCTGTGACAACAATGGCGCTAAGGTTTAGCATGAGGAAGCCCCGTGGTTCTCTAGCCTCGCCACGACCCATCCGTCCACGCCAGCTTCGGTACCCGGATAAAACCGGACCCAGATCCTTGTTTCCCAGAAACGTGGAACGCCAACCTTGCGAATTGATTTGCCGGACAAGTCGATGAATTCGGCCTCGCTCGCATCTTCACAACTCGACAGCACGATCTCGGGCACTTCGTGCTTTCCCGCCCGTGGACTGAGATTGACTGAGGAGACTGAAGCCCTGGCTATCACAACCCGTCCGACCTGATGGGCTTTCGACTTTGCGAGTAACGCCGCCTCGTACTTGGAATCATCCAATGCCGTGTAAGTGGCAACCGATGAGAGGGGTGCGACGTTCATTCCGCCGTCTTGCTGCACTTGATTGAAGACCTGCACGTATTGCCGATAGGCGTCGACAGCAGAAGCGGCAGCCTTCGCCTCGGCAGGAGTCAGCGACGCCGGCACCGACACCGACACCGACACCCTCGGTGTGGCACCACCCGACCCGGCCGGATCGCTCGGCGGACCCGAGGAGTCGGACGGCTCGGCACTGACCGCCACCCTCGCCGACCCGGACGACGCGGACGACGTGGACGACCCCGAACCTCCGGAGCACGCGCCGGCCGCCAGCAGCACGGCCGCAAGCACGACCCCTGCCGCCAATCCCGCCGGGCCACGACCCCGCCCTCGAGTCGCATCGTCCGACCATCCACCACGGACCGGCTCGGTGGCCACGCGCTTGGGTCCTCTCGACGACGGCTTCGGCGACGGTTCTGCGAGAACGTCCCGACGAACGAACGTGACCGCGGCGCCCATTCTGTGACATCCCGACGTCAGATTTCACCTTTGTCGCGATGTCGATGATCTCGGAGCGGCCGTGGTGCCCGACACCCGTCAGTCCGCGCCGCGCCGCAGCCGCTTGGTCTCTCCTCGCCGCCGCTTCTGCTCCACCCGCCGCCGCTGCGACGCGCGACTGGGCCGGGTGGCCCGTCGCGTCGCCGGCGGTGGCGCCACCGCCTCGCGGACCAGCGCTGCGAGCCGTGCCGACGCCGCATCCCGGTTCCGCCGCTGCGACCGGAACTGGGCCGCCACCACGCTCACCACGCCGTCCACACTCCGCGGCGCCAACCGTGCCAGAGCACGCTCGCGAACCGCTTCCGGCAGCGACGGTGACCCAGCGGCGTCCCACAACAACTCGACCCGGGAGTCGGTGGTGTTCACGCCCTGTCCCCCGGGACCGGACGACCGCGAGAACCGCCACTGCAACTCCCGGGCGGGAATGCGCAGCGTCGACGTCACGACGAGGTCGGCCTCCATGCCCTCAGCATGGCGCACCGAGCGGTCGGCAGATCGAAGCGAGCCGAGACCTCAGTACTGAGTGGGCAACCGGCGCTCCCAGCGCGCCTGGATCCGCGCCGAGGCCAGTGCCTGATTGGCCTGGCTCACCACGTCCTCCGCCGACCCCACGACCGACACCACCGCGGTGCGCAGCCGCAGCGGACGGGTCAGCTGCAGCGACTCCACGCACGCCGTCCCGACCTCGTCGGCCAGCCGCGTCGCCACCTGCTCGCCAGCTTCGATCTCCGTGGCGGCGAGCAAGATGGCGAGCTCGTCGGTGCCGAGCCGGTAGGGGACGTCGCCGACCCGCAGCGCCGACGCCACCGTGTCGGCCACCAGGCCCAGCGCTTGGTCGGCCTGCTCGGCGCCCTGCTCGGTCCGCAGCCGGGCCAGCCCGTCGACCTCGGCGACGATCAGGCTGACCGCCATGCCGTGCTCCTCACGCGTTCGCAGCGCCACGCGCAGGTCGTGCATCAGCCGATCCTGCGGGGCCAGGCCGGTCACCGGGTCGACGTGCTCACCCTCGTTGCGCAGCCCACCGCGGCGGGTGAGCGCATCCAGCGTGGCACCCGTCATCCGGGCCAGCCGGTCGAGCAGGCTCTGTTCGGGGGCCGTGAACGGCCGCGTGCCGGGACGGCGGGCGATGATCGCCCCGACGTGGGCACCAGCACTGGCCACCGGCACCACCATCAGCGCCGTCGCCTCGGCCTCCGCCAGCGGGTCGCCCTCCACCACGTCACGCAGCGCGGTCCCCGAGCCGAGCAGCGCGGCCAGGGTCTGCGGTCCCCAGATCTCGGCGCCGGCGGGGTTCAGCCACAGCACCCGTGGGCCTTCCAGGGACCGCACGATCAGGGCGGCGTGCTGGGCCTGGACCAGAGCCTTCGCCTCGGCGGTGACGATCTCGGCGATGGCGATCCGGTTGCCGCCCTCGGCGAGCCGATCCTGGGCCCCGGCCAGGGCGTCCCGTTGGGCAACCGACGGCGCTCCGGAGTGGCGTGGCGTGGGAACCTTGATCTCGGACGGCGGCTCCTCGATCGCGGGTTCCTCGTCGATGACGTGCTCGATGCACTCCTCGACCGAGTCGTGGCCCTCGACCTGGGCGAGCACGTCCTGCGCGGTCTCGAAGGCGACGCCGGAGTTCTCGATCGTGCTCCACCACAACGCCAGGGTCGAGTGCGCGTTCGTGACCGATTGATCGGCAACGCTTTCCGACGTGACTGCGGCGGACGCCGGGCGCGGGGACGCCGTCGGCGTGGGGCGCGCCACGGGCAGCGCTGATACGGTCTCCGCGCTCTTCCAGGTCTCACCCCGCGCGGCGACCCAGCCGCGCTGCCAGCCGTCCGGGTGCGGGCCGGCGTCGAGGTCGGCCCACTCCAGGTCCTCGCCCCAGTCGATCGCATACCGCTGCGCCGCGGCACTCATGGTCCGCGGGGGGGCGGGAGTCACCAGGTCGGTCTCGGCCATCGCTGCGGAGGTCTCCTGCTCGTCGGCGCCGATCCGTGGCGTACCCATGTCGTCCTGCCCGTCGGACTGCAGCTCGAGCAGCACCGCGGACGCCGCATCGGCCGAGGCCTCCGGCGCGAGCAGCAGCTCGGCGTCCGGCTCGATCGCCTGGACGCGGTGCAGCGCCGAGGCCCAGCCGGCCACCGTGCGGTGCCGCCCGGGAGCGCTGACCGGGTGATCGACCCCCAACAGGTCCACGAGCGCGGCGTCGGCGTCCTGCAGGATCCGCTCCTGGTCGTGCTCGGTACGGTCCCGGGGCTCCTTGGCCGGCAGGATGGTGATCGCCACGACCGGCTCGACCGGGGCTGCGGGGAGGCGGACCACCTCGCCGAGACCGGCCAGTAGCAGCGCGTCCTGCGGGGTGGCACCCACCAGCCGGGCATGCCTGCGCCGCAGGGCGGGCCTGGCCACCCGAACGGTGATCGCCATGATCAGGAGCACCAGCGTCGTGAGCGCCGCCTCGCGCGCGCCGGTGACAACGCCGGGGGAGGGCGCGGCGGCGAAGATGGCGTCGGCATGCACGCAGCAGTCATCGGCACCCTTGGGCCGAAAGTGGAGTCCTCGGTGCCGGACAGCGATTTCACCCGCATGGCCTCGCCCGAACCTGGTCGAAAGGGCTTTCACCGCGGCATTGGACCCATACCGGCGCGAGCGGGTGATGTGATGAGGGACATGGCCTCGTTCTGGCGCCGGAGCCGGCGCGACCAGCACCTGCCCGGCTCCCGCGACACCAGCCATGGCCCGCCGGTCAGCACCACCATCACCGCGTTCTGGCAGTGGTGGGAGCAGGCGCTGGCCGAGGTCACCGCCGCGGTGCAGAGCGGCCAGGACGAGCGGGTGCATCCCCTGGTCGGCCCTCAGGTCGAGCGGATCCATCCCGACCTGATGTGGGAGTTCAGCATGGGGACGGCGGCCCGCCACCTGTTCGTGGTCTCCAGCGACGGCCGCCCGGAGTTGCGCCCGCTCGCCGAGCGCTGGCGCCGGGCGGGTCCGCCGGACGACGAGACCTGGGAGTACCGCCCGGCCCGGCAACGAGAGCTGGACGTGTTCCGCTCGGGGCACGTGATGTCCGCCGGCGGCGTCTCGGTCAATCTGGCCTCCGTGGTCGCCCGGGCCCACGCCGACGACCTCCGCTGTCGGCTGGACGTGTCGGTCTACCACCCGCGGTTCTTCGAGATGTCCGAGCAGGCCCGCAATCACCTGGGCTTCCTGATCCTCGACTGGGCCTTGGGTGAGGACGACGTGGAGCGGTGGGTCGGCGCCGTCGAGGCCGTCACCGTGGGACCACTCGACCCGATCCCGGTGGTCACCCTGGGGGACGTCGTCCAGCAGGCCGCCGAGCGGTGGTCCGGAGATCGGTGGGCGATGCTCGAGGGGTGGCACGGCGAGCGCAGGCTGGTTGCAGCGATCCGCCACCCGCTGCACCGCGTGGACCAGCCGCTGTTCGACGAGCACGTCGAGTTGCGGCTGCTCTACACCGACCGGACCGACGACGGGTTGCCGGGGGAGCAAGCCCTGGGGGACCTGCAGGCGTTCCTGGACGCCGTGGTCGGCCGGCTGGGCGGATCGGCTCTGTTGGCCGGGCACGAGACGAGCAGCGGTGTGCGCCTGGTCCATCTGTACGGCGACTCGACGGCCTCCGTCGTCCCGCTGGTCGAGGCGATGCTGCGGGCCTACGCCGGCGGCGGAGCCTCGGTGCGCGGCGAGCTCGATCCGGCCTGGCGCGCGCTGGAACACCTACGGCCGCAATGATGTCGGGGCACCAGAGCCGACAAGATTGCATGATCACCGCGGGTTGGGGGTGGGTCAGGTGAGAAGTACCGTCACGGTGTGGATCACCAGGCCGACCAGGCCTCCGACCACCGTGCCGTTGATCCGGATGAACTGCAGGTCGCGCCCGACGTGCAGCTCGATCCGGCGGGAGGCCTCCTCGCCGTCCCAGCGCTGCACCGTGTCGGAGATGACGGTGACCACCTCGTCGCGATAACTGGTGACCAGGTGCGCCGCCGCGTCCTCGGCATAGGCGTCGAGCCGGCGGCGCAGCGCCTCGTCCCCCACCAGCCGCTCACCGAACGCCTGCACCGCGTCGGTGGCCCGCCGGCGCAGATCGCTGTCGGGGTCCTCGACGGCCTCCTCCATCGAGCGGCGCACCGTGGCCCACAGCTGCTCGACGCCGCCGCGCACCTCGGGGTGGGAGAGCAGTCGCTCGCGGAAGGCATCGGCCTTGAGCTGGGTCGCCGGGTCGTGCTGCAGGTCGTGGGCGAACTCGGCGAGCAGGTTGTCCAGGGCCTTGCGAGCGCGGTGGTACGGGTCCGCGCGGACGTCGGCGGCGAACCGCAACGCCTCTGCATAGGCCCGGTGGGCGACCCGTTGGTCGAGCCAGGACGGCGTCCAGGCCGGCGCCCGCTCCAGCACGATCCGGACGATCACGTCCTGATGCTCGCGCAGCCAGTCGTGCAGGTGATCGACCGCCACGTCGACCAGCCGGGTGTGCGCACCGTCGGCGACGATCCGGGCCAGCAGACGACCGGACGGCGGACCCCACGGCCGGTTCAGCACCTTGCGCACGAAGATCTCGTCGAGGACGGCGAGCACCGTCTCGTCGCGCAGCACGGTCAGTGCACCGCGGGCCAGGCTGGCCAGTTCGGCGGTCGCCCGCTCGGCCCCCGACCGACGGGCGAGCCAGACCCCGACCCGACGGGTGATCCCGGCGCGGGCCACCTTCTCCCGCACCACGTCCTCGGCCAGGAAGTGCGTGGCGACGAAGTCCTCGAGGTTGTGCCCGAGGGCATCCTTGCGGGTCGGGATGATCGCGGTGTGCGGGATCCGCAGGCCGAGAGGATGCCGGAACAGCGCGGTGACCGCGAACCAGTCGGCAACCGCACCCACCATGGCTGCCTCGGCCGCGGTGTTCACGAACCCCAGCCAGCCGCTGCGGCTGCCGGGCAGGCTGACCAGGTAGATCAGCGCGGCCAAGGCGAACAGCCCCGTGGCGACCAGCTTCATCCGCCGCAACTGGGCGAGGCGCAGCTCGTCGGCCTCCATGACCGTCCACTCTGACACGTGCCCGGACGTGTCGCCCGTGGTCGGCCTGAGCGGCCGGTCAGTCGGGGATGACGGGTTCGATCTCACTCGTGCAGTACATGCAGCGGCTCGCGTCGACCGGCACGAAGCTCTTGCAGTAGTCGCACTCCCGGTTGCCCTGGGCGCGGAAGTTCATGCCGACCCGCATCAGCAACTTGACGACCATCAGGAGCACGATGGCGATCAACAGGAAGTTGATCAGGGCACCGAGGAACTTCCCGTAGTACACCTCGGTGCCGTTGATCCCGAACGACACATTGCTCGGATCGGGCACGGTGAACACCGCCCCGATCAGCCCGAGCAGGAGATCGTTGGCGAAGGTGTCGACCACGGCGCCGAAGGCGATGCCGATGATCACGCCGATGGCGAGATCGACGACGTTGCCGGAGAGGGCGAAGCCTTTGAAGTCCTTGATGAGTTCGCGCACGGCCGGAGCGTAGCCACCCCCGGACGGCGACTCGCCCAACACGCCTGATCCGCCGTTCGGGTGGTCTGGGATCCCCCAATCATGTCACTGTATGTGCGTGACCTGGCACTCTGCGTGGCGACCTCGCATCCGGGCCCTCGCGGTCTCACCGCTGCTCGCCCTGATCGGAGTCATGCCGATCCCGATGCCGCCCGGGGGTGCCGATCGCGCTCCTGCGCCCGCGCCGCCGGTCGAGGCCTCACCGTCGATCCCGCCCTCACCCACGCCGACGCCCACGCCCACGCCTTCACTCAGCGCGGCGAACCTCGCAGCCTCGACCCGACCCGCCTGGACGGTGCCGCTGGCCGAGCGCCCGCGGCCCAGCCGCTCCGCCGTGCTCGACCGGGCGCCGGTGTTCGGCCAAGTCCGGCTGGTCACC
>Ga0209261_10000403_pt1 | contig 11663 bp, 8 predicted proteins | sample DOMMetBare1Fresh_FD_187470 | JGI IMG/M metagenome (GOLD analysis project Ga0209261, IMG submission 187470) | Wetland sediment microbial communities from St. Louis River estuary, USA, under dissolved organic matter induced mercury methylation -... | ecosystem: Environmental > Aquatic > Freshwater...
GTGGCCGACCGGAGCTGCTGGCGCACGTGGACGTGGCCGACTCGCCGGCGATGGCGGCCGACCGGGCCCTGCTCGACCGGCTCGCCGGGCGACGGCAACGGCTGCACGACCTGACCTTCGCGGTGCAGGAGGTCCGGGCGGCCGGGAAGGTGGCGGCGAACGGTGCTGCCGACGAGACGGCGGTGGTGGCTCGGGTGGCCACGTCGGCCCACCGGCGGGTGGACGCGACGGGCCGAGTGGTGGCGAGTGTCCCGGCCACGGCGGCGACCACGGTCAGGTTGATCCTGCGTCGGGTGGACGGTGACTGGCGGGTCTACGACACCGGTCCGCTCGGGTGAGTCAGCGCAGCCGGTCCCGCGGCGGGACCGGGGCGGCCGAGGTGAGCCAGAACGGCGTCGGCGGCGCGCCGTCCGGAGACCAGCGCCCCCTGGATCGAGGCGGTGTCGCGGTGGTCGCCGGCCACGAACAGGCCGTCCCCGAGGATCACCGGACGGCGCACCTCGAGCGGTGGGTCCATCACGGTCAGCGCATGCGGGATGGCGTGCACATGCACCAGTTCCCAGCCGGAGGTGTCGGTGCCGTGCACCCGGGCCAGCTCGCGCAGGATGCCGGCCTCGGAGGTGGGGTCGGTGGCGTCCGAGGACGGCAGGGCCCGGATCGTCGAGGCGACCAGTGCGCGCCCGGGCGGGGCATAGGCCAGGGCGCTCGCGCTCAGGACCACGGTGTTGGCCAGCGGGCTGCGTCGTTCGCCGTCGAGGTGGATCGCACCGCTGCGTCCGAACGGGCCGAGGGCGAGCGGGTCCACCGTGTGCCAGAAGGTGGTCAGGGGACGCGTGGGCACCGCCGGCTGCCCGGTGAACTCCGCTGCCCGGGCCGGATCGGTGGCCACCACGACGGCGCGGGCGGTGACGGTCCCGGCCTGCGTGGCGACGGACCGGGTCGGCGTCCCGGCCCCCGACACCGAGTGCGCCGGCACCCCCAGGTGCACCACGCCTTCGGGCAGCCCCGCCGCGAGCTGGTCCCCGATCGCCTGCATGCCGGCCCACGGCACGCTCGGGCGGCCGCGGACGAAGGAGCGGACCAGCAGCTCCACGAACCGGCGGGAAGTGCTGCCGTCGATCTCGCCGACCACCCCGGACAGGAACGGCTCGAGCACGGCCCGGCGCACGGCGCCGTCGAGGCCGAGCCCGTCCAGGGCGTCCCGCCAGGGCTGGTCGGGCCGGCCGAGCAGCTCGTCGGGGTCACGGCGGGCGCAGGCCAGGGCCCACCGGGCGAACGCGAGCTTGTCGCGCGGGCCGCCCAGAGCGGCCAGGTCGTCCCGCAGCACCCGGCCGAGCAGCGCCGGCGGAACCCGGCGGGGGTCGCCGAGCACCCGGCGGCCGCCGGCGGTGATCACGACCACCGCAGTGGGCAGCGGCTGCAGGGCCAGCGCGGTGAGGTCCAGCACGCGGCGGGCCTCGGGATAGGCCGGATTGAGCAGCTGGAAGCCCCGATCGCAGCGGTGGCCGTCGATCCGGTCGGTGCCGACCCGCCCACCAACCCGGTCGTCGGCCTCGACGAGCGCCAGCTCGAGCGAACGGTCCGCCCGCAGCAGCCGGCGGGCACAGGCCAGACCGGCCATGCCCGCGCCGATCACGACGACGTCCGCCCGCGCGGGCAGCGACGCGGTGGCGGGGGCCGGGGAAGGGGAGGACATCGTCACGGGTCCGAACCTGTCCGGCTGGCGTCGGACGACCCGGTGATCCAGGGGACGGCGCTGCCCAAGTCGGGATGGCGGAAACGGAAACCGCTGCGCTGCAACGCGTCCGGGGCCATGCGGATGCTTGCGAGCACCTCCGCAGCGAGCTCCCCGAGCACGATCCGCAGCGCGAAGGTCGGGGCCGGCAGCAGCGTCGGCCGGTGCAGGGCCCGGCCGAGAGCGGCCATGAACTCACGCTGCCGGGCCGGCTCGGGAGCACCGACGTTGACCGGGCCGGACACGTCACTGTCGATCACGTGGCGGATCGCCGCCACCTCGTCCTCCAGGGTCACCCACGACCACCACTGTCGCCCGGTGCCCAGCGGTCCGCCGAGACCGGCCAGGATCAGCGGCTTCAGCCGGCCGTACGTGCCGCCGCGTGGGGACATCACCAGCGCGCTGCGCAACTGGACCACCCGGATGCCGCCGGAGCTCTCCTCGGTGGCACGCCCCGCCTCGGCCTCCCAGGCCAGGCACAGCTCCGCGGTGAACCCGCGACCGGCAGGCGCTTCCTCGGTCAGCACCTCCTCGCCTCGATCGCCGTAGAAGCCCTGGGCCGAGGCGTTGACCAGCACCCGCGGCGGAGTGTCGAGGGCGAGCATCGCGTCGACCAGGGTCCGGGTGGCGTTCACCCGCGAGCTGAGCAGCAGCCGCTTGTAGGCATCGGTCCAGCGGTGGGCGCCGATGCCGGCGCCCGCCAGGTTCACCACCGCGTCGACGCCGGCCAGAACCTCCGGGGCCAGAGTCACCGCGTCGGGGTTCCAGGTGACCTCGCCGTGGGACTGCGCGGCCCGGCGGACCAATGTGACCACCTGGTGGCCCTCGGCGGAGAGCCGATCGACCAGCGCGGTACCGATCAGCCCGGACGAACCGGCGACGACGACCTTCACCAGACCACCCCTTCCCACGGGTCGTAGTCGACCTCGAGCGGTTCCTGTCCCGGCCGTTCGGACTCCGGGACGTGCTGCAGGTTGATCCTGATCCGGTACCACAACGCGCTGCGGCCCCGCATGCCGTCGAGGAGCACGTCGATGGGTTCCAGCCGGGCGGCGACCCCCGGGTGGCGCGCCTTCCACCGCTCGAGCCCGTCCAGGGCCTCCTGCCTGGTCTTCGCCCGGGCGATCTCGATCAGCGGCATCTGCGGGCGGCGGCGTCCGGCGGTGGCGTCGTGACCCGACCCCGTCGGCGGCTTCTCGGGCGGGCCGAGCTCGGCCGCTCGGGCCAGGATCGCGTCGAGCGAGCCGGCGGCGTCGTCCATCCCGGCCCACGGGTCGCCGATCCGGGCGAACCGCTCGGGCACGGTGCGCAGGGTGAACATCTCCGGCTGCACCCGGTCGACCTCCTCCCACAGCAGCGGGGTGGAGATCCGGGCGTCCGACGTGGCCCGCACCGAATAGGCCGAGGCGACGGTGCGGTCCTTGGCGTTCTGGTTGAAATCGACGAACACGCCCTGCCGTTCCTCCTTCCACCATCGGCTGGTGGCCAGGTCGGGGGCGCGCCGCTCGACCTCCCGGGCGATCGTCTCGGCCGCCAGCCGCACCTTCGGGTAGGCCCAGCGGGGTTCGATCCTCGCGTAGACGTGGAACCCCCGCGAGCCAGAGGTCTTCGGCCAGCCGACGAGCCCGTGGTCGGCGAGCACCTCACGGGCCACCCGGGCCACCGCCAGGATCTGCTCCCACTCGACCCCGGGCATCGGGTCGAGGTCGATCCGCAGCTCGTCGGGATGGTCCAGGTCGCCCGAACGCACCGGGTGCGGGTTGAGATCGACGCAGCCGAGGTTGACCACCCACGCCAGGCTTGCCGCGTCGTCCACGACGACCTCCTCGGCGAAGGTGCCGCGCCGGTAGTCGAGCCGGGCCACCCGGATCCAGTCCGGTCGCTTCTGCGGGGCTCGCTTCTGGAAGAAGGCCTCCTGCTCGATCCCCTTGACGTAGCGCTTGAGGATCATGGGCCGGTCGCCGACGCCACGCAGGGCGCCGTCCGCGACCGTCAGGTAGTAGCGCACCAGCTCGAGCTTGGTCAGGCCGAGCGCCGGGAACACGATCTTCTCCGGATGGGTGAGCGCGACCTCCCGATCGGCGATCTGCATGCCACCCCTTCCGGCGGGGTGGCCGCCGATCGTCGGTCGGCTCACCCGGACGGTGATCGACGTGCTCGTCCCTTGGGCGCCCGCGCGACAGGCCGCTGGTCCCGGCCAGGGGACCAGCGCAGGCCCTGTCCACCCCGTTCCGGATCACAGGCCCAGGTCGGCCTCGAACGCCCCTTCCTCGAGTCGCTCCTTGACCGAGACCAGGAAGCGGGCGGCGTCCGCGCCGTCCACGATGCGGTGGTCGTAGGACAGCGCGAGATAGCACATCGACCGGATGGCGATCGTCTCCCCGCCGTCCTGGGCGGCGACCACCACCGGACGGCGCACCACCGCGCCGGTGCCCATGATCGCGGTCTGCGGCTGGTTGATGATCGGGGTGTCGAACAGTGCGCCGCGGCTGCCGGTGTTGGTCATGGTGAAGGTGCCGCCGCCGAGCTCGTCCGGGGTGATCTTGTTGTTGCGGGTCCGGTCGGCCAGGTCGGCGATCTTGCGGGCGATGCCGGCGATGTTCATCAACCCGGCGTCTCGGATCACCGGCACGAGCAGGCCCCGCTCGGTGTCGACGGCCACGCCGAGGTGCTCGTGGTCGTGGTACACGATCTGGTCGCCGGTGATCGTGGCGTTGAGATTGGGGTACAACTTGAGCGCCTCGACCGCCGCCAGCGCGAAGAACGGAAGGAACGACAGCTTGACGCCCTCGCGGGCGGCGAAGTCGGTCTTGGCCCGGTCGCGCAGCCGGGAGATCTTGGTGACGTCCACCTCGATCACCGTGGTCAGCTGGGCCGACACCTGCAGGGACTCGACCATGCGCTGGGCGATGACCCGGCGCAGCCGCGACATCTTGACCGTCTGACCGCGCAGGGCCGATGGCGCTGCCCCGCGCCGGGCCGCCGCAGGGGCAGCCGCCGGAGCGGAGGCCGAGCCGGCGACCGGCGCAGCGGCTGCCGGGGCTGTCTGCTGGGCGGCCGCCGCAGCTGTCTGCTGGGCGGTCGCCGCGTCGAGCACGTCCTGCTTGCGGATCCGCCCGCCGACCCCGGTGCCGGTGACTGTGCCCAGGTCGACGCCGCGATCGGCCGCCATCCGCCGGACCAGGGGGGTGACGTAGGCCGAGACGTCCCCCCCGGCCCGGGACGGCACCGCTGTCGCTGCGGGTACCGGAGCAGGGGTCGGAGCAGGCGCGGGGGCCGGGGCAGGCGCCGGCGCGGCCGCGGGGGGAGCCGGTGCGGGAGCGGGTGCGGGAGCCGGCGCGGGAGCCGGTGCCGGGGTGGGCGCGGGAGCCGGGGGAGCGGCGGCCGGCGCCGGAGCCGCCGCCGGGGCGGGCCCGCCGACGATGGCGAGATCCGCGCCTACCGGCACTGTCTCGTCCTCGGAGACCAGGATCTTGGTCAGCACGCCGGCCACCGGCGAGGGGATCTCGGTGTCGACCTTGTCGGTGGAGACCTCGACCAGCGGCTCGTCCACGGCGACCTGGTCGCCCTCGGCCTTGAGCCACCGGGTCACGGTGCCCTCGGAGACGCTCTCCCCGAGCGCGGGCATCTGCACGGTCGTCCACCCGCCGTCCCCGCCCTCCTCGGGAGCGCCGGCCGCCGCGGGGGCAGGCTCGGGCGCAGCAGTTGCGGCCGGCTCGGTGGCCGGAGGGGCGGGAGCCGGCGCGGGCTGTGGCTCCGGCGCTGCAGGAGGCGGAGGAGACGCCGGAGCCGCCTCGGCGGCCGGTGCTGCGGGGGCGGCCGAGCCGGCGCTCGCGCCGTCCCCGATCACGGCGAGCTGGGTGCCCACGGCGACGGTCTCGTCCTCGGCGACCAGGATCTGCTCCAGCACGCCGGCCACCGGCGAGGGGATCTCGGTGTCGACCTTGTCGGTGGAGACCTCGAGCAACGGCTCGTCGACCTCGACGCGATCACCCACCTGCTTCAACCACCGGGTGACGGTGCCTTCGGTGACGCTCTCGCCGAGGGCCGGCATCTGCACGGAGTCGGACATCGCGGGGTGCTCTCCTTCTCGGGGCGGGATCGGCGCAGGTCGGGTCAGGCGTGGGCGTGCAACGGCTTGCCGGCCAGGGCGAGGTGCGCCTCGCCGAGGGCCTCGTTCTGGGTGGGGTGAGCGTGGATCAGCTGCGCGACCTCCTCGGGGAAGGCCTCCCAGTTCACGATCAGCTGGGCCTCGCCGACCTGCTCGCCGACGCGGGCACCGATCATGTGGACGCCGAGCACGGGGCCGTCCTTGGCCCGGACCAGCTTGACGAAGCCGGTGGTGGCCAGGATCTGGCTCTTGCCGTTGCCGCCGAGGTTGTACTCGTACGTGGCCACGTTCTCCTTGCCGAACTTCTCGACGGCCTCGGCCTCGGTCAGGCCGACCGAGGCGACCTCGGGCTCGCAGTAGGTGACCCGCGGGATGCCGGACTCGACGATCGGGGCAGGGTCGAGGCCGGCGACCTCCTCGGCCACGAAGATGCCCTGCTGGAAGCCGCGGTGGGCGAGCTGCAGGCCGGGCACGATGTCGCCGACCGCGAAGATCGCCGGCACGTTGGTGCGCAGTCGCTCGTCGGTGGGCACGAAGCCGCGGTCCATCGCGACCCCGTTCTCCTCGTAGCCGAAGCCGCTGGCGTTCGGGCCCCGGCCGACGGCCACCAGGAGCAGGTCGGCCCGGATCTGGTCACCGGACTCCAGCGAGACCGTCACCCCGGAGTCGTCCTGGGTGACGCCCGCGAACCGCACACCTGTCTTGAAGTTGATCTTCCGCTTGCGGAAGGCCCGTTCCAGCGCCTTGGACAGCGCCTCGTCCTCGGCGGGCACCAACCGCGGGAGGGCCTCGACGATCGTCACCTCGGCGCCGAAGGACCGCCAGACGCTGGCGAACTCGACCCCGATCACCCCTCCGCCGAGCACCACGACGCTGGAGGGGATGTGGTCCAGGGTGAGCGCCTGGTCGCTGGTCATCACCCGGCCGCCGATCTCCAGCCCGGGCAGCGAGCGCGCGTAGGAGCCGGTGGCCAGCACGACCTGGCGGCCGGTGAGCCGCTGGCCGCCGGCCTCGACGGCGTTCGGGGCGATGAGTCGTCCCTCGGCCTCCACGTAGTGGATCTTCTTGCCCTTCACCAGGCCCTGCAGGCCCTTGTAGAGCCGGCCGACGACGCTGTCCTTGTAGTCGTTGACCTTGCCGATGTCGATCGAGTCCAGGGTGGTGTTCACCCCGAAGTGCGCGCTCTCCCGCGCGACGTCAGCCACCTCTGCCGCGTGCAGCAGCGCCTTGGTCGGGATGCAACCGCGGTGCAGGCAGGTGCCCCCCAGCTTGTCCCGCTCCACCAGGGCCACCGAGAGCCCCAGTTCGGCTCCGCGCAGGGCGGCGGCGTAGCCGCCGCTGCCCCCTCCGAGAACCACCAGGTCGAAGACCGATCCGTCGGCAGTGACAGTCACGAGAGCTCCCTGTTGTCGAACGATGGACAGCGAACGGCAAGGACGGGGTGGGCCGAGCCCGGCGACATCCTTTCATCACGTCGCGCGGCGGTCATCTCCGGTCAGCGCTCCGTTCGTGTCGTCCCGCCTGCGTGGACCGGGTCCGTGCGCGCCAAGGTCCTCGACCAGCGACAGCAGGGTGCGCACGGCGACCCCGGTGCCGCCGCTGGCGGTGTAGCCGTAGGGGCGGCCCCCGTGGAAGGCGGGGGCGGCGATGTCCAAGTGCGCCCAGGGGATGGGGCCGTCGAGCCCACCCACGAACTCGGCGAGGAAGACGCCGGCGACGAGCATCCCTCCGGACTTCTCGCCCATGTTGGCGATGTCGGCCACCGGCGAGTCCAGGCTCTTGCGCAGGTCCGCCGGCAGCGGCATCGGCCAGAACTGCTCGCCGGCCGCCTCGGAGAGCCGGAACAGGCGTTCGCGCAGGGCATCGTCGTTGGCCATGATCGCGCTCACCCGGTCGCCGAGGGCGATCCGTTGCGCGCCGGTCAGGGTGGCCACGTCGACGATCAGGTCCGGCTCCGCGGCTGCGGCGTCGACCAGGGCGTCGGCCATCACCAGGCGCCCCTCGGCGTCGGTGTTGAGCACCTCGATCGTGCGCCCCCCGCGCGCGGTGATCACGTCCGAGGGACGCTGCGCGGTGCCGGACGGCATGTTCTCGGCCAGCGCCAGCCACCCGCTGATCCGCACCGGCAGGGCCAGCTTCGCCGCCGCCACCACGGTGTGCAGCACGGCAGCGGCCCCGGCCATGTCGCTCTTCATCAGCTCCATGCCGGCCGGCGGCTTGAGCGAGATCCCCCCGGTGTCGAAGGTGATCCCCTTGCCGACCAGGGCCAGGTGCGGGGCGGCGGCGTCCGTCGCGGCGGTGGCCGGCGTGTAGTCGAGCCGGACCAGCCGGGGCGGCCGGCTGGACCCCAGGCCGACCCCCAGCAGGCCGCCGTAGCCGCCGCGGGCGAGCCGGCGTTCGTCGAGCACGGTGACCTTGATCGGCAGGCCCTCGGCCGCCGCCACGGCGCGCTCGGCGAAGGTTCGCGGGTACAGATCGGACGGTGGGGTGTTCACCAGGTCGCGGGTGGCGTGGACGGCGGCCGCCAGTACCTGCGCGCGCTGGGCGACCGCGCGCGCGGCCCTGGATCGGGCGGTGTCGGTGAGCAGTACCAGGCGGGCCACGGGGGCCGTCACCCCGTCCTGCCGGCTGCGGTACCCGGTGAAGGCGTACGCGCCGAGCAGTCCCCCCTCGGCCACCGCGCCCAACCGGCCGGCGTCCGGGACGGGCAGCCCGAGCGCGACGGTGCGGGTGCCGGCCAGGGTGCGGATCGCCGCTCCCGCTGCTCGGCGCAAGGCCTCGGGCTGCGGGATGGTGCGGGGACCGTCCAGCGGGCCGACCCCGGTGAGCGCGAGCACCGGCGCCGCCACAGCGCCGTCCGTGGTCATCCGCACCACCTCGTCGACCGCCCCGGTCACGCCGAGTGCCGGCAGCGCGGCGGACACCCGGCGCGCGGCAGCCGTCGGCAGACCGGAGGCCAGCAGGCGGGGGCCGCCCGGTCCGGAAACCACGCCCACGACCAGGGCGTCGGCGGAGACGGTTGCGGGGGAGGAGCCGGAGAGGGTCAGGGTCGCCACGCCGGTCGACTCTAATCAGTCGCGGGCGATCCGCCGCGGAGGTGGTGCCTCGCGCGGCGCGGGCAGGGGTGTCCGTCGGCGTCGGGTCGAGCGCCTCGGCGATCGTCGCCGGACCGGCGCGACATCCGGAGTAGGTTGCCGCGCATGAGCGAGAGCGTCCCCTCCCTGCGGACCGCCCTGTACGAGCGTCATCTCGACCTCGGTGCCCGGATGGCCGACTTCGGCGGCTGGCTGATGCCGATCGAGTACCCCGGCGAGGGAGGGGTGCTCCGCGAGCACCAGGCGGTGCGCGAGCGGGTGGGGCTGTTCGACGCCAGCCACCTGGGCAAGGTCGAAGTGCGGGGGGAGGGCGCGCGGGCCTTCGTCGACGCGTGTCTGACCAACGCCTTGGAACGGATCGGCCCGGGCCGGGCGCAGTACACCCTGTGCTGTGACGACGCCGCCGGCGGCACGGTCGACGACCTGTTGGTGTACCTGCGCGCCGACGACGATCTGCTGCTGGTGCCGAACGCGGCGAACACCTCCGAGGTGGCCCGGCGGCTGGCCGCGGACGCGCCGGACGGGGTGAGCGTGGTGAACCGGCACCACGACGTCGCCGTCCTCGCGGTCCAGGGGCCGCGCAGCGACGAGGTGCTGGACGCGCTGGGTCTGCCCTCGGGGCACGACTACATGCACTTCGTGGAGACCTCCTGGACGGGACACCCGCTCGTGGTGTGCCGCACCGGCTACACCGGTGAGCGCGGCTACGAGCTGATCCCACCGGCCCAGTCCGCCGGTGCGGTGTGGGACGCGGTGCTGGCGGCCGTGCGTGCCCAGGGCGGACTGCCGGTGGGCCTCGGGGCCCGCGACACGCTGCGCACCGAGATGGGGTACCCCCTTCACGGTCACGAACTCTCGATGCAGATCAGCCCGGTGCAGGCCCGGGTCGGCTGGGCCGTCGGCTGGCGCAAGCCGGCATTCTGGGGCCGCGAGGCGTTGCTCGCCGAGCGCGAGCGTGGCGCGTCCCGCCTCGCCCGGGGCCTCCTGGCGCTGGAGCGGGGCGTGCCACGTGCCGAGATGGAGGTGCGGGACGACAAGGGCACGACGATCGGCCGGACCACGTCCGGCACCTTCTCGCCCACCCTGGGTCAAGGCATCGCGCTGGCCCTGCTCGACCCGGCCGTCGAGCCCGGCACCGAGGTGACGGTGGACGTGCGCGGTCGGGCGCTGCGGTGCCGAGTGGTCAACCCGCCGTTCGTCGAGGTCCAGGTCCGCCAGTCCTGACCCACTCCGCCCCCGTGATCATGCATTCGGTCGGGGTCGGCCGAGCCGACCTCGACCGAATTGCATGATCACGGGGTATCGGAGCAGGCGGGCTTCAGGCCAGGGATGCCAGGGCGGCCACGGCGATCAGCGCGGCGGCGAGGCAGAGTTCGACGCTCGCCCCGAGCACGTCGCCGGTGATCCCGCCGAACCGACGCCGGGCGGTGCGCACCACGCCCCAGGTGACCCCGGCGACCGCCACCACGGCGACGTCGACGACCACCAGGGGGACGACGACCCCAGTGCTCGATCCACCGGCCAGGACCAGAGCGGCCCCCATGACCACGGCCACCAGGAGCAGATCCGCGAGCGCCGCGAGCCGCGGCACCGAGCCGGCCATTGCGACCCCGAGACCCTCCGGCCGGGCGGCGCCGACGTTGCTCGCGCAGGCCAGCGGCAGCGTCAGGCGAGAGGCGGTGAGCACCGCCGGCAGGGCGATCGGACCCCAGGCGACGAGCACCTGCTCCAGCGCGGCCACCTGGACCAGCAGGACGAGGACCAACGTCGCCACGCCCATCGGGCCCACCGGCCCCCGACGCATCAGCGCCAGCGCCCCTGCCACGTCCCGGCCCGAGCCCAGTCCGTCGGCGGTGTCGGCGAGACCGTCCAGGTGCAGACCACGAGTGGTGTAGGCGAGAAGCGCCACGACCAGCGCGGCGGTGAGCAGCGCCCCGAACCCGGCCATCCCGGCCACCCAGGCCGTGACCGCGGCCGCCGTGCCGATCAGGGCACCGATCCAGGGCGCGAGGAGCATCGCCCCGCGGGCGACGAGCGGGTCCACCACCGTCGGTGGGGGCACGGGCCACCGGGTCAGCGTGCCGACGGCCAGCCGGACGGCGTCCCTCATCCCGCGTCCCGGCTCCGGCGTCCGCTCATTGCAGCAAGGCCGCTGCCTCGGTGAGCACCGGGACGGCGAGGCGCGCACCGGTGCCGTCCTGGACCCGAAGACCCAGGCGCAGCAAGGGATCCAGCTGCAGCGAGCGCAGTGCCGCCACCGCGAGGGCGTCGGTTCCGGCGTGCGCGACCTGCCACCACTGGTTGGCCGAGTAGGCGGTTCGCCGGGCGAGCAATCCCGCCGCGAGCGCACCGGCGCCGTCCAGGAGAAGGGGCAGGTGCATCGCGGCCGACCGGACGGCGAACGCCGTGGCGGCCGCCAGCGGTCCGCTGCCGACGGCGGTGAGCAGCGCGGTCAGGTCTGCGCGCAGCCCGGCTGTCCGGCGCAGGCCGTCGCGCAGCTCGAGCACGGCGTCCATCCACTCCTCGTCGTCCTGGCCCTGCTCGGCCGGCCAGCCGTTCGCCTCCACCGCGTCCAACCCGAGCAGGTCGGCCGAGGCCAACCGGGCGGCCGGCTCGTCGTCCACGGCCAGCAGGGCGAGGTCGCACCCGTCGGCGACGAGGGTCTCGGCCCGCGTGACGCCCCACGCCAGACCGGTCGGGACGTCGAGGGTGCCGACACGGT
>Ga0209261_10000404_pt1 | contig 11653 bp, 8 predicted proteins | sample DOMMetBare1Fresh_FD_187470 | JGI IMG/M metagenome (GOLD analysis project Ga0209261, IMG submission 187470) | Wetland sediment microbial communities from St. Louis River estuary, USA, under dissolved organic matter induced mercury methylation -... | ecosystem: Environmental > Aquatic > Freshwater...
GATCACCACGGGTCTCGGTACACCTCGATGTCGGCGCCGAGCGCATTGAGCCGCTCGGCCAGGTCCTGGTAACCCCGGTTGATCACGTACACCGAGCGCAGCACGGATGTGCCCTTGGCCGCCAACATGGCGAGCAGGATCACCACCGCCGGCCGCAGCGCCGGCGGGCAGACGACCTCGGTGCCGGACCAGCGGGTCGGTCCCTGCACGATCACGCGGTGGGGATCCATCAGGGTCACCGAGGCGCCGAGGCGGTTCAGCTCGGTGAGGTAGACCGCCCGGTTCTCGTAGACCCAGTCGTGGATCAGGGTCTGGCCGGTCGCGGTGGCCGCGATCACCGCGAAGAACGGCAGGTTGTCGATGTTCAGGCCGGGGAACGGCATCGGGTGGATCTTGTCGCTGGGCGCGCGCAGCACCGACTTGCGCGTGGTCAGGTCGATCAGGCGGGTGTACCCGTTCGCGGCGAGGTACTCCGCGCTGCGCTCGTAGTCCAGGCCCATCCCCTCGAGCACGGCCAGCTCGATCTCCAGGAACTCGATCGGCACCCGGCGGATGGTGATCTCGGAGTCGGTCACGATCGCGGCGGCGAGCAGGGACATCGCCTCGATCGGGTCTTCGGACGGCGCGTAGTCGACGTCCACGTCGATCTCGCGGACGCCGCACACGCGCAGCGTCGTCGTCCCGATCCCCTCGATCGAGACCCCGAGCGCCTGCAGGAAGAAACACAGGTCCTGGACCATATAGTTCGACGAGGCGTTGCGGATCACCGTCTCGCCCTCGTGCAGGGCGGCCGCGAGCAGCGCGTTCTCGGTGACCGTGTCCCCGCGCTCGGTGAGCACGATCGGCCGCTGCGGGGTGACCGATCGGTCGGTCTCGCAGTGGTACATCCCGTCCCGAGCGGTGACCCGTAGTCCGAACGGGCGCAGCGCGGTCAGGTGTGGCTCGACCGTGCGCAGCCCCAGCTGGCAGCCGCCGGCATAGGGCAGCTCGAAGGAGTCGAGCAGATGGCAGAGCGGGCCGAGGAGCATGATCACCGACCGGGTCCGCCGCGCGGCGTCCGCATCGATCGCCGACAGGTCCACGCTGCCCGTCGGTACCAGCTCGAGGTCGCCGTCGCCGTTCAGCCACCGGCTGCGCACCCCGATGCTCTCCAGCACCTCGAGCAACCGGTTGACCTCCTCGATCCGGGCCACCCGGCGCAGCGTGGTCCGACCCCGGTTGAGCAGCGCGGCGCAGAGCAGGACGACCCCGGCGTTCTTCGACGACTTGACGTCGATCGCCCCGGCCAGCTTGGTCGGCCCGTGCACCCGGAGGTGGACCGGGCCGGCGCCGACCTGGATCAGCTCGGAGTCCAGCGCCTCGCCGATCCGGGCGATCATCTCCACGGTCAGGTTCTGCTGACCCCGCTCGATCCGGTGCACGGCGCTCTGACTGGTGCCGAGCGCCGCGGCGAGCTGGCTCTGGGTCAGTCCGCGGTTGGTGCGCGCGCCGCGGATGAGCGTCCCGATCCGGGCGAGGTGGACCTCCGACATGGGCAACACCGTATCTCGCATGTGAGATCGCTCGAGCCAGACTCGGCGTGTGACGCGCCCACGCTGCGTGAAGATCGGCGCGGAGGGCGGGTCCCGGGCCCGATGGCCGGCCCGGTCGGCGGGTGGTCGAAGATCAGCGCCCCTAAGGTGTGCGGGTGCCCTCGCTGCGCCGCGACGATGCCGCGGCTCGTGCTCGATCGATCACCGTGCGCGAGTACACGATCGAGCTCGAGCTGGACGCCGACACCACCGGCGGGGTCGGCTCCGAGGGCACGTTCCGCTCCCGGACCATGATCCGCTTCCTAGCCCACGAGCCGGGCCCGCTCGTGCTGGACGTCGAGGCGGCGCGGCTGCTCTCGGTCGAACTGGACGACCGTCCGGTCGCCGCCGACCTCGTCGATGGCCGACACCTCGTGCTGCACCCTGCGCTCGGCGAGAACGTGGTGGAGGTCGACGCGGTGATGCACTACCGCCGCGACGGCGAGGGCCTGCACCGCGCGGTCGACCCGGCGGACGGGCTCACCTACCTGTACGCGATGGCCTTCCTGGACGCCGCGCCCAGCATCTTCGCCTGCTTCGATCAGCCGGACCTCAAGGCCACCTTCACGCTCGACGTGCGTGCACCCCGGGACTGGGTGGTGATCTCGAACTCCCGCGGAGAGCAGGTCGAACCGGGGCACTGGCGGTTCGACACCACGCCCCCGCTGTCGACGTATCACCTCACCCTGGTGGCCGGGCCGTACCACGTGATCCACAGCAGCGCCCTGGTGCAGGGCGAGACGCTGCCCATGTCGCTGTCCGCCCGCCGCTCGCTGGCGGGCGACCTCGACCGGGAGGCGGAGGACCTGTTCACGATCACCGAGCAGTCCTTCGACGAGTGCCACCGACTGTTCGACCTGCGCTACCCGTTCGGCGCGTACCATCAGGCCTTCGTGCCCGAGTTCAACGCCGGGGCGATGGAGAACCCGGGGTGCGTCACCCTGCGCGACCAGCTGGTGTTCAGCTCACGGGCCACCCGTGGAGACCACGTGCAGCGAGCCGTCACGGTGGCACACGAACTCGCCCACATGTGGTTCGGCAACCTGGTCACTCCGCGCTGGTGGGACGACCTGTGGCTGAACGAGTCCTTTGCCGAGTACATGGGTCACCGGCTGGCGGCCGAGGTGACCGACTTCACCGACGCGTGGGTGCTCGAGGCGCACTCCCGGCGCCCGTGGGGCCTGGCCTGCGAGCTGCGTCCGTCGCGGCACCCGGTGGCGGGCACCGAGGCCCCGGACGCCGCCACGGCGCTGGCGGACTTCGACGGGATCTCCTACGCCAAGGGCGCCGCCCTCCTCGCCCAGCTGGCCGAACGCCTCGGCGAGACCGTGTTCCTCGACGGACTGCGGAACCACGTCCGTCGCCACCAGTTCGGCAACGCCACGATGGCGGACCTGGTCGACGCCTGGCAGGAGGCGGGCGCCGAGGACCTGCCGGCGTGGGTCGAGGCGTGGCTCCGCACGAGCGGCGCGGACCGGATCGAGCTCGACCGGGCCGGGGGGCGCATCCTGGTCACCGCGCCGGGCGGCGAACCGGTCCGCCGCGAGCACGCGTTCGCCCTGGGGGTGGCTGGCCCCGGCGGCTGGTCGATGCTCTCGGTGCGGACCCACGGGCCGTCCACCCTGCTGCCGCCACCGGCGGTCGAATCCCTCGGTGCCGATCCCGCCGCCGCGGTGGTGCTCGACATGGCCGCGCGGGACTGGTCCCTGACGCCGCCCGACGAGGCGACCCTGCGCGTGCTGCCCGCCGTGCTGTCCGGAGTGACAGACCCGCTGCTCCGGGCCTCGGTCTGGAACGGCCTGCGCAGCGGGGTGGCGCTGGCGGTCACCGACCCGGCCCGGGTGCTCGATGTCCTGGTCGCCGCGGTGCCGGCCGAGGACTCCGCGATCGCCGTGGAACGGGTGCTGGCCTGGGCACTGGCGGGCCTGGCGCCGGTCAGCGCCGATCCGGCAGCCGTGATCGACGCCGTCCATGCCGCCGCGGCCGCCCGCCTGGCGGGCGCCCCGCCCGGCTCGGCGCTCCAGTTGGCGGCGGTCCAGGGCTGGATCGATTCGGCCACCGACACGTCCCTGCTCCGCGGGGTGCTCAGCGGCGAGAACCTGCTGCCCGGGATCGTCCTGGATCTCGACCTGCGCTGGCGGGTGCTGGTGCGCCTGGCCGTGTGGGGTGGGATCGAGCCGCAGGAGCTGCGGGCTGCGTACCAGGCCGAGCCGACCGCCCGCTCGGAGGTGCAGCACACGCTGGCCCAGGCTTCGCTGCCCGACCCCGCCGCCAAGGCGTGGGCCTGGCAGCACTTCACCGGGGAGATCCCCGCCTCGAACCATGCGATCAAGGCCGCCGGGACGGGGATGTATCGGTGGGAGCAGCCGCAGCACGCCCGCACCCACGTCGAGGAGTACTTCGCGCGGCTACCCGGCACGGCGGCGATCCGATCCGGGTGGGTGCTGGCCGAGGCGGCCGAGGGGTTCTTCCCGCGCACCGCCCTGTCGGAGGACGTGGTGGTCCGGGCCCTGCAGGCCGCCGACGCACCCGGCCTGGACCGCGCCCTGCGCCGGGTGGTCCTGGACGCCGCGGACGACCTGCGACGGCGGTTGACCATTCGGCGCACCTTCGCTGGATGACACCGGTCGCTGGCGTCCAACCGCGGGGTGGTTTCTCCGGGATGACTGGACGGCGCGCACACCGGAGCGCGAGGCTTCGCGGTGATGACATCCGACGGCAGCATCTCCGGGCTGTCGCTGCTCGACGAGCAGCGGCTGCGTGCCCTCGTGCCGATGACGGCCGCCGTCGTCGCGCTGGAGGCCGCTCTCTACGACGGGTCCGCCCCTGGGGTGACCCCGGCCCGGACCTCGGTGCTGACCCAGGCCGGCCAGGTGCTGCTGATGCCGGCCGCGACGTCCCGTTTCGTCGGGATCAAGCTGGTCAGCATCGCGCCGGAGAACCCGGCCATCGGTCGGCCGCGGATCCAGGGCGTCTACGTCCTGATGGACGCCGTCGGGTTGACCCCCATCGCGCTCGTCGACGGCATCGCCCTGACCTCGCTGCGCACGCCGGCGACGTCCGCGGTGGCGGTACGGCGAATGGCGGTCAGCGGCGCTGTCCGCCTAGTCGTGATCGGGACCGGACCGCAGGGCTATGGGCACGTCGAGGCGGTCCAGGCGGTGCGCCACATCTCCCAGCTGACCGTGGTGGGGCGGGACCGGGCCAAGGCCGAGGCGCTGGCCCGCTGGGCCGCCGACCGCGGACTGCCGACGGAGATCGTGGCCGGGGCCGACCTGGCCGACGGGATGGAGCGACCGATCCGGGCAGCGGACGTCGTGGTGTGTGCCACCACCGCGCGTTGGCCGCTGTTCGACGGACACTGGGTCGCCGATCACGCGGTCGTGGTGGCCGTCGGCAGTCACGAGCCGGACGCGCGCGAGGTCGACTCCGAGCTCGTCCTACGCTCGACGGTGGTGGTCGAGACGCGGGAGACCGCGCTGCGCGAGGCCGGGGACATCCTCATCCCGATCCGGGACGGCGAGTGCGGCCCCGAGGTGATCACCGGTGACCTGGCCCAACTGGTCAAGGGACACCTCAACCTGGACACCCCGCGCCCGCGGTTCTTCAAGGGCTGCGGTGAGGCGTGGCAGGACCTGGTGGTGGCCTCGGCCGCCTATGACCGACTCGAGGCGGCGCACACACCCCCGTACGGCAATCGCAGCGGCTGGTAGCCGTATCCTGCCGGTCGGGCGACGTCGCGGGGCGGGCCCGACGCCCGGCGACCCGTGTCCCTCCCCGGGCCGTTGACCGACCACGGGAGCCAGGATGACGACGACCGACGCGCCGGCGCGTCGGTGTCTGTCGTGCCGCGCGACCCTCGGTCGCTCGGCGTTGTTCTGCGTGGAGTGCGGGACGGCGGTGGCGCGGGACCAGCTGCCGTCGGAGGCGCCGAGGCCCAAGGCCTGGTTCGACACCGAACCCCGGCGGCCGCCGGCACCGCTGGCCCAGCCCGAGCCGGAACCCGAGCCGGAGCCGGAACCCGAGCCGGAGCCGGAACCCGAGCCGGAACCGCAGCCGGAACCGGCGCCGGAACCGCAGCCGGAACCGGCGCCGGAACCGCAGCCGGAGCCCGAGCCGGAACCGCAGCCGGAACCGCGGCCGGAACCGCGGCCGGAACCGCAGCCGGAACCGAAGGCGGCCGCGACGCCCCCGCGGGTGCGTGGCCGGCGCCCGATCCTGGTCGGCGCGCTGGTCCTGGCGGTGATCGGGCTGATCACGTTCCTGGTGACCCGGCCGTCGGTGCGGACCCAGCTGGTCGGCGGCGAGCCTGACGTCCGCCCGGCCGCCGTCAAGGCCTGGCAGGAGGGCAACGCCGCCTGGGCGAAGGGCGACATCGCCGCGGTCTGCGACCTGTACGACGGAATCGGCACCGGGGGAATGTGGCCGAGCCGCGAGGTGTGCATGAGCTCGGAGATGAAGGGGTTCGACGACGCCTCGGACGCGCTGAAGACCGCCCTCGCCGCGATCAGGGTCGACCCGGCACGGACCGAACTGTTCGACGACCGCACGGTGCTGATCTGGTTCCGTGAGGCGCGCGTCGACGGCCTGCCCTCGCCGTACTTCACCGCGAGCGACGTGGCAGTGATGCGCCAGGTGGCCGGCCGCTGGCGGCAGGTCGGGGCGCGCTACAGCGGGACGATGGTCGGCTATCTTCCGCCGGCGGTGAGCAACTCGCCGGTGGTCACCGGTTCGGCGACACCCACGCCGAAGGTCAAGCTCAGCCCTAAGTAGTCATTCGAGTGCATAGAGTTGCGACATGGTCGCTTCTCGTCAGGACGGTCTGCTGCTGCCCGCGCTCGCCGGGTGCGTGCTCGGCGCGGCTTCGGTGGTCGGGGTGAGTGCGCTCGGCGGCGTGGTGGACCTCGGTGCCGTGACTGGCGCCGTCACGGGCGAGGCACTGGGCGGTGCCGGGAGAGTGGGTGGCAACGGTCCGCGTGTGGTGGAGGCCTCGACCGCTCCGCCGCCCTTCACCGTCCCGGCGATGCCGGCCTCCTCCGGGCGGGCCGCCAGGCGGGCCGGGGCGGCCCCGGCCGGCGCCGCCGGGGCGATCGATGCCGTCCGCCGTCATCGCAAGTCCGGGACCCGCCCCGCCTCGACGCGACCCGACACCGCTCGTCGTGACCAGGGTCCTGGGGGCGGTCGGGACGCGGTACGTGCGGCGCAGGTCGCCCCGCCGTCGGTGACCTTGGTGCTGGAGCGCAATCGTCGGGGCCGGTTGGTGACCGTCAAGGTGATCGACCCGTCCCGTACCCCGCGGCTCACCGTGCCCCCGGTGCGCAGGACGCCGTCGACGCCGGCGCCGAGCACGCCGCAGACCTGGCGGCGGGGCACGGTGGGCAGCCCGTGAGCCGCGCCATGGACGGTGGCCTGTGCTCGACGGACGGTTGCTCGTCGACGGCGGGCGGCTGATCGCCGTCCGTTCGGCTTCTTCTGCAGAATCGTCCGAGATCGGTATCGTGGCCCCCACGCTGAGACGAAGCGTGCAGCGACCGGCGTCCGCACTCCACACCCCGGCGGGCTGGCGCCGTCCCGGCCGTGCCGCGGCGGCGATCCTGCCCCGGCCCGACGAAGGAGTGCACGATGATCGACCCTGCCGTGCCCGGCGGCGCCGTGGGCCAACCGCCCGGCGAGGCCACCGAGTTCGTCCAGCTGCTCACCCCCGAGGGTGCGCGCAAGCGACCCGCCGAGTATCCGCTGGACGTCGACGCCGACACCCTGCGCGGCTTCTACCGCGACCTGGTGCTGTTGCGCCGGTTCGACACCGAGGCCACCGCGCTGCAACGACACGGCGAACTGGGCCTGTGGGCGCCTCTGCTCGGTCAGGAGGCCGCTCAGATCGGTGCCGGCCGCGCCCTGGCCCCCCAGGACTACGCCTTCCCGACCTTTCGTGAGCACGGCCTGACCTGGTGCCGCGGGGTCGACCCGGCACAGGTGCTGGCCCTGTTCCGCGGCACCAGCCAGGGCGGCTGGGACCCGGCCGAACACAACCTGCACCTGTACTCGATCGTGATCGGCACCCAGACCCTGCACGCGGCGGGCTATGCGATGGGGATCCAGCGCGACGGGTGCGTCGGTACCGGTGACCCCACCCGGGACACCGCCGTGCTGGCCTGCCTCGGCGACGGCGCGACGTCCCAGGGTGACGTGAGCGAGGCCTTCGTCTGGGCAGGGGTGTTCAACCTGCCGGTGGTCTTCTTCTGCCAGAACAACCAGTTCGCGATCTCTGAGCCGAACCAGCGGCAGACCCGGATCCCCTTGTTCCGCAGGGCCTCCGGGTTCGGCTTCCCCGGCGTGCGGGTGGACGGCAACGACGTCCTGGCCGTGTACGCGGTGGTCAAGGACGCCCTCGACCGGGCCCGTCGCGGTGAGGGCCCGACCTTCATCGAGGCCTACACCTACCGGATGGGCGCGCACACCACCTCCGACGACCCGACCCGGTACCGGCCCAGCGGTGAGATCGAGCAGTGGCAGCAACTGGACCCGATCGACCGCTTGGTCGAGTACATGCTGCTCACCGGCACCGGCGACGAGACGTACTTCGCCGAGGTGGCCGCGGAGGCCGACGCGCTCGGGGTCACCGTTCGTGACGCCTGCCGCTCGATCCCGAACCCCGCTCCGGAGAGCATGTTCGACCACGTGTACGCCGAACCGCACATCCAGGTCGAGGCCGAGCGGGCGTGGTTCACCGACTACCACCGATCACTGCAGCCGCACGGGACGGGGGGTGCGTGATGGGCGAGACGCTGACCATGGCCAAGGCGATCAATGCCGGTCTGCGCCGGGCGATGGAGGCCGACCGGCACGTGCTCATGATGGGTGAGGACATCGGCACCCTGGGTGGGGTGTTCCGGGTGACCGACGGGTTGGCCAAGGACTTCGGCGACGACCGGGTGATCGACACCCCGCTGGCCGAGTCGGGCATCGTGGGGACGGCGATCGGCCTGGCGATGCGCGGGTATCGGCCGGTCTGCGAGATCCAGTTCGACGGGTTCATCTATCCCGCCTTCGATCAGCTGGTCTCGCAGCTGGCCAAGATGCACTACCGCTCGGGCGGCATGCTGCGGATGCCGGTGGTGATCCGGGTGCCCTACGGCGGGGGGATCGGTGCGGTGGAGCACCACAGCGAGAGCCCCGAGGCGTACTTCGCCCACACCGCAGGGCTGCGAGTGGTCAGCTGCGCCAACCCCAACGACGCGTTCTGGATGATCCAGCAGGCCATCGTCTGTGACGATCCGGTGGTGTTCTTCGAGCCGAAGCGCCGGTACTGGGAAAAGGGCGAGATCGACCTCGGCGGCCCACCCGCGCCGTTGGACCGGGCCCGGGTGATCCGTCCCGGAAGCCAGGTGACAGTGGTCGCGTACGGGCCGATGGTCCGTACGACGCTGGACGCCGCGGCGGCGGCCGAGCAGGAGGGCACCTCGGTCGAGGTGATCGACCTGCGCAGTCTGTCGCCGTTGGATGTGGCCACGATCGAGGAGTCGGTGCGGCGCACCCGCCGGCTGGTCGTGGTGCACGAGGCGAGCGGCTTCCTCGGGATGGGTGCCGAGATCGCGGCCCGGATCACCGAGAGCTGCTTCTTTCACCTCGAGGCGCCGGTGCTGCGGGTCACCGGGTTCCACACTCCGTACCCCGCTTCGCGAGTCGAGGAGGAGTACCTACCGGACGTCGATCGCCTGCTGGACACCGTGGACCGGGCGCTGGCCTACTGACCTGGTTGCCGTCGGCGCCCCGAAGCGCCGCGGTGGGAAGGACCTGTCGATGCTGAAGGAGTTCCGCCTGCCGGACGCGGGCGAGGGCCTCACCGAGGCCGAGATCGTCTCGTGGAAGGTGAAGCCGGGCGACACGGTCGCGGTGAACGACGTGATCGTGGAGATCGAGACCGCGAAGTCGCTGGTGGAGCTTCCCAGCCCGTTCGCCGGGGTGGTCACCGAACTGTTGGTCGCGGAGGGGACGACGGTGCCCGTGGGCACGCCGATCGTCACGGTGACCACGGCGCAGGCCGAGGGTGGCGCAGCTCCTGGTGCGCCGGGCCTCGATGACAGCGCGGCCCCGACGCCGGTCGCCGACGTGGGCGAGGAGCGGATGCCGATGCTCGTCGGATACGGGCCGCGGGCCGGCGGCGGCTCCTCACGCCGGCGCCGCGCCGCGAGCGCGTCCGCGACGACCGAACCCCCTGCTGTGCCGGATCCGGTCGCGGTAGCGGAGCCGGCCGCGGCGCCGCCTCCGGCCGCGGCCGTGGCGGCCGTTCCGGCGGGGGAGGTCAGTGCCTCCGAGGTGGTGGCCGGCCTGTTCCGCCCGCTCGCGAAGCCGCCGGTGCGCAAGCTGGCGCGCGATCTCGGCGTCGACCTGAACATCGTGGCCCCCACGGGGTCGGCGGGTGAGGTGACCCGCCAGGACGTCGAGAACGCCGCCTCGCGGGCTGCGGCGGCCACCCTGCCGGCGGCCGAACGGGTCGCCCCGCACGCCGAGACGCGGGTCGTCGTGAAAGGGGTGCGCAAGCTGACCGCCGAGGCGATGGTGGCCAGCGCCTTCACCGCCCCGCACGTCACCGAGTGGCTCCAGGTCGACGTCACCCGGACGATGAGGTTGGTGGACCGGTTGCGGCAGACGAAGGAGTTCCGCGGCGAGCGGCTCACCCCGTTGGCCATGGTGGCGCGGGCGCTGCTGCTCGCCGTCCGCCGGCATCCCGAGATCAATGCCTCCTGGGACGAGGCGAGTGGTGAGATCGTGACCAAGCACTACGTCAACCTCGGCATCGCCGCGGCCACCCCGCGTGGTCTCGTCGTCCCGGTGATCCGGGACGCGGACACGTTGGGCCTGAAGGACTTGGCGCATGCCCTCGACGTGCTGGCCGAGACCGCGCGCGGCGGACGCACCCAACCCGCGGAGATGACCGGTGGCACGATCACCATCACCAACGTCGGGGTGTTCGGCGTCGACGGTGGCACGCCGATCCTGCCGCCCGGTCAGTCGGCGATCCTGGCTGTCGGTCAGATCGCGCCGCGCGCGTGGGTGCACAAGGGAACGGTGCGGCCGCGCCAGGTGACCACGCTCAGCCTGAGTTTCGACCACCGGGTCGTGGACGGCGATCTCGGCAGCCGAGTGCTGGCCGACACCGCCGCCGTCCTGAACGAGCCCGGCATCGCCCTCCTCTGACTGGGCACGACTCTGACCGGGCACGACTCTGACCGGGCACAACGTCACACTGAGCCCGCCAGAGGGGCACGGTGTGACGTCGTGCTCATGAGTGGTGAGACCGATGCCGCACAAGCTCGTGCATCGACGTCATCACCTCGCGAAGGATGCCTTTTCGTCGTGCGCCCGCTCGCTGCCCTCTATGGACGAGGCGCTCAGCGCACACCCCTGGGTCGGAACTGCACGCTGATCCGGGTGCCCACCGGCCGCGACGTCTTCAGCACGGCGTGCTCCCACGTGCGTTGACATGATCCGCCCATCGCCACCAGGTCGCCGTGACCGAGCGCGAACCGGTGTGCGACCTTTCCGCCACGGGGTCGCAGCGCCAACTCCCGAGGGGCGCCCAGGGAGAGGATCGCCACCACGGTGTCCTCGATCCGGCTGCGCCCGATGGTGTCGCCGTGCCAGGCCACGCTGTCCCGCCCGTCGCGGTACAGGCACAATCCGGCGGTCACCAGCGGCTCGCCGAGTTCGGGGGCGTACCTCTCGTTCAGCCGGTGCCGGACCGCGTCGAGCACCCGGTCGGGCAGCGGCTCGCCCTCGCCGTAGAAGGCCAGCAGTCGCGGGACGTCCACCACCCGCTCGTACATCCGTCGCCGCTCGGCGATCCAGGGCACCGCGCCTCGCAGCCGGTCGAACAGGTCGGCCGCCCCCGGCAGCCAGTCCGGTTGGACGTCGACCCAGGCGCCCTGACCCAGTCCCACTCGTCGGGGCCGGAGGGCCGGCACGACGCCGTCCTGGACGCCGCTCTGCTCGGCCCGCGCGTCGCCCAGGTCGAAAAGGCTGCTCTGAACTGCGTCCGGCATCACCCCATGGTGCCACACGTATCGTACGTGTGTACGAGT
>Ga0209261_10000406_pt1 | contig 11640 bp, 12 predicted proteins | sample DOMMetBare1Fresh_FD_187470 | JGI IMG/M metagenome (GOLD analysis project Ga0209261, IMG submission 187470) | Wetland sediment microbial communities from St. Louis River estuary, USA, under dissolved organic matter induced mercury methylation -... | ecosystem: Environmental > Aquatic >...
GTCGATGACGAAGATGGCGGCCGGCAGGCGGGGCAGGTCCTTGATGCCGCCGAGGTTCTTCTCGAGCTTCTCGCGCTCGCGCTCGTTGGCGGCGACCTCCTTCTTCGGGAGCCGCTCGTAGGTGCCGTCCTCCTTCATCTTGTCGAGGGTCTTGAGCCGCTCGATGCCGGTCTTGACGGTCTTGAAGTTGGTGAGCGTGCCGCCCAGCCAGCGGTTGGTCACGAAGTACTGGCCGGAGCGGTTGGCCTCCTCGCGGATGGCGTCCTGGGCCTGCTTCTTGGTGCCGATGAAGAGCACCGAGCCGCCCTTGGCGACCGCGTCGGAGACGAAGCGGAGGGCGCTGCGGGCCAGGCCGACCGTCTTCTGGAGGTCGATGATGTAGATGCCGTTGCGGGCGCCGAAGATGTACGGCTTCATCTTCGGGTTCCAGCGCTTGGTCTGGTGGCCGAAGTGGACGCCGGCCTCCAGGAGCTGCTTCATGCTGATGGCGGTGCCGCTCGAGGTGAGCGCGGCGGCCATGGTGACGGGGGCGGCGACGGCCTCGGCGGCGGCGACGGGGGCGTCGGCCGGGGCGGCGTCGACGGCGGGGGACTGCACCTGCTCGGTGTTCTCGCTCATGGTCTTCCTTCTTCGTCCGGTTGGTATCCACCACGCCGCGGTGCTGCTCGTGCGCGGGAGGCCCGAGGACCTGCCTCGAGGCACCGGAGCGCACGTCCGTGGCGTGTGCGTAGTGGGCTGCTCGGCGCCTGCTGCTGGCGCCCCTCGCCGCCGTCCGTCGTGCCGACCGAACTCGGTGAGGGGGGCGATCTAGCACGGCGGCCGGGTCACTGCAAGGCGGCCTACGGCCTCACCTTTTCCACCAGCCGAGCACCGCCGTCCGGCCGTCGTAGCCGACCCAGGCGATCGGCCGGGGGCCGTGGACGGGGCAGGGGTGGAGGGCCAGGCGGGGCCCGGCCACGAGCGCCGCGCCGGCGCAGTCCGGGCAGCGGAAGAGGGCGCCGATCTCGGCGAAGGGCTTTGACGCACCCTCGGCGCGTCGTACGGACCTGGAGTCTCCAGCGAACGACTCTGGGTCGGGAACAGCCAACCGGCCGTGATCATTCGTTTTGACGCGGTCATGACGCACCCTCGCCTGACTCTCGGTCGGGAGGAGCGCGTCAATCCTGAGGAGGCCCCGGGCCCGGTAGCTCTCCAGCTCGGCCACCTGGGCCGCCTCGCCGCCCAGCGCCCGGTCGGCGTCGGCCAGGGCCCCGATCGAGCATGTCCGGCACGGGGGGAGCCCGCTCGAGGCGATGCTGGCCAGCTCGATCACTCCTTCGGGGGTCAACGCCTCCCACTCGGTCGTCGCGTCCAGCTCGATGGCCGGCACCCCCGCCGCGGCCAGGGCGGCCAGCTTCTCCGGCTCCAGCGCGTGCGTCACCAGGACCTCGATGGCCAGCGCCGGCGCGCCCCGGCGGGTCACCAGCACGTCGGCCCGGCGCCCGGCCACCGGCGCCTCGTCCACCGCGGCGTCGCCGGCGGTGGCGAGGTCCCGCACCACCGCCCGGCGGCAGCGCTCGCAGCGGCCGCGGACCCGCACCGCCACCCGCCCCTCGAAGGCCAGGGCGCAGAGCGCCAGCAGCCGCGCCTTGGCGTTGAAGTGGAGCGCCGTCTCGGGCGCGGTGAGCGGGCAGGTCGAGCCGGGCCGGTGGGCGAAGTGGCGGGCCCGCACCGCGCCGAGCCGCGCCGTGAGCTCGGCGCCGCAGCCGGGGCAGGTGAAGGGGGCCCGGCTGCGCCGCGATGCCGCGTCGAGCGCCGCCGCCGCCACCAGGCCGCCGCGGCGGTCCCGCGCGAAGGCGAGCGCCACGCCGTCCCCGCGCCCGCCAGCACCCAGCCGAGGCCGCGCCGCCGGCGGCGCCTGCCCTCCGGCGTGCCCCGTCGCATGGCGCCCCCCCGCCCGGCTCGCTCGCCCACGCTTCACCGGGCCATCCTAGCGCCCTCCCACCGGGGCGTATCCGCCGGGCCCAGGGACCAGAACAATGGCGGCCTACCCACGGCACACCAGGGAGGCGCGACAGATGGCGCTCGAGATCGGCAAGAAGGCCCCGGACTTCACCCTGCCGGACCAGGACGGCAACCCGGTGAAGCTCTCCGGCTTCAAGGGGCAGCGGGTGGTGGTCTTCTTCTACCCGAAGGCCTCCACCCCTGGTTGAACGCAGGAGGCCTGCGACTTCCGTGACGAAGTCGACGCGTTCAAGAAGAAGAAGGTGGCAGTGCTCGGCGTCTCCAAGGACGCGCCGGCGGCCCAGAAGAAGTTCCGGGAGAAGTACGACCTGCCCTTCCCGCTGCTCTGCGATCCTGGGCTCGAGGTCCACAAGGCCTGGGGGGTCTGGGGCAAGAAGGTGATGTACGGCAAGGAGGTCGAGGGGACCATCCGGACCACGGTGCTGGTCGGCGCCGACGGCAAGGTGGAGCAGGTCTTCTCGAAGGTGAAGGTGGACGGCCACGTCGCCAGCGTCCTCGAGAGCCTGTAGAAGGGGGGCGTGACCACGCCTCCGAAGAAGCCCGGCCCGAACACCCGGAGCGGCACCGGCCATGTGCGCGCCGGCGAGCCGACCCGCCAGAAGACGCGTGGCGGCGCCGCCCGCACCCGGGATCGCGCCCGCCAGGCGGCCGGGCGCCGCTCGGGCACGGGCCGCAGCACCGGGCCCGGGGGCAAGCGGCCGATCCGCGACGACCTGGTGGACGCGGCGGTGCTGGAGGTCCACGGCCTGGTCCACGACCAGGGCTGGCTGGCCGACCGGGCGCTGGAGCGGGTCCTCCGGACCGACCGGCTCTGGGCCTCGGAGCGGCGCGCCGCCGCCGAGGCGCTCTACGGCCTGACGCGCTGGCAGGGGCAGCTCGACTGGCTGCTCTCGCCGGCCGGCCCGCCGCCCGACCTCCAGACCCGCTACGCCGCCTGGCTCACCCGCTTCGCCGGGCTGGATCGCCAGCTGGCGGCGCGCCGCCTCTCGGTGCCGCCCGGCCGGCTGGCGCCGCTCGACAAGGCCGACGCCAAGCTGGACGCGGTGGGCCACCCGGTGGAGCGGCTGGCCTTGAAGACCTCGCTGCCGCGCTGGATCGCCGAGCGGTTCGTGGCCGAGCTCGGGCTGGCCGAGGCCGAGGCGCTGGCCGCGGTGATCAACCAGCGGGCGCCGCTCACGGTGCGGGCCAACCTGCTCAAGGGCGATCGCGAGGCGCTCAAGGCCCGCCTGGCCGCCGAGGGGACCGAGGCCACCCCCACCCCCTACAGCCCCTGGGGGCTCACGCTCGACGGCCACCAGAACGCCTTCTCGCTCCAGTCGTTCAAGGACGGCGCCTTCGAGATCCAGGACGAGGGCTCGCAGCTCATCGCGCTCGCCTGCGGCGCCCGGCCCGGCATGACGGTGGTGGACGCCTGCGCCGGCGCCGGCGGCAAGACGCTGGCCCTGGCGGCCGAGATGCGGAACAAGGGGACCCTCTGGGCGCTCGACTCCGACGCCGACCGGCTCGAGGAGGCGCGGCGCCGCGCCCGCCGGGCCGGCGTGGACAACCTGCGGACCCGCGCCATCCCCGCCGGCGACGAGGCGGCCGCCCAGCTCGCCGACCTGCGCGGCCGGGCGGACCTGGTGCTGGTGGACGCCCCCTGCAGCGGCCTCGGCACGCTCCGCCGCAAGCCGGACGCCCGCTGGCGCCTCTCGCCGGCCGATCCGGAGCGGTTCGCGGCGCTGCAGCGGGAGCTGGTGGCCCGCTTCGCCACGCTGCTCAAGCCGGGCGGCCGGCTGGTCTACGCGACCTGCGCCATCTCGCGGGTCGAGAACGAGGGGGTGGCCGCCGCCGCGGTGGCCGCCCTGCCGCTCCGCCCCATGGCCCTGGTGCAGCGCCTCGGCACGGAGCGGAGCGCCGCGCTCGGCGTCGAGGGGCACACGCTCCAGCTCCTGCCCCACCGCCACGGCACCGATGGGTTCTTCATGGCCGCCTTCGAGCGGCGCCACGACCAGCCGTGACCCGGCGCAACCCCCGAGGAGGAGCGGCCGGTGCCTGAGCTCCCCGAGGTCGAGCACGCCGCGCGGACCTTGCGGCGGCTGGCGCTGGGCCGGCGCATCGTGGCGGTGGCGCTCGACGCCCGGGCGCCGCGGCTGTTCCGCCCCGACGGGCCGGCGGCCTTCCGGCGCGCCGTGCTCGGGGCGCGGCTGGTGGCGGTGGAGCGCCACGGCAAGCAGCTCCTGCTCACGCTCGAGGCGGGCGAGGCGCCGGGCCGGCTCGTCGGCGTGAACGCCCACCTCGGCATGACCGGGCGCTGGACCGGCGGCCCGGCCGCGCCGCCCCCCACCCACGCCCGCGCCTCGCTCTCGCTCGACGACGGCACGCGGCTCCACTACGACGACCCGCGCATGTTCGGCCGGCTGCGGCTGGTGCCGGGCGCCGACTTCGCGGCGCTGCCGGGGCTCGCCGCGCTCGGCCCGGATCCGGTCCGCCACGGGCTCGACGCCGCGGGGCTGCAGGCCGGCCTGGCCCGCACCCGCCGGCCCGTCAAGGTGGCGCTGCTCGACCAGTCGCTGCTGGCCGGCGTCGGCAACATCCACGCCGCCGAGGCCTGCTGGCGGGCTCGCCTCGATCCGCGCCGCCGCGCCGACCGGCTCACCGGCGCCGAGGCGGCGGCCCTGGCCCGCGGGCTGCGCGCCACCTTCCGCTTCGCCCTCGCCAAGCTCGACGGCGGGGAGGTGGTCTACATCGAGGCGGGCGGGGAGAACCCCTTCCACGTCTATGACCGGGCCGGCGCCCGCTGCCGCCACCCGGGCTGCCCCGGGACCGTCCGGCGCATCGTCCAGGCCCAGCGCTCCACCTACTTCTGCCCGCGCTGCCAGCGGTGAGGTGGCAGCCCGCGCTGGACGGCCGCCCGCAACTCCAGTCTGATGACGGGCCGGCATGGCGCAAAGTCTCTCCACACTCGGCTTCGGCCCGCACTTCGAGCGGCAGCTCGACCCCGCGGCTGGCGTGCCCGCCCGCGTCGCCGCCGAGCACCGGGGCGGCTACACGGTCTGGACGCCGGAGGGCGAGGGGCCCGCCCGGCTGGCCGGCCGGCTCCGGCACGAGCTCAAGGACGCCGCCCTGCCCGGCGCCGGGGACTGGGTCCTCCTGAGCGCGCCGCCGGCCCCCGACCGCACCGCCATCATCGAGCGGGTGCTCGACCGTCGCACCGCCTTCACCCGGGCCGCCGCCGGCCGCCAGGCCCGCCCGCAGGTGGTGGCCGCCAACGTGGACCTGGTCTTCGCGGTCTGCGGCCTCGACGAGGACTTCAACCTCCGCCGCATCGAGCGGATCCTGGCCCGCGTCTGGGCCAGCGGGGCCCAGCCGGTGGTGCTCCTCAACAAGGCCGACCTCTGCCCGGAGACCGACGCCAGGGTGGCGGAGGTGGAGGAGCGCTGCCCCGGCGTCCCGGTCCTGCCGGTCAGCGCGCTCCGGGCCGAGGGGCTGCAGCCGGTGCGGTCGCTGCTCCGCGAGGGGCTCACGGTGGCCCTGGTCGGCTCCTCCGGGGCCGGCAAGTCGACCCTGGTCAACGCGCTGCTCGGCGAGGCGCGCTTCGCCACCGGCGAGGTGCGGGCCAGCGACGGCCGCGGCCGGCACGTCACCACCCACCGCCAGCTCGTCCTCCTGCCGTCGGGCGGCCTCCTGCTCGACACCCCCGGGATGCGGGAGCTGGCGCTGGCCGACGAGGATGGGCTGGAGACGGTCTTCGACGACGTGTCGCGGCTCGCGGCCGGGTGCCGGTTCGCCGACTGCCGGCACGGCGAGGAGCCGGGCTGCGCGGTGCGGGCGGCGGTGGAGGGCGGGGTCCTCGCGCCGGACCGGCTGGCGCACTACCAGCAGCTCGAAGAGGAGGCGGCGGCCTTCGAGCTGCGCCACGACGCGCGCCTGTCGCGCCAGGCCGGGCGGGACTGGGGCCAGCGCCACCGCGAGGTGGCCATGCTGCGCCGCCTGAAGGGCGGCAAGCCGTAGCGCATCTCGGCGCGGCGGCCCGGGCGCTCAGCCGCCGGCCGGGGGCGGGGCCGGCGGCACGGCCGGTGGCACGGACCGGCTCGGCAGGCGCCAGAGGACGGCCAGGCCGGTGGCCACCAGCGCGCCGGCGGCCGTCACCGCGTACCACGGGGCGCGAAGCCCGAGCACCAGCCAGGTCAGGCTGGCCAGCATCGAGAGCGCGGCCACCGCCTTGACCCGCAGCGGCACCACCCGCTCCCGACGCCAGCGCTGGAGCGGCGGGCCGAGCAGGCGGTGGTGGTAGAGCCAGTCGTGGAACCGCCGGGAGCTCCGCGAGAAGGCCCAGAGCGCCAGGAGCAGGAAGGGCGTCGTGGGGAGCACCGGGAGCGCGGCGCCCACCACTCCCAGGGCGAGGAAGAGCCAGGCCAGGCCGAACCAGGCCCAGCGCCGGGCGGGGGTGGGGGGCGCGCCGGACGAGTCCGGCGGGGGCAGGGGCGCGGCGGGCACGCCCGCTCTGTAGCCGCTGCCGGCGGATCGGCGCAACCGCCGTCGACCCGCGTCGACCCGCGTCGACCCGCGACGACCCGCGACGATCAAGGCGGCCGGGTGGGGTCCGGGCTATGGTGACTGAACCGCACCGGAGCCCGCATGAGCGACCAGACCTTCGACGCCGCCCGCCAGATCGCCGCCAGCCAGGCCATGAAGCGGCTGCCCCCGCGAGGCGGCAAGCGCTTCGCCCTGCTCTTCCAGCACGGCTCCTTCAAGCTCGAGGTCTACGCCCCCCGCGAGCGCGACGCCCAGCAGCCGCACGACCGCGACGAGGCCTACGTGGTCTTCAAGGGGACGGCCACCTTCGTGTCGGGGGCGCAGCGCTACGCGGTGCGGCCCGGGGACTTCTGCTTCGCCGCGGCCGGCGAGCGCCACCACTTCGAGGACCTCTCCGAGGACTTCAACACCTGGGTCGTCTTCTACGGGCCGGAGGGTGGGGAGCGGCGCGCCGCCGGGCTGGCCGCCGCGCCGGGCGGGACCGCCGCCGCGCCCCCGGAGTAGGGTGCTTCCGGCCCCGGGGGCGGCCGGGCGCGCTGCCGTCCGGGCGGACCGGGCGCGCCGCTTGCCAGCACGCGGCGGTCGTGCGAGTCTCCGCGCCCTCGCGGCCCCGGCCCCCTGGGACGAGGCCGCCTCCACTCCGACGCGCGACGCCCCGCCGGGCGCGCCGTCCTTCGACGAAGGGAACTGACCATGTCCGACACGACGGATCTGAGCGGCCTGGTGGCGCAGGTGCAGGGTCTCCTGAACGGCTACCTCAAGCTGCGCGACGAGAAGACCACCCTCGAGGCCGAGCTCTCCACCCGCCGCGAGGACATCCGCCGCCTGGAGAAGCTGGTCGCCTCGCAGAACGCCGAGATCGACAAGCTCAAGGCGAAGTAGTCGCCGTCTCCGGCGGTGCTACCATCCCGCCCGTGCCGCATCTGGACCCCTCCCAGCTCTCGGTCGCCGAGCTCCGCCGGCGCCTCCTCGACGAGGGCGCGCCGCTCGGCGCCGCGGCTCGCCGGGCGCTCGAGGCCGACGGGCGGGCAGGTGCCCGGGCGGTGCTCCAGGCGCTCGACCGGCGACAGGCGGCCGGGCAGGCCGAGGAACGGCGCCTCCAGCGGCTCCTGGCCCACGAGCGGCCGCTCTGGGGGGCCGGCTTCGCCCGGCTCGCCGGCGTGGACGAGGCCGGCATGGGCACGCTGGCCGGGCCGGTGGTGGCGGCGGCGGTCATCCTGCCCCAGGGGCTCCGGCCGGCCGGGCTCGACGACTCCAAGAAGCTCGACGAGCCGACCCGGGAGCGGCTGGCGGCCGAGGTGAAGGCCGGCGCCATGGCCTGGGCGGTGGGCCAGGCCTCGCCCGAGGAGGTGGACCGGCTCAACGTCTACCGGGCCGGCCTGCTCGCCATGCGCCGGGCGGTCGAGGCGCTGGCGGTCCGGCCCGACCACCTCCTGGTGGACGCGCGCCGCATCCCGGAGCTGGCCATCCCCCAGCTCGCCATCGTGAAGGGCGACCAGAAGAGCCTGGCCATCGCGGCGGCCAGCGTGGTGGCCAAGACCACCCGCGACGCGCTCATGCTGGAGGAGGAGCGGCGCTGGCCCGGCTACGGCTTCGCCCGGCACAAGGGGTACGGGGCGCCGGAGCACCTCGAGGCGTTGAAGCGGCTCGGCCCCTGCGCCATCCACCGCCGCACCTACACGCCGGTCCGGGAGGCCCTGGGGCGCCAGCCGGTCCAGGCGGACCTGTTCGAGGGGTGACCGATTGACTCCCCCGGAGCGGCCGGGTAGACCACCACTCCAAGGACCAGCCCGACGGTGCTGGAGCGTCCCGGTCGAACGCGGATCCCCCGCGGCCCGGGCGCCCCCCGATCCGGCGACCGAATGACCGAGCGATCACGCCGCAACCCGACCCACGACTCCCGCCACGATCAGCACCCAGACGACGCCCCCCGCGGCCGCCCGCCGCCCGGGCTCCAGCTCGACCCGCCGCCGTTCGACCCGGAGCACCCGCCCGAGATCCCGCTGGCGCGCCTGGACCAGGACGCGCTCCGCGTGGTGCAGCGCCTCCGCGCCGTGGGCCACCAGGCCTACTTCGTGGGCGGCTGCGTGCGCGACCTCCTGCTCGACGCCACCCCCAAGGACTTCGACGTGGCCACCGACGCCCACCCGGGCGAGGTGCGGGCCGCCTTCCGCAACTGCCGGCTCATCGGCCGGCGCTTCCGGCTGGCCCACGTCTACTTCCGCGGCGGCAAGGTCATCGAGGTGGCCACCTTCCGCAAGAACCCGACCGACATCGCCGAGGACACCGGGGCGGAGGGCGACCTCCTCATCACCCGCGACAACGTCTTCGGCACGGCCGAGGAGGACGCGGTCCGGCGCGACTTCACGGTGAACGGGCTCTTCTACGACCCGGCCACCGGCCAGGTCATCGACTACGTGGGCGGGCGGGGCGACCTCGAGGCCCACCGCATGGCCACCATCGGCGACCCGGAGGTCCGCATCCGCGAGGACCCGGTCCGCTCGCTGCGGGCGGTCCGCTTCGCGGCCCGGCTCGGCTTCGCCATCGCCCCCGACACCTTCGAGGCCATGCGCCGCCACGCCGCCGAGCTGGCCCGCTGCGCGCCGGCCCGGGTGCTGGAGGAGATCTTCAAGCTGCTCCGCTGCGGCGGCTCGGCCCGGGCCTTCTCGCTGCTGCGCGCCTGCGGCGCCCTGCCGGTCATCTTGCCGGCCCTGGGCGACGCCCACGACCGCTGGGACGAGCCGCAGCGCCGCGCCTTCTCGGCCCACCTGGCGGCGCTGGACCGGCTGGTCCGCTCCGGCGCCGAGGTCTCCGAGGCGGTGCTGCTCGGCTCGCTCCTCATGCACCTCGACACCGGCGAGCCTGGCGACGGCCCGGCCTCGGCGCTCCTCGAGGCGCTGGTCCAGACCTCCCGGCTGCCGCGCAAGGTGGCCGAGCGGATCCGGCTGGCGCTCCAGGCCCAGCCGCAGCTCCGCGAGGGGCAGCGCCCCCAGGCCGCCGGTGGCCGCCGCCGCCGCCGCGGGCGCGGCCTGGCCGGCCAGGCCCACTTCCACGACGCGGTCCAGCTGCTCCAGATCTCGGTCGAGGCGAGCGGGCAGGGGCGCGAGGCGCTGGAGCGCTGGAAGGCCGAGGCCGACAAGGCCCCCCGCCACGACGGCGAGGTCGAGGGGGAGGCCGAGCGGATCGCCGACCTGCCGCGCGACGAGCCGGCCGAGGTCGGCGGGAGCGAGAGCCGCCGCGACCAGGCGCGCCAGGAGCGCCCCCCGCGGCCCGAAGGCGACGACCCGGCCGCCCGTCCGGCGCGCACGGAGAAGCCGGCGCGCGCGGAGCGCACCGAGCGGCCGGCCCGCCCGGCGCGCCAGGAGCGCCAGGATCGCCCGCGCTTCGCCGACGCCCACGCCGTCGGCGAGGCCCTGCCGGCCGGAGGGGCCGGGGCGGTCATGGAGGTCGGGGTCGGCGACGAGGACGAGGAAGGGCCCGAGGGCGACGAGGAGGCCGACGAGGCCACCACGGCCGCCACCGGGGGCGAGCCCGGGCAGCCCGGCCAGGCCGCCGGCAACGGCCGGAAGCGCCGCCGCAGGGGCGGTCGCCGGCGGCGCCGGCGGGGCACCGGGGCGGGCGGCGGAGACGCGCAGGCCTCTGGCGGCGGGACGCCGCCGACCAGCACCGGGCCGTTGGGCTAGAATCCCCGGGAAACCCGGCGCCTTGACCGGCCAGGCGCCCTCCGATAGAACCCGCCGACCATGGCCAGCGAGCGCACCGACAAGCACAAGCCCCGCTACAAGCGCATCCTCCTCAAGCTGTCGGGCGAGGCGCTCATGGGGGACGGCAAGTACGGCATCTCCCCCAAGACGCTCGTCGCCATCGCGCAGGACGTGAAGGACTGCGTCGAGATGAAGGTGGAGGTCGCCCTGACCATCGGCGGCGGCAACATCTTCCGCGGCGTCTCCGGCGCCACCGAGGGGATGGACCGCGCCTCGGCCGACTACATGGGCATGCTCGCCACCGTCATCAACTCGATGGCGCTGCAGGATGCCCTCGAGAAGCTCGGCGTCGAGACCCGCGTCCAGACCGCCATCGAGATGCACCAGGTCGGCGAGCCGTACATCCGCCGGCGCGCCATCCGCCACCTCGAGAAGGGGCGGGTGGTCATCTTCGCGGCCGGCACCGGCAACCCGTACTTCACCACCGACACCGCGGCCTCCCTGCGCGCCATGGAGATCCACGCCGAGGTGCTGCTCAAGGCCACCAAGGTGGACGGGGTCTACACCGAGGATCCCAAGAAGAACCCGGCCGCCGTGAAGTTCAAGCAGCTCTCCTACATCGACGTCCTGAAGAAGAACCTGAAGGTGATGGACTCCACCGCCATCAGCCTCTGCATGGACAACGACCTGCCCATCATCGTCTTCGACTCGACCCTGCGCGGCAACGTGAAGAAGGTGGTGCAGGGCGAGGAGATCGGTACCACCGTGAGCCGCGGCGGGACGTCCAAGGTCTAGCCCGGAGCCGCGAGGAGCGCACCATGAGCGTCGTCGACGACATCCTGAAGGACCTCCACGGCCGCATCCTCAAGACGCTGGAGACCATGAAGGCCGATCTCTCCACCGTCCGCACCGGCCGGGCCTCGCTCCACATGCTCGACAACGTTCGGGTCGACTACTACGGCACGGCCACCCCGCTCAGCCAGGTGGCCACCCTCTCGGTGCCGGAGCCGCGCCTCATCATCGCCAAGCCCTGGGAGAAGAACATGATCCCGGTGATCGAGAAGGCCATCCGGGACGCCAACCTGGGCTTCAACCCGATGTCCGACAAGGACATGGTGCGCGTGCCCATCCCGCCCCTCACCGAGGAGCGGCGCAAGGAGATCGTCAAGCAGGTGCGCCACAAGGCCGAGGAGTTCAAGGTCGCCATCCGCAACGAGCGGCGCGACGCCAAGGAGCTCCTCGAGGAGGCCGAGAAGGACGGCGACGCCTCTGCCGACGAGGTCAAGAAGGCGCAGGAGAAGGTGCAGAAGGAGACCGACGACGGCGTGAAGCAGGTGGACGCCATCCTGGCCGCCAAGGAGAAGGACGTGATGCAGATCTGAGGGGCCGCGTGCCGCTCGACCTGCTCCTCCTC
>Ga0209261_10000408_pt1 | contig 11608 bp, 11 predicted proteins | sample DOMMetBare1Fresh_FD_187470 | JGI IMG/M metagenome (GOLD analysis project Ga0209261, IMG submission 187470) | Wetland sediment microbial communities from St. Louis River estuary, USA, under dissolved organic matter induced mercury methylation -... | ecosystem: Environmental > Aquatic >...
GCGGCAGTCTGACCGTGGCCACCACGCGCCCCGAGACGATGCTGGGTGACGTCGCCGTGATGGTGCACCCCGACGACGAACGCTACGCCGGGCTGGTCGGCAAGCGGGTGCACCTGCCGCTGACGGGCCGCGAGATCCCGGTGATTGCCGACGAGTATGTCGACCGCGCCTTCGGCACCGGTGTCGTGAAGGTCACGCCGGCACACGACGCCAACGACTACGTGGTCGGACAACGCCACGGGCTGCCGGTCATTGGCGTGCTTGCGCTGGACGCGACCGTGAACGACGAGGCGCCGGCCGCCTACCGCGGGCTCGACCGTTTCGTCGCGCGCCAGCAGGTGGTGGCCGACCTCGCGGCGCAAGGGCTGCTGGTCGAGACGCGCAAGCACCGGCTGACGGTGCCGCGCTGCGGGCGCACCGGGCAGATCGTCGAGCCGATGCTCACCGACCAATGGTTCGTGGCGCTCAGCAAGCCGGGGCGCGACGGCAAGAGCATCGCCGCCAAGGCGATCGAGGCCGTCGACTCGGGCGCCGTGCGCTTCGTGCCCGAACAATGGGTCAACACCTACAACCAGTGGATGCACAACATCCAGGACTGGTGCATCTCGCGCCAGCTGTGGTGGGGGCATCAGATCCCGGCGTGGTACGGCACGGGCGGTGAGCTCTTCGTCGGGCGCGATGAAACCGAGGCACGTGCGCGCGCCCAGGCGGCGGGCTACGCCGGCACGCTGATCCGCGACGAGGACGTGCTCGACACCTGGTACTCGTCGGCGCTGGTGCCCTTCTCGACCCTGGGCTGGCCGGCGAAGACGGTCGAGCAGGACCTCTTCCTGCCCTCGTCGGTGCTCGTGACCGGCTACGACATCATCTTCTTCTGGGTCGCCCGGATGATCATGATGACGGTGCATTTCACCGGTAAGGTGCCGTTCCGGCACGTGTACATCCACGGCCTGGTGCGCGACTCGCACGGCAAGAAGATGAGCAAGAGCGAGGGCAATGTGCTCGATCCGGTGGACCTGATCGACGGCATTGCGCTGAAGCCGCTGCTGGACAAGCGCACGACCGGTCTGCGCAAGCCCGAGACGGCGCCGGTGATCCGCAAGTCGACCGAAAAGGAGTTCCCGGACGGCATCCCCGGCTACGGTGCCGACGCGCTGCGCTTCACGTTCGCGGCCCTGGCCTCGCTGGGACGCAACATCAACTTCGACAGCAAGCGCTGCGAGGGCTACCGCAACTTCTGCAACAAGCTCTGGAACGCCACCAAGTTCGTGCTGATGAACTGCGAGGGCAAGGACTGCGGGCTGATGGAGCACAGCAAGGCAGATTGTGAGCCCCCGGAGCGCCCGTCGGCGCTCGCCCCCCTAGAGGGTTCGTCGGCCTCGGGAGCGGCCCAGCGGCCGACGAGCAGCCCCGGCGGCAAGGCGCACGGCTACCTGCGCTTCTCGAGCGCCGATCGCTGGCTCACTGGCGAGCTGCAGCGGGTGGAAGCCGCTGTCGAACAAGGCTTTGCCGAGTACCGGCTCGACAACGTGGCCCATGCGATCTATCAGTTCGTCTGGGACGAGTACTGCGACTGGTACATCGAGATCGCCAAGGTGCAGATCGCGCACGGCGACGATTCGCAGCAACGCGCGACCCGCCGCACGTTGCTGCGCGTGCTCGAAGCGGTGCTTCGTCTGCTGCACCCGGTGGCACCTTTCATCACCGCCGAGCTGTGGGACACGGTGGCCGTTGTCGCCGGCCGCAAGGCCGCCGGCTCGGCCGATTCGATCGTCACCGCACGCTACCCGAAGGCGCAGCTGGAGCGCGTGGACCCACGCGCAGATGCCTGGATGGCCCGCTTCAAGTCGCTGATGCTCGCGATTCGCAGCCTGCGCAGCGAAATGAGCTTGCAGCCAGGGCAGAAGGTGCCGCTGTACGCGGTCGGTGACTCTGCGTTCGTGGCCGAAGCGGCGCCGCTGCTGGCGGCGATCGGGCGACTCGCCGAAGTCCGCTGCTTCGATGACGAAGCCGGCTTTGGCGCCGCGGCGGCGCAGTCACCGGTGGCGGTCGTGGGTGAGGTCAGGCTGGCGCTGGTGGTGCCGATCGATGTCGGTGCCGAACGCGCGCGTCAATCGAAGGAGATCGAGCGGCTGCAGGGCGAAATCCGCAAGAGCGAAGCCAAGCTCGGCAACGAGAGCTTCGTCGCGCGCGCGCCGGCGGCCGTGGTCGAGCAGGAGCGTGCCCGGCTGGCCGACTTCAGACAGGCGCTTCGCCGGCTTGAAGATCAACGGGGTCGTCTGGGGCCGTCGGCCTGAACTCTGCGCGCGCCGGCGTCGCCGAGAGCAACTCGTCGATGCGCCGGGCCACGGCCCAGGCGCTGCGGATGCGCGACTCGCGCGTCGTGCTGGCCACACGCGGCGTCACCTGCAGCGTGTCCACATCGTGCAAGGGTCGGCCCGGATCGAGCACGCCGGGCTCCAGGCTGTCGAACCAGGCGGCCGCCATTCGGCCCGAGCCCAGCACTTCGGCCAGCGCCATCTCGTCGAACAGGCTCGAATGCGCGATGCTGACCAGCACCTGGCTCTGTTTGCACGATGGCAGGAAGCGCTCGCCCAGCAGGCCGTGGTAGCGCGAGAAGTACGTGAGCATCACGCACACCCCGTCGGCCTGCTCCATCAGCTCGCGCAAGCCCAGCGGCTCCACCTTCCAGCGGTTCCACAGCGTATCGGAAACGTGCACCGCCGGGTCATAACCCACGACACGCGAGCCGAACGCCCCCAGCAATAGCGCCAGGGGCCGCGCGGCAGGCGTCATGCCGATCAGGCCGACCGTTGCGCCACCGAGTTCGCGACCCACCAGCAGCCCCTCGGCACTCAGCACCGGCACACGGCGGAACATCTGCAGCAGCGCACCGATCATGAACTCGGCCTCGGCCGTGGCGCTGGCATTGATCGGCCGCACCACCTCCACGCCGGCGCGCGCGCAGGCGTCGGTGTCGATGTTCTCGGCACCCGAACTCAGGCGCCCGACGGCGCGCAGCACCGGCGCATAGTGAAGCGCCTGACTGTCAAGGGCGACGGACGGGGGAATGATCAGCGCACGCACGTTGAACAGCGCCTGGCGAAAGGCGCGAGGGTCGCGTGCCAGATCGGGCGCGTAGCGCACCGCGTGGCGCGCGACGAGCCAATGCATCACTTCCGGTTCCAGGGGTTCGACGATCAGGACGTCCATGCGTGTTCCGGCTCACATTTGGAGCAAGACGCATCGACCGCCATGCAAGAATCCCTCATGTGAATCCCAACAATTCTATGTAAGCGAATGTTGATCAAGAAGGCGATCTTCCCTGTAGCCGGTCTAGGAACCCGTTTCCTGCCCGCCACCAAAGCCCAACCGAAGGAAATGCTGCCGGTGGTGGATAAGCCGCTGATCCAATATGCCGTCGAGGAGGCCTATGAAGCCGGCGTGAGGGAGATGATCTTCGTGACCGGGCGTCATAAGCGGCCCATTGAGGACCACTTTGACATGACGTTCGAGCTCGAGGTAGCCCTTGAACAGGCGGGTAAAACCGAGCTGCTGGAGGTGGTTCGCAAGGTCAAACCCGACGACATGGAATGCATTTACGTGCGGCAGGCTCAGGCGCTGGGCCTGGGCCATGCGGTGCTCTGTGGTCAGCGGCTGGTCGGCAACGAGCCCTTCGCGGTCTTGCTGGCCGACGACCTGATGGTGGGCTCACCGTCGGTGCTCAAACAGATGGTCGAGCAGTTCAGCGAGTGGCGTGCGTCGATCCTGGCGGTACAGGAAGTGCCCGCGGCTCACACCCGGCGCTATGGCATCGTGGCCGGTACCCCCGTGAACGAGCGTGTGATGGACGTGACACGCATCGTCGAAAAGCCCGCTCCCGAGTCCGCTCCGTCGCGGCTCGGGGTGGCCGGCCGCTACATCCTCACGCCCGGGGTGTTCCACGAGATCCTCAGCCAGCCGCGGGGCGTCGGTGGCGAAATCCAGTTGACGGACGGGATCTCCTCGCTGCTGCGGCGCGAAAAGGTCTTTGCCTACCGCTACGAGGGCAGGCGCTACGACTGCGGCAGCAAGGAAGGCTTCCTGGAGGCCAATGTCGAACTGGCGTTGAATCATCCTGAGTTGGGGCCGGGTTTTCGCGAGTTCCTGCGCTCGCTGGCGCTGTAGCGCCCCGCGCCGGCTCAGCGCCGGCGCAGAAAGTGCACGAATTCGTCCGCGCCGCTGGTCTGCTCGATCAGTTCGTTGCCGGTCTGACGGGCAAACGCCTGGAAGTCCCGCATCGAGCCCGGATCGGTTGCGAGCACCTTCAACACGTCGCCGCTCTTCATGTCGGCCAGGGCCTTCTTCGCCTTGAGGATCGGCAAGGGACAGTTCAGGCCACGTGCGTCGAGTTCTTTGTTGGCTTGCATGTCGGCGTGTTCGATGAAGCGCAAATTCTACGCGCGGCGCGTGAAGTCCATGAACCGTGGCTCGTGGCCGCGTGAACGCAACCAGTCGGCGAGCGCGTAGCCGGTGCCGGCAGGCCAGCAGACCACATCGGCCGGCGCGAACAACTTGTACTCCGCCAATTCGGGCGACAGACGCACTTCGCCACTTGCCTGCGCGTGGTAGGCGATGATGACCTGGTTCATGCGCAGGAACTCGTAGACGCCGATCAGTTTCAGCGCGTCGACCCGCAGCGAGGTTTCCTCCGCCACTTCGCGCTGGATGCCCTCTTCGGGCGACTCGCCCGCCTCCATGAAACCGGTGATCAGGGCAAACATGCGCCCACTCCAGGCAGCGTTGCGCGCCAGCAGAATGCAGCCGCCGCGGTCGGTGCACTCGACCACCGCGGCCAGCACCGGTGTCGGGTTGTTCCAATGCGTCCACGAGCAGGCCGGGCAACGCAGGCGCGTCTTCTCGCCCCCGTCCTCGGCCGCGGCGAGGGGCTGCAGCGGCGTCGCGCAGTTGGGGCAGAAGCGGTAGGCCGACGGCATGGCTCAGGCCGGGAACACGCCGGTCGACAGATAGCGGTCGCCGCGGTCGCAGACCACGAACACGATCGTCGCGTCTCGCACCTGCTCGGCCACCCGAAGCGCGACCCAGCAGGCGCCTGCAGCCGAGATGCCCGCGAACAGGCCTTCCTCGCGAGCCAGGCGGCGCGCCATGTCTTCGGCGTCGGCCTGCGACACCAGCACCAGTTCGTCGACGGCCTGCGGTTCGTAGATCTTCGGCAGGTACTGCTCCTGCCATTTGCGGATGCCCGGGATGCGCGAGCCTTCGGCCGGCTGCGCGCCGACGATGCGGATCGAGTCGCGCTGTTCCTTCAGAAAGCGGCTGACGCCGGTGATGGTGCCGGTGGTGCCCATCGCGCTGACGAAATGCGTGATCTGTCCTTCGGTCTGCTGCCAGAGTTCGGGCCCGGTGGTCTCGTAGTGCACGCGCGGGTTGTCGGCGTTGGCGAACTGGTCGAGCACACGGCCCTTGCGATCGCGCTGCATCTGCTCGGCCAGGTCGCGCGCGTATTCCATGCCACCCGAGCGCGGCGTCAGAATCAGCTCGGCGCCAAACGCCTTCATCGTCTGCGCGCGCTCGATCGACAGGTCTTCGGGCATCACCAGCACCATGTGGTAACCGCGAATCGCCGCGGCCATCGCCAGCGCGATGCCGGTGTTGCCCGACGTGGCCTCGATCAGCGTGTCGCCAGGCTTGATCTCGCCGCGCTCCTCGGCGCGGCGAATCATGCTGATGGCCGGACGGTCCTTCACCGATCCCGCCGGATTGTTGCCTTCCAGCTTGCCGAGAATCACGTTGCCACGATCGGCACCAAGCTGGCCCGGGACTCGCTGCAATTGCACGAGCGGCGTGCTGCCGATGGCATCCTCGATCGTCCTGTAGCGCGGCATCGCGGTGGGTCCGTTCGTTGCTGGAGCTTCGTTGCTGGAGTGCTGAGCTGCAATTGTGGCAGCGCAGGCGGTGGCCCGCAGGGCGCATGCCATAATCCGCGCCCCAAGCGCTTGCGCCCCACACCTGCCCGGGTGGCGAAATCGGTAGACGCAGGGGACTCAAAATCCCCCGCCGCAAGGCGTGCCGGTTCGAGTCCGGCCCCGGGCACCACACTCCTCACGCATGCCACCGTTGCCTCCCGTCACCAAGGCATTGATGTTGATCTGCACCGCGGTGTTCTGCATCGACCTGCTGACGCCGATCGAGCTGTGGCTGGCGCTGTTTCCGATCGGCAGCGGGCATTTCGGGCCGTGGCAGCTGGTGACGTACGCGTTCCTGCACGCCGATCCGCTGCATCTGTTCTTCAACATGCTGGGCCTGTGGATGTTCGGCGCCGAACTCGAGCGCCTGTGGGGTCAGAAACGCTACCTGCACATGCTGCTGGCCAGCGTGCTGGCGGCCGGCCTGGTGCAGTTGGTCTTCAACTACGTCACCGGCTCGCGTGCCCCGACCGTGGGGGCCTCCGGCGCGCTGTTCGGCCTGCTGCTGTGCTTCGGCATGCTGTTCCCGAACCGGACGATCATGCCGCTGTTTCCGCCGATTCCGATGAAGGCGCGGACCTTCGTCGCCGTGTTCGGCGCGCTCGAGCTGTTGCTCGGGCTCCAGGGGCCGAGCGGGGTGGCGCATTTTGCCCACCTCGGCGGAATGCTCGGCGCCTGGCTGATGATGCTCTACTGGCGCGGCCGCCTGCCCTTCGGCGGCCGTCGCTAACCGGTTCGCCGCGCAGGGCGCCGCCGCACGACCACCTTGGCGCGGCGCTCCCGGAGCATTAGTCCGCATCGCCCGAGCGGCCGATCCCAGCTGGGGATGACAACGCGGTCCAGTTGGATCATGCTGCGGCCCTGGGATCGACCCCGAGGGGAGCACTGCTATGTCCTTGCGTCAGCCACCGATTTCGACGCTCTGGCGCGGCCTTGCAGGTCTGGCGGTGCTGGTGGCATCGACCGTACCCGGGCCGCTTCGCGCACAGACGATCGACCTGGAGTCGCAATCACGCGCACTGCAGCGCGCCAGCACCGCCGTGGTGGGCGTCAAGGCACTCGCGGTCGACGAGGCGCGCTCCAACCAGTTCCTGGGCCGGGCACGCCAGGGTTCCGGCGTGGTGATCGACTCGCATGGCCTGGTGTTGACCATCGGCTACCTGATCCTCGAGGCCGAACAGGTGCAGTTGGTCACCGACGACGAGCGCGTCATACCCGGCCGCGTGGTCGGCTATGACGTGGCCACCGGCTTTGGCTTGGTTCAGTCGCTCGCACCGCTGAAGATCGAGCCGGTGCCGCTCGGACAATCGTCGGGCGTGAGCGACGACGAGCCGCTGATGATCGCCAGCGGCGGCGAAGACGGCGCCGTGAGCGTGGCGCACATGGTGTCGCGCCGGCCTTTCGCCGGCTACTGGGAGTACCACATCGATGGAGCGTTGTTCACCACGCCACCGCGCGGCGATCACAGCGGCGCGGGACTATTCAACGGCCGTGGAGAACTGGTGGGCGTCGGCTCGCTGGTGGTGACCTACGCAAAGGGCGACAAGCAGCCGCGTTTGCCCGGCAACATGTTCGTGCCGGTGGATTTGCTGCGCCCGATCATGGATGAGCTCAAGCGCAGCGGCACCACCGCGGCCAGCCGTCGCGCGTGGCTCGGCATCAACTGCGTCGAAGACGACGGCGTGCTGCGCGTGATTCGCGTCAGCGACGACAGCCCTGCCGACGTCGCCGGGATTCAGGAGGGCGACCGCATCCTGCGCATCGACGGCACTCCCGTCACCGCGTTGGATCAGCTGTGGCTCGCGCTGTGGCGTGGCGGCGCGCCCGAACGCGAGGTCACGCTCGAGATCCAGCGCGAGGACAAGTTCGAGACGCTCAAGATCTACAGCGTCGACCGCGCCAAGACGCTCAAGCGCTCGCAAGGCGTCTGAACGCGTCGTCGATCGTCGGATAGCGCAGCCGCAGGCGCAGTTCGCGCTTCAGGCGTCGGTTGACCAGGCGGCGCGACTCGCCGAGAAACGACAGCTGCATCGGCGACAGCTCGCGCGAGGCCTGCTCGCGCGTGATGCGCGGCACCCGCACCAGGCCGGCCAGGTCCGCGACGCGATCCAGGTGGTCGCCGACGAGCTCGTTGCTGTCGTCGTTGATGTTCATCGTGCGCAGGTTGGGTCCGCGCTGCAGTGCCAGCAGGCACGCGCGTGCCAGATCGTCGGCGTGAATGTGGTTGGTGAAGACATCGTGCGGGGGCGCCAGCACTGGCATGGCCCGCCGCACCCGTTCGCGCGGGTCGCCGCCTAAGCGGTCGAATGCATAGATTCCGGGCACGCGCAGGATCGTCACGCGTGCGCTGCAGGCGCGCGCAAACCAGCGCAGCCGCGCCTCGGCGTCGACGCGTCGATGGGCTCGGTCGGTGGCGGGACGCAGCATGCGGCACTCGTCGACCCAGTCGCCGCCACAATCGCCATACACGCCGCTGGTGCTGGCGTAAACGACGCGGCGCACGCGTCCCCCCCGCGCAAGCGCGCGCAGCAGGGCCGCGGTGCGGGGATCCGCCACACCGTGCCCGGGTGGCGGCGCGAGGTGCAGCACGGCGTCGGCCAGGCCGCCCAGCCGGCCCAGGGTCTCAGGCCGATCCAGATCGCCCACCAACGGCAACGCACCCGCGGCACGCAGGGCGGCGCAGCGCTGCGGCGACGAGGTCAGCGCCAGAACCCGCCAGCGACCGCGCAGTTCGCGCAAGACCCGCATGCCCACGTCGCCGCAGCCCACGATCAGCACGGTGGGTCGGCGCGATCGTCTCGATCGCGAGGGCGGCAGAGTCGATGGCATCGTAACGCGGGCTTCGGGGAGGCGGGCACAATGAAGGCTGTTCAAGTGTAGGGGGCACCGATCCGGCAGCGGATCGGCCACAGCATGAGTCTGACGATCACCATCAAGCCGTCCGAACGCAGCTTCGAGGTTGAACGCGACGAGCCGATCCTGGCGGCCGCGATTCGTGCCGGCATCGGCCTGCCCTACGGGTGCAAAGACGGCGCCTGCGGCTCCTGCAAGAGCCGCCTGCTCGAAGGCCGGGTCGTCCACGGTGCGCATCAGCACAAGGCGCTGTCGCTGGCCGAAGAGGAGGCCGGCCTGATCCTGCCGTGCTGCGCCGCGCCGCAGACCGATTGCGTGATCGAGGCCCGCACCGTGCCGGGCGCCGGCGAATTCCCAGTGCTCAAGATGCCCAGCCGCGTGCTGCAGATCGAACGGCCCGCCGCCGACGTGGCCGTGCTGCGGCTGCAACTCCCGGCCAATCAGTCGTTCCGGTATCACGCCGGCCAGTTCGTCGAGTTCATCCTGCGCGACGGCGCGCGGCGCAGCTATTCGATGGCCAACGCGCCGCACAACCTGGGCACGCCACCGTCGATCGAGCTGCACATCCGCCACATGGCCGGCGGCAAGTTCACCGACCATGTGTTCGGCGCGATGAAGGAGAAGGAGATCCTGCGCATGGAGGGGCCGTTCGGCAGCTTCGTGCTGCGCGAGGATTCCGACAAGCCGATCGTGCTGCTCGCCTCGGGCACCGGCTTTGCGCCGATCAAGGCACTGATCGAGCACATGCAGTTCAAGGGCGTCACGCGACCGTCCACGCTGTATTGGGGCTGCCGCTCCGCCGCCGACCTGTACATGCACCGCTGGGTCGAAGAGGTCGCGGCGACATGGCCGACGCTGCATTACGTGCCGGTGCTGTCGGAGCCCAAGGACGGCGACCACTGGAGCGGCCGCGTCGGCTTCGTGCACCATGCCGTGATGCAGGACCTGCCCGATCTGTCGGGCCATCAGGTCTATGCCTGCGGCGTGCCGGTGATGGTGGAATCGGCCAAACACGATTTCACGACCCGGTGCGGCCTGCCCGAATCGGAGTTCATCGCCGATGCGTTCACGTCGGAGGCCGACAAGCATGGCGACGGCTAGCGTCGCCCTGGCTGCGGCGAAGACCCGCGCCGCGCAGCGGCGTGAAGTTGCGCAGGCGCCGGCCGTTGCCACCCTCGGCGCCATTCCAAGATGAAACGCCGTACCGCCCTGTCCTTTCTCGCCGCCGCGCCGCTGGTGCGGGCCCAGCCTCGCCCGATCCGCTTCATCGTGCCTTACCCGGCCGGCGGGCCGCTGGACGTGATGGCACGCGCGTTGGCCGACAAGGTGCGCGACACGCTGGGCACCGTGATCGTCGAGAACCGCCCGGGCGCCGGCGGCAACATCGGTGCCGATGCAGTGGCCAAGGCCGCGCCGGATGGCACCACGCTGCTGATGGGCGCGGTGGCCACGCATGCGATCAACCCGTGGCTGTATACGAAGATTGCGTACGACCCGCTGCGCGACTTCACGCCGATCACGCTGGTGGCCCAGGTGCCCAATGTGCTGGTGATGAACATCGACACCGCGCAGCGCCTGGGGCTGGCCTCGCTGGGCGATCTGGTGCGCTATGCCAGGGCCAACCCGGGCAGGCTGAACTACGGCTCCGGCGGCAACGGCAGCGCGGGACACCTCGCGGGCGAGATGTTCAAGGCCAAGGCCGGCGTGTTCATGGTGCACATCCCGTACGCCGGCGGCCCGCCGGCCCAGCTGGCACTGATGTCGGGCCAGGTCGATCTGACATTCGACAACCTCGCCACCGCATCGGCCAACATCCGTGCCGGCAAGCTGCGCGCGATCGCGGTGACGACCCGCCAGCGTTCCAGCGTGATGCCCGACGTGCCGACGGTGGCCGAGACCGGCCGCGAATTCGGGCTGGGCGACTTCGACGTCAACACCTGGTTCGGCGTGTTCGCACCGCCGAAGTTGCCGCCCGATCTGACGGCCAAGCTGAACCGCGCGTTCGTCGACGCGCTGGCGTCACCCGAGCTGAAGGCACGCGCCACGACGCTGATGGCCGAGCTGTCCCCGACCACCCCGGAGCAGTTCGATGCCTTCGTGCGCGCAGAGCTCGCAAAGTACAAAGGCGTGGTCGAGGCCAGCGGAGCGCGCGTCGATTGATCGGGCCGGCTGTTCCGATGACGAATCACTCGCCCAGGTACGCCGCCCTCACCTTCGGGTCGTTCAGCAGCACCTTCGATTCGCCGTCCATCGTGATCTCGCCGGACTCCATCACGTAGCCGCGATTGGCCAGTTGCAGCGCGCGACTCGCGTTCTGCTCGACCAGCAGGATGGTCGTACCCCGCGAGTGGATCTCGGCGACCACCTCGAAGACCTTGTCGACCATGATCGGCGACAGTCCCATCGATGGCTCGTCCATCAGCAGCACCTTGGGCCTTGCCATCAAGGCGCGCCCCATCGCGAGCATCTGCTGCTCGCCGCCCGACAACGTGCCGGCCAGTTGTTCGGCACGCTCCTTCAGGCGCGGAAAGATGCCGAACACCTTGTCGACGTCGGCATCGATCTCCTTATCGTCGCGCACGTAGGCACCCATCTGCAGGTTCTCGACGATGGTCATGCGCGCGAATACGCCGCGGCCCTCGGGCACCATCACCAGGCCCTGGCGCACCAGGTCCCACGCGCCCTGCCCGCGGATCGAACGGCCGAGAAACTTGATGTCGCCGTCGCGCACTGGCTGCGTGCCGGTGATGGCCTTCAGCGTCGTCGTCTTGCCGGCGCCGTTGGCGCCG
>Ga0209261_10000412_pt1 | contig 11571 bp, 12 predicted proteins | sample DOMMetBare1Fresh_FD_187470 | JGI IMG/M metagenome (GOLD analysis project Ga0209261, IMG submission 187470) | Wetland sediment microbial communities from St. Louis River estuary, USA, under dissolved organic matter induced mercury methylation -... | ecosystem: Environmental > Aquatic >...
TCCCAGACAGCGGCGACATCGACGAGATGCTGCCGCTGTAGAGCACCTCCCCGGCCGCCCTGCAGGCCGCTCGCGCTGGCAGGCGCTCGCCCCGCCTGAGGCGTTCGCCCATGCGCAGGGTACGGGCTCGTGTCCTCAGTCGTTTTGCAGGCCGCGCTCGCGCTGGCAGGCGCTCGCCTCGCCTGAGGCGTTCGCCCGTGCGCAGGGTACGCGCTCGCGTCCTCAGTCGACTCCGAGGAAGTCGCTTTTGCCGATGTCGACGCCGTTGTGGCGCAGCAGTGCATACAGCGTGGTGGCGTGGAAGAAGAAGTTCGGCAACGCCCAATGCTTCAGGTAGTACTCGCCCTTGAATCGACGCGGGTCGCGGTTGCGCGCGGGGATCACGATCTCGCGCTCTTCGCTGCCCTTGAAGGCATCGGCCGGCACCGTCTCCAGGAACGCCAGCGTCTTGCGGATGCGCTGGCGCAGGTCGTCCAGCGTGTTCTCGTTGTCCTCGAACACCGGGATCTCCTGGCCGGCCAGGCGCGCCGCGCAGCCCTTGGCGGCGTCGGCAGCGATGCGCAGCTGCCATGGCAACGCCAGCATGTCCGGCGCCAGCCTCATCGTCATGAAAACCGCCGGGTCGAACTTCTTGGCTGCCGCGTGGGCGTCGGCCTTGTCGAGCCATGTCAACATGTTGCCCAGGGTCTTGACGAAAATCGGCACGCTGGCCGAGTACATCGAAATGCTCATGAAGGTCTCCTCGAGGGTTTACGCGTGATGATGATGAAACCGGATGCTAGCGCGGGACTGTTCGGCCTGCCGGAGAAGGCACAATCGCCGCGCAGGCCCATGAACATCATCATCCTCGACGACTATCAGGATGCGGTGCGCAAGCTGCGCTGCGCGTCGCGGCTGGAGCCGTACAACGCCAAGGTCCACACCAACACGGTCAAGGGCATCGGGCAGCTGTCGGTGCGCCTGCGCGATGCCGAGATCCTGATCCTGATCCGCGAGCGCACGCACTTCCCGCGGCAGCTGCTGGAGAAGCTGCCGCGCCTGAAGCTGATCGCGCAGACCGGCCGCGTCGGCCCGCACATCGACGTCGACACCTGCACGCGGCTGGGCATCGCGGTGGCCGAAGGCCAGGGCTCGCCGGTCGCCGCGGCCGAGCTTACGTGGGCATTGGTGATGACGGCGATGCGGCGCCTGCCACAGTACATCGCGACGCTCAAGCACGGCGGCTGGCAGCAGTCGGGCCTGAAGTCGCTGTCGATGCCGCCGAACTTCTGCCTCGGCGTGTCGCTCAAGGGCCGCTGCATCGGCATCTGGGGTTACGGCAAGATCGGCCAGCTGGTGGCGGGCTACGCACGCGCCTTCGGCATGCAGGTGCAGGTCTGGGGCAGCGAAGGCTCGCGGCAGAAGGCCGTGGCCGACGGCTACCTGGCCGCCGACAGCCGTGAGACGTTCTTCGCCACCAGCGACGTGTTGACGCTGCACCTGCGGCTCACGCCCGACACCCGCGGCATCGTCACCGCGGCCGACCTGGCGCGCATGAAGCCGACGTCGCTGTTCGTCAACACCTCGCGCGCCGAGCTCGTCGAAGAAAGCGCGCTGGTGGCCGGGCTCAACCGCGGCCGGCCCGGCATGGCCGCCGTCGACGTGTTCGAGAGCGAACCCATCCTGCAGGGCCACCCGCTGCTGCGGTTGGAGAACGCGGTGTGCACGCCGCACATCGGCTACGTGGAGCTCGACAGCTACGAGCTGTACTTCGGCGCCGCGTTCGACAACGTCGTCAACTTCATCCGCAACGAACCGACCAACATCGTCAATCCCGACGCACTCAAGGTGATTCGTTGAGCGTGCACGACCCGCAGGTGGTGCGCGCCCGCTGGGCGCTGATGGGTGGCAACTTCGCGATCGCCTGCGGTGTGATGGCGCCGGCCGGTGCATTGAACGACCTGGCGCGCTCGATGTCGGTGAGCGTGGCAGTGGCGGGCCAGCTCACGACCATCGGCGCGATCGTGCTCGCGCTGGGCGCGCCGACGCTGGCCGCCTGGGTCGCGGGCAGCGACCGGCGTCGCCTGCTCGCGTTCTGGCTGGTGTGGTACGGCGCCGGTCACCTGCTGTGCGCGCTGGCGCCGAACTACGCCGCGCTGGTGTTGCTGCGCACGGTGTCGCTGCTCGGCGCCGCGGTCTACACACCGCAGGCCGGCGCGGCGATCGGCGTGATGACGCGGCCCGAGGCGCGCAGCGGCGCGATCACCTTCGTATTTCTCGGCTGGGCGCTGGCGTCGGTGCTGGGCATGCCGATCAACGCCTTCGTCGCAGAAACCCTGGGCTGGCGCAGCGCCTTCGCGCTGGTGGGCCTGCTGTCGCTGATCGGCGCCGGCTGGGTCTGGTTCGCGCTGCCCGACGGCATCCGCCCGGCCGCGATGTCGGCTGCGAGCTGGCGCGTGGTGTTGACGCATCCGGTGCTGATGACGGTGGTGGGCGTCACCGCGCTGGCCGGCGCCGCACAGTTCACGCTGTTCTCGTATATGGCACCGTACTACCGCCAGGTGCTCGGCCTGTCGCCCGGCGAGATGGCCACGCTGTTTCTGTGGTTCGGTGCAGTGGGCCTGGCCAGCAGCGTGGTGGTGTCGCGGCAGATCGACCGGCTCGGGCCCGCACGCATGGTGGTGTTGCTGCTGAGCCTCATGGCCTGCAGCTACGCGCTGTGGCCACTGGGCACCAACGGCTGGCTGATGGCGCTGGTGCTGGTGCCTTGGGCCCTTGGCGGCTTCGGCTCGCAGTCGTCGCAGCATGCGCGGCTGTCGTTGCTGGCGCCGGCCTATGCGCCGGCCTCGATGGCCCTGAACTCGTCGGCCATCTACGTGGGCCAGGCCATCGGGGCGGCGATGGGCGGCGCGCTGCTGGTCGTCAGCGGCTACTCGATGCTGAACTGGGCCGCACTGTCGCTGGTGGTGCTGGCGATGCTGGCCAGCCAATGGGCGGCACGACGCACGCCAGTGCTCACCGCCGCATGACGACGACGGGTTGTCCCGGCCGCACGACCGCGGTGATGCGATGAGCGGGTTCGAGATCCGACACCCGCGCTCGAGCGGCGAGCTGTTCAGCGCATTCACGCGCCTGGCGCTGCAAGGTTTCGGCGGCGTGCTCGCGGTGGCGCAGCGCGAACTCGTCGAGCGCCTGCAGTGGATGAGCAAGGAACAGTTCGTCGAGCTGCTGTCGGTCTCGCAGGTGCTGCCGGGGCCCAACATCGTCAACCTCGGCCTGATGTTCGGCGACCGGCACTTCGGCTGGCGCGGCGCGATCGCCGCCGTGACGGGGTTGCTGGCCGTGCCGCTGCTGATCGTGCTGGCGCTCGCGGCGCTGTATGCGAGCTACTCCGATGTGCCGCAGGTGGCCGGCGCGTTGCGCGGCATGGGTGCGGTGGCGGCGGGCCTGGTGCTGGCCACCGCGTTGAAGCTCGCCGGCACGCTCAAGCGCAACCCGATGGGGCTGGCGTGGTGCGCCGCCATCGTGGCCATCACGGCGCTGGGCATCGGCTGGCAACGCTGGCCGCTGGTGTGGGTGGTGCTGGGGCTGGGCGTGTTCGGCTACGCGCTGGCGTGGCGCCGGCTGGCGGCGCCGGAGCGCGCGCCATGAGCGCGGCCTACTTCGGCCTGCACGGTCTGGACTGGATCGACCTGCTGCAACTGTGCGGGCACTTCGCGCTGCTGTCGCTGCTGGCGGTGGGCGGCGCCATCACCTCGGCGTCGGACATGCAGCGCTACCTGGTCGGCCAGCAAGGCTGGATCGACGCGCTGCAGTTCAACGCGTCGATCGCCATCGCGCAGGCGGCGCCGGGGCCGAACATCCTGTTCGTCGCGCTGCTCGGCTGGAGCGTGGCCGGCCCGCTGGGCATGCTGGCCACGATGGCGGGCATCATGCTGCCGTCGAGCGCGCTCACGCTGGTGGTCAGCCGCTACGGCCGCTCGCGGCAGGACACGCTGCCGGTGCGCGCCTTCAGCGTCGGCCTGGCGCCGTTGACGATCGGCCTGCTGCTGGCCACCGGCTGGGTGCTGGCACAACCGTCGCGCGGACACTGGGGCGCGATGGTGCTGGTGCCGGTGACGATCCTGTTCATGCTGAAGACCTCGCGCAGTCCGCTGTGGATGATCGGCGTGGGTGCCGTGGTCGGCGCGCTGGGATGGGCCTGATGGTCGAGGGCGTGCACGACCTGCCGCTGTTCGTCGCCGCCGGGCTGCTGCTCAACATCACGCCCGGCGTCGACCTGGCGCTGATCGCCACGCGCAGCGCCACGCAGGGCTTTCGCGCGGGTACTGCGGCGGCGCTGGGCGTCGGTGCAGGTTGCTTGGTGCACGTGGCGGCCGCGGCGCTTGGGCTGTCGGCCTTGATCGCCAGCTCGGCCACCGCCTTTGCGCTGCTGCGCTGGGCGGGCGCGGCCTATCTGGTGTGGCTGGGTGTGGGCATGCTGCGCAGCCGCGTCGTTGACCCGCAGGCCGAAGCATCGCCGCACGAGCGGCCCGCCGCGCCGTTGGCGCGCGTGTTCGTGCAGGGCTTCCTCACCAATGCGCTGAACCCGAAGGTGGCGCTGTTCTTCCTGGCCTTTCTGCCGCAGTTCATCGACGCCGCCACGCCCAGCAAACTGCCGGCGTTCGTGGTGCTCGGCTCGATCTTTGCGGTCAACGGCACCGCGGTGAACGTGGGGTTCGCCGCCGTGGTGGCCTTTGCCCGCCAGCGCTGGCGCGGCGGCGCGCGGCTGGGGTCGTGGATCACGCGCGGCGTGGGCGCGGTGTTCATCGCGCTCGGCGTGAAGCTGGCGTGGCCCGAGGGCGGTCTGCGCTAGCGAAGGGTTTGCAGCCAGGCCAGATAGGCGTCGCCGCGGCGCTCGGCGACGAAGTCGAGCGCCAGCATCAACCCGGCCTGCACTGCCAGGCCGAGACCCGCGCCGCGCCACGCGCTGGCCGGTGGCGCGAACGCCAACAGCAGCGCACCCAGCATCAGCAGCGCGACCTCAGTCCAGCGGTAGATCACGAAGTTCATCATCACCGCCTGCATGCGCGGGATCTCCTCATGTTGCGCGCGGCTGGGGTCGGCCTGCACCAGCTGCTGCACACGCGCGGCGTCGAGTGGGCTGCGCACGAAGACGATGCTGCCGACGGTGATCTGGATCGCCGCCACCAGCACCAGCGGCACCGCCAGGCCCGTGTGGAAGGGTTTGCGCGGCGCCAGCCAGCACCAACCGGCCAGCGCCACCGCGACGAGGCCCACAGCGATGAAGAGCACGCTCTCGGCGCGTTCGGCCTCGAAGTAGCTCGCGATGGCGGCATTCCAGCTCGGCATGATCAGCCGATGTTAAGCCGGCGTGCCTCAGGCAAAGCGCCCCTGCAGGAACCAGCCGCCGCCTTCTCCGGCCTGCAGCGGCAAGCGCGCGCGGTACACCCACACCAGTGTCCCGTCGGCTGCGCTGGCGATGAAGTAGTCGCGCGCGGCGAGCGCGCCATCCCACCAGCCCGACTCGATGCGCTCGGGTCCCGCCAGCAGTTGCAGCGGGGTGCCGTCGAGACAAGGCCGCGATGCGCGCTCGGCCAGCGGCTGCGGCTCACCCAGCAACCACAGCGGGCGCGTCAGAGTGGTCGCCTCGTGCCGCGTGGCGCATGCGGGCTGAGGCGGCGCGACCGCCTGAGCCGGCCGCCACGCCACGGCGCGTTCGGGCCGGTGGTCGGCCACGCGCACGAGCCGCTGCACGCCCTCGGACCCCAGGCGCGCCTGCAGCCGCTCGATCAGGCGCGTGAGGCCCTCGCGCTCGCTGCGGTGGCTCGCAAACAGCTCGGCATTGTGCGGCGCCGCGTGCACCAGCGCCTCGCAGCACAGGCTGAGCTCCAGCGCCGGCTCGATCAGCGTCCAGCGCGCCAGCCGCTCGGTCAGCAGCATCAGCAGGTGCGCGAAGTCGGCCGACGGTTCGGCCAGCGTGATATGAAGCATGCCGGGATCGAGCGCCGCGCCGCGTTGCCGCGCCTCGTGGTGCGCCAGCAGCGTGAAGTGCGCGACCCGCCCGTGTCGTGCGCCGGCCCAGGCCAGCAGCCGCGCCAGCAACACGCGGGCACCGCCGAGCAGCTGCTCGGCGCTGTCGGCGCGCGCGAAGAGCTCGATGCGCTGCTCGAAACGCTCCGGCGGCACGATCGGTTCGCGTGGGTCGGGCGCGTCGCCACGCGCACGATCCAGATCGGCCAGCAGCGCGGGACCGAAGCGCCGCGCCAGTCCCGCGCGCGGCAGATGTCGCAGGTCGCTCAGGCGCGTCAGGCCCATGCCCTGCAGCGCCTGCCAGTGCTCGCGCCCGGGGCCGAGCAGCCACACCGGCGCGTCGTCGAGCAGAGAGCACAGCGCGGCTCGATCCGAGCTGTGCGCGCCATGGGCCAGATCGTCGCGCCAGCGTGCCAGCAGCGCCGCGCCGAGCGCGGTGGGCGCACTCGCGATCTGCCAGCGGTGGCTTAAGGGGCGCAGCGCGGCCTGCACGCGCCGCAGCAGCCTGGCGAAACCGCCGAAGTAGCGCAGGCAGGCCTGCACCTCGAGCAGCACCACCGGCACCGCGGCGGTCGCGTCGATGCACACGCTGGGCGTGAACGCCAGCGCCGCGAACGCCACCGCCTGCAACGCCTGCGCATCACGCGCCGCGTCGGTCTCGCCGAGCAGCAAATCGGCGGCCAGCGCCAGCGCGGTGGCGCGCTTGACGCCGGGCTGCACGCCGAGCGCAGCGGCCCGCGCATTGACTTGCGTGATGCGGTGCGCGTCGATCAGTGCGAGCGGGCGGGCCTGCTCGTCGGGTGAGAGCGTCGAGGCGAACGACTCCAGCGACAACGCGGGCAGGTGGACGGCGACCCACAGCATCGCAGTTGCTCCGGCATGGCCACCGCGTCAACGCGCATCCAGCGCCAGCGGTTCGCGCGATGCAGCCGGCAAAAGCTGCGGCTGCTCGGCCCGCGCACGCAACCGCTCGGTAAGCACCGGCGGCAGCGCCAGCACCAGTGGCAGCGCCAGCGGCGGGCCGCGGCGCTTGAGCACGCGCACAGCCAGGCGGTCGATGCCGGCACAGCCCAGCGACAGCCGCAGCGGCGCGGCACTGGGCTTGATGCGCGCGTCGATCTCGCGAAACAGGAACACCGGCCCGTCGTGCGACTGCGCCGCCAGCTGCAGCCGCCGCAGCGCATCGGCGCGCAGGCGCAACGGCAGCCAGGCCAGCACGGCGCCCAGGTGTCCGCTCTTCAACGCCTGCTCCAGCGCCCACAGCAGGTCGGCACTCGGCAGCAGGCGGCGCAGCCCGACCGCGCCGCGCGGCCCGTCGCGGCCGTAGATCACCAGCAACTGCTCGGCGGCCACGCCCAGCTGCGCCAGCGCCCAGCCGCTGAGCGCGGCCGGCGGGTCGAACAGCATCACGCTGCGACCGGCCTCACTGTCACGGCCGGCCACACCTGCGAGAGCCGGCGCCAGCAGGCGCATCTCGCCCAGGCCCGGATGCGGCAACAGCAATTCGGTCAGCACCCGGTGCGGCCAGCCGCCGCCAGGCAACTCGGCATCGAGTGCGGCAAAACCGCTGGCGGTGACGGCGCCGCGGCTGCGACCGAGCTGATGCGCGCGCCACAGTGCGGGGTGCAGGTGTTCGGGTGCAGCGTCGAGCGCAGACGCCGCGGGGATCTGCGTGGCCTCTGCGGGCACGGCATCGGCAACTCCTGCCACGCCAGTCAAAGGGGTCGTGGCACCGCCCCGCGACGGCACGAGGGCCACGACACAAGCCCGAACCGCGGGCGATTTGCCGATCAAGGAGGGTGACAGGTCCACAAGAATACTGTATATTCATACAGCTTCTGCCGCAAGACCTCGCAGACCCTATCTAAACCCTCACCGTCGAGAAATCCGCGCGGCGCCGCTCAGGCGAGCGCACGCGCCAGCACCTGCGCGCACAGCGTCACTGCCGTGTTGGCCTCATCGATGAGGCGCCCCATCGTGATGAAGCCATGGATCTGTCGCTCGAAGCAGACGTACTGCGTGGGCACGCCGGCCTGCGACAGGCGATCGGCGTATTGCCGGCCTTCGTCGCGCAATGGGTCGAAGCCCGCGGTCAACACCAGCGCCGGCGGCAGGCGCGACAGGTCCGGGTGCAGCAGCGGCGAGGCACGCCAATCTTCCCACTGCTGCGCGTCGTCGATGTAATGGCCGCGGTAGTAGGCGATCGAGTCGGCCGTGAGCATGTAGCCCTGGCCGTTGGTGCTGTGCGAGGGCGCGACGGCGCGCATGTCGGTGGCCGGATAGATCAGCAACTGCAGCCGCGGCTGCGGCCCCGCCGCCTTGCCGTCGCGCAGCGCGAGCGCCGTCACCGCGGCCAGATTGCCGCCGGCGCTGTCACCTCCGATCGCCAGCCGCGCGCCGTCGATGCCGAGCGCCTTCGCCTGCGCATGCACCCAGCGCGTGGCCGCCTCGCAATCGTCCACCGCCGCCGGAAAGCGCTGCTCGGGTCCGAGTCGGTAGTCCACCGCGACGACCACGCAGCCCGCCTGTTGTGCCAACTGCCGGCACAGCACGTCGTGCGTATCGAGGTCACCGATCGTCCAGCCGCCGCCGTGGTAGTACACCAGCGCCGGCGCACTGGCGGCGGCCTGGGCCGGCCGGTACAGGCGCAGCGGCACGGCGCCGAGCGGGCCGTCACACGACAACTCGCGCACCTCGGCCAGCGCCGGCGCGTCGGGCTGGGTAAAGCCGCGGCGATCGCGATAGAACTGGCGGGCCGTCGTCGGCTCGAGCGTGTGGGTCGGCGGCACGCCGCGTTCGATCATCAGGTCGAGCAAGGCACGGGCTTGCGTGTCGAGCATCGTCGGCTCCTCGGGAGGGATGACGCCGAGTCTAGCCAATCGGCCGTCCCGTCTGATTGCCTTTGGCAACCATGTACATGACAATGGCACTCATGTCGATCCAACCCGGCCTTGCCCCCCAGGTCGCGGCGCTGCGCGCCTTCAATCGCTTCTACACCCGCCGCATCGGCGTGCTCGACGAGCACCTGTACGGTTCGAACTTCACGCTGCCCCAGACTCGGGTGTTGTGGGAGCTGGCGCATCACGACGGCCTCAGCGCGGCCGAACTCGCGCGCTCTCTCGATCTCGACCCCGGCTACCTCAGCCGCTTGCTGACCACACTGAAGCGGCGCCGTCTGATTCGCGCGCAGCGCTCGCCGCTCGACGCGCGTCAGAGCCTGCTGTCGCTCACTGCCGCCGGACGGCGTGCGTTGGCGCCGATCGACGCGCACTCGCAAGCGCAGACGGCCGCCCTGCTCGCCGTGCTCGACGAATCGGGCCGCCGGCAGCTGCTGCAGGCCACGCGCACGATCGAATCGCTGCTTGGCGCACCCAGCGCCGGCCAATCGGCCGTGCTGCTGCGGCCGCACCGCCCGGGCGACATCGGCTGGGTGGTCTCGCGCCACGGCGCGATCTATGCGCACGAGTACGGTTGGTCGATGGCCTTCGAGGGCTTGGTGGCGCAGATCGCCGGGCGCTTCCTCGAGCGCTTCGACGCCGCACGCGAGTCCTGCTGGATCGCCGAGCGCGATGGCCAGAACCTGGGCGGCGTGGTGCTGGTGCAGGCGCGCGACGAGAAGACCGACAAGCCCGAGCGCGGCGTCGCACAACTGCGGCTGCTGCTCGTCGAGCCGGCGGCACGCGGACAGGGCCTCGGCGCGAGGTTGGTGGCCGAGTGCGAGCGTTTCGCGCGCCAGGCCGACTACCGCCGCATCCGCCTCTGGACCCAGGCCAACCTGCTGGCCGCGCGCGGCATCTATCGCAAGGCCGGCTACCAGTTGATCGGCACCGAGCCGCACCACAGCTTCGGTGCCGATCTGGTCGGTGAGATCTGGGAGCTTGCGCTGTGAAACGACCGATTGGCTGCGCTCGCCGTGTGCCCGCGGCCGAGGCCGAGCAGACTGCGCTCAGGCGAATTCTTGACGCACACCCTGCGAGTTCAGGCGCCGGATCACCCAGGCCAGCAGCATGCAGGCCAGCAGGCTTACCGCCACGGCAGCGGCGCGGGCCGCGGTGGCAAAGCCGCCGAACACGCCCACCGCTTCGCGCGGCAGCGTGGTGCGCGCAAGCGTGGAGTCGATCAGGCTTTGCAGCAGTTCCTGCTGCAGCCACAGGCCGGCCAGGTTGCCGAGGATGGCAAGTACCGACAGCGCGATGAACACGCGACGGGCCCACTCCAGCCGCAACAACAGACCCACCGCGGCCGCGAAGGTGGCCACCGACAGCACCAGGCCGACACCGGCCACCCAAGGCAGATGCGCCACCAGCAGCCCCGTCAACATCGGGAGCGTGCTGGCGTCGAGCGACACCTGGAAGCCCGGCAGCAGCGAGGCCATCGCCGCGTTCTGGATCAGCGTGCTGACGCTGGCCGCCGCGCCGAGGACGATGAAGATCCAGGCCGTGACGCTGACGAACAGCGATCTCGATCCGACATTGAATGTCTGTGGCATGGCCTGTTCCCCCTCGACGCAAGCGTCCTGGCAAGCGCCGGTGTCGCGCTTGAATGCTGCTTGCGGCGTGTGACAGCAATTTTTCTTTTTGCCGGGCGCGGCGTCATTCCCTCATGCAGGGGTTCGCTGCGCAATTCGGTGCGTGATGTGTGACGCAACCGACAGTTTTGCGCGACCGGCTGCCGTCAGCCGAAGCGCAGCGCGTAGATCGGCGGCAGACGCAGCAGCAACGTCTGCCAACGCTCGCCGCCGTTGAAGGTGGCCCACAGTCCGCCGCCGCTGCTGCCCATCAACAGGCTCTGGCCGTCCGGCGCGACGACCAGACCGTGGCGGTAGACCAGGTCGTAACAGTCGGCCTGCGGCAGGCCCTGTCGCTGCGCTTCGAAGGTCTCGCCGCCGTCGCGCGTGCGATTGACCACCAGCGCACCGTCCTTCGGCACACGGCACTGGTCGGCCACTGCGGGCACGAACCAGGCCGCGCCCGGATCGCTGGGGTGGACGGCCACGGCAAAACCGAACGAGGACCCCGGGGCCGCCGTGATCTCCTGCCAATGCAGCGCATCGTCGGCGGATCGCCAGATGCCGTTGTGGTGCTGGCACCAGACCACCTCGGGCCTGGCTGCGCAGCGCTCGATGCGGTGCGGGTCCTGGATCCGGCCATCGTCGGCCCGCTCGAGGGGCATGTAGGTGGCACGCAGGCCCTGAGTGCGCAGCTTCCACGTCTGCGCGCCGTCGCCGGTGTGCCATACGCCACCGCAGCTGACGGCCAGCAGCAGTTCGTCCGGCCGCGCCGGGTGCGGACAGATCGAGTGGATGCCCGGCACGTCGTAGCCACCACCGAACCACTCGACGCGCTCGGGTTGGTCCCACAGCGAGCGCACCAGCTGCCACGACTGGCCAAAGTCGTCCGACCGGAACAACCCGCCCGGCAACGTGCCGGCCCACAACGTACCGCCGGCGGCCTCGAGCGACCAGATCTGCTTCAGCTTCCACGCCGGCCCTGCGGCGCCGGCCGGTTGCTCCGGATACGTCGGCGTGGTCACTTCATGCCACGTGGCGCCGGCGTCGTC
>Ga0209261_10000413_pt1 | contig 11564 bp, 7 predicted proteins | sample DOMMetBare1Fresh_FD_187470 | JGI IMG/M metagenome (GOLD analysis project Ga0209261, IMG submission 187470) | Wetland sediment microbial communities from St. Louis River estuary, USA, under dissolved organic matter induced mercury methylation -... | ecosystem: Environmental > Aquatic > Freshwater...
TTAACATACAAAAATACTTTTGGTGATCTTGGTTTTAACGGAAGCGCAGTTATTACAACTGTTAATAATGAAATTACCAAAATTGCTGATGGTGTTGATTTCTTCGACTGGGGTGGATCACGTATTGGTTCATACAACCGTAACATGGTTGGTCATCCAATGTCAGCTTTCTATGGTTACCAGGTTGTTGGCCTGTTTAAAGATGCTGCTGAAGTTTCTTCCGCTGCAGTACAGGACGGTGCTGAACCAGGATTCTTCAGATATGCTGATATCAATAACGATAAAGTTATTGATCCAAAAGACAGAACCTTTATTGGCAATCCAAATCCTGATTTCACCTATGGTTTGAATCTTGCATTTACCTATAAGAATTTTGATATTTCAACTTTCCTTTATGGTTCGCAGGGTAATGACATTTTCAATAACAACAAATGGTGGGTTGACTTCTGGCCTTCATTCCAGGGACAAAAAAGCCAGGATCTTCTGTATCGCAGCTGGACTCCATCAAATACCAGTGCTTCGGTACCAAAAGCATCCAATAAATCAAACTTCTCTACCAATACAGTTTCTTCAAGCTACTATTTGGAAGATGGTTCATTCCTGAGAATGAAAAACCTTCAGGTTGGTTATACATTGCCAGCTAGTACTTTAAGTAAAGTTTATCTGAAATCGGTAAGAGTTTATGTTCAGGCTGTAAACTTATTCACTTTTACCAAGTACTCAGGATTAGATCCTGAAATTGGTGGAGGTGACCGTGCTTTCGGTGTTGATGCCGGTAACTACCCCAATGTGAAGCAATTCATCATAGGTCTCAATCTTACTCTGTAATTTTTAAACAAATTGAATATGAAAAATAATAGAATTTTATTTACCATAGTCCTGGCGGTATTTGCTACATTGGTGAGCTGCAACAAGGATTTTCTGGAAATCAAGCCAAAGGGTAGCTTGGATGAAGGGGTTTTAGCGACCGAAAAAGGTGTTAATACTCTTCTTATTGGAGCATATTCCCTACTTGATGGTGTATCTTCACAATTTGGTTGGGAAGCAGCTTCTTCGAACTGGGTATATGGTGATATCCGGGGAATGATTGGAAACAAAGGTACTGATGCCGGTGACCAACCAGACATCAACCCTATTCAGTCTTTCTCTGAAACTTCTACCAACCCTTATCTGAACGTAAAATGGAGATCAGTTTACGAAGCAATTTCTCGTTGTAACAGTGTTATTACTGTTTCTGGTAAAGCTTTGGCTGCTGGTACTATTACTGCAGAACAAAGTGCTTTATTCGTAAAACAAGCTAGGGCTTTACGTGGATGGTATCATTTTGAAGCATGGAGAATGTGGGCAAAAATTCCATATGTTGATGAAAAAACAGACGTTGGAAATGTTACTAATACTGAAGATGTAAAAGCAAAAATTATTGCTGACCTTCAGGAAGGTACTTCTTTGCCAAACAACATGGGTCAGGTTGGACGTTTCAACGGCACCGTTGCCAATGTTCTTTTAGCCAAGGCTAAAATGCAAATGAACAAAGACTGGGCTGGCGCATTAGCAAATTTAAATACTGCTAAAACCGGTACCAAACCTAATGGCGAACCAATCGGTCTTGCTAAAACGTATGGTGAATCATTTGACATCGTTAATAGAAATGGTATTGAGTCAGTTTATACTGTGCAATATTCAGTTAATGATGGTTCAGGTGCTTACAATGCTGGTTGGGGTGAAGTATTGAACTTCCCTTACAAAGGCAACGGTGGATCACCAGGCGGATGCTGCGGTTTCTTCCAGGCTACACAGGAATTTGTGAATTCATTCCGCACCACTGCTGATGGATTGCCAATGCTTGACAATTCTTACAACAATTTTCCTGTTAAAAATGACGTAGGTTTAACTCCTTCTCAGCCATTTACTCCTGATGCTGGTAATCTTGATCCACGTCTCGACTGGACTATTGGCCGTCGTGGTATTCCTTATTGGGATTGGGGAAAACACACTGGTTCTGACTGGGTTCGTGACCAATCATATGCTGGTCCTTACAGCCCAAAGAAACAGGTTTATAAAAAATCACAGGAAGGTCAATATACCGAAGTTGGTAACTGGACTTCAGGCTGGACTGCCAATGGATACCGTATGATTCGTTATGCTGACATCCTTTTGTTGGCTGCTGAATGTCAGGTTGAAACTAACGATCTTGCTGGTGCCCTTGCGAATATCAATTTAGTGCGTAACAGAGCTGCCAATCCTGATGGTTTCGTGATGGATGGCGCAGTTCCTGCTGCTAAATATGTTATTGCTCCTTACAAAGCATTTACTGATCAGGCTCAGGCTCGTTTGGCAGTTCGTATGGAACGCAAACTTGAACTCGGTATGGAAGGTCACCGCTGGTTCGATTTAAACCGTTGGGGAATTACTCAAACCGAATTGAACAGAGTTCTTGCTTACGAAAAAACAATGCCTTGGGGTAACTCGATGTACGGTTCTGCAACAGTTGGACCAGAAGATGTAACTTATCCTATTCCTCAACGTCAGCTTGACTTGAGTCTTGGTAAATTAGTACAAAACAGGTAAAAGTAATTTACTATATGCGAAAGTGGGCTACCAATATGGTAGTCCACTTTTTTTTTATATTTTCGGTTCGATTAATACCTAATTTAATTTAAGTCCAAATGAGGAATCTATTGTTTTTGGTGCTCGCAATTTTATTATTCTCCTGTTCCGAATCGTCCCGATTTCAGTTGATGAGTTCCGGCAGAACCGGAATTGATTTCAAAAATACAGTAACTGAAACCGACAGCTTTCATGTTATGAGTTACGAATATATTTACAATGGTGCAGGAGTCGGTATTGGCGATTTAAATAACGATGGGCTTCAGGATTTAATTTTTGCAGGAAACCAAGTTTCTCCCAAAGCATATTTAAATACCGGTGATTTTAAATTTAATGATATAACCGGGAATTTTGCCGGACTCACCAATAATCAATGGTATAGCAGTGTAACACTTGCCGATGTTAATGGAGACGGTTGGGTGGATGTATATTTTACTTCCACTGCCAGCAAAGATCCGAAAAAATGTACGAACAGGTTGTGGATCAATAATGGGGTCAAAGATGGAAAGGAGCCAACTTTTACTGAAATGGCTGAAAAATATGGAATTGCCAACGAAGATCAATCGGTAAATGCTTCATTTTTTGATTACGACCGAGATGGCGATCTTGATCTTTATGTGCTGAACAATACGCTGACTCAGCGAATGAACACTTCTTACCGTACGAAAGTAACGGATGGCACTGCAGCCAATAACGACAAACTTTACCGGAATAACGGCGATGAAACATTCACAGATGTAACGAAGGAAGCTGGAATATTATATGAAGGTTTTGGACTTGGACTTGCATTAAGTGATGTGAACAAGGATGGATACCCTGATATTTATGTTTCGAATGATTATATGTCGAACGACTTGCTGTACATTAATCAGGGTAACGGAACATTTAAAAATGAAATCAGAAAATATCTGTCTTACCAGACGAAATCATCCATGGGTGATGATGTTGCCGATATAAACAATGATGGAAATATGGATATCATTACACTGGACATGTTGCCCGAAAAATACTACCGAAAGAAACAAACCATCAATGGCTTTAGCTATATCTTTTATGTCAATGATGCAAAATACAACTATGAACATCAGTATTTGCGTAATATGCTGCATCTGCATAACGGCTTTATGAATAGTGAAATGCTGCCATACAGCGAAGTGGGTCAGTTAACGGGAGTGTATCAGACCGAATGGAGCTGGGCGCCTTTATTTGCCGACTATGACAACGATGGTGATAAAGATTTGCTGATCACGAACGGTTATCCTCGTGATATGACCGATAAGGACTGGACCCGCATGAAAGCACAGGTTTATGGATTTGTAGGTGACGAAAAATATGTCATCGATCTGGCACCGGCTCTGAAAGTACCTAATTTTGCTTTTGAAAATACCGGTAATCTGAGTTTTGTGAATAAATCAAAAGAATGGTTACCGAATATTCCTTCGTACTCGTATGGCGCTGCGTTTGTTGATCTGGATAATGACGGTGATTTGGATTATATTACAAATAATCTGAACGATGAACCATTTATCCTGAAAAATACAACCATGGAGAAATCTGACGGAAAGAATGGATATCTGGAAATAAAACTCACCGGAAAAGGTAGCAATACCATGGCTATCGGAGCAAAAGTTGAATTGTGGAGTAACGGAAATTACCAGTATACCGAGCACTTTATGACAAGAGGATATGCATCATCAGTTGATCCAACTGTTCATTTCGGACTTCCAGCCAATTCCATTGTTGATTCGGTGAAAATTACTTGGCCTTCAAGCGGAGAAATTTCCTTGCTGAAAAATGTCAAAATCAACCAGAAAATTGAAATCAATGAGAATGATTCAAAACTAGTTATCCATCCTACAAAAATTTCAGATACTACTGATTACTTGTTTACCAGAAGAGATAGTCTGATTAATTATTTCCATGATCAAAGGGATTTTATTGATTTCTTCCTGCACCAGAATATTATTCCGCATAAATTCTCGCAGATCGGACCAATCATTGCCAGTGGAGATTTAAATAAGGATGGGTTTGAAGATTTGGTCATTGGTTCATCCAATACGCTACCAACCACCGTATTGCTCCGGAAGGGAAATGAATTCAAAGAAACTGTAATGAAGGGCTTAAGCACTCAGAAGGAGTTTTCAGAAGCCGATCTGGCTATTGTTGATATCGATAATGATGGTGATAATGATGTTATTGCTCTGGCTGGCGGGTATGAGAATCCGGAAGAAAAGGATTACCAGCATTTTCTGTATGAAAACGATAATGGTTCGTTTACACGAAAAGCATTACCAATTCCTCCGTTTCCGGCTTCAGTCATCAGACCTTTTGATTTCAATCATGATGGAAGTGTCGATTTCTTTGTGGGTGCCAGGGTGAAGAAAGGTGTTTTTCCTTATGCGAACCATTCATGGCTGGTGTTGAATAATAAGGGAAATCTTACCGTCAATGCTGCTTCAAAGCTGGATTTGGGAATGGTTACCGATGCTATCTGGACCGACTTTGATAAAGATGGCTGGGAAGATTTGATTGTTACACGCGAATGGAATTCGATAGTTGTTCTTAAAAACATGCAGGGAAAGGAACTTGTTCTTCAAATCATCCCCGGAATGGAAGAACACGATGGCATCTGGACCTCCATTGCTGCTGGTGATTTTGATCAGGATGGAGACGATGACTATATCGTTGGCAATTTAGGCGAAAATCACCGGTTTACAGTTAGCGATCAATTCCCCCTGAAAATGTATGTGGTTGATCTGGATCTCGATGGAAATATCGATCCGGTTATGACTGGGTACTGGGAAGATAAAGAAGGAAAAATGACTGAATATCCGATTAATTACCTTGACGAACTGGTTGCCCAATCGACTTTTTTTCAGAAGAAATTTCCTGACTATACTTCCTTTAGCTACGTTGGAATTAAAGATGTATTTGATGCTGAAACATTAAAAAGGCTTGACTTTCAGCTTCATGTAAATACTACTTCAAGTTATATTCTTTGGAATGAAAAGGGCTCGTTTAAGTGGGAAAAACTGCCAAGGGAGCTTCAGTTCTCGCCAATCAAAAAAATGATTGTACAAGATTTTAATGGCGACAAAATACCCGATGTACTTGTTTCTGGAAATGATCATACCTACGATATTGCTACCGGATATTACGATGCCAATAAGGGTTATGTACTTTTAAGTAATGGGAAAAGTCAATCATTTACCATGCTTCCACCATCGAAAAGTGGTATTTTGCTTCAGGGAATGGTTGAATCACTGCAATATCTTAAAGGAGATACCAGCTTAATAGTTGCAGGAATAAACAGATCGAAAGTGGTTGTTTATAAACTCAATAAGAAATAATTTCAGCTATTTTAATCGAACCAGGTCACCATCCTTATATTGATAGTTTACAATTTCAATGCAATGGGAACAATTGTATAAGGGTGATGTCCTTGGTTTGGTATGAAGTTCTCCGGTAATTGTTCTGTCTTTTAGTTTTACAATTTTCATATCAATCTCAGCAACTTTCACAAGTACCAATTTATCGTTGGTATTCAGTAAAATCAGGTGCTCAGGCATGCCAATATCTTGCTGGTAGGTCGAGGTCAGGGTAACCAGAGCATCCTTGCTTTCATCCGCGTCAATTTGACCGGTCAATATTTTGGATGGATCGATCCGGTACCTTTTCAAATCGTCATTCATGGTAATAATGCCAAATCCATCAGTAGTGGTGGTTGGAGTTTTTAATTGTTTTGATGCATAATCTTTGGCAAGAATAATCGCTTCCTTTTTTAATTTCGATTCCAGACTTTCCGGCTGATTTTTAGCTTGTTTCTGGCTGCACGATATAAACAGGCTAAACACGATAATGAATACTAATAAACGTCCCATTCTTATTTTTGATACAGTCTTGTTAATTTACTTACAACATTTTAGATGCTGCTAAAAAAATATTTTATTGATTTTAAAGATATAACTAATATTCAAAATTGTATTTTCTGGCTGATTATTTTCAGGTTTTGATTCCATCTGAATGTTGATGAACGGGAAAAAAAGCGAAAATGCATTTTATATTTTGTTGTTAATCAATCGATTTACAAATAAATTGCTTTAACTTTATAAGGGAATTCAATTTTATTTGAAAGTTTTCAATGTAAAATAATAATAATGTCTTTAAAACTATTTCGGTTATTAATGCTACTGGTTTTTCTGGCATCCTGTTCGAGGGATTTTCTTGAAGTCTACCCGAAAAATATGCTTGATAACCAGGTGCTGGCTACTGAAAAAGGCATTGATGCCTTATTAATTGGTGCTTATTCTATGCTCGATGGGGTATCAGATCCGTTTGGCTGGGAGACGGCTTCTTCAAACTGGGTTTATGGTGATATCAGGGGACTGATCGCCAACAAGGGAACTGATGCCGGTGATTCAGGAAATGATATCAATTTCATCCAAACCTTTTCTGAAACGGCCTACGGTCCATATAGTGGAACCAGTTGGCTTAATCTGAAATGGAAAGAGGAATACGAAGCGATTTCAAGGTGCAACAATGTGATTGAAGTAACCAATCTTGCCCTCAAAAAAGGAACTATCTCTCAGGAAAAAGTTGAATTATTTTTAAAGCAGGCCAGAGCTCTAAGGGGATGGTTTCATTTTGAAGCATGGAGACTGTGGCAGAAAATTCCTTATGTCGATGAAAATACCGATCAGAATACCCTGACCAATAAAACAGATATCAGAGATAAAATAATAGCCGATTTGCAGGAAGGCATTTCTCTGCCTGACAACATGGGGCAAATTGGCCGGTTCAACGGAACTGTTGCCAAAATTCTTCTTGCCAAAGCTAAAATGCAGATGTTTCATGATTATACTGCTGCACTAATCCTTCTTCAATCGGCCAAAAACGGAACTAAACCCAATGGAGCAGCAATCGGACTTGCTCCCACATTTGGTGAAATCTTTGACATTGAAAATCGAAATGGCATTGAAGCAGTCTATACCGTTCAGTATTCGGTTAATGATGGTTCAGGAGGATGGAATGGTGGCTGGGGTGAAGTGCTAAACTTCCCATATAAAGGCAATGGTAGTTCGCCATCAGGCTGTTGTGGCTTTTTTCAGCCAACTCAGGAATTTGTCAATTCCTTCAGAACTTCTGAAGGTCTTCCTCTGCTTGATAATTCATACAACCAGTTGCCTGTCAAAAATGATATGGGATTGTCTCCTGCAGAGCCTTTCTCTACTGATCAGGGACCGCTCGATTCTCGTTTGGACTGGTCGGTTGGCCGGAGAGGTATTCCCTATTGGGACTGGGGAATTCATACCGGCCGTGATTGGATTAGGGATCAGAACTATGCCGGGCCATACAGCCAAAAGAAGATGGTATATAAAAAATCACAGGAGGGCATCTATACTGAAATTGGAAACTGGACAGGAGGATTTACGGCTAATGGTTACCGGATGATTCGGTATGCTGATTTGTTGCTGTTAATCGCTGAATGTCAGATTGAAACCGGAGATTTGGAAGGTGCCAGAATACATATTAATCAGATTCGGGCACGTGCAGCAAATCCTGCTGGTTTTGTAAAAATGGCTGATGGGATAACTCCGGCTGCCAATTATGTGATTTCAACTTATCCAACTTTTTCGGATGTCAATCAGGCCAGGCTCGCACTCCGGATGGAGCGAAAACTTGAACTTGGAATGGAAGGACACCGGTGGTTTGATTTAAATCGCTGGGGAATTACTGTGGAAGAACTTAACCGGGCACTTCAGTACGAAAAAAACATGCCTTGGGGGAGATCACTGTACGGTACTGCTTTTGTTGGGCCTGAAGATATAACGTATCCAATTCCACAAATTCAAATTGATCTGACACAGAAAAGGCTTGTTCAAAACAGATAGCAATTTATTTAATTCTAAATACTTTGACTTTTTGTAATTCCTTTAATAGGAACAGAAAAGGAAAATCTTACCACTTTAACCTGAATGAACAAGAAGAAATTCAGGAAGCCATTCTGTAAAAGTCCACTGATAATTCATTGCCGGATTTTTTTTGTTTTCAAAATGTGATTCAAATAGTGTCCACAGTTCTATTTTGATGAATGATCGCAAAAATTTTTGTCTATATTTAGTCCGGAAATGCAATCATAATAGGTAAATGGCACTTAATTATATCTGGATTTTTTTCTTCATCGTCGCTTTTGTCATTGGTTTGGTAAAGCTCATTTTTTTTGGTGACATGAACATCTTTACCACCATGATGAATTCAACCTTCGACATGGCAAAAACCGGATTTGAAATTTCATTGGGACTTACTGGTGTGTTGACACTTTGGATGGGCATCATGCGAATCGGAGAAAAGGGTGGAGTAGTTAAAGTTTTTTCCAGATTAGTTGGTCCGTTTTTTAATAAACTTTTCCCTTCCCTGGGGAAAGATCATCCGGCACATGGTTCCATTATAATGAACTTAGCTGCCAACATGCTGAATCTTGACAATGCTGCCACTCCAATGGGTTTAAAGGCAATGAAGGAAATGCAGGAAACCAATCCATCCAAGGATACAGCTTCCGATGCACAAATCATGTTTCTGGTATTAAATGTTGCCGGACTGACCATTATCCCAATCAGTATCATGGTTTACCGTACTCAGTTGGGCGCTGTTAATCCTTCAGATATTTTCATTCCAATTCTATTGTCTACATTCTGTTCGACATTGGTTGGCTTAATGGCAGTTGCCTGGCAACAAAAAATCAACCTTCTTGATAAAACAATTTTGACTTATCTGGGTGGAATGACAGCCTTTATTGGTGGTTTAATCTGGTATTTTTCCACTTTGGAGAAAGAACAAATTCAAGCTATTTCAGCAGTTGCCAGTAACCTGATCATTTTTTCGGTTATTGTTAGTTTTCTGATTTTAGCCATGCGGAATAAAATCAATGTTTATGACGCCTTCATTGAAGGAGCCAAGGATGGATTTCATACGGCTATCAATATTATTCCGTACCTGATTGCCATTTTGGTTGCCATAGGTGTATTTCGCACTTCCGGAGCAATGGAGTGGTTAATATCCGGTGTAAGCTGGATATTTCAGCGAGTCGGTATCAATACTGATTTTATTCCCGCATTGCCTACCGCTCTGATGAAACCGTTAAGTGGCAGCGGAGCCAGAGGATTAATGGTTGATGCCATGAAAATGTACGGTGCTGATTCATTTGTTGGCCGTGTTGCCTGCACCATTCAGGGATCGGCGGATACTACCTTTTATATTCTGGCAGTATATTTTGGCTCAGTGGGAATTAAAAATACGCGTTATGCCCTTGCCTGTAGCTTAATTGCCGATTTAGCCGGAATTGTAGCCGCAATTTTTATGGCTTATTTATTCTTCCATTAATTTAATTAATCCCCTGCTTATTAAAATTTCAGGCAATTAAGAATTGAAATTAGTCCATCGCATCGTAAACAATTACCTTTTTCCAAAGATGCTGACAGTCTTCAATAAATTGAAGGTGGATCGGATGGGTTTGGTAAATATTCTGGTCTTCTTTATTCTTAAAGAAAACCATATACGAATAAGTGAACGAATCGTCAACCACTTCTCTTGTCGATTCTACAGGGGTTCCAATATGGCTTGACTGAATTTGTGGGACTTTAATCAGTTCGTTTAATCCCTTTAAAAATTGGGCTCTGGCTTCTGTATTTTGAGGTTCTTTTAACCAGAAAAAAACATGATGAACAAATATGTTTTTCATTGGAACTTCGATGGTTGTAGCCTGTGCAACGGAAGGAATAAAGCTAGTTGCTGCCATTCCTGAGGCTATTTTCATTACAAAACTTCTTCTGTTTTCCATTTTAAAATGATTTGACAACTTGCCGGAGCTGGACAAGCCGGGTTAAAAGACCTTCAAGCAAATCAAGCTGAAGCATATTTGCTCCATCTGATTTTGCATTTGCAGGATCAGGATGTGTTTCAATAAATATTCCATCAACACCAACGGCAATTCCTGCACGGGCAATGGTTTCAATTAGTTGAGGTTGCCCGCCGGTTACGCCACTGGCTTGATTGGGTTGCTGCAGGGAGTGTGTTATATCTAGAATGACAGGACAATAGTTTTTTTGAAGTTCCGGAATTGATCTGTAATCTACTATTAAATCGTGGTAGCCAAAAGTTGAACCGCGTTCGGTGAGGAATACGTTGTCGTTACCACTTTCGCGAACTTTGGTGACGGCAAATTTCATGGCTTCAGCTGATAGAAACTGGCCTTTTTTAATATTGACAGCTTTACCGGTTTCGGCAGCAGCGACTAAAATGTCGGTTTGCCGGCAGAGAAATGCGGGAATTTGGAGCATATCAACATATTCAGCGGCCATGGCTGCTTCAGGGGCAGAATGAATATCAGTGACTGTAGGAATATTGAATGTTTCACTAACTTTTCTCAGAATTTTCAATGCTTTTTCATCTCCAATTCCGGAGAAGGAATCAAGCCTAGAACGGTTAGCCTTGCGATAGGAACCTTTAAAAATATAGGGTATCTGCAGTTTGTTGGTGATTTCAATAATTCGTTCAGCAATCTGCATGGCCATCAATTCACCTTCAATGGCACACGGACCAGCCAGAAGAAGGAAGTTAGAATCGGGATATTTTAAATTCGGGATCATCTTGTTTTAAGTTTTCAACGAAGATAATTCATTCATCAGAATTTTAAGCTATATCCGATTCCGATAATATTTAAACTTGCTTTGTCTATTTCAGAATAATCCTGTAAACGGTAGAATAAACCTACTTCATTATTTTTATTAATTGAATAGGCCATTCCACTTGTATACCTTATTTTATCCACATCCTTCAGAATTAAATCGTGAAATGCCTCTACAGATATGAATGGTACCAATTTACTTCCTTTGATATCGTAATCAATTTTAGCTCTGTATCTGAAATAGGAAGCTTTGTCGTTGGTGGTTTGATCAAAA
>Ga0209261_10000415_pt1 | contig 11516 bp, 6 predicted proteins | sample DOMMetBare1Fresh_FD_187470 | JGI IMG/M metagenome (GOLD analysis project Ga0209261, IMG submission 187470) | Wetland sediment microbial communities from St. Louis River estuary, USA, under dissolved organic matter induced mercury methylation -... | ecosystem: Environmental > Aquatic > Freshwater...
AGATCTGGCCACGGTTGCCCTGCGACGAGATCGAGCCGATGAACACCACCGAGCCCTGTATGCCCTCGTCGGGCGTCCAGCGCTTGCGGGCCTTGGCGGCGCGGTCCTCGGCGATGCGCCCGATCATCTCCAGCGCCCAGTACACCGGTGCGATGAGGTTCACGTCGATGACGAGCTTGAACTGATCGAGCGGGTAGATGCGGGCCTTGCCCGTCAACTTGTCGATGCGCACCGCCAGGTCGTCACGGGTGATCCCCGCGGCCGGCACGCACAGCGAGACCCGACCGTACTTGCCGCTGATCGCATCGAAGACCGAGGCCCGGAATTTCTCGTCGGTCGTGTCGCCCTGGAAGGGGATTGCGAACGTGCGCCCCGCCTCGGTGTTGAGCTTCTCGGCGACATCCTCGATCGCCTCGCTGACATCGACGAGCGCCACCGCGGCCACGCCGCGCGGCGCCATCGCGGCGGCGACCGCGCGGCCGATGCCGCTGGCGCCACCGGTGATGACCGCTACCCTCTTGGACAGATCCATACGCCCTCCGGCATGTCATGTTGCATCGCAACATTCTAACTGCCGTTCGACCGATGCATGCGTGGCGCTGTGCACGCCGGCAACAGCGCGCTTCGACCTCGTTTGCGCTGGCACAAACACGCCGATGGGCGTGGTCGACTCGTCGAAGCGTCGCGGCCATCTGCCCCGCCTCGTTCGAGAAATCGGTTGCACGGATACTGTGTGCACCTGCCCACCACCCGGAGACCGCTGCATGAGCGATTCGCCCCCCTACACGCCGCCCAAGGTCTGGTCCTGGAACAAGGACAACGGCGGCCGTTTCGCGAACATCAATCGTCCGGTCGCAGGCCCCACGCACGACAAGGATCTGCCGGTCGGCCGCCACCCGCTGCAGCTGTATTCGCTGGCCACGCCCAACGGCGTCAAGGTCACGGTGATGCTGGAGGAACTGCTGGCGCTGGGCCATGCCGGCGCCGAGTACGACGCCTGGCTCATCCGCATCAACAGCGGCGAGCAGTTCGGCAGCGGATTCGTCGCGGTGAACCCGAACTCCAAGATCCCGGCGCTGCTGGACCGCAGCGGACCGAAGCCGATCCGCGTGTTCGAGTCCGGCGCGATCCTGCTGCATCTGGCCGAAAAGTTCGGCGGCGCGTTTCTGCCGGCCGGCGGCGCGACGCGCGCCGAGTGCCTGTCGTGGCTGTTCTGGCAGATGGGCGCCGCGCCGTATCTCGGCGGCGGGTTCGGCCACTTCTATGCCTACGCGCCGAGCAAGATCGAGTACGCGATCGATCGCTACGCGATGGAGGTGAAGCGCCAGCTCGATGTGCTCGACCGGCGCCTCGCCGAGAGCGCCTACTTGGCCGGCGACGAGTACACGATTGCCGACATCGCGGTCTGGCCCTGGTACGGCGCGCTTGCCAAGGGGCTGCTATACGAGGCGGGCGAGTTCCTGCAGGTGCAGGACTACCAACACGTGCAGCGCTGGACCGAAACGATCGCCCAACGACCCGCCGTCAAGCGCGGCCGCATGGTCAACCGCACCTGGGGCCAGCCGTCGAGCCAGCTGCACGAGCGGCACGAGGCGAGCGATTTCGACACCCGGACGCAAGACAAGGTGGACGTGGCGCGCTAGGGCCTGAGGTCAGGTCCGCGCGCATTTCCCGATGCTGCCGATGGCACGACGGTGGTAGCTTGGCGATTCGCAGCACAGCAGATGGTGGTTCCATGAATCGTTCGACCTGGATCGCAGCATTGGGCGCCCTGGGCGCCGCACTGGCCTTTCCCGTGCTGGCTCAGACCGTGAAGGTCACGCCGCTGGGCGGCATCGACGGCGAGTTCTGCCCGCAGGATCGGGCACTGATCTTCGAAGACCCGAGCGGCACGCGCATCCTCTACGACCCGGGCCGCACCGTCGCCGGGGCAGGCGATCCGCGGCTCGGCAAGGTCGACATCATCCTGGTGAGCCACATGCACGGCGACCACGTGGGCAACGCGCACACCAAGGCGCCGAACTCCGGCGCATGCGACAAGCCGGACATGTCGGTCTCGGCCATGCCCAACTCGAGCGCCGTGAACATCGCACTGGCCAAGAAGTCGAAGATCGTCACCGGCAGCGAGATGCCGCCGTTCTTCGCGGCCAAGCTCAAGGCGAACGGCGGCGACCCGGCCAACTCGATCCTCGCCCGCTTCGGCGGCAGCGTGACCCTCGGCGGCGTGCGCATCGCCACCGTGACGGCGATGCACAGCAACGGCCTGGACCCCGACTACATCGGCGGCGAGCTCGGCAAGGCCATGAAGGAGGCAGGCATCGCCGGCGACGTTGGGCTGGCCACCGGTTATGTCCTGCGCTTCAGCAACGGCCTGGTGGCCTACCTGTCCGGCGACACCGGCATCACCGCCGACCAGGAGTTGGTGGTGCAGAAGCACTACAACGCGAAGCTCGCCGTCATGAACATCGGCGACGGCTTCACCACCGGCCCGGCCGAGGCCGCCTACGTGATCAACGACCTCGTGAAGCCCGCGTCGGTGATCGCGTCGCACGCCAACGAAGTCGGCACCGTGGACGGCAAGGTGCGCCCGGGCAGCAAGACGGAGGCATTCATGAAGGCCACCAGAGTGCCGGTGCATATCCCGCTGTCGGGCAAGACGATGGAGTTCGACGCAGCGGGCAAATGCACGGCGGGTTGCTGACGCAAGCGCACGGCGGATTGCTGAGTTCGGCCGCCCGCGCGAAGGCTCGGTGATGATCACGCTCTACGACTGCTCCACCGCCCCGAGCCCGCGCCGCGCCCGCATCCTGCTCGCCGAAAAAGGCGTCGCGCACCAGACGGTGCAGGTGGACCTGCGCCATGGCGAGCAGCTGAGCGAGGCCTACCGCAACGTGAACCCGCAGTGCACCGTACCCGCGCTGCGCACCGACGATGGCCTTCTGCTCACCGACAACGCCGCGATCACGGCCTGGCTCGAGGCGCGATTCCCAGATCCGCCGCTGCTGGGCCTCACGCCGGCCGAGAAGGCCGAGATCGCTAGCTGGAACTGGCGCGTCGAGTTTGAAGGCCTGATGGCGATCGCCGAGGCGCTGCGCAACAGCGCACCCGCAATGGCCAACCGGGCGCTGCCGGGGCCGGTGGACTATGCGCAGATCCCCGAGCTGGCGCAGCGTGGCCTGGCCCGGGTGCAGCAATTCTTCGTCACGCTGAACGACCGCCTGGCCGGCCGCGACTTCATCGCCGCCGATCGATTCAGCATCGCCGACATCACCGCGGTGGTGGCGGTGGACTTCGCGCGCGTGGTGAAGGTCAAGCCCGGCGAGCAGCACCCACATCTGCTGCGCTGGCGCGCGGCGATGGCGCAGCGGCAAGCGATGGCGCTGTAGCTGGCAGACCCAAGTATCGTCTCGCCGCGGCCGCGGCCCTGGCTCGCGCGGCCGCGCCGCAACGCGAAATGGGCGAACCACACTGCAAGTCACCGCGCGAACCCAAACGTGTGGACCTGTTGCCGAATCTCTAAAGCGCGCACGTTGCATTTACAGGTTGCGCGCTGAGATCGCGGCGCATTTCACCTGTCTCGCAGTGCTCACGCGCTGGTGTGTTACCTGCGCCGCGCGCCAACACGCGGTTGCACTGCGGCCTCGGCATGCGCGCTCAATGCGCCGCAGTCGCGGGCCGATCGAGGCCACGCGGGGTCGACAGAACCAAAGTGGAGGTAGACATGTTCCTTGAGCAGCGCACACCGCGTGCACCCATCGCGCCGCAGACCGGACGGCGCCCGACCGGTCCATCGGCCGTCATCGACTGGCGTCATGCCAAAGTCCTGTTCGTATTCGTGCTCGCGGCCTGCGGCGCGGGCAAGGAAGACGACGCCCCGGAAAGCAACCCGGCACCGACCACCGCACCGGCCCCGTGCACGACAGCGCCGGCGCTGTTCACGGCGTCGGTCTGGCCGAGCCTGAGCAGCAGTTGCACCGGCTGCCACGTGCAGGGCGGGGTGGCCGGTGGCACTCGCCTGGTGTTCGCGCCGTCCTCGGGCGAGATCGGCAACTACAACATCCTGCGCGACTTCGCGAAGGGCAACTCCGCGCTGCTGCTGTCCAAGTCGATCGGCCAGCCAACGCATGGCGGCGGCGCGCCCTACGTCAACACGAGCTCGCAGGCCTACCAGAACCTCAACGCGCTGGTGCCGCAGATGGCGGCGCAGGTCTGCACGACGACGGTGGTGCCGCCCACCCAGGCCGGCGGCTACTGGCAAGACGTGGCCTTCGCCGCCGACACGAAGGTGCTCGCCAAGGCCGCGGTGCTGTTCGCCGGCCGCAACCCGAGCGCAGACGAGACGGCTGCCGCGGGCGCCAGCCAGACCGCGCTGCGCCAGACGATCCGCGGCTTCATGCAGGGCCAGGCCTTCGAGCGCTGGCTCGACGACGTGGGTGACACGCACTTCCTGACCCCGGGCGTGCCGGTGCGCGGCAACACGGGTCTGAATGCCACCGACTGGCCCAGCGCCGGCGCCGTGCTCGGTGCGGCCAACGTGACGCAGGTGGACACCGCGACGCGCAACCGCTTCGACGCGTCGCTGCGCCGCGAGGGCATCGAGCTGATGAAGCACATCGTGCGCAACGACCGACCGTTCACCGAGATGGTCAGCGCCAACTACACGATGGCCAACGGCATCCTGGCGCAGTATCTCGGCGCCACGGTGCAGGGCAGCTTCACCAACGCGGCCGACGACACCGAATGGCGCCAGGCCACGCTGACGGATCAGCGGCTCGGCGGCATGCGCGAGCATGCGGGCGTGCTGTCCACGCATGCGTGGCTGTCGCGCTTCCCGACCACCGACACCAACCGCAACCGGCACCGCGTGAACATGCTGTTCCGGCAGTTCCTCGGCACCGACGTCACGATGATGGCGGTGCGGCCGCAGGACGACGGCAAGACCTTCAAGGTGCCGACGGTGGAGAACCCCGCTTGCGCCGCCTGCCACGACACGATCGACCCGATCGCCGCCGGCTTCCAGAACTGGAACGAGGCGAATCGCTTCCTGCCGTTCCGCACCAGTGCCGGCGTCGACCACGCGCTGCCGCAGACCTACCGCTCGGGCAACTACCCGAAGGACGCCAACAACATGGCCTACTACCGCAGCGGCGACAACTGGTTCCGCGACGGCAAGGAGCCCGGCTACGTCACCACGGCCATGCCCGGCGGCGTCACCGGCAACAAGACGGCGCTGCAGTTCCTCGGCCAGCAGGTCGCTGCCGACCAGCGCTTCGCGCTCGGGGCGGTGCACTTCTGGTACGAAGGGCTGTTCGGCCGCGAGCCGCTGCGCCAGCCGACGGACGGCACCTCGCCGCAGTTCGCCGCGCTGTCGGCCGCCTACATGGCGCAGAGCGACGAGCTGCAGGCGATCGCCGCGCGCTTCAAGGCCGACCAGGGCCGCGGTGCCTACAACGTGAAGGACCTGCTGGTCGACCTGCTGATGACCAAGTGGGCGCGCGCCGAGCGCGTGGCCAGCAGCAATGCGACGCGCGACGCGGAGTTGAAGGACATCGGCAGCGTCACGATGCTGTCGCCGTCGCAGTTGCAGCGCAAGCTGGTGGGTCTGGTCGGTGAAGGCTGGACCGAGTTCAACAACCCCTACGCGGGCTGGGCGCTGAACTACGGCGACTTCGATGGCGTGGGCCGCACCAACCGCGCGCAGTCGCACACCATGATGCAGACGGTGACGGTCGACCGTTTCGTGGCCTCGCGCAGCTGCAACATCGCCAAGCTCGATCTCGACAAGCCCAGCGCGAGCCGACTGCTGCTGGCGCAGGTGACGCTGGCCGACACGCCGGCCACCACGGCCGGGCTGGCCGCGATCACCGCCAACGTGCGGTATCTGCACAAGTGGTTGTGGAAGGAGGACGTGCCCGAGACCGACGCCGAGGTGCAGCGCACGGTGAAGCTGTTCACCGACACCTGGGCCGACCGCGCCACCGCGCCCGCCCGCCCGGTGAACTGCGTCTACAACAACGGCAACGATGCGAACTACACCGGTCGTGCGTGGGCCGCCGTGCTCGCCTACATGCTGGGCGACGTGAAGTTCCTCTACGAATGAATCGAAAGGGAGGATGACATCATGCAACGCAGAGAATTCCTGAGTCTGGCGGCGCGTGCCGGTGTGGTGATCCCGGCCTGGGCCGTGATACCGGAAGCCCAGGCGCAGAGCTACACCGGCCGCATCCTGATCAACATCCACGCCTCGGGCGGGCTCGATCAGAGCTCCTGGACCGACCCGCGCGACGCCGACCGAACGATCAACAACTACGCGGCAGCCGGCACGCCGGCTGTGGCGGCGGGCAACATCCGCGTCGCGCCGATGGGCAACAACGCGGCGTTCTTCGGCGCCCACTTCCGCAACATGCTCGTCATCAACGGCGTGCACAGCGAGACCAACGGCCACGACGAGGGCACGCGCGCCCACGCCACCGGCCGGCTCGACATGGGCTACCCGAACATGTCGGAGCTGTTCGCGTCGAAATACGGCGCCGGCATGCCGATGGCATGGATCAACGGCGGCGGCTTCAGCACCAGCGCCGGCCTGGTGGCGGCCACCCGTGTGCCCGATGCCAACGCCTTCCGCGCGCTGGCCTCGCCGAACGCGGTGAACACGACCAACGACTTCATGAAGGCCTCGGACCTGACGCGCACGCAGGCGGTGCGCGCCGAGCGCATGAAAGCGATGCAGGCCCGCGGCGACCTGCTGCCGCGATCGAAGGTGACGGTGCAGGAGTTCCTGAGTTCGGCCGACTCGCGGGCGATGCTGCAGCGCATTGCGCAGGGGCTGCCGGCGCAGTTCGACAACGGCTTCGAGCAGGCGCACATCGCGCTGATCGCCGCACAGGCGGGCCTGGCCTCGACGATCCAGCTGTCCTCCGGCGGCTTCGACACCCACAGCAATCACGACCAGGGCATGGCCACCGCGCTGCCGCGGCTGACCAACATGGTCGACTACCTGTGGACCAAGAGCGCCGAGCTGGGGCTGAGCAACCGCCTGTTCGTGCGCATCTACTCCGAGTTCGGCCGCACCGCGCTGAACACCGGCAACGGCAAGGACCACCACGAAGTCGGCAGCCAGGTGCTGATGGAGGCCAATGCGCCGTGGGGCAACCGCGTCGTCGGCGCCAGCGGCCCGAAGCACGAACAGCGCAAGATCAACCCGGCCACCGGCGCGGTCGACACCACGGCCGGCGTGGTGATCCGGCCGAGGCACATTCACGCTGCGCTGCGCAAGTACCTCGGCATCGAGACCACCGACCCGCGCTTCAACCTCAAGGTGCCGGTGGCGGAGGCGTTCGACCTGTTCAATCCGGCGCTGACCACCGGCTACCCTGCCGTGTGATGGCGCCAACCCCGCGTGTCAGGCCTGGCTGCGCTCGGCCCGCGGTTGGGCGCTCGCGTCGCAGAATCGCAAGCTGCCCTGGCCCTGCTTCTTGGCGGCGCGCAACGCCAGCCTGGCGTGCGTCATCAACGAGCGCTCGTCCTGCGCGTCCTGGGGAAAGGTGGCGATGCCCATGCAGGCGCTGATCCGGAACTCGTGGCCCTGAATGACCACCGGTTCGCTGACGGCCTCGAGCAGCTTGCGCGCGATCGGCTCCGCATGCTGGGGCGTGGGCAGCTCGTGCGCCAACACCGCGAACTCGTCGCCGTCGAGGCGTGCCACCACGTCGCTGGCGCGCAGCTGCCGCTGCACCCTGAGGGCGAGTTCGCGCAGCAAGGCATCGCCGGCGTCGCGCCCCAGGCTGTCGTTCATGCGCCGGAAGCGGTCGATGTCGATCAGCAGCACCGCGAAGCGGCGCTCAAAGCGTTTGGCGAGCTCGAGTGCCTGATTGACCAGCTGGCGAAGCGCGGCGCGGTTGGGCAGTCCCGTCAGCTCGTCGTGGGTGGATAGGTACTGGATGCGCTGCGCGGCCTGCTTGTGCACCGTGATGTCGCGCGCCGTGCCGCGATAGCCGGTGAACTGCCCGTTGGCGTCGTGGATGGGGTCGCCATGGGCGCTGAAATGCACCATCTCGCCCTTGGCATCGCGATACACGGTCTCGAAATCGCGAAACGGTTCGCGCCGCTCCAGCGCGGCGCGATGAGCGTCCCAATCGCTGCTGCCGGGCACGAGACCCTCCACCTCCCAGTGGCGCCGGCCGATCATCGCCGGCGCCAGCTCGGCACCTCTGCGGGTGACGCCACGACCTTCGAAGCGGATGAAGCGAAACTGCGCGTCCTGCTCCCAGTACCAGTCGGACGACAGCGCGGTCAGGCTGCGAAAGCGCTTCTCGCTCTCGTTCAGATGCTGCTGGGCCTGGGCCCGCAGGAGAAACTGGCCGACCTGGCCGCCCAGCAGGCGCAAACCTGCGAGCAGCGTCGCGTCGGGCTGGTGCACTTCGGTGCTGCAGATCTCCACCGCGCCTAGCACCTGGTCGCCGACGGCCACCGGGAATACGAGCGCGGTGCGCAGCCCCGCACGCAATGCGATCGGCACCCGGCGAAAGCCGTCGTCCTTGGCGACATCGGGCACCCACACCGGTGTGCCGCCCAGCCAGGCCGCGCCGACGATGCCGGCGTTGTGGAGGATCGGGCGCCGACCTTGCGTGTAGCCCAGGTACCGCGCGATCCCGGGTGTGTCGATGCCCCAGGCACCCAGGCAAACCAGACGGTCGGCCGCATCGGGATCGCGCGACCAGAAGGCGCCACAAGCCCAACCCAGCGGTTCGCAGAACGCGCCCACGATCCTGGGCGCAGCTTGCGCGCCGCTGCCCGACCCTGCGAGCACATGGGCCAGCCGTTCATCGATGCGCAGCAACAGCTCCAGGCCCGAATCACGTGGCGCCGCATGGCCTTGCGCTGCCGGCTTCGGCAGGTTACCCGGCTCGGCGCCAGACGCTGGATGCGTGAGGTGCGAGTTCGGGGGTGTCATCGGGCTGAGTGCGGCGGTTCGCCTTGCTATCTCGGCAGCCGGGACCGGAAATTGAACTGATCTTGTGTCATTGCTTCACGCCCGGGCAGGCTTCGGGCCGCCCGTGCGTGACGTCACCTGCGTCCAGGCGCAGGCCCAACGAATGCCGTGGCGCTACGGGTGCGCGGCGCGGTACTCCGACCTCTTCGCGCGGTGGGCCGCGAGCCGCTCCGCCGCTCCGGCCACACCACGCTTCTGATCGCGCAACGCTCGCTTGACACGATCTCGCAGCACGTGAAGTCGGGTACGGTGCTTGTGTGCAGCGATGGCATTGGACATGGGTACGCTTTCGATGGCTGTGACAGCAGCCCGTATACACCTCGCGGACGAGTTTGTCTGTGCGCCCAAAGACACCACCGCCCGCGGGGTTGGCCCTCCAGCACCAAAGCAGCTTGTCCATCGTCCCCTGATCCAACATGAGGACGAGGTCATCGGATGACCAAGCGCTTGGACAAGCGCAAACTCGCGCGTTGACGCAGGAACCCAAATGAACTGGCGCGCCCTCCAGTTGCGGTCGCTAAAGACCCGGGTGACCGCATTCACGCTGACGATCCTCGTGCTCGGCATCGGGTCGCTGGCCTTCTACGCCAGCCGGATGCTGCGCGAGGATATGGAGCGCCTGACAGGCGAACAGCAGTTCTCGACGGTATCGGTGCTGGCAGCGTCGATCAACGAGGAGTTGGAGAACCGGATCGCGGCGCTGGAAGTCGTCGCCGGCGCGATCGATGCGTCCGTGCTCGCCAATCCAGCGGCGGTGCAAGAGCTGCTGGACCAGAAGATCGTCCTGCCGGTCTATTTCAATGCCGGTGTGCATGTGGTCGGGCGCGACGGCGTGGCCGTCGCCGACGTGTCCGAGGCGGGCCGCGTGGGCAAGAGTTTTGCCGACAACGAAGCCGTTCAGGCCGTCCTGTCGGGCCAGAAACGCAGCGTCGTCGGCCGCCCCTTGATGGGCCCGTTGCTCAGGCAACCCGTGTTTCCCATCGTCACCGCGATTCGCGATGAGCGCGGCCTGGCGATCGGAGCGCTGATCGGTACCACCAGCCTCGCCAAACCCAACTTTCTGGACAAGATTGCGCAGAATCGGTACGGCCGGACCGGCGGCTACCAGTTGGCTGCGCCGCTGGACAACCTGATCGTCACGGCCTCCGACAAGACTCGCACGATGCAGCCGTACCCGGCCCCGGGCAGCAACCAGATGGCTGACCGCTACCGGCAGAGCTACGAGGGCTTTGGCATTGCCGTCAACTCCCGCGGTGACGAAGAGCTGTCGGCGGCCAAGGGCATCCCCGTGGCGGGCTGGTTCATCGCCGTCGTGCTGCCCACCGCGGAGGCCTTTGCCCCGATTCGGGCGATGCAGCGGCGAATGCTGATCGCCACGGTCCTGCTGACGCTGCTGGCGGCCAGCCTGACCTGGTGGAAGTTGAGGCGCCAGCTGGGGCCACTGGGTGCCGCCGCCACCGCGCTGCGCGCCCGCACTGATCCCGATCAGCCCTTGCAGGCCTTGCCCGTCGGCAGGCCAGACGAAATCGGTGAGCTCATCGGCGGCTTCAATCGCATGCTGGAAACCTTGGCGCAACGCGACGCCGCGATGCGCGACAGCGAGGAGCAGTTCCGCACCTTGACCACATTCGCACCGATCGGCATCTACCTGACCGACGCCCAAGGCAAGTGCCTCTACGTCAACCCGCGCTGGTGTGAGATGGCAGGAATGGACCTTCAGCAAGCGTTGGGTGACGGGTGGATGCAGGGACTGCATCCGGAGGACCGGGCATCTGTCCTGTCGAACTGGACACGAATGGTCGAGTCGGGCGGACGATGGGGGTTGGAATACCGATTCCGGACTCCCGGCAACAAGGTCACCTGGGTCTACGGCTTGGCCACGCCGCAACAGGATGCCTCGGGCAGGATCGCCAAATTCATCGGCATCAACCTGGATGTCACGGAACGCAAACAGGTCGAAGCCGAACTCGAACAACACCGCCAGCACCTGGAAGAACTGGTCGAGCTGCGAACCGCCGCGCTGTCTGTCGCCACCGAGGCCGCCAAAGCCGCCAACCTGGCCAAGAGCAGCTTCCTGGCCAACATCAGCCACGAGATCCGGACCCCGATGAATGCCATCATCGGTCTCACGCACCTGTTGCGCCGCGCCGACCCTACGCCCGCGCAGGCCGAGCGGCTGGACAGCATCGACGCCGCTGCCTCGCACCTGCTGTCGGTCATCAACGACGTCCTCGATCTGTCCAAGATCGAGGCCGGCAAGCTGGAACTGGAACACACCAACTTCCCACTCGGCGCGGTGCTCGACCATGTGCGCTCGCTGATCGCCGACCAGGCCCGGGCCAAGGGGCTGGCCATCGAGGTGGACCCGGATGCGGTGCCGCTGTGGCTGCGCGGGGACCCGACGCGGCTGCGCCAGGCGCTGCTCAACTTCGCCAGCAATGCCGTCAAGTTCACCGAGCGCGGCAACATCACTCTGCGCGCCATCCTGCTGGAAGACAGCGGCGACGCGATCAAGGTGCGTTTC
>Ga0209261_10000419_pt1 | contig 11476 bp, 10 predicted proteins | sample DOMMetBare1Fresh_FD_187470 | JGI IMG/M metagenome (GOLD analysis project Ga0209261, IMG submission 187470) | Wetland sediment microbial communities from St. Louis River estuary, USA, under dissolved organic matter induced mercury methylation -... | ecosystem: Environmental > Aquatic >...
GAGGTCCCAGTCGAGGCGGGCGCCGGCGACGAGCCCGGCACCGGCCATGCCACCCAGCAACGCGTGCGAGGACGACGACGGCAGGCCGAACCACCAGGTGAGGGTGTTCCAGGCGAGAGCGCTGAGCAGAGCGGCCAGGATCACCTCCGGCCCGGCACCGATGACCGGCACGGTCACCAGGTGGAACCCGAGGGAGCGCGCCATCGCCACCCCGAACAGGGCGCCGACGACGTTGAGCACGGCCGCCATCGGCAACGCCGTGCGCGGCGTGAGCGCTCCGGTGCTGAGCGAGGTCGCCACGGCGTTGGACGCGTCGTGCATGCCGTTCATCCAGGCGTGCGCCAGCGCCGCCAGCACCACGACGGTGAGCAGGGCATCGTCCACGGAAGGATCCGGCCGCCTCTGCTCAGCTCTCGGTGACCACGACGGTCTGCACCTCGTCGGCCACCGCATCCAGGGCCTCCACCACCCGGCGCAGCGAAGCCGCCGCCTCCAGGTGCCGGGCCAACATGGCCGGATCGGCGATCGTCGTGGTGATGTCCATGATCAGCCGCCGGTGCACCCGGCCGGCCTGGCGTACCTCGGTGGTCAGGTCCACCCACGGCCCGGCGAGGGTTCCCGGATCGCCGAGGCGCGGCACCGCCGAGGCGATCAGGTCGCTGGCCTGCACCACGAGCTGGACCAGTTCGGCGGTCCGGGCGGGCAACTCTCCGAGGCGCAGCACTTCGAAGGTGTCCCCGACGGCCTCGATCCGCGCGGTGGCCCGCCGCATCGCCCAGCCCAGCCGGAACACGTCGGCGCGGTCGAAGGGGGTGACGAAGGAGGCGGCCAGCCCCTGCAGCAGGGCGTGCGCCGCCGACTCCGACGCCCGGTCGCACTCCTGCAGCCGACGCGCGGCGACCGCCCGCGCGTCCGGGTCGCTGTCCAACGCCGTGGCCAGGTGATGCGCCGCGGCCGCGACGTGCCGAGCACACTGCGAGAGCGCCTCACCGAGGCGGGACTCGTCGCGCCTGACCCGGAACCTCACGGAGCAGACGGTACCCGGGCGGCATCGGCGACGGTGGCAGAGGGCCCGGGGGCCGACCCGGGCGACGGCCCGGGGGAGGGTGCGGGTGCCGGCTCAGGGCGGACGACGGTGCGCTCGACAGAGGCCGAGGCCAGGCCGAAACCCCCGACGGTGACCTCGTCGTAGGCGACGACCTGACCGGCCCGCACCCCGGAGCGAGCGATGTAGATCAACGTGGCCTCGAGCGGCAGCGGCGACCCCTCGCGGATCGCCGCGAAGTCGGCCGAGATGCCGGCACCACCCGTGGAGCCCTCACGCATCACCCGGGTGCCGGTCGCCTCGTCCACGGTGACGGCACGGGAGTGGAAGTGGCCGTCCAGCACCAGCGGCACAGTGCCCAACAGCGGGGGCACGGCGTACGGCTCGTGCACCACCGCGACGTGGACCGGGGAGCTCGGGACGGCCTGGTTCCAGGCCCGGATCAGGTCGGCCAGCCGGGCTCCGGCCTGCCACTGCGGATCGTCGCGCGAGACGGACGGCGTCGCGGGCCGCGTCTCCCCGGGGGCAGCGGCGGAGGACGGCGTGGCAGCCGGGGCCTCGCGCACCGACGTCGCCACAGCCGCTCCGGGGGGCGCCGGGGAGGGCGCGGATGCCGTGGCTCGGGGACGCCGGCCGCCGGCCGGGGTGAAGAGCGGGTCACCGATCCCGGCGAAGCGCAGCCCGGCCACTTCGCGGGTCGTGCCGTCCAGCACCACCGCGTTGGGGAAGGAGGCGATCAGCTGCTGGGTCTGGCGGGAGTCGTGGTTGCCGCGCACGAAGACGTAGGGTACGTCCAGCCGCCCGATCCAGGACAGCGTCGAGGACTCCACCGCCGTGCCCCAGGTGGTGATGTCGCCGGTGTCCACCACGACGTTCACGCCGAACTCGTGGACCACGCGCTGCACCAGGTCGAAGCCGAGCGGGTTGAGGTGCAGGTCGCTGATGTGGAGCACGGTGACCACGTCCCCTCCCGTGCCGGAGCCCACCTCCCCGGGCAGCCGCCCGCTCATCGCGTACAGGGTGGTCACCGCTTGCACGATGTCGGCGACGCCGGCGCGATAGCTCTCCAGGCGTTCCAGGACGCCGCCTGCCTGACCGGCCACGTAGGGGGCCTGGCTGAGCAGTCCGGTGAAACGCGGTTGCGCGAACCGGTCGACGTCGAAGGTGGCGAGGGTGGCCCCGGCGACGGTCCCGATGAGCCCGGTGACCAGGGCGAGGGCGAGCCCGATCCGGCGCCAGCGCCGGCGGTGGACCAGGGCGGCGAGGCCGCCGGCGCCGAGGATCGCCGAGAGCGTGGTGTAGCCGGCGGCTCGCAAGGTCGCCGATCGGAGTTCGCCCGGGGCCGTGGCCTGCAACGTGCGCAGGGCGGCTGGCGAACCGAGCACCGCCCGGGCCTGCGTGGGGTCGACGGTGATCACCCGGACCTCGACCGCCACCGGCGTCCAGTGGGTGTCGAAGACGACCTCGCCGGCCGGCGGCAGCAGCACCCGGACCCCGCCGGTGACGCTTGGGCGCACCTCGACCTGCGCCTGGACCGGCCCGACCTGCGTGGTGACCGGGGGCGCGAGGGCCGCCCCGATTGCCGAGCCCACCAGGACGACGCCGGCCAGCCAGAGGGCGCGCAGGACCTGGCGCCGGGAACGGGTCCGGGCCCGCAACCGGGAGAGCGACGGGGCCCCGCCCATCGCTCCGGTGTCGGTGTCGGTGTCGGTGTCGGTGTCGGAGGGATCGTCCATGCTGGCCATCACGCTGCCGCATCCCGGGCGGGATCGCCGCCCCGGCCGCGGAGGCCGGGGCGGCGAGCCGCACTGCGCGACGTCGGAGCCGGGTGCACCTCTCGGTGCAACGGCCGCTCGGAGCGGCTTCTCATGGGACCCGGGGCATCCGCGGCCCGACGCCTGGTGAGACCCCCGGAGGGGGTGTCACCGGTGGTGACCAACACGGTCACCGTCGTCCATGTTCCCCGATGACTGAAGAAATCGACAGTCCGGCCCACCCGTTCGACCCCGTCCCGGACGTGGCGAGGACCACTCGTCTTCAGTGCAGGCCGCCCTCGCGCCACCGGGCGGCGGCCAGCTCCAGCTGGACTCCCGTGCGCAGCAAGTCCGCGGCACGCCGGGTCAGTCCGGCGGCCGGGGTCACCGGAGAGGATGTCGCTGACCCGGAGGAGGCGGACGGGTAAGACACCGGCTCGGGCTCGAGGAGGGGGTCGTCCAGGCCGTCGGCCATCACGGCCCACCCGGTGGAGACCACCCGGCAGAAGGCGGACGCGCGCTCCAGCGCCACGCCGAGGTCACCGGTGAAGGCGCCGGCCAGGACGGCGTCCGCCAGGGCCTGGACCTCGTCGGGGCCAGGCGGCTCACCCACCCCGGCGACCACCTCGTGCACGGGTGCCCGGTGCCGGCCCACCTCGAAGGCTCGGGCCATGTCGACCGGATCGCGGCGGATGCCCGCCCGCAGGGCGTAGAGCCGCCACAGGGCGCCGGGCAGGGTGTCCGCCGGACGGTCCGACCACAGGTGTGCCAGTTCGTCGATGCCGTGCTCGTCGGCCAGCGCGACCAGGCGTGCGGTGCGCTCGTCGTCCCCGCCCCGGCCGTGCTGGACCAGGGCCTCGGCGGTGGCGTGGGCCGCCTCGATCCGCTGCGCGGGGTCCCCGGCGCCCGCGTGGGCGTCCGCCGCTGCGGGCGGCAGGAATGCCGGCCGGCGGGGCCGCTCGGGGTTGCGCGGGGTCGGAGTCATCACGTCATGGTGACATCGCGGGCACCGATCGCGCATCGGCGGGATCGCGCACGGGGGCGGGTGACCCTCCCGGAGGAGGACCACCCGCCCCGGTCGTGCGGGTGCGGTCGGATGCCGACCGGTTCAGGCGCTGGTGACCCTGGAGATGCGGCGGGTCACCGGACGGCGCGACGCCGGCGCCCCGGCGGGACGACGCTGTGCCGGCACGGACTTTGCCGCAGCCTTTGCCGCAGCCTTGGCCGCAGCCTTGGCCGGAGCCTTGGCCGGAGCCTTGGCCGGGGCCTTGGCCGCAGCCGCCGCCGACGAGGTACGCGCCGAGGCGACCCGAGCGGTGGCGCGGGTGGTGCGCTTGGCCGAAGGGGTGACCACGGTGCGGGTGCGCGCGGCCGGGGTCGCCGGCTTCGCAACGGGCTTGGCAACCGGCTTGGCAACCGGCTTGGTGGTGCGCTTGGCAACGGGCTTGCCGGCGGGCTTGGCGGCGGGCTTGGCGGCGGGCATGGCGGTGACCTTGGAGACGACCGTGGTGACGGCCTTGGTCACGGCCTTGGTGGCCGCCTTCGGGGCGGCCTTCGCCGAGGTCTTCGGCGAGGTCTTCGGCGACTTCGTGACCGACGTCCTCACCGCGGGCTTGGGCGCGGCCTTGGGCGTCGCCGTCACCACCGTGGTGTCGTTCGTGGTCGCGCCGGCCGCACTCTTGCGGAAGGACGCGATCCCGAGCATGGCCGCACCCTTGGTGGGGTACCCGGCCGAGGTGGCCAGGGTCGTGCCGGTGGACGAGGTCAGAGTGAACCGAAAGGTGCCGGTGGTGTCCTTGCGGATGGTGAACTTCGCGGGCATGGTGCCTCCGATGTCAGGCGACCGGGGGTCGCCGTGGGGTGTCTTCGGCAGTACTCGCCGAAGCCGCGCCGAGGTCGGCGCATCTCCCAGGGGTCGGCCGACGGCGGCTGCCGCGGTCACGCCCATGGGGAGTCCTCGAGGTGCTCGTCCAGCGCCCCGCCCGACGCGCAGTCGGCGCTCCGGTATGCGTCGGGCAGCTGGGGGTGGAGGGCCGTCAGGTACCGGCGCACCAGGCTGCGCGCCGTCGCGTCGTCCGCTCCGAGCAGGGTGGCTGCGCGGTGATCCCGTTGCATCGCAGCGCATTCCGCACGCGCTTCGTCGGCGATCCCGGCCATGTGCATCGCTTCGTGGGTGAGCACGTGCACGCCGACGACGTGCGCGTCGGTGGTGCTGTGGTGGTCCGATCGCACCCAGTCCCGCAGGTCCCGGCAGGTGTCGTAGGTGATCACGGTGTGCCGCTCGGGGACACCGTCGGCACCGATCCGCACGTACCCGCGCTCGGGGTGCGCCTGGACCCAGGCCTCGCCCACGGTCTCGCAGCGCACCGTGACCTCGCGACCGGCCAGCACGCTCGCGACGTCGGACAACTGCTGCTCCAGCTGGGCGTGCCGGATCAGCGGGACGGCGCAGGCCATCGCGGCCGCCAGCGGCAGGCCGACGGACAGCGCGGGGAAGGGGCGCGTCCGCCCCAGCACGTCCACCCGGGCGACCGCCCAGCGCAGGGTCACGGCCAGGGCGATCAGCCCCAGTCCGAGCGCCACGGTGAGCAACACATCACCGCGCATCGGCACCTGTTCGGGCTAACTGAAGTCTCGGTTCGATCACCACCTGTTCCGGCAACCACGGTCGACCCGCCGAACCCGGTCGACAGACTCGCTCCGCTGCCGGACAGGTGGTGCTGTGATCCCCGTGTCGACGACGCGCGGCGACGCCTTCGAGGAGCTGGCTCGGGCCGTGCACCGACCCGTACTCCACCACCTCCTGCGGCGGACCGATCCCACCACCGCGGCCGAGGTGCTCAGCGAGGTGCTGACCGTGCTCTGGCGCCGCTTCGACGACCCCCCGTGATCATGCAATCCGGTCGGGGGAGTCGACAGCCGAGGACGTGAGCGACGACCGCGACTCAGAGCTGCGGGACTGGCTGCGCCGGGCCGACCCCGCGCCGTCCGCCCCGGCGCCGTCCGCGACCGTCGCCACGATCACCCTGCGGGATGCCGCCCAGCCCCCCCGCCGCCTGAGCGGAGCCCGCACCGAGGGGCGCGCGGCGCATCAGCTGGTGATGTCCTTGCGGGTGAAGTGCCACCACGCGGCGGTGAGCAGGACGAGGGTGTAGCTCAGCGACCACAGCACGCCGCGGGCCATCGCGTTCCAGGCGATCTCGGGCGCCAACAGGTCCAGCCAGGCGTAGGAGTAATGCGTCGGCAGGACGACGCGCCACGGGTCGAGCGCGGTCACCGCGTCCAGGATGTTCGACACGATCACCAGCATCACCGCGCCGCCGACGGCACCGAGGGGGGCGTCGGTCCACACGCCGAGCACGAAGGCCAGAGCCGAGACGAACAGCAGGCTGAGCCCGAGATAGACCACGATGAGCGCGATCCGGACGAACGCATCACCACCGCTCAGCGCCGTCCCGAGCGGGGTGCGGATCGGCGCCCAGCCGAAGAACAACCCGCCGGCCAGGAACGACACCGCGGGCAGCAGCACCAGCGAGAAGGCCGAGAACCCCAGCGCCACAACCAGTTTGCGCCTCAACAACACCCCGCGCGGCACCGGCGCGGCGAGCAGGTAGCGCAGGCTGGACCAGCTCGCTTCGCTCGCCACGGTGTCCCCGGCGAACAGGGCGAACACCACGACCAGCAGGAACCCGGTGGCCGCGAACAGCACGAACAGGGTGAAGTTCGCCGCGCCCTGGGTGGCCACCTGGACCAGCCCGGGCGCCCCACCGCCCGGTGAGCTGTCGCCGAGCTCGAACGCCGCAACCAGGAGGAAGGGCAGGACGACGAGCAGGCCGAGCGTGATCTGGGTCCGGCGCCGGCGCAGCTGACGACGGATCTCCACCCGCAGCGGCAGCGTCCCGCTCCCCCGGTAGCCGGGCATCGCGCCGTCCGCGGTGTCGATCGGCGCCGCGGCCGCAGCCACGTCCAGGCCGTGGTGATGACCTCGCTCAGGCACCCGGGGCCACCTCCTCCGCCTCGCCGACCAGGGCCAGGAACGCCTCTTCGAGGCCACGCCGAGGGGTCACCCGCTCGACCTCCAGGCCGGCCTCGACCAGCGCCCGGACCAGCACCGAGCGCCGTGTGCCGATCAGTTCGAGACTCACCCCTGATGCTGTGCGTTGCACCTCGCGCGCGCCCGGGACGGCGCCGGCGACCTCGACCGCCCGGTCGATCGCCGCGCCGAGATCGCCCTCCTCGCCCCGGCCGACGTCGACCACCAGCGCGGTGGCCGAGCCGACCAGCTCGTCGACGACACCCGCCGCCACCACCGAGCCGTGGTGCATCACCACCACGTGACTGCAGGTCTGCTCCACCTCGGCCAGCAGGTGCGAGGAGACCAGCACGGTCCGCCCGGTGACGGCGTACCGGATCAGCACCTCGCGCATCTCGCGGATCTGCGGGGGGTCCAGTCCGTTCGTCGGCTCGTCGAGCACCAGCAGGTCGGGCAGACCGAGCATGGCCTGGGCGATCGCCAGCCGCTGGCGCATGCCATGGCTGTACGTGCGCACGGTGCGGTGCACGTCCTCGCCGAGCCCGGCCACCTCGAGCGCCTCCTCCAGGTGGGCATCGGCGAGCGGGCGCCCGGTGGACGCCCAGTACAGCCGCAGGTTCTCCAGCCCCGACACATGCGGCAGGAATCCCGGGCCCTCGACGAAGGCCCCCACCCGACTCAGCACCGGGGCGCCGGGGGTGACCAGCCGACCGAACACCCGGATCTCACCCTCGCTGGGCCGGATCAGGCCGAGCAGCATCCGGACGACCGTGGTCTTGCCCGCTCCGTTCGGGCCGAGCAGGCCGAGCACCCAACCCCGTTCGATCCGCAGCGACACGTCGTCGACCGCGCGGAAACCGTTGGCATAGGACTTGGCCAGCCCGCTCGCCGCCAACGGGACGTCCGCGAGCTCGCCCTGGCCGACGCGCACCGGCCGGCGCGCTCGCCGGCGCCCGATCAGCGGGACGCCGAGCGCCGCCAGGAGCAGCCCGCCGGCCCACGGCAGCAGCGGGGTCAGCCCGCCCGACTCCTGCACGGTCATCGCGACGGTGGGCAGGGTGACCGTGTCGTCCACGAGCGCCACCCGGTACGTCCGCGCATCGGCCGGCACGGCATAGGCCTGGTCGGTGGCCGCGACGGCGACCCGCACCCGGTGTCCCGCCGCGAGATCGCGGACGGCGGCCGGCAGCTGCACCCGGATCAGCGCACCCTCCGGCCCGAGCCCGCTCACCCGGACCGGGCTGACCAGGCGGCCGGGGATGCGTACCGTGCCGTACGGCGAGACGTCCTGGACCGAGACGAACAGGGTCGCGTCGCCGGCGCTGGACCACACCCGGAGCCGCACCGAACCGGCCCCGACCAGGCGCACGGTGCTGGTCAGCGGCGCGGAGTCGAAGCTGGCCACCTGCCCGGGCGGGCTGGCCAACGAGCCGGCGGCCGCGGACGTCGACAGCCCCCCACTCACCCCCGGCAGCGCGGTCACCGCGGCCGGCCAACCGCCGGCGGGCGAGGCGATGGTCCGGGCCTCCCCCGACAGGGCCACCCGCTGCTCGGTCAGGCCACCCACGCCGGGGTTGACCCCCGGCAGCCCAGGGGCCACCCGGATCGACGGTGCCGGGCTGCTGTCGTCGGAGGAGATGGCCGCGGCCGGCACCGTGGCCTCGAACCGGGTGTCCGCGGGACCGCCGCCGGACTCCTCGCGCAGGTACCGGTCGAACCAGGCGAGGGTCAGCGCACGCACCCGGTCCCGTTCGTCCAGACCGCCGTCGTGCCCGCTGCCGATCCAGACCACCTTGACCGGCGTGCCACCCGCGGCGATGCCGGCGGCGTTCGCCGCTCCCTCTCCGAGCGGGAAGAGGGAGTCCACCTCGCCCTGGATCACCAGGGTGGGCGCGGTGATCCGGTCCAGGACCCGGGCGGGGCTGGATCGCGCCAGCAGGTCGAGGACCTGCGGGGTGGCCCGGCCGGTGCGGGCGGTGGCGAGGTAGCCCTGGCAGAGATCGGCGGCCAGGCGACCGCAGAGGGCCCGGTACGCCTGGTCCGATCCCGGCGTCGGCGAACCGTCCTCCGCGGCGCCCTGCCCGTCGGCGGAGCCGGACGCCAGGGCCGGATCGGTGCGGCCCGGGCCGAAGAACACCCCCGCCCAGGCCTTCTTGAACACCCCGCCGGCCGGGTCGACCGGCGCCGGCGCGGCGGCGGCGTCCGCGGTCCCGCCGCCCACCGGCAGCAGCGCCTGCGGGAAGAGCGCCCGACGCAGGTCGTTCCAGGTGATCTGCGGCGCGAGGGCGTCCACTCGCGGATCGGTGCCGGCCAGCAGCAGGGCCAGCGCACCCCCGTAGGAGCCGCCTGCGACCCCCGCCACCGGGTCGTCCGGCCCCTCGCGCAGCACGTCGCCACGCGCCGCCAGCCGGTCGAGCAGCAGGCGGGCGTCGGCCACCTCGTAGTCCGGGGAGTCGAGGTGGACCAGTCCTCCCGACCGGCCGAAACCCCGTGCGGTCCAGGCGAGAACGAGGTAGCCGTGACGGGCCAGCTCGCGGGCGTCGCTGTCCACATCGCTCTTCGTCCCGCCGTAGCCGTGCGCCAGCATCACCGCCGGCCAGGGACCGGCGCCGGACGGCGGCCGATAGATCCTGGTGTCCAACGAGACCGGGGCGCCGGCCTCCGGGACGCCGGGTACGGCGAGGTCCTCGATCCGGACCGCGGGCTCGGGCCGGGCCACCCACCCGACGAGTCCGGCCAGCAGGACGACCATGACGGCCGCCGCACCCGCCGCTCGCCGCGAACGCGGCCTGCGCGGCGCGCGGACCCGCGGCAGCCGCACCGTCAGCTCGCGGCGGGCGATGCCGCGGGCGCCGCATCGGTCGGCGTCGGCGTCGGCGCAGCGGGGGGAGGCGAGATGTCAACCGGACCGGGTGTGGGCGTGCCCGGGGTCGGCGCCACCTCGGAGGGTGACGCCTGCGGGGTCGCGCTATCGCTGGGCGTGACCTCGGCTGGCGGATGGGTCGACTCGGTCGGCGTGGGCGCCACCGGAGCGGAGCCGCCACCGATCTGCGTGATCGTGGTGCCGCTCGTGCCACCCGAGACCGGGTGGCCGAGCACGGCCTCCAGCACGTTGATCGCCAACATCGCCACGGCGAAGACCACCGCTGCTGCCCCGATCACCAGCGCCCACCGGATCGGCCGACCGGCTCGCTCCGGGTCGGACCCCGGCGGCGAGGCCGGGGGAACCGAGGACGTCGGGCGCGTCGTGGGGCTCGCCGAGATCGTCGAATCCCCCGCGTCGGGCCCGACCACGGTCACCGACTCGGCCACCACCTGGGCCCCGTCGTCCAACTCGGTGGGCAGCGCCGACGGATCGGCGCGGTCCTGAGCGGGCGAGCGGACCAAACGCTGCCGGGTCACGGTCACCCGCTGGTGCGCCCGGTGGATCGAGTGCGTATACAGGGCACCGCCGACCGTGGAGATCACGGATCCGAACGCGGCGCCGAGCACGGTGCCGGTCACGCCGAGCCGGGACGCCGCGAGCGCGGCGGTCACCGCGGCCAGCGCGCCACCGGCGACCTGGGGCATGGTGAGACCCATCACCGTGGTCGGGGGCCGCTCGGATGCCATCGGTCCAAGCCTGCCATGTCGCCGAGCCGCCGCTCGACCCGGGCCCCGGCGACCGCCTTCGCCGGCGGCGTCCGCGGGGGCACGATGGCCTGGATGCCTGGCGCATCCTGGCCGGGTCCGGGGCGACGAGAGGTGCTCGTGATCGGGTTCGTGATCTTCCTGCTGACGCTCGGAGGTCTGTTCCTCTGGCTCGGCGCGATCGGCGTGGCCGCGCTCCTCGAGCGCCTGATCGCCCCCCGACACCGGCCGGCGACACTCACCCCTGGCCTGGCAACCGTGACCGGCACCCTGCACGCCCTCGGGGAGCCGCTCGAGGCACCGTTGTCCGGCGCCCGGTGCGCGTGGTGGTCGTTCTCGCTGGAGGAACGCCGTCGCGGCCGGTCGGGCTGGATCTGGTTCGCGGTGGCCCGCGGGGCGACGTCCGGGACGGCGCTGCTGCGGGACGACGACGGTTCCCCGGACGCCGTTCGGGTCGACCTGCATGACGCCCGGGTCAGTGCGGGACCGGGACTGACGGTGCCCGCCGCCCAGGCCGGGGCGCTGACGCTGGCGCAGCTGGAACGGTTGGCAGGGCTCGAGACCACGCACGCCGAGACCACGCACGCCGAGACGGACGCCGAGAGCAGGGACGTCGCAGCCCTGCCGCCGCGCTCCCGACGCGGCGCGCTGGACCGCGACCAGCCGGTGGCAACTCTCGAGGGGCGCTGGCGGATCGTGGAGACCCACCTGCCCCCCGGCACCCCGGTGTGGGTGAGCGGCACGGCCCGGCGAGTCGGTGCGGACGTACTCGCGGCCGGCGGGCAGGCGGTCAGCGGGCACCTGCTGGAACTCACCGGGTCCGCCGGGCGACCGCTGGTGGTCTCCACCGGCGGGCTGCGCCGTGGGGTCTGCGACCTGGTGGGCATGGCCTTCGTCGGGGTGCTGATCGGCCTGGGCACCTGGTTCGGCGCCATCGCCCTGCTCGCGGCTCCGGGCGGCAGCGACTCCCTGGCCGGTCCGGCCCTGCGGATCGGCCTGGCGGTGCTGCCGTTC
>Ga0209261_10000424_pt1 | contig 11432 bp, 9 predicted proteins | sample DOMMetBare1Fresh_FD_187470 | JGI IMG/M metagenome (GOLD analysis project Ga0209261, IMG submission 187470) | Wetland sediment microbial communities from St. Louis River estuary, USA, under dissolved organic matter induced mercury methylation -... | ecosystem: Environmental > Aquatic > Freshwater...
CACCCAGCCAGATGTTATTTTCGCTGATATCTTCTTTATTGGTGTAAAAATTTGGCTGTTCCAGATAGCGGATAGCCTCAATGATCTCCTGGCTGAAAAGCCAAAGGCACTTCAGCCAAATGGTTTATAAATTCTTCCGTATTCCAGCTTGGATGAGTCATTCCAACGCCAAGCATATTGTACTTTTTATAAACAGCCATAACTTTTCCTGGATAAGAATCGCCATATGCAATTCCGGATGTGTGAGTAAGTAACTGTCGCAATGTGATTGGTGATTTAGCTGGAACCGTGGTGCAAGTAGAATCCTTATCGTTAAAAACATCCATTACCTGAGTGTTTTTAAAAGCCGGAATGTAATTTTGAACTGGATCGTCGAGCCCAAGTTTTCCCTGTTCATACAATTGCATAATAGCTACTGTAGTAATAGCTTTGGTCATGGAGCAAATTCTGAAAATATCATCTTTTTTATAAGGCTCTTTTTTATCTGTACTCCTGAGCCCAAAAGTCTTGTTATAAACAATCCGGTTATTTCGGGCTACCAGAAAAACACCTCCGGGAATATATCCTTTGTTTACATAGTCCTGTATAAAAGTATCAAGAAGAAGAAGCCTTTTTTCGGATACGCCAACCGTCCTTGGAGAACCTTCAGTCAGTAAATCAGTACTTTGTGCAAAAACATTAAACTGAAATATTAACAGTAGAAATGAAAGAATAAATTTAAAGTGCATGGCTATTTGTTTTTAGTTAAAGGTTTTTGTTTTTATAGATGAAATTTAGGAATTTTATTTGGATAGGTAAAAAATTCCGGGAGTTAAAGTTTAATCAGAGATGCAGTGTGGATAAGGGATGAAAATCTGGTTGTTACAACATCGCAAAACCTGTTACGTGAAATGAAGGATTATTTTGAATGCTGGTTGCAGCAACAGCAATGAATGGGGTGATACCCGATGACGGTGCCGTATTTGTCGAATTCGTAGTGACAGCATTTCATGAGCAGGTCGCTCAGTTTATAGCGGGCGCGGGCTACCCTCGTTTTAGCAGCGGTGTAAGTCAGGCCGGCCAAATCGGCATATTCTTTTATACTTTTCCCTTCGAATTCAACCTGACAAAGCGCCTGACAGTCGTGCTCCGGAAGGTCTTTCATGAATAATACCATGTCCCGTATGGTTTCGGACATGGCCTCCTCCGATTCCGAATCACTGTCAATCATTTCCGGAATTTGTTCTACCGAAATAGGATTGTTTTTCCGAAAATGATCGGTGATGATGTTGCGTGCAATCTGATAGATCCACGATTGCACCTTGGTTTCATCACGCAAACTGTCAATTTTTGAATGAATCCGGATAAAAGTTTCCTGAAGAAGATCATCTGCTAAATCTTCATTTTTTACTTTTTTCAGGATGAAACGACGCAAACTGTCGCTGAACCTATTCCATATTTCAGTCGTTTTTTGTTCCATCGGAAAGAATTATTTATTTGTTCTGTAAATCTCCATCGCGGCAGGAAATGGTTTCAAAGCCCGTTCGAAAATCCCCAGAGAATAAGCAATAGTAAGTCCGTAGTTGGTTAAGGGAACGCCTGACAATTTAGCCTTCATCATTCTCGACAGCATTTCCCGACGATTCCACATGCAGGCTCCGCAGTGAATAATCAGTTTGAAGTCTGAGAGATTATCAGGGAAATCGTGACCACGATGGTGCACAAATTCGAGTTTTCCACCCACGTACTGAGTCAGCCAGCGCGGAATTTTAACGGTCCCGATATCTTCCCCAATCGGGTGGTGAGAGCAGGCTTCAGCAATCAGTATTTTATCTCCTGAAACTAGCTTATCAATAGCCATGGCACCCTTTACCATTTCCGGCAGGTCGCCCTGATAACGGGCAAATAAAATTGAGAAACTGGTCAATGGTATTTCAGGAGGCGTGTCGGCGGCCACTTTTAAAAAGGCCTGACTGTCGGTTACCACCAGTTTCGGAGGTTTATTCAGTCTATTGAAAGCTTCGCGCAGTTCGCGTTCTTTCACGACCAAACAAAACGAATCGTTGTCGAGCAAATCACGGATAGTTTGTACCTGTGGCAATATTAGACGGCCTTTCGGCGCTTCCTTGTCGATTGGGACAACTAAAATGGCAGCTTCTCCGGGACCAACCAAATCCGACACAATTCCGGGCCGGTTGATAAAATCTTCGGGAGCATGATTTAGAATAGCCTGCCGTAAATCAAGAATTCCTGATCCTGTTTTTGCCGATGTTTCAACAACAGGAATTTTTTCGGCTGAGAAGTTTTTTTGCAGGAAAGTACCGGTTAGAACCAAATCGGATTTATTGAAAACTACAATTACCGGAATGGCGCGGTCTTTTAATTCTTTCAGGATGGTTTCTTCAAAATCTCCCCATTCATCAGCTTTCGAAATAATCAGTCCCAACTCGGTACGATCAAAAACCTGCATGGTTTTTTGAATTCGTTTTTCACCCAAAGCACTGGTATCGTCAATTCCGGCGGTATCGATGAAAAGTACTGGTCCGAGTGGGAGCAGTTCCATCGGTTTTTCAACCGGATCGGTGGTTGTTCCCGCAATTTCGGAAACAATGGATACCTCCTGACTGGTAAGGGCGTTGAGTATGGAAGATTTTCCGGCATTTCGTCGTCCGAAAATACCGATATGAAGACGGAATGATTTGGATGCACGCATAATTTATAGCTAAATGATCATCAAAATTAACCATTCCGGAAAGTAAAATACAGATCGGCTGAAATAAAAAAATGCCCCCGTTTTGGGAGCATTTTTATCACTGAAACCCTGTCATCTCACTTTTTCTTCTGTTCTTCTTTCTTCTCCGCTTTCATGCCTTTTTTTGGAGCAGTTTTTCAAATAATATAATCGAGAATATTCCGAAAGTTGGATTTATTCTTCAGGATTAGGGGGAAAAAATTCCATCAAACTGTATAAATTTGGTGAACCATCGGTGGGGACTTATTGTTCTAATACTGATCATAAACATTAAATTCAAGAGTATGAAAAAACTATTTTTTATTTTACTGGTTGTCATATTTATATCCAACAGTTCAAAAGCCCAGGACTACAACACAGGGATTGGACTTCGCGGAGGCTGGGGTAGTGGTTTGACAGTGAAACATTTCTTAGGTGAAAAAGCCGCAGTGGAAGGCATTCTGGATTCACGCTGGAAGGGTTTTAGTTTAACTGGTTTATACGAAATTCATGCACGGGCTTTTGAAGTTGATCGTCTAAACTGGTATTATGGAGTTGGAGGCCATATTGGTTTTTGGAATGGGAAAAATGTCGGTTGGGCTGACAACCAGGATAATTACACGATTATTGGAGTTGATGGAATTCTCGGACTGGAATATAACTTTGATTTTATTCCCATTAATGTAAGCATTGACTGGAAACCAGCCTTGAATCTGGTAGGATTATCCGGATTTTGGGGCGATGGAGGTGCTTTATCCATAAGATATATTTTTTAAATAGTTGTGATCTGAGTGTATTTGTTAGCCAGTTTGGTTATAAAATTTTTGATACTGAAACTCCGAAGAGCCTTCTGCAAAGAAAATTTTCCGGAGTTTTTTATTTGCAGAAATCATGGATTAAAAAAGGAGTGACAGAAGCAAATATCTCAAAGTCATTCCACTCAGGCTGTAAAAAAATGCTTCTTTGACCCTGTATTTCAACATTCCTGCAGCTAGTGAGATAACAGGTGATGAGAAGGGCAGCAGATTGGAAAATAAAAGTGTCCAGTTACCATATTTGCGAATTTCAGCTTCAGCTTTCTCATAGCGTTTTCGTCCAATAAGCCGGTCGATAATGCCGGTACTGAAAAAATATCCGATGAGGTAATCGATGATCTGAGCTGAAAAGGCCGTTCCTATGGCTATCAGGTTTAAAGTAAGAGGATCATAACCTGTCCGGAGATAATAAATGAAGGCCAGTTCCATGGGCATAAACAGGAAAAAGAACAGATAGCCCGCAAAATTAACGATGGCAAACGAAAGCAGACTTTTCGTATTGCTTTCATAGATATCTCTTCCGATCGTTAAAGAAGCAATTACCGTCATCAGGATGAACAGAAAAACGAAAATGAAAATCCTTTTAAAATCGATTCTCTTTGCTTTCATTCCCCAATAATTTGAAATGATACAATCAAATTTAGGCAAACCTTTTGAGATTGTCAGAAATTAAAACCAAATTGCATCAAAGTCTTTTGGTTCAATCCTGAAATCTGAAAATCATGAAATACACTTCCATAGTTCTATTTTTTCTTGTGTTAATTATGGCCTGCCAACCAAAAAAAAGTGAATATCACCGTATCTCGGGATTTGCACAAGGCACGACCTACAACATTACCTATGAAAACTCAAATAACGAAGATTATACATTCGATATCGATTCCATCCTGAAAGCATTCGACAAATCACTTTCAATATACGACTCAACCTCCATTATTTCGAGAATTAATGACAACGAGCCAGCCGTTGAAGTGGACGATTGGTTTGTTGATGTTTTTCAGAAATCGGCTGAAATAAATGCCGTTTCAAATGGTGCGTTTGATATTACTGTTGGTCCCGTGGTCAAAGCCTGGGGTTTTAGTAATGGCCCGGTAGCCAGGCACGACACCTCGTATATCGACAGTTTGCTTCAGTATGTTGGCATGGAAAAAGTTAAGCTGGAAGGCCGTAAGGTGATTAAGAAATCTCCTGGAGTAAAACTGGATGTAAATGCTTTGGCGCAAGGTTACTCGGTTGATGTGGTTTGCGATTTTTTTGAGTCAAAAGACATACAAAATTACCTCGTTGAAATTGGGGGTGAAATTCGGGCAAAAGGGACCAATGCAAAAAATAATTTCTGGCATATCGGTATTGACAAACCTGAAGAAGGAAACATGACACCGGGAAATAAACTCGAAGCCATTATTGAATTGCAAAACAAAGCCCTGGCTACATCAGGAAACTATCGCAAGTTTTTTGAGGAAAACGGTGTGAAATATGCGCATACCATCGATCCGAAAACCGGCTTTCCGGCCCGAAACACCCTGCTAAGCGCAACGGTTGTTTGCGATGACTGCTGTACTGCCGATGCGCTTGCAACATCATTTATGGTTCTTGGTGTTGAAAAAAGCAAAGAACTGTTTAACCGGTTAAAAGGTGTTGAAGTATATTTTGTATACAGCAACAATAAAGGGGGATACGAGATTTATAGCTCCGAAGGCCTTAAGAAAATGATCGTCGAACAGAATTAATCAGTTAGGTTATCGAAGAAAAGTACTGATTGAAGTTCACTTTTATTCGTGCAGAAACCGTTTGATATCTTTCATTTCGCCGGCCAGAACAAGAGTGTCATTTTCCTTAAATTCTATTTCATTCTTATCTTCATTTTCATTGGTTTGTGCCGATGAATAAATAATTCTGAAATTTCGTTTTAGGGCAACAATTTTCAGGTGAGTTTCTTTCCTGAAGTTTGCTACGGAATATTTTTGTCCGACTAATGCTGTTGGCATCACCAAATCAAAAATCTTAAACGAATCGGTGATGGCAAACAAATTCTGGATGCCTTTTAAAGGAAGCTTTTGTGCAAAAATTTTGGCCGATTCATATTCCGGATTTATGGTTTCTGTAATTCCAATGGCATTCAGAACGGTATAATGAATGGAGGAACTTTCACGGCAGATGACTCGCGGCACTCCAAACTTCTTCAGCAATGCCGCTATCTGAACCGAAATTCCGAAATCGCTGCCTATGCAAACAACGAATACATCAGCTTCTTTGATTGGCAAAATTCTTAAAGCGTGCGGATCAGTCGCATCCAGACAAATTGTATTGGCAACTGAATCTTTAAAGAATTCTACCTTGGTCAATTCGTTATCTACACCAAGCACATCGTGTCCCAATGATGTCAGGTTCTTTGCCAGTGAAGCACCAAAATTTCCTAATCCGATTACTACAATATTCATTTCTATTTATTTAGTTCAGTTTATTTTATAATTCAGGGCACTTTTGCAACCTGTCTGGAAATTACTAGGTAATAATTAAATTTTCCTTTGGGTAGCGGTATAAAGAAGCGCTCGCATATGTTCTTACAAATGATAAAAGCAGCGTTATGCTTCCCATTCGCCCGATGTACATTAAAAGAATAAGAATGTACTTGGACTCATCAGATAGTTTAGGTGTAAGATCGAGCGATAAACCTACCGTTCCAAATGCAGAGAAACATTCAAATATAATTTTAAGCATCCCCAAATGTCCGTCGAAAATATAAATTCCGAAAGCTCCCAACACAATGGTAAAAATTGACAGGATAATAATTGCAAATGCTTTATTGACCGAATACTCGTGAATTTCATACCGGTTAACCTCAATATGGTTTTTCCCTTTCATAATACGCAGCGTATTCAGAATGGCAATAGCGAAAGTACTGGTTTTAATACCACCACCGGTAGAAACAGGAGATGCTCCCACCCACATTAAAAAAATAGTTATCAGCACTGAGGGCATAGATAACATCGACATTGCATAACTATTAAATCCGGCGGTACGGGGTGTAACACTCTGGAAATAGGACATGGCCAGCCTGGCTTTCAAATCCATGCCTTGCTGCGTGCTATCCTTTTCAAAGTATAAGAATGCCATCATGCCAAACAGGATGAGGAAGAAAGTTGTAACCATGACAATTTTTGAATTGAGCGAAATCATGTTTACACGATGGACATACAATTTTCTGGTTTTAAAATATTCGACCAGCCAACGCAACTGGCTTCTGCAATACTGATACAGGTTCAGCAATACAGGGAATCCGATACCCCCAATGACAATCAAATTGGCAATCCAGAAGTGAACACTGTAATTTGTACGGATGCGTACATCATACAAATTATCGGTTAATGTTGAGAAGCCTGCATTACAGAATGCGGAGATGGAGTGAAAAATGGAGAATTTTAGATTATCACTGACCGAACCCAGCGCATTTTTCTCAAGTGATAAAAAGATAAAAGTTGCACCGATACCCTCAATCAGCATCGTTATTAAAACAACTTTCATCAACGATTTGATAATGCCGTTATAACTGTCTTCGCTGAGGTAATCGCGCAACATGGACTGTTCACGTAATGAAGATTTTTCTTTAAAAAAGATGCCAAAAAAGCTGGTAATGGTCATTACTCCGATTCCTCCAATCTGGATGAGAGTCATCACCACAAATTTACCCAGAAAGGTATATCTGGTAGCTGTATCAACAGCAGCCAGTCCGGTTACGCATACGGCGCTGGTAGAAGTAAACAGGGCGTCAGTAAAACTAATTGGGCTTGTTGTTGCCATGGGCATCATCAAAAACATGGCACCCGTAAAAATGATAAAGGCGAAACTAACCATAAACAGCTGCGCCGGATTCATGATTTTTACCAGCAAATTGATTTCCATGCGTGATAATTCGAGGAAAAACAAAAGAAAGGCCAGTAGCTCGATGGCTGAAGTCTGATAGATATAATATTCAAAAGTCTCGCCGTAACTTATAAAGAACAGGGGAAAAAAGAAAAGAACCAGGAAAATTCCAATGACAGATTGGGTAATAAACACTTTTCGGTTTCCGGTACTTCCTTTGAACAGAATTGACCTGATCAGGTACAGAATTCCGATTACCAGGTAAAAAATTCGAAAATAAAGATTGTGTTTCTGAAATTGGGTAGTCTTTTCAAGTCCGGGAAAGCCAATATCCTGAATTGCCAAAACAAACAAGCCAAGAGTAAGTAAAAATAATATCCAGTTGATAATACTTTTTAGCGTAATAGAATCTTTATTCCAGTTAGGATTTAGAAAAGGCAGCGTAGATAAATTCATATTTAATTTCAAAAACAAACAAAATTAGTTCAGTTTTATAAACTTCTTATCTATAAAGAAAGATATTTTCTTTTAATAGATCATGTTTTTTGGTAACCGTTTCACAAATAGTTATCCGGTCTGTATTTGAAATGCTGAAAATTTAGAAATGAAGGCTAAGTTGCACTCGAAACAGTGTTTTACAGATTCAACTTTGTAATGTACTAATATTGTTCTATTTTTGCCTGCAATTTGTGATTTATTCAATCATCTGTCCATTTTTTAAGACTTATAAACAGTACTGATGTTTACATATATATCCCGGTTTATTCTCAAACACCGAACCTTTCTAATTATTTTACTTGCACTTCTGACTGCCTTCATGGGGTATAAAGGCAAAGATGCTGCCCTTTCATACGAAAATAGCTCGCTTTTACCAGATAAGGACAGTACAAGAATAGAATACCTGAAATTTAAAAAGCTGTTCGGAGAGGATGGAAATGTGATTGTGGTGGGAGCAGTAAATCCCGATTTATTTACTCTAAATCAGTTTAACGCATGGACTGATCTGGGAAGTCAGATTGATCAAATTGAAGGAGTTCAGGAAGTTGTAAGCATTTCAAGAGCAATTAATCTGATTAAAAATGAGGAAACTCATCAGTTCGAAGTTTTGCCTGTTGTGGGTCAGAAACCAACCCTGCAAAGTCAGGTCGACAGTTTAAAAAATCTCATATTTGGTCTGAAATTTTATGAAGGGATGCTTTTCAATCCGAAGACTAAAGCTACCCTCATGACGATTACCCTCGACAAGCAAAAGCTGAATGATATAAGCCGGTTGATACTCATCGACAACATTGTAAAAGTCGTTGAGTCATACAGGATACAAAACAAGGTGGAGATTCACTATTCCGGGATGCCCTACATCCGGACTGTAACCATGCAAAAAGTTAAGCACGAGCTTTTTCTGTTTATTTTAATCAGTACCGCTGTCGCTGCCTTCATCATGTTTTTGTTTTTCAGGTCGCTGCGTGTGGTAATCAGTTCTTTACTGATTGTTGGCATCAGCATTATATGGGTAGTGGGTACGCTGGTACTTTTCAATTATAAAATCACCATTCTTACCGGAGTAATTCCCTCGCTTATTGTCATCATTGTCATCGAAAACTGTATATACATTCTTAATAAATACCATTGGGAATACCGGAGTCATGGTAATAAAATGAGGGCTTTGTCGCAGGTTATTCACCGCATTGGATTTGCTTCGCTTATGACCAATGCAGCCACGGCTTTGGGTTTTGCTGCTTTCATCCTGGTTCCAAATCAAATGTTGCGCGAATTTGGGGTGATAACCTCCATCAACATCATGGTACTTTATGTATTGACCATTGTACTGTTGCCCATTATTTTCAGTTTACTCGCTCCGCCTTCACCCAAACACATTAAACATCTCGACAATAATTTTTTCGGTGCTGTTTTAGATAAAGTCATTTACCTGATTAGTAACAGGCGAAATTTAATCTACTCCATAGCTGCCGGATTAATTGTAGTTGGTTGTATTGGAGTAAGCATGATGAAAACTTCAGGAAAGATTGTGGATGATTTCAGAAAAGATGATCCCACTTACCTCGATTTGAAATTCTTCGAAGATAATTTTGGAGGTGTCATGCCTTTTGAAATATCAGTTGATACCAAAAAACCCAATGGAGTTTTAAATTATGCAACCATTCAGAAAATTGACAGGCTGCAGAATTTAATCGGTTCACACAAGGAATTTTCGAAACCTCTTTCATTGATTGAAGTCTTTAAATTTGCCCGTCAATCGTATTACAACGGCGACCCTGAAAAATATGCACTGCCAAGTTCGATGGAAAAAAACTTCATCTTCGGGTACATTCCGCAGGATGTTCAGGGGGATGGTAAAGGATTGCTGAAATCTTTTCTTGACAGCACCAAACAGCAAACAAGAATCAGTTTTCAGATGGCCGATGTGGGAACTAATCATATGGACTCTTTGATGGCCAATTTTCTGCCGCGGGTCGACAGTATTTTTGATCCGGCCAAATACACTGTTAAGCTTACAGGAAACAGTGTGGTGTATGCAAAAGGCACCAACTTTTTAATTCGCAACCTATTTGAGAGTGTATTCATTGCCATTGTGCTGATCTCCATTCTGATGGCATTTTTGTTTACTTCCTTCCGGATGATCCTGGTTTCAATGGTCCCCAACATCATTCCTTTGCTTATTACAGCCTCAATCATGGGATTTGTCGGAATTCCAATAAAGCCGTCAACCATTATTGTATTTAGTATAGCGCTTGGTATTTCAGTTGATAATGCCATCCAATACCTTTCAAGGTACCGGCATGAGCTGAAAGTTAACCACGGAGCCATTAAACTATCGGCTTTGAACGCCTTGCGTGAAGCTGGATTTAGCATGATTTACACAAGTATTGTACTGGTTCTAGGATTTAGCGTATTTATTGTATCTGAATTTGGCGGGACACAGGCGTTGGGTATTCTCATTTCAACCACACTGCTAATAGCCATGTTCTTCAATGTGATGGTGCTTCCGTCGTTGTTGCTTACTTTGGATAAACGATTGGTAAGTAAGTCGTTCACTGAACCTATTATTGAAATATACGAAGAAAACGAGGCTGAGGATAATGAGCTGGCTGCCGAATTTCCCGAAGAAGAAAAAGAATAAAATACTCCCTGCAATTTGAGTTGAAGTGAGATCTCTCTTTATGGATTGAATTTCTATGTTTGGATTTCACCTTCAGAAATAAACTCCTATTTTAGTTGGTGTGGCAAGGATTCTTTTTTGTGTTTTAATTGCCTATTTTTACCTGATGCAAATCCAAAACACAAACCATATGAAAACTTGTCGCCGCTATTTTCTCCTTCTGAGTTTATTTCTCGGTTTTATTTGTGCTGTTCAGGCCCAATCGTTTATCCTGAAGCAAACGCATGAAAATGGCGTATATAAAAGCAATGAAAAATTTAAAATTACGCTTGTACTGAAGCAAAAATCGAACGATTCACTGTCAGTAAAAGTCTGGAAAAACAACGATCAGCTCCTGTTAAAAAAATCAATACTTCCTCAACAGGATTCGCTTGTCATTTTTGAAAGTGCTTTCAAAGATCCTTGTTCCGTTATGCTGGAAGCCAGACAAAAAGGAACACGGCAACTCATCGGATTGGTTGTTGCCCCAAACAAACTTAAACCGGGAAGCCCGTATCCAAAAGATTTTGACGAATACTGGAACGCCGAAAAACAGCGTTTGAATGCCCTTCTGATGGAAGTTAAAGAGAAAAAAATGGACATCAGCGATGCTGGATTTGAATGCAAGGATATTGAAATTAATTGCACCGGACCGAAGCCAGTCCGGGGTTATTTTGCAAAGCCAACCGGAGCCAAAGTAAGGTCGCTGCCTATTGTGTTGATTGTTCATGCTGCCGGAGTAAAAGGATCGTGGTGTCGTTCTGAGGTTGCCAATGCAATGAATTATGCAAAAAAAGGTCAGGGAGCATTGTGTTTTGACCTGAATGCACACGGAATGCTTAACGGTCAGCCTGATGATTACTACAGTAACCTGGAATCGGGTGAG
>Ga0209261_10000426_pt1 | contig 11425 bp, 6 predicted proteins | sample DOMMetBare1Fresh_FD_187470 | JGI IMG/M metagenome (GOLD analysis project Ga0209261, IMG submission 187470) | Wetland sediment microbial communities from St. Louis River estuary, USA, under dissolved organic matter induced mercury methylation -... | ecosystem: Environmental > Aquatic > Freshwater...
GATGTCGCCTCGCGCATCGGGCGCTACGTGGCGGGGCTGCATATCGAAGTGTGGCCACATCCTGAACCCGCGCTTTCGCTGCGGCCCGTCACGCGCGTAGCCACGCTGGGGATGCTTTCGCGCGAGAAGGGCTTTGACCGCGTGATCGCGTGCGCGCAGGATGCTCACGCGCGCGATCTGCCGCTCGCGTTCCACATCCTGGGGGCCACTGCCGCGCCCCTGCCGCCGCTGCCGCTGTCGCGGCTGTCGATGAGCGGCGAGTATGAAGAGGGAGACCTTCCCGCGCTGGTGGCCGCGACGCATCCGGACGTGCTGTGGTTTCCTGTCCAGTGGCCGGAGACCTACACCTACACGCTGTCGGCTGCATTGGCGGCCGGCATCCCAATTGTTGCCTCGGAAGTGGGGGCGCTGCCAGAGCGGCTGGCGGGGCATCCTTCCGCCCGCCTGTTGCCTTGGAATGCGACCGCTGCGGCGTGGAACGAAGCACTCCTTGCGGCGGCATCGCCATCACCTGAGCGCGCTACGGTTGCGGTCGGAGCGGCGCCTGGCGGCTATGTAGAGCGCTACCTCGCGCCGCTGCTGAATGCCGCTCCCGCAGTGGAAGCAGGATGGCCCGAGTTGTTGCCCAGACATTGCGAGCCGCCGACGGCCGCGCGCGGGCCTGAACTATCGCTTGCCGAGCTGGCGTTCGCGGGCGCGCTCTGTGGCCGCGCCGAGGCCCGTGCCGCGCTCTTGCGCCGGTCGGCGCAGGCGGACACCGATCTCGACGCGTTGAAGGCTGCGCTCGCGGCGGCGGAAGGCGCCTCCGGAGCGGACGGTTCGCACGTAACGGCGTTCGAAGAGCGCGTCGAAGCGCTCAGGGACTCCGCTGCCCAGGCGAAGCGCGAGGCCCAGGAGGCGCTTGCGCAGGCGCAGCGCGAAGCGGAGGAGGCGCTTGCGCAGGCGAAGCGTGAGGCCGAGGAGGCGCGTTCGCGCGCCGCGGAGCTTGAGTGGCGGATGGACGTCGTCAAAGTTGCGCTTGCGCAGGTGGAGCGAGAGGCTGGCGAGGCGGAGTCGCGTGCGTCGGAGCTCGAGCGACGCATCGGTGCCCTCGAGGCTGCCGGCGCACAGGCAGAGCGCGAGGCCGCTGACGCACGTGCGCGCGTGCTAGATATCGAAAACTCCAACAGCTGGCGGGTCACGGCGCCGCTGCGGCGCGTGGGCCGCTACGCGAGGGTGGCTGTCGCGCGCATCCGTGCCGGGCTGCTCAGCCTTCGCCATGTGCGACGACGAGCAGTGCTCGCGATGACGCTGTTGCGCGATGAAGGCCCGCGCGCGCTTGCCGCCCGCGTTGCGGAGAAGCTCAAGGGCGGGGCGCGCTTTCGGCCGCCACAGCCGGCGGCGTACGAGCTGGCGGCTGCGATCGTCCCACTCGCGTTTCCGGTCGCCGATTCACCGCGCGTGTCGATCGTCGTGCCAATGTATGGGAAGCCGCAGCTGACGTTCACCTGCCTGTCGAGTTTGCTCGCCGAGACGCCGATGAACGACTGCGAAGTCATCGTCGTCGACGACGCCTCGCCGGCGCCTGCCGCCGAGGCGCTCGCTGCAATCAGCGGCGTCCGTTTTGAACGGAACCCCGAGAACCTTGGGTTCATCGGCAGCTGCAACCGGGGCGCCGAGCTTGCGCGCGGCGAGTTTCTCGTGTTCCTGAATAACGATACGGTCGTGACGAAAGGCTGGCTCGCTGCACTGCTCGCCGTTTTCGAGCGCCGCGTGGACGCCGGCCTCGTCGGCGCCAAGCTCGTCTACCCAGACGGTCGGCTCCAGGAAGCCGGCGGTATCGTGTGGCGCGACGGCTCCGCCTGGAACGTCGGCCGCAACGATGACCCCGAGCGGCCCGAGTACAACTACCTGCGCGAGGCAGACTACTGCTCCGGGGCCTGCCTTGCAATTCCGGCGGCCTTGTTCCGCGCGCTCGGCGGATTCGACAAGCGCTACGCGCCTGCCTACTACGAGGACACCGACCTCGCCTTCGCAGTGCGTGCCGCGGGACGCAAGGTTTACTACCAACCGGCTTCGAAAGTCGTTCACTTCGAGGGTCAGACCGCCGGCACCGATCTGGCTTCGGGCGTCAAGCGTCACCAGGAAGTGAACCGTCACGCTTTCCACGAGAAGTGGGCGGCGGCGCTGGCCTCCCACCGCGGCAACGGTGTGCACCCGGAACTCGAGCGCGACCGCTCGGCGGTGCGGCGTGTGCTCGTTATAGAAGCATGCATGCTGACGCCCGATCAGGATTCCGGCTCGGTGCGCACGCAGGCGATGCTCGAGCTTGCCGTCGAGATGGGTTCGAAGGTGACGTTTGTTGCCGACAACCTCGAGCATCGGCAGCCGTATGTGGCAGAGCTACAGGCGCGCGGCGTGGAGGTGCTCTTCGCGCCTTATGTGACATCGATTGCCGAACTGTTAGATCGGCGCGGACGCGAGTTCAAACTGGTAATCATCGCGCGCCATTACATCGCGGTGAAACATCTGGACGCGATACGCCGGTTTGCCCCTCAGGCAACAGTTGCGTTCGACACCGTCGACCTGCATTTCCTGCGCGCTGAGCGCCTTGCCGGACTCGAGGGGGGCTCAGCATCGAAGGCCGCAGCGCGCGCGAGCCGGGATGAGGAACTCGCGGTCGTGCGGCGCGCCGACGTGACAATCGTCGTCTCGCCCATCGAGCGCGAGGTCCTCCAGGGGATCGTTCCGGACGCAAAGATCCTGCTGTTGTCCAACATCCACGAGCCAACTGGCGGCGGAAAGCCGTTTGCCGCGCGAGAGGGACTCGTGTTCATCGGTGGATTTCAGCACCCACCCAATACCGATGCCGTGCTCTGGTACGCCCGCGAAGTGCTGCCGCGCGTCCGGCAATGTCTGCCCGGCGTAACGACGTACATCGTCGGCAGCAAGGTTCCAGCGACGATCCGTGCGCTCGCCGCGCCGGACTTCGTCGTCACGGGATACGTGCCCGACGTCGCGCCGTTCTTCACGGATTGCCGGCTGTCGATCGCACCGCTGCGTTACGGCGCAGGTGTCAAGGGCAAGGTCAACCACGCGATGAGCTTTGGACTGCCGGTGGTCGCGACGGCGCCGGCAATCGAAGGAATGCAACTCGTGCCGAGCGAGGACGTGATGGTCGCCGACGATCCCGAGGAGTTCGCGATCGCGATTGAACGCGTTTACCGTGATGAGGTGCTCTGGCAGCGCCTTTCGGCGGGGGGTGTCGAGAACGTCCGTTGCCACTTCTCGCGTGCCGTCGCGAAGCGGGCGCTGAGGGAGCTGTTCGCGCTCGCCGACGCCTCGGGGTCGGGGACAGGTCTTGAGAAGTAGCGCATGCTCGTCATTTTGCGCGATCTGCCGTTCGTCGATGACACGCCGGAGCCGCGCGGCGCCGCTCAAATCCAGGTGGTGGCTGTCACATGGAGCACAGCGTGACGCCGGCGGTGGGCACATGTCGCTCGCCCTGGCTATCGCCGTCGCTCGGACCTGAGAATTTGAGGGCGCGCGGACCGGCGTGAGCTGGTGCCGCCCGCGGCTGACCGTACCTTGTTCGGATCGCCAACGTGCGCAGCGTGGAGGCCATCAGACTTCATCCGTCGACCGGCGCGACGGAAGAATCCCCTGCTTGCGCGCAAACGCCACGTTCGCCGCCAGGAAACCCTCCTTGTTCCCGCAGTCGAACCGTGTGCCCTTAAAACGCGCAGCGAGCACCTCGCCGTAGATGATGCGCCGCGCGATCGCGTCGGTCAGTTGGATCTCGCCACCGCTGCCGCGCGGTGTGGTAGCCAGTTCGTCGAAGATCTCGGGCCGCAGCACGTAGCGACCGACCACCGCCAGCGTTGATGGCGCGGTCGCTGGGTCGGGTTTTTCGATCATGCCGGTGACGCGCTCGATTCCATCTTCGAGCGGCGTCGAGGTCACGATGCCGTAGCGGTTCGTTTCTGCACGCGGCACGTCCTGCACGGCGAGCACGGACGCATTGTGCTTTTCGTACGCTTCGACGAGCTGCCGCGTGACCCCTGGCGAAGCATCGATCAGATCATCTGCAAGAATCACCGCGAAGGGTTCATCGCCGACCACCGGCTGCGCGCACAGCACCGCATGGCCGAGGCCCAGTTGCTCCGACTGGCGTATGAAGATGAAGTTGACTCCGGTTGGCGTGGCCGAGTGCAGTGCTTTGTACAGATCGTGTTTGCCCTTGGCGAGCAGTTCCTGCTCGAGTTCCGGAATGCGATCGAAGTGATCCTCGATCGCGCGCTTGTTGCGTCCGGTGATGATGATCATCTGTTCGATACCGGCCGCGGCGGCCTCCTCGACCGCGTACTGGATCAGCGGTTTGTCGACCACCGGCATCATCTCCTTCGGCATCGCCTTGGTGGCGGGCAGGAAACGCGTGCCGAAACCGGCGGCGGGGAAGACGGCCTTGCGAACCTTCTGGCTCATTGGGCGAGACGCTGGGTCAGTAGTTGTTTGCCGATTTCGACCCCGAACTGGTCGAACGCGTTGATGTTCCACACCACGCTCTGCACGAAGGTGCGGTGTTCGTACAGCGCGAGCAGTGCGCCAAGCGAACGCGCATCGAGCTGCGGGACCGTGATGAAGGAACTCGGCCGTCCTCCGCGCGTCGCGGCATAGGCGGGCTTCGCCTGAGCCCCGCCGAGCACGCGGTCGCCAAACGCCAGCGCATCGGCCTGCGCCTGCGCGTTCATGTACAGCAGCCGCTCGCGCCGCGATGGCGAGTCCGCGAAGCTTGCGCTGGTGACGAAATCGACCGGCGAAAAATGCGTGCCCTGATGCAGGAACTGGAACACGCTGTGCTGCGCGGTGGTGCCGACTTCACCCCACACGACCGGTGACGTGTCATACGCAAGCGTCTGCGCGTCGCGATCGACACCCTTGCCGTTGCTTTCCATTTCCAGTTGCTGCAGGTAGCCCGGCAGATAACGCAGCCGCTGCGCGTACGGCATCACCGCGCGCGTGCGGATGCCCCAGAAATTGACGTACCAAAGGCCGAGCAGTCCGAGCAGCACGGGCAGGTTGTCTTCCAGCGGCGCAGTTGCGAAGTGCGCATCCATTTCGGCGGCGCCGGCGAGAAACGCCTCGAACTTCGCGCGACCGTGCGCCAGCGCAACCGGAAAACCGCACGCCGACCACACCGAGTAACGGCCGCCGACCCAGTCAGGAAAGGTCAGGACATGGTCTGCCGGCACGCCGAATTCGATCGCGCGTTTGGGCTGGCTGGTGATCGCCATCAACTGCCGCGCCGGGTCGATGCCGGGCGTGCGTTTGATCCAGTCGAGCGCCGCGCGCACGTTCTCCAGCGTTTCCAACGTGGTGAAGCTCTTGGAGATCGCCACCAGCAGCGTCGTTTCCGGTTGCGCGCCGGCAAGTGCCGAATCGAGATCGACCGGATCGATATTGGAAGCAAACCGCAGTCGCGGTCCGCTTTGCGGGCCCAGGGCTTCGGTCACCAGGCGCGGACCGAGATCGGAGCCGCCGATGCCAAAGCAGATCACGCTGTCGATGGCGCGTCCGGTCGCGCTTTTCACCTGCCCGGCGCGCAACTGCTCGGCCAACGCAAGAAACCTCTCCCGCTCCGCCGCCAGAGACGCCGCCTGTGTCTTGTCGCGCGGCGCGGTGCGCAGCGCCGTGTGCCACGCCGGTCGCGCTTCCGTGTTGTTGATGGGCTCGCCCGCCAGCAATCGGGTGCGCCAGTCTTCCAGCTTCATTTCGCGCGCCAGCGCCAGCAACTGTGCCAGTGCGGCGTCGTCGATCAGATGCCGGGAGAGGTCGGCACGCACGCCGGCGGCCTCGCGGATCCAGCGCCGGGCACGCTGCGGATCGGCTTCGAACAATGCGGAAAGTGGCTGCGTTGCGAGTCTGGACTCCTGCTGTTGCAGGTCGCGCCAGCGAGGCGATTGCGAGGGATTCATGCGTGAGCCCTTGTGTAGACTGAATTGTACGGGCGCGTAACGATTCTCGCCCTCAGACGACGGGCCTGTTCATGATCGATCCCGGCATATTCAAGGCTTACGATATTCGCGGCATTGTTGACCGCACGTTGACGGTCGAGGCGGCGCGCGCGATCGGGCAGGCGCTCGGTTCGGAGGCGATCGTTCAGGGTGTGCGAGAAATCGCCGTTGGCCGCGATGGGCGATTGTCGGGACCGAAGCTGCGCGATGCGCTGATCGATGGCATCCGCGCCAGCGGCACCAATGTCGTCGACATCGGCATGGTGGCCACGCCGATGCTGTATTTCTCAACGTTTCACCTGGGCACGACCTCCGGCGTGGAGATCACCGGCAGTCACAATCCGCCGGACTACAACGGGCTGAAGATGGTGCTCGCGGGCACCACGCTGCATGGCGATGCGATCCAGCGGCTGCGCGCGCGCATCGAGTCAGGCGATCTGGTTCGCGCCTCGCGGGCCGGCGCATTGCGGCAGGCCGACGTCGTCGATGCCTATCTCGCGCGCATTGCGAGTGATATCAGGCTGGCGCGGCCGCTGAAGATCGCGGTTGACTGCGGCAATGGTGTGGCGGGCGCATTTGCACCGCGTCTGTACCGAGCGCTCGGTTGCGAGGTGATCGAACTGTTCTGCGAGGTTGACGGCACATTTCCCAACCACCATCCCGATCCCGCGCATCCGGAGAACCTGCAGGACCTGATCCGCTGCCTGCGCGACACCGATGCGGGACTGGGGCTTGCCTTCGATGGCGACGGCGATCGCCTGGGCGTGGTGACCAAGGACGGGAAGATCATCTATCCCGACCGCCAGATGATGCTGTTCGCGCGCGGTGTGCTCGCGCAGCGGCCCGGCGGGGAAATCATTTTCGACGTCAAATGCTCGCGCCATCTGGCGCGGCAGATCACTGCTGCCGGCGGCAAACCGACGATGTGGCGCACCGGGCATTCGCTGATCAAGGCAAAACTGAAGGAGACCGGAGCGCCGCTCGCCGGTGAGATGAGCGGGCACATCTTCTTCAACGATCGCTGGTACGGCTTCGACGATGGGATGTATGCCGGGGCGCGGCTGCTCGAACTGCTGTCGCGCGAGGCGGATCCGTCGGCGGTGCTCAACGCGCTGCCGGACGCCATCAGCACGCCCGAACTGCATCTGAAAACCGCCGAGGGCGAGAACTTCACATTGATGGACAAACTGAAGTCGCAGGCGAAGTTCCAATCGGCGCGCGAAGTGATCACCATCGACGGCGTGCGCGTCGAGTACGACGATGGCTTCGGCCTGGCGCGGCCGTCGAACACGACGCCGGTGGTGGTGCTGCGATTCGAGGCCGACACGGACGCGGCGCTACGGCGCATTCAGTCCGATTTCCGCCGCGCGCTGCTGGCGGTCAAACCGGACGCCGAGTTGCCGTTCTGACGCACGGCAAAAGAAGACTTCTCTCACCACAGAGCCACAGAGAACATCTGGAAGAAATCGGATCTCCTCGGGGCTCTCCGGGCCCTTCGTGTCGACGCACGCGGCTGCGCGGCGCAGGATGCGTGTTCGACACACAAACAAGGAAGAACATGGAGCAGGAATTCGAGTTACTCCTCCGTGTTCTCCGTGTCTCTGTGGTGCAAACAGGGGTTCCCAACGCGGCCCCTACAATCGCCGCGCCATGAGCGGCGTGCGCATCCTGATCGTCAAGACCTCGTCGATGGGCGACGTGGTGCACGCGTTGCCGCTGGTGTCCGACATTGCGCGCGCGCGACCCGATGCGGTGATCGACTGGGTGGTGGAAGAGGGGTTCGCCGCGATTCCGCGACTGCATCGCGCGATCGACCGCGTGATCACGATCGCGCTGCGGCGTTGGCGCAAGTCGCTCCTGAAGCGCGCGACCTGGACCGAGATTGCCGCCTTCCGCCGGGAATTGCGCGCGCGCAGCTACGACGCGGTGATCGACTGCCAGGGCCTGGTCAAGAGTGCATTGATCGCCGCGACCGCGCACGGTCCGGTCTGGGGTTTCGACCGCGTCACTACACGCGAGCCACTGGCGGCGCTTTCTTATGCGCATTCGGTGGCGGTCGAGCGTGGCCAGCATGCGATCGCGCGCAACCGCGCGCTTGGTAGCGCGGCGCTGGCATATCCGGCGCACGACGCGCCGCGCTTTGCATTGCAGGTTGTGCCGCCGGCCATGCCGGAACTAGCAGAGCTCGCGCGGCGCGCCTACGCGGTGCTGCTGACCAACGCCAGCCGCGCAACCAAGCTGTGGCCGGCCGAACGCTGGCGTGCAGTGGAGTCCGCGCTTGCTGAACGCGGACTGAACAGTGTGCTGTTCTGGGGCAGTGAGGCGGAGGAAGGCGCAACGCGTGCGCGCGTAAGCGGCATGCATCGCGCGTGGGTCGCGCCGCGCGCGACGCTGGATCAATTGGCCGCCGTGCTTGCAGGTGCCCGCGTCGTGATCGGTCTCGACACCGGGCTCACGCATCTGGCCGCGGCCGTGGGCGCGCCGACGATCGGCATCTACTGCGACTACGACCCAGCGTTGGTCGGTGTCACGGGCGATGCGCTATGCGCGAGCCTCGGCGGCGTGGACCGCGCACCCGCGGCAATCGACGTGATCGCGGCAGCCGAGCGCATTCTCGATGCATCGCAGAGGCCGCGATGAGCCCGCGCATCGCACGCCGGCTGTACACGCTTGGCTGGTGGCTCGCGATTCCGATGGCGGGGCTGTATCTCGTCTGGCGCGCGCTGCGGCAACGCGAGTATCTGCGGCACTGGGGCGAACGCTTCCTTGGACGCGGCGCGAGTGCAAGCGGCGAGCGGGTGATCTGGCTGCACGCGGTGTCGGTCGGCGAGACACGCGCCGCGCAACCGCTGATCGATGCGCTCGCGCGCGCGCATCCGCAGGTGCGTTTTGTCCTCACGCACATGACCCCGACCGGTCGCGTTGTGGGTGAATCGATCGCGCGCGAGTTGCCTGGTCGCGTGGTGCAGCGCTATCTGCCGTACGACCTGCCGTTCGCGGTGCGTCGATTCCTGAAGGAAGCGCACCCGTCGGTCGGCGTGCTGCTGGAGACCGAAGCGTGGCCGAACCTGCTGTTCGGCGCGCAGGCTGCGAGCATCCCGATGGTGCTGATCAATGCGCGGCTGTCGGAGAAGTCGGCCGCAAAGGCGCAGCGCTTCGAGGCGTTGATCAGGCCGGCGGCCGCCAATCTGGCTCGAATTACAGCCCAGTCCGAGGCTGACCGCGCGCGGCTGGCACGCATCTACGATGGACCGATCGATGTGCTCGGCAACATGAAGTTCGATCTCGCACCGCTGCCCCAACTGATCGAGCAGGGCCGCCTTGCGCGTTCGCGTTGGGGCAGCCGCCCGGTGTGGCTGGCCGCCAGCACGCGCGAGGGGGAGGAGGTCCTGATCCTCGATGCGCTGGCCCGCCGGACGGATCGAAGCGCGTGGCTGCTGATCGTGCCGCGCCATCCGCAACGCTTCGATGAAGTTGCGCGCCTGATCACCGAGCGCGGACTCAAGCTCGTTCGCCGCAGCTCGGCGGCGTGGAACGCGACACCTGGTGACACTGCGGTCCTGCTCGGCGATTCGATGGGCGAAATGTCGATGTACTACGCCGCGGCCGACGTGGCGCTGATCGGCGGCAGCCTGCGACCGTTTGGCGCGCAGAACCTGATCGAGTCGTGCGCGGTCGGCACACCGGTGGTGCTGGGGCCCAGCACGTTCAACTTTGCGCAGGCTGCGGAGGATGCACTCGCAGCGGGCGCGGCGATCCAGGTGGCCGATGCGGAAGCGGCGCTGGCCGCGATGGATCAACTGACGCGCGATCCAGAGCGATTGCAGGCGATGCGCGCGGCCGCGCTGCAATTCGCCGCGGCGCATCGCGGCGCCACTGCTCGAACTGCCGCCATGATCGGACAGGTGCTTGCTGCGGGCGCGGCGTGAACCGAGATCAGCCCCCGATCCGCGCGATTCAAGGTCGACGCGCCAGCAGCGCGATGTCAGGTCGACGCGCCAGCAGCGCGATGTCACGTCAACGCGCCAGCAGCGCGATGTCAGGTCAACGCGCCAGCAGCGCGTTGAGGGTCTCGACATCCTTTTCGTCGAGTGTGCCGGCCGCCGCCTCCAGGCGCAGGCCGTTGACGAGGAAGTCGTAGCGCGACTTCTTCAGATCGCGTTGTGTATTGAACAACTGCGTGGTGGCATTCAGCACATCGAGGTTGATGCGGACGCCCACGCGGTAGCCCAGCCGCGTCGATTCGAGCTGGCTCTTGGCCGAGACTTCGGCCGATTCCAGTGCGCGCACCTGCGCCAACCCGAAATCCACGCCCGTATACGCCTGCCGTGCCAACTGCGCCGCGGTGCGGCGGGCCGATTCGAGGTCCTGCTTCGACTTTTCTTCATTGGCCAGCGCTTCGCGCACGCGGCTCTGGATCAGTCCGCCGGTGTACAGCGGAAAGTTCAGCTGCACGCCAATGCTGCCGGCGCGCGTAGTGTTCGTACCGACCGTGGTCGAACTGCCGTCAGCGCGGTTCTGGCTGAGCGAGGCGGTCAAGTCGACGGTCGGCAACTGGCCTTCACGCTGGCGCTTGGTCTCGCGTTGGGCGATCTCGGCCGTGGCCTTCGCGACCGCGACGCCGTAGCTGTTTTCTTCGGCCTGTTTGGCCCAGGCCTCGACATCGCCTGGCTGAGGTGCGGCGAGTATCGGGGGATCGCGCAGCGGCGCCAGCTGGCCCGGATCACGGCCGATGATCGCTCGCAATGCGTTCTGCTTGACGATCAGATCGCCGCGTGCGGTCTGTTCCTGCGCAACGGTTTGGTCGAAGCGCGCCTGGGCCTCGTGCGTGTCGACGATGGTCTTGGTGCCGACTTCGAACTCGCGCTTGGCCTGCGCCAGCTGTTCGGCCACCGCCTTCTTATTCTCGAGGATCGCTTCCAGCGCATCCTGCGCGGCCAGCACGTCGAAGTACGCCTGTGTGACGCGCAGGATCAGATCCTGCCGCGCCTGGGCCAATGTGGCCTCGGCGCTGACCACCGACAGCTTCGCCTGCGTGATCGCTTCCCAGTTCTGCGGACGGTACAGCGGCATCGCCAGCGACAACGACGGGCCCCAGCCGGTGAAGGTCCGATTGAAGTTCGGCGTCTGTGAATCGAGGTTCGTGGCGCTGACACCAAGACCCGCATTAACCGACGGCAGCACGCCGGCGCGCGCCTGTGGTTCACGCTCGTCGGCGGCCTGGCGCGCAAAGCGCGCCGAGGCGAATACGGAATCGTTCTGAACCGCGTCGCGATAGATCGTCAGCAGATCGTTGCGCGCCGGCGTTTGCGCCCAGCCACTGCCTGCCAGCGCGAGCATTGCGCTGGCGACTGCTGTCCTCTTGTTCGCAAACATCACAGTTTCCCTCCGGAGTTCTCGCAGTTCAGTTCAATAGACCGGCATCGACGGAT
>Ga0209261_10000427_pt1 | contig 11412 bp, 11 predicted proteins | sample DOMMetBare1Fresh_FD_187470 | JGI IMG/M metagenome (GOLD analysis project Ga0209261, IMG submission 187470) | Wetland sediment microbial communities from St. Louis River estuary, USA, under dissolved organic matter induced mercury methylation -... | ecosystem: Environmental > Aquatic >...
ACAGGGACGCTAGGGATCGGCGATTTCCCTCGAGTGTCCCGACTGTTTCCGAGCTGTTACGTCGCCGTCCCTTCCATGTCGTCTGCGTGTCGTCTACGTCACCTTCGGGGCGTCGGTGCGGATCGGCAGTCCGTCACCGAGGAGCCGGAGGCCCGGGTCACGGGCGGGCCGAGGTTGATCCTAGGCTGGACCCGTGGGCGATCGTCGGGATCTGGGTGGCTGGTTGGAGGGACCGGGCGCGTCGGGGGACGCCCCGGACGAGGCGCAGGCGTCCTACCCCGGGCAGCGGCTCGGCCGCCCGGCGCAGGGTCCGGGTTCGGTGGCCCGTCCGGGACGGCGGTCGGCGGCCCTCGCGGTCGACTGGGGCTTCGCCCTGCTGATCGGCTATGGAGTGATGCGCCCGCTGCAGTGGGGTGGCCTGGCGCCACTGGCCGCGCTGCTCACGATGAACGTGGTGCTGGTCGGCACGGCGGGGTTCACCGCCGGTCACCGGATCTTCGGGATCAGGGTGGAGCGGCTGGACGGCGGCCCGCCCGGGCCGATCCTGGCCCTGGCCCGCTCGGTGCTGCTGTGCCTGGCCGTGCCGGCCCTGTTCTGGGACCGCGACCAGCGCGGGCTGCACGACAAGGCGGCGGGGACCGTCATCGTCCGGCGGTGAGCACGGCATCCCGACCGCGGCATCATGACAGGGGGCGACGACTGATCTCCCGAGCTGCCTCAGCGCCCGCGCATGGCCCGGCGGTCGGGACGCATCCGGGTCGGGTCGATCCCCTTCGGCACCGGCATCTTCACCCCGCCGAGGGCGCGCAGCCGCTTGGAGACCTCGCTGACCTGCGTCTTGGTCAGCTCCGGGCGCTTGCGGGTGAGCATTCGGCTGATCTTGATCAGCGGCACCTGCCCCTCGCCGTCCCCGGCGTGCAGGACGATCACCGGGACACCCTCACCGAGCACGCGCCTGACGTGCTTGCTCTGCTGCTCGGCCAGCCGCGAGACCCGGGGGAGTGGGCCTTCGGTGATCAGCACCACGCCCGGCCGTCCCACGGCGCGGAAGACCATGTCCTGGGTGCGCGGGTCCACCGCGACCGGCTTCTCCTCCACGCTCCAGCCGCGGCGCAGGTTCTGCAGCGCGGCCGCCGTGGCGCCGGGCTGACCGGCGATCTGGTGGAAGGCGGCGCGCTCGGCCCGACGGGCCATCACGATCAGCGCGAGCATGAAGCCGAGCGGGGCGAACAGCAGGCCCAGGTAGAGCGGGGTCGCGATCCACAGCCCGAGCAGGACGCCCACCAGCACGGTGCCGGCGAAGGCCAGCAGCATCCAGGCCATCACGGCCGGGTCTGCCCGGCGCGTCATCTGGAAGATCGCCCACAACTGGGAGATCCGCCCTTGCTTCTTGGGCTTGGCCGGCGAGCCGGACGCAGCGTCGGACCGCCGGGAGAACAAAGGCGCCATGGGGTTCAGGATAGGCGGTCGGGACGTTCCGGCGCCGCCCGCTCGCTGCGGGCCTCGACCGCCTGGGCCCACAGCCGCCCGGCCCGGTAGGACGAGCGCACCAGCGGCCCCGACATCACCCCGGCGAAGCCGATCGACTCGGCCTCCTCGCGCAGCGCGACGAACTCCTCCGGGTGCACCCAGCGGTCGACCGGGTGGTGGCGGCTGCTCGGGCGCAGGTACTGGGTGATCGTGATCAGGTCGCACCCGGCCTCGTGCAGGTCGCGCAGCGCCTGACTGATCTCCTCGCGGGTCTCACCCATCCCGAGGATGAGGTTGGACTTGGTCACCATGCCCGCCGCGCGGGCCTGGGTGATCACGTCCAGCGAGCGCTCGTAGGAGAACGCCGGACGGATCCGGCGGAACACCCGTGGCACCGTCTCCAGGTTGTGCGCGAAGACCTCGGGGGCCGCGGCGAACACCTGCCCGAGCAGTCCGGGCGTGCCGGAGAAGTCGGGAGTGAGGATCTCGACCCCGGTGCCCGGGCTGGCGGCGTGCACGGCGCGCACCGTTTCGGCGTAGAGCCACGCCCCCTCGTCCGGCAGGTCGTCCCGGGCCACCCCGGTGATCGTGGCGTAGCGGAGCCCCATCGATGCGATCGACTCGGCGACCCGGCGCGGCTCGTCACGGTCCAGCGGCTCGGGCCGACCGGTGTCGATCTGGCAGAAGTCGCAGCGTCGGGTGCAGGCGCTGCCCCCGATCAGGAAGGTCGCCTCGCGATCCTCCCAGCACTCGAAGATGTTCGGGCAGCCTGCCTCCTGACAGACCGTGTGCAGGCCTTCGCGCTTCACCAGGTCGGTCAGCTCGCGGTACTCCGGACCCATCTTGGCCGTGATCCGGATCCACTCCGGCTTGCGCTCGATCGGCGTCTCGGCGTTCCGCTGCTCGATCCGCAGCAGGCGCCGCCGGTCCGGGCTGGTGGTCATGCGCTCACCCGCTCGCCGAACCGCCCGGTACCGGTGGCGAGCGCCGCCCGGACGTGTCGCTCGGCCAGGGGGATCACCTCGGACACGGTGACCTCGCGCCCGATCTCGGCCGACAGCGAGGTGACGTCGGCGTCGTCGATGCCGCAGGGCACGATGCGGGAGAACCAGCTCAGGTCGGGATTGCAGTTGATCGCGAAGCCGTGCATGGTCACGCGCTGGCTGACCCGGATGCCGATCGCGGCCACCTTGCGGGCCCGTCGGGGCAGGTCCAGGCCGGGCACGGTGACCTGGTGGGCGTCCTGCGCGATCCAGACCCCGGTCCGCCCGGCGACCGCCTCGGCCGTGACGCCGTACTCGGCGCACACCCCGATCAGGGCCTGCTCCAGGCGGCGCACGTAGGCCACCACGTCGACCGGGTGGTCCAGCCGCACGATCGGGTACCCGACCAGCTGCCCGGGCCCGTGCCAGGTGATCTTGCCGCCGCGGTCGACCTCGATCACCGGGGTGCCGTCGGCGGGACGCTCGTGCGGCTCGGTGCGCTTGCCCGCGGTGAAGACCGGCGGGTGCTCGAGCAACAGCAGGGTGTCCGGGCGTTCGCCGGAGCACACCTGGGCGTGGACCTCACGCTGGTAGTCCCAGGCACGCTGGTAGTCGACCTGCTGCCGGCCGATCCCGACCACCTCGACGGCGAGCTCCCGCCGCGATCCCCGCCCGGATTCAGCCATGCCGTCAGCCTACGTCGCCGGCGCCCGGCCAGCGCTGCAAGGACCGGGAGCGGATGACCGCGATCAGGGCCGAGCGCAGCGCCGGCAGGTCGTCCACGGCGGCGAAGAAGGACTCGGCCCGGTCCAGGTCGCTCGCGGCCCGGTAGGTCTGCTCGCCCTGGTGGGTCAGTGAGACCACGATCCGGCGCCGGTCGTCGGCGTCCCGGACCCGCTCGACGTACCCCGAGCGTTGCAGGCGTTCGACGATGCGGCTCACGGTCTGGTCCTCGACCTGGACGGCGAGCGCCAGTTCCCGCTGGGTCAGCGCGCCGCCCAGCAGGACGTGCAGGACCCCGAGCGAGGCATGGTTGAGGTCCCACTGGGTCAGGTGCTGGTTCCACTCGTGCTCGACGAGCCGGGCGGCGGCGGAGAGCAGTCGCCCGGTCGCCCACGAGTCGAGCTGCGCCTCGAGGGCCGAGGTGAGCGCCTCCCGCGAGTCGTGCGCGCGCCGGTTCACGACGACCACGGTAGTGTTCCGAGCTGACGTTCAGCATGCTGACCGATCCGAGGGGCGGGAGACCTGTGAGCACTGATCCCGGAGCCGACCTGCACAGCTATCGGGCACCCGCGGGCCAGGAGGCCGAGACCGGGCCCGGACCGGACGCCGACCTGCCGCAGCGGGCCGGCTGGGTGCGACGTTGGCGGTGGGTGTTCGGCGCCGTCCTGGTGCTGGTCTGGTTGGTGATCGGTGGGATCGGCGGCCCGTACTCGGGCAAGCTGTCGCAGGTCCAGAAGAACGACACCTCCTCGTTCCTGCCCGCCGACGCCGAGTCGTTCCGGGCCGGTGAGTTGGCCGGCAAGTTCGCCCAGACGCAGACCTTCCCGGCCTTCCTGCTGCTGGAGAGCGACACCGCGCTGACCCCGCAGCAGCTCGCCGCGATGCGGGAGTTCGCCCAGAAGATCCCGACCCTGCAGATCCCGGTGAAGAACAACCCGGCAGTGGCCGTCGGGGACTACCTCGCGCCCGGCCCGCTCCCGGTGCTGCCCAGCCAGGACGGCAGGGCGGCGCTGGCCCTGGTCAGCTTCGACCTCGAGGACTTCGGGGTCACGCTGAAGGACGGCGAGGCGCCGATCCAGCGCGCCGTCGAGGTGATCCGCGAGGCCGACGATGCCCTGGCCACCTCCGGCGCGCGGGTCTACGTGGCGGGTCCCGGGGGCGCCATCGCCGACCTGATCACCGCCTTCGGCGGCATCGACGGGATCCTGCTGCTCGTTGCCCTGGCCACCGTGGCGGTGATCCTGCTGATCGTCTACCGCAGCCCGGTGGTGCCGATCTTCGTGCTGCTCACCGCCGGGCTGGCGCTCACCCTGGCCAGCCTGGTCGTCTACTTCCTGGCCAAGAACGACGTGATCACACTGGACGGTCAGGCCCAAGGGATCCTGTCCATCCTGGTGATCGGTGCCGCCACCGACTACGCCCTGCTCCTGGTCGCTCGCTACCGCGAGGAACTGCGCCGTCACGACGACCGCTACGAGGCGATGTGGCTCGCCTGGCGGCGGGCGTTCGAGCCGATCCTGGCCTCCGGCGCGACGGTGATCATCGGCCTGCTCTGCCTTCTGCTCTCCGACCTCGGCCCGACCAAGGGGCTGGGACCGGTCGGGGCGATCGGGATCGCCTCGGCCATGCTCTCCGCGCTGACCTTCCTGCCCGCCCTGCTGGTGTTGCCGGGCCGCAACTCCCCGGGCGAGCACGGCCGGTGGGTGTTCTGGCCCGGGGTGCCGCACGTGGGCACCCAGGGCCCGGAGACCCGCGGCATCTGGGCCTGGGTGGCCCGGTTGGTCGGCACCCACCCGCGCCGGGTGTGGACGCTCACCACGCTGGTCCTGATCGGCCTGGCGGCGTTCCTGCCCACCCTGAAGGCCGACGGCGTCTCGCAAGCCGACACCTTCCTCACCGAGGTCGAATCGACGATCGGTGACGAAGCGCTGGCGAAGCACTTCCCGGGGGGGTCGGGCAGCCCGAGCATCGTGATCGGCCCCGCGGCCCAGGCCGCCGCGCTGCAGAAGGCGGCCGCGGCCACGCCCCGGGTGTCCTCGACCCAGTGGACGGTCGACACCCCCGCCGGTGGCGGCGCCCCCGACCCGTCGGCGCCGCCGAAGCAGGTCGACGGTCTGGTGCAGCTCCAGGTCACCCTGGCCGACGCGGCCGACTCCCCGGCCGCCTACGACACGGTCCGCAAGCTGCGCAGCGGCCTGGACACGGTCAGCCCCGACGCACTCGTCGGCGGCACCACGGCGACCAACCTCGACGTCCGGGACCTCTCCGAGGCGGACCGGAACCGGATCATCCCGGTCATCCTCGGGGTGATCTTCGTCGTCCTCGCCCTGCTCCTGCGGGCCCTGGTCGCGCCGGTTCTGATCATCATCGCCAACGTGCTGTCGTTCGCGGCCACCATCGGCGCCTCCGCGGTGGTGTTCAACCACGTGTTCGACTTCCCGGGGTCCGATCCGACGGTGACGCTCTACGGGTTCGTGTTCCTGGTCGCGCTCGGCATCGACTATTCGATCTTCCTGATGACCCGGGTGCGCGAGGAATCCATCGCGCAGGGCACCCGGCGGGGCATCCTCGCCGGCCTGGCGGTGACCGGCGGGGTGATCACCAGCGCGGGCGTCGTGCTGGCGGCGACGTTCGCCGCGCTCGGCGTCCTGCCGATCCTGTTCCTGGCCCAGATCGCGTTCATCGTGGCGTTCGGGGTGCTGCTGGACACCCTCGTGGTCCGCTCGCTCCTGGTGCCCTCGCTCGGCCACGACATCGGCCGGGCGATCTGGTGGCCCAGCAAACTGGCGCGCGGCGAACCGTGATCGTGCGGTAGACACCTCGGGTGGAGACACAAACGACACCCCGGGTCCTGCTGGTCGGGTACGGCTCGGCGGGGCGGGGGATCCATGCCCCGCTGCTGTCAGCCGCAGGCGCCGCGCCGTCCGTCGTGGTCACCTCCGACCCCGAGCGGACGGCGCAGGTCCGCGCCGACCTGCCCGGTGCCGAGGTCGTGGCGAGGCTGGACGCTGCCCTGGCGGCGGGGGCGGACCTGGCGGTGCTCGCCTCGCCGACCGCGGCGCACGAGGCCGGCGCGCTGGCCTGCATCGAGGCCGGCGTGCCGGTGGTGGTCGACAAGCCGTTGGCGGTGCACGCCGCCGGCGCGAGCACCGTCGTGGACGCCGCGGCGACGGCCGGGGTGGCGCTGACCGTCTTCCAGAACCGGCGCTGGGACGGCGAGAACCTCACCCTGGCCGCGCTGCTCGCCCAGGGCGCGGACGGCCCGCTGGGGCAGGTGCACCGGTTCGAGCGGCGCTGGGAGCGCTGGCGCCCGGTGCCCAAGGACCGCTGGCGGGAGAACGCCCCCTCCGACCGGGGCGGCGGCATCCTGCTCGACCTCGGACCCCACCTGGTCGACTCCGCGGTGGTCCACTTCGGCCCGGTGCGGTCGGTGTACGCCGAGCTGTCGGCCTGGACCACCCGGGCCGAGGACGAGATCTTCCTCGCGCTCGAGCACAGCGGTGGGGTACGCAGCCACCTCACCGCGAGCTCGGTCGCGGGTGCGCCGGGCCCGCGCACCCGGGTTCTCGGGTCGCGGGCAGCGTACGTGGTCACCCAGTTCGAGTCCGAGCAGCACGTCTTCGGCTTCGACGACGCGCCGGGCTGCACCGGGTGGCTGGTCGCCGGCGAGGAGCGCCGTCCCGTGCCGACCGTGCCCGGCGGCCATGGTGACTTCTACCCGGCGGTGCTCGCCGCCCTGGCCGAGACCGACCCGGTCCGGCGCCAGCGCGCGATGCCGGTCGATCCGCGGGACGCCGTGCACGTGCTGGGCGTGCTGGACGCCGCCCGGGTCAGCGCCCCGGAGGGCCGGGTCGTCGTGCTGTGATCCGGTGCTGTCGCAGCCGTCGCACGTCCAGGCGCTGCTCGACCGCCCGGCCGGAGGCGTCCCGTTCGACCATATAGGCACCCGCCCCGTCGATCTCGGCCACGGCCTCGACCAGCTCGGTGCCGAGGTAGAGCAGGCCGACTCCGTCGTCGGTGCAGTAGGTGCGCGGCAGCGTGCCGGCGGTGACCAGGGCGTGGATCGCCGGACGGCGTCGCTCCTCGCTGTCGTAGTGCACCCCGTTGCCGTAGGGAAGCAGGCCCAATCCGTCGGTGACCGGTCGCAGCGTCGGCCCGTAGGAATCGGTCACTCCGCCGGCGTGCCAGCAGATCGATCCGGCGCTGACCCCACCGAGCACCACCCCGGCCTGCCAGACCCGCCGGAAGATCACCTCGATGCCGTGCACCCGCCACACCGCCAGCAGGTTGGCCACCGAACCGCCGCCGACCCAGACCACGTCCTGCGCGAGCAGGTGACCCTCGACGTCCTCGACGCTCGGCATCGGGAACAGGTGCAGGTGGCTGGATTCCACTCCGGCGCCGCGCGCCGCCTCGTCGAGTTCGGCCGCGAACCAGCGCTGGTCGCCGCTGGCGGTACCGACGAAGCAGACTCTCGGGGCGCGGCCGTCGACCCCCGACAGCTCGATCGCGCAGTCCAGCAGCGGGGCGACGTCCAGCCGGCGTCGTCCCTCGTCGTTCAGCCGCAACCCGCCGGAGGTGGCGAGGATGATCGGGATGTCGGCAGGCATGCCGGGACCGTACCGTCGCGGTCATGTGCCGCAACATCCGTCCACTGAACAACTTCGAGCCGCCTGCGACGCCGGAGGAGGTGAGCGCCGCGGCGCTGCAGTACGTGCGCAAGGTGAGCGGCGCCGCCCGCCCGTCCCAGGCGAACCAGCAGGCCTTCGACGAGGCGGTCGCCCAGGTGGCGGCCGTGACCCAACGGCTGCTGGACAGCCTGGTCACCACGGCGCCCCCGAAGGACCGCGAGGTCGAGGCGACCAAGGCACGGGCCCGGGCAGCGGTGCGCTACGACCGCTGACCCACCGGCTGCTCCGTCCACCACGTCGGCAGATGCATCACTTCGACAGGAGTTCGACCGAGAAGGGACCGTCATGGCCATCGTGATGTACGGCACCGTGTGGTGTGGGGACTGCAAGCGCGCCAAGCAGTTCCTCGGGGAGCAGCGAGTCCAGTACGAGTTCGTCGACGTGGACGGCGACCCGGCCGGGCGCGCCGTCGTCCAGGCCCACAACGACGGCAAGGACATCATCCCGACGATCGTGTTCGACGACGGGACGGTGTTGGTCGAACCGTCGAACGCCGAACTGGCCGCGGCGCTCGGCCTGCAGGCCCGGGCCCGGGGCTCGTTCTACGACCTGATCGTGGTCGGGTCCGGCCCGGCCGGCCTCACCGCGGCGCTGTACGCCGCCCGCGAGGGATTGACCGTGCTCGTGATCGAGCGGGCCGGGGTGGGGGGTCAGGCCGGCGTCACCGAGCGCCTGGACAACTTCCCCGGCTTCCCCGAGGGCGTCAGTGGCGCCGAGTTCGCCGACCGGTTGCGCGCCCAGGCCGAGCGGTTCGGGGTGGAGGTCCTCGCCGCCCAGGAGGTCACCGCGATCGGCGAGGACGGCCTGTACCGCACGGTGACCACCGGGGATGGTGTCGGCTACGCCGCGTTCGCCGTCCTGCTCACCACCGGGTCGACCTACCGGCGGCTGGGGATCGAGGGTGAGGGCGACCTGATCGGGGCCGGGGTGCACTTCTGCGCCACCTGCGACGGCGCCTTCTACCGCGGCAAGCGGGTCGTGGTGATCGGAGGAGGCAACAGCGCCGGTGAGGAAGGGCTCTTCCTCACCCGGTTCGCCGAGCACGTCACCGTGGTGACCCGGGCCCCGGCGCTGACCGCGAGCAAGGTCGTGGTGGCCAAGGTGCAGGAGCACCCGGCGATCAGTGTGGTCACCTCCGCGACCCCGGTTGCCTTCACCAGCCGGGACGGCCGGCTGGGCGCGGTGGTCGTCGAGCGGGGCGGCGTCCGTGAGGAGATCGCCGCGGAGGGTGCCTTCGTGTTCATCGGGCTCAGCCCCAACAGCGCGCTCGCTGACGGCCTGCTCGACCGCGACCCGGCCGGCTTCGTGATCGCCGACGCCGGACTGCAGACCAGCATGTCGGGAGTGTTCGTCGCCGGGGACGTGCGCAGCGGATCGACCAAGCAGGCCGCGAGCGCCGCGGGCGAGGGCGCGGCGGTGGCGCTGGCCATCCGGCGCTACGTCGAGCCCCTGGCGAGCGGGGTGCGTCCGGCCCTGGTCTGACCGAGCGGACGTCGCGTCCGGTGACCCTGCCCCGTCGGGGCCTGTGGACAACGTCAGCGGCGCGCCGTCGATCCGCGCCAGGCTGGAGCCATGGACGATCACCGGTGCCCGCCTCCGCGACTGCCCGGGCTGGAACCGGTCCGCCTGCTCGGCATCGGCGGTCAGGCGTGTGTCTGGCTGGCTGACCCCGACCCCGACGCCGGGCCCGGCCGTCCGGCGTCGAACCAGTTCGCGATCAAGGTCGCACACAGCGGCGATCGGACGGCGGCTGCCGCCGTCCAGGCCGAGGCGAGGTCGCTGCGCCGGGTGAGCCACCCGAACGTCGTCCGGTTGCTCGACGCCCGGCGCACCGACGCCGGTGCGCCGGCGCTGGTGCTCGAGCACGCGGCCGGCGGCAGCCTGGCCGATCTGCTCGGCCGTCGGCCGGGGCTGGCGCCGGGAGAGGTCGCGACCGTGGTCATCGCCCTGTGTCGCGCTCTGGCGGCGCTGCACGCCGCCGGCCTGGTCCACGACGACGTGACGCCGGGCAACGTGCTCTTCGATGCCCGGGGCCGACCGATCCTGGCCGACCTGGGCAGCGCCCGGTTGGTGGCCGACCCGGACGAGCAGGGCGAGGATCTGCAGGCGCTGGGTCACCTGATCGGCGCCTGCCTCGCGCTCGGCGCGCGGAGCGCCGCATCGCCCGCATCGCCGATGGCGTCCACAGCGGCGCTGCGCGCGCTGGCCGATCGTCTCATCGGGTCCCCGGGCGGGCTCACCGCCGAGGGCGTCGAGCGCGAGCTGTGGCGGATCGGGGCGCCCCGGCCGGTTCGGGGGTGGCCGGTCCGGGCGCCGTCGTCGCCGACGTCGGCCCTCGGCGGGCCGCCGTCCCGAGCGCCGTCGTCCCGAGCGCCGTCGTCCCGGGCGCCGTCGTCGCCGGCGCCGGTGAGCCGGCCCGATCCGACCCGACGTCGCCCCCGCGCTGCGGCCGCGCGATCGGTCGGGTCATCCGATCCGCCGGCGCCCGCCCCCGGCGGCCCGGGCGAGCGGCCCCGCCACCGGGCGTCCCGGCGTCGGCCACGAGCCGGGCGACGAGGCGTCGCGATGCTGGCCCCGGTGGTCGGCGTGGCCGCTCTGGTCGTGCTGTGGGGCGGGCGGTTCATCGACCCAGCGACCGGGCGGGTTGCCGAATCCGTTGCGGCCCCCTCGATCCCAGGCCAGGCAACGGTCGCCGCTGTCGTCGACGCGGACCTGCTGCCGGTGGTCCGGACCCTCGCTGCGCGGCGCGCCGAGGCGCTCGGTGGCCGGCCGGAGCTGCTGGCGCAGGTGGACGTGGCCGACTCGCCGGCGATGGCGGCCGACCGGGCCTTGCTCGACCGGCTCGCCGGGCGACAGCAACGGCTGCACGACCTGACCTTCGCGGTGCAGGAGGTCCGAGCGGCCGGGAAGGTCGCAGCGAACGGTGCTGCCGATGAGACGGCGGTGGTGGCTCGGGTAGCCACGTCGGCCCACCGGCGGGTGGACGCCACGGGCCGAGTGGTGGCGAGTGTCCCGGCCACGGCGGCGACCACGGTCCGGTTGATCCTGCGTCGGGTGGACGGGGACTGGCGGGTCTACGACACCGGTCCGCTCGGGTGAGTCAGCTCAGCCGGTCACGCGGTGGGACGGGGCGGCCCAGGTGAGCCAGAACGGCGTCGGCGGCGCGCCGTCCGGAGACCAGCGCTCCCTGGATCGAGGCGGTGTCGCGGTGGTCGCCGGCCACGAACAGGCCGTCCCCGAGGACCACCGGACGGCGCACCTCGAGCGGTGGCTCCATCACGGTCAGCGCATGCGGGATGGCGTGCACATGCAGCAGTTTCCAGCCGGAGGTGTCGGTTCCGTGCACCCGGGCCAGCTCGCGCAGGATGCCGGCCTCGGAGGTGGGGTCGGCCGCGTCCGAGGACGGCAAGGCCCGGATCGTCGAGGCGACCAGCGCGCGCCCGGGCGGGGCATAGGCCAGGGCACTCGCGCTCAGGACCACGGTGTTGGCCAGCGGGCTGCGTCGTTCGCCGTCGACATGGATTGCTCCGCTGCGTCCGAACGGG
>Ga0209261_10000428_pt1 | contig 11390 bp, 7 predicted proteins | sample DOMMetBare1Fresh_FD_187470 | JGI IMG/M metagenome (GOLD analysis project Ga0209261, IMG submission 187470) | Wetland sediment microbial communities from St. Louis River estuary, USA, under dissolved organic matter induced mercury methylation -... | ecosystem: Environmental > Aquatic > Freshwater...
AAAAACCATTCCGTAGTTAATTCCGAGATTTTTCATTCCGAAGAATTCGGCTGTGGTTGTTGGGAATAGAGAGAAAACGGCTCCGTAAGCCAGTCCGGCAACTGCCGATCCAATAATCAGGGTTGGAATGCTAGTGTAGAACATGAAGAGAAACATATTGATGGCTTGAATCATAAATACAATCATCATGGCCCGCGTCCGCCCTACTTTATCGGATAGAATACCTGCGCCCAAACGGCCCAAGGCATTAAATACCGACAGAATGACTACCAGCCAGAAACCTGCTTTCCACGTTGCCTGCGCCTCGGCGATTTTGGGTAAATGTGCAATCAACATCAATCCTGCCGTGGCGGCTAAAGCATACATAAGCCACAATAAATAGAACTGGGGCATTCTGGTGGTTTCATTCCAGGTATAATCGTTTCCTTTTGATACGGGTGAATTCTGATTGGACACTACTTTTGGAGCTTCTGAAACAGGTGGGTTTTTCAGGAACATGGAGAACAATACCACTGCTGCAATGGCAAATACACCCAGAATAATAAATGTGGTGCTGATGCCGTATTTAGCAAGCAGGCTGGAGGTTATTGGTGTAATATAAACAGGAGAAAGTCCAACTCCGGCAACTACAATTCCGGCAATCATTCCTTTTTTTGACGAATCGAACCATTTCATGGCGCATGGAGTAGCAGCCGAATATCCCAGTCCGATACCTATTGCACTGATTACACCAAAGGTAAATACAAGTAGCCAATGACTTTCTTTGGTTGCCAGACTGGATAAGATTAGTCCGGCTCCAACCATGATTCCACCAAAGATAGAAACCAGTCTGGGGCCATATTTGTCCTGTGCCCTTCCGGCAAAAATCATGGTAATGGCAAAAAATGCTGCTGAAACGGTAAATGGGAGCGAGGCTTCGCTGCTGGTCCATCCCCAGGAATTAATCAGTGCTTTTCCTATTACTCCCCAGGAATACAAAACTCCCATAATCAGGTTTATGCCGAGTGCGGCAAAGGTGATGATCCACCCTTGTTTGTTAGTTGATTGGTTCATTTTTTTCAGAGATTTTTGGGTTCTTAAAATAATGTATAATTATTCAAACCTGCTAATGCGAGGCTGATAAAAACCAACCCAAATCCACTTTCCGTATAGATATGTATAGGTAAATAAAAATCACGTTGACCTGAATCTGATGGTTGAAAAGGGAAGGATGATGAAGAACATATACCTTTTAGCAGGAATGGTCCCATTAATTACTGCAAAATTTGACTTTTGAATGCTTTATTTGACGTAAATTCATCAACTCTAAAAATGCATCCAACTAAATCATTAAAATATGAATGGAAAACTGAATAACCGTCGCGATTTTCTTAAGAAGTCGCTGATTGCAGCAGCCGGAATTACCATTATTCCCCGGCATGTGTTGGGCGGAAATGGATTTCTTGCCCCCAGCGATCAATTGACCAAAGCCATTATTGGAGTAGGAGGCATGGGTCAGGGGCACATCGTTTACGAAGGCACCAAACTTCTCGCCATCTGCGATGTGGACAAAAACCACCTGAACAGCACACTCCAAAAAGTAGGATCAGATGTTAAAGGCTATTCTGATTTCAGGGAATTGCTTCTTCGTCCGGAAATTGATATTGTGCACATTGCCACACCGCCTCACTGGCACGGAATCATGTCGGTAATGGCTGCCCAGGCCGGAAAAGATGTGTGGTGCGAAAAACCCATGACCCGTACCATCGGCGAGGGGAAACGCGTGGTTGAAGCCATCAATGCTACAGGCAAAATGTTTCGGCTAAACACATGGTTCCGGTTTAAAGACAATTTCTACGGACTGGGAACTCCGGTTAAACCATTGAAAAAAGTGGTTGACAGCGGAGTGTTAGGCTGGCCGCTAAAGGTGACCATCAGCGGTGTTACCGGTTTCGACTGGAAATTCTATTGGGTAGGAAAAACCAACCTGATGCCGCAACCGATTCCAGCAGAACTCGACTACAACATGTGGCTCGGGCCGGCTCCTGACAAGCCATACAATCCACACCGCGTTCATCAAACTTTCCGTGGTTATTGGGATTATGATAGTGGTGGTTTGGGCGACATGGGACAACATTACATTGATCCGGTGCAGTATATGCTTGGTAAAGATAACACCAGTCCGGTAAAAGTAGAAGTTGATGCACCACAACAGGATTACGACGCAGCCGGCACCTGGAGACGAATTACTTACACCTATGCTGATGGATGCCAAATCATTCTGGATGGTGAAAACAAAGATCAGAATGCAGCCTATATCGAAGGCCCCACGGGGAAAATTTACAAAGGATTTAAATCAGATATTCCAAATCTGAAAGAACTGATCGATACCCTTCCTGATCCTGAACCACAAATTGGACAGTTCAGCGAATCAGTCAAAACCCGGCAAAAATTTGCCCTGAATGAAGAGAATGGTTTTCGGTCAGCTACCATTGTGAACATGGGTGGAATAGCTTTGAGGCTTGGACGAACTCTGGAATTCGATCCTGTTTCATTGACTTTCGTCAACGACGATGAAGCCAACAAACTCATCAATCAGCCGATGCGCGGGGAATGGAAAATTTAAGACTGCCTCTCCCAAACCCCCTCCAATAGAGGGGGCTTCCGAAGGAGCAACACACTCCCTGATTACAGAATGATACAAATGAAAAACAAATTTGAAACCAAGCTTTTTTTAAGCCTCCCCTAATGGGGGAGGTTTGGAGGGGGCTCAAAATACAGATCGAATGAAGAACATTACCAAAAATATATTGACTTTTTTCCTGGCACTTTTCCTGATGAGTCCGGCTTTTGCACAGGATAACCGGTTATTGCAAACTAAAGTAGCCGATGTATTGGCTCAATTTCCTGCACAGAATGGAGATCATACCGCCAAACTGATGGCGCAAATTCTCGAAACCGGAGCTCCCGGAATTGCCCGGTTTTGTGATATGGTGGTTGCTCCGGGAACAGGCGACGATACCCAGACCCGAATGGCTTTGGAAAGCCTGGCTCAATATGCCGGTGCTCCAAATCATGGGAACAACCGTAAATTGGTAGAAAGTGCCTTGCTGGCTGCCATCGAAAAAGCTTCAGACAAAGAAGTAAAAGCATTCTTCATTCGCAGACTTCAGTATTGCGGAAGTTCTGAATCAGTAGTTGTTTTGGGAAAAAGTCTGAATTCAGGCGATCTGTATGCACCTGCTTTAGCCGCCTTGGAGAGTATTGGCACAAAGGAAGCCGGGGCGGTAATTCTGAAATTGATAACCGATAAAAAAGATCTTCAGCAGTTGGCGATGGTAAAAACCATTGGTGTATTGAAGTACCAGCCTGCTGAAACCTACCTGATTGACCTGACCAAATCAGCCAAAGGCGAATTGTTAAAACACACCTTTGCCGCATTGGCCAACATTTGTGGAAAAGCATCACTGACTACTTTTGAGGCTTCTGCCCTGACTGCCGCTTATGCGCCTGATGCGGCAGAAACAATGGTGTCCTATCTGCATTACGCCAAACGATTGGCCGAACAAGGCGAAACCGGTTTAAGCAATCAATTGTGCTCAAACGTAATGAAAAACTGCATCAAAGATAATCAGTTGATTTACCGGTCCGAAGCCTTGGCAGTGCCGGGATTTGGAACCAATGACCTCTTCCTGAGTGAGATTAAATCCACGAATAAAGCCTACCGGAATGCTGTGCTGAATAATGCTTCGGTTCAAATGACAAGTCAGAATGTTCAGAGCTGGATTTCAGTACTGAAAAAAGCTCCGGCAGAAACCAAATCTGAAATTCTTCATTTTCTGGCTAAACGGTCCGAACCGGAGGTGCTTCAAAAAGCGATTTTGCCGGCTTTGAACGCAAAGGAAGAAATGGTCCGGTTGGAAGCAATCCGCTCTCTGGCACTGAATCAAAAATCCAAGGCAGTTCCGGTATTGATTGAACAGTTGAAAAAAGCAAAAAATGCCAATGAAACTGCTGAAATTGAACAGGCACTGAAAAACACTGCTTCGGTAAAAGAATGTGGTTTGCTTATGGCCCAACTGGGAAAAATGAATGATGCCGGCAAAGTCGTTTTGATTAATGTATTGGGAGCGCGCCGTGCCACCGATTCTTATCCAATGATTAAACAACAGTCCTTATCAGCCAATACAGAAATCAGCGCTGCTGCTTTTACCGCACTCCAAAATGTTTCAAAAGCAGAAAATACAGCAGATTTAATTGGGACACTCAAACAAACATCGGACAAAAAAGCAATTTCAAATCTTCAGAATGCACTGATTGCAATCTATTCAGGGTCAGAAAAACCTGATGCTGATATGGTACTGAAAGAAATTTCGAGTGAAGGAATGACCGAAAAACTGATTCCTGTTTTGTCGTCGCTTAACGATCCGAAAGCTTTGAAAACCGTGGTTGACTTACTGAAAAGTACAAAACCAGGCGAACGCGAAGCTGCTTTCGTATCAATTTCAAACTGGAAAGATGCCAAAGCCGCGCCACATTTATTTCAGGTTTTGACTAATGCCGATATGAAACAATTCCGGGCCAATGCTTTAAAATCATATATCCGGATCACGCTGGAATCTGATCTTCCTGACGATCAAAAGCTTTTGATGCTTGAAAAACTGATGCCCGAATGTTCCGGTAATCAGGAAAAAAGAGCAGTCATTCAGGCTGCCGGAAATGTAAAAACCTTCTTATCGCTGGTATTCGTTTCGTCTTATCTCGATGATCCTGGACTGGGAGCTACTGCTGCCGAAGTGTCTAAATATCTCGCTTTGCCTTCGTCGGGAAAAAAGAATGGAATGTCAGGCGAATTGGTCTCCGAAGTCCTTACCAAAGTGATGGGTAAAATGTCGGGCCCTGATTTTCAGTACGACATTATTGACGTAAAACAGTACCTCGAAAAAATGCCTAAGGAAAAGGGTTATGTGAGCATTTTTAATGGAAAGGATTTAAGTGGCTGGCATGGGTTGGTGAAAAATCCAATTGCCCGTTCGAAAATGACTTCTGAAGAACTTGCAAAAGCACAAACTGAAGCCAATACAAAAATGCTGACTAATTGGGCAGTAAAAGATGGTTGTATTGTGTTTAATGGCGATGGTGACAACCTTTGTACCAAAAAATTATACGGCGATTTTGAGATGATTGTTGACTGGAAAATCAGCAAACATGGCGATAGTGGCATTTATCTTCGTGGATCGCCCCAGGTACAAATCTGGGATACTTCGCGCGTTGATGTTGGGGCACAAGTTGGCTCCGGAGGTTTGTACAACAATCAGAAAAACCCCAGCAAACCGCTGGTCCTGGCCGACAATGCCATTGGCGACTGGAATACCTTCCGCATAAAAATGGAGGGCGATCGTGTCACCGTTTTCCTGAATGGCATTTTGGTGGTTGACAATGTGGTGATGGAAAACTACTGGGACCGTTCCATCCCGATTTTCGCCCGCGAAGCAATCGAGTTGCAGGCTCATGGAACTGATTTGGCTTTCCGCAATATTTACGTAAAGGAATTAAACCCTGATCAGGCTTATCTCGCTCCGGAGGAAGAAAAGGATGGATTCAAGTTGTTGTTCAACGGGAAAAATCTGGATAACTGGATTGGGAACAAAGTTGATTATTCTGCTGAAGATGGATTATTGCAGATAAATCCACAAGAAGGAAATCACGGAAATTTATTCACCGAAAAGGAGTATTCTGATTTTGTTTTCAGATTTGAATTCCAGCTGACACCCGGAGCAAACAACGGAATCGGCATTCATGCACCGCTTGAAGGTGATGTAGCCTATGTGGGCAAAGAAATTCAGGTACTCGACAATACAGCTGATATATACAAGGATTTGCAACCTTATCAGTATCATGGTTCGGTTTATGGCGTGATTCCTGCTAAACGTGAATTTCTGAAGCCTGTTGGGGAATGGAATTCAGAAGAAATTTGGGTTAAAGGCGATGACATTAAAGTAACCTTGAATGGCACTGTAATCGTAAATGGAAACATGAAAACGGCGAGTAAAAAGGGAACCATGGATCATAAAGACCATCCCGGATTGCTCCGCCATAAAGGGTACATCGGATTTCTTGGACACGGATCTCCTTTGAAATTCAGGAATATCAGAATAAAAGAACTTTAAAAAACGTCAGAATCACAGATTAAACGGATTAATAGATTTCACAGATAATGGAGATAGAAGAATTCAAGTTTCAGCAGTTAACCCATGACATTATCGGATGTGCGATGGAAGTTCATAAATTTCTGGGAAATGGATTTCAGGAAGTCATTTATCAAAGGGCATTGGCTTATGAACTTTTCAAAACAAGTCTTGAATTTGATCGTGAAATTGAACAGGATATTTTTTACAAAGATCTGAAAGATCCAATTGGAACCCGAAGAGCTGATTTTGTCGTCAAGAATAAAGTATTAGTTGAATTAAAAGCGTTGAAACAATTGGAAGAAGTCCATTGGGCTCAAACCCTGAACTATTTGAAAGCTTATCGGCTGGAAGTTGGTCTGTTAATCAATTTTGGGGGCAAAAGTTTGGAATGGAAACGGTTCATTTTAACTCCAAGAACTTGATTTCAGATTAAGCAGAATGAGGGGTTCCTCTGATTTTTTGAAATGGATAAGGCAACGAAACAAGTAATTCTGGCATGAAAAGTCCAGATAAAATCGTACTCAACTCAAATTCGAGCCGTCGAAATCAAATCTGTGAAATCCATTAATCAGGCGAATCAGTGATTCCGATTATTTTTATGAAATTGTAATTTACCATAAAAGCAACATCATGTACACGAAAAGAATTTTTAATAATCAGAGCAGAAAAAATCCTTCCTGGATTACATCTGTTGTCAGTAACTCCTTGCTGCTTATCGGCGCTTTACTGTTGGTTTCTTCCCTTCTTTACCTGCTTTTTAATCTCAATAAATCCGATTCGCTGGTTGTAATTCTTTTGCCCCTGATTGTGATGGGCATATGCCTCATGGTTGTTAGTCAGTTTTTTCAATCAACCAGTCGGAAATGGAGACATACATCGGACCACCATTTTGTAAAAAGTCACAAAATCTAGTTACTTATCCGGAATCTTAAATTTATGATGAGAAAGTTTTTGATTATTTTTTATATGCTGGCGGTCAGCCTGCTGCAGGGTTATTCACAACCACTTACTTCAGAGCAAATCGATCGGCTGGTTGAACAAACTATGAAAACCTTCCGGGTTCCGGGAATGGCAGTTGCCATTGTTCAGGATGGGAAAGTGATTCATACAAAAGGCTATGGAGTGAGTTCACTGAATTCAGGTGAAAAAGTGGATGAAAATACCTTGTTTGGGATTGCTTCGAACAGCAAAGCATTTACAGCCGCTACTTTGGCTATTTTGGTCGATGAGAAAAAGCTTTCATGGAACGATAAAGTCATCCAGTACATTCCTGAATTCAGGCTATACAATTCCTACGTCACCGAAGACTTTACAATTAAAGATTTGCTTACTCACCGCAGCGGGCTGGGACTTGGCGCGGGTGATCTGATGATCTGGCCCGATTCATCCGATTTTCAAATCAGGGACATCATTTACAACCTGCGTTTTTTGAAACAAACTTCCCCTTTCAGGACTAAGTACGATTACGACAACCTGTTGTATATGGTGGCCGGAGAAGTGGTGACACGTGTTTCAGGAATGAGTTGGGAACAGTATGTTGAGGAAAAGATTTTGGACCCGCTTGGAATGATTCGCTCGGCCGCTTCGTATGACAGGCTGAAAGATAAAACTAATGTCATTGATGGACATTCGATAGTGGATAATAAACTGCAAGTTGTTCCCCGTCTGAGTATGAAGATTGGGCAATGTTCAGCTGGTGGGATTTATTCGAGCATTTCAGATATGAACAAATGGATGATCTGTCAACTCAATAAAGGCAAATACGGAGCAAATCTTGAAAAACAAATCTTCAGCATTGCAGCTCAAAACGAAATGTGGAGTCCCCAAACTAACATCCCGTTCAGAAAAGACAAATATAACAGTCATTATAGCGCTTATGGTTTAGGTTGGAGATTAACTGATGTGAAAGGAACCCAGCAGGTTTCTCATACCGGTGGTCTGGAAGGAATGGTCACTCAGGTTACACTCTTACCTGAAATGAAACTGGGAATCGTTGTTCTTACTAATCAGGAAAATGGCGCAGCATTTACCTCGGTAACCAATACCATAAAAGACAGTTATTTAGGACTTGCTCCTGAAGATTGGGTACTTCGTTTCGACACTTTGGGCATTAAATCGGAAAAAGAGGATGCTGAACTGATGCAAAAAATTCAGACTGGAATTGATAATGCTCTTCATCAAACCGGAAAACTACCCGATTTCAATTTGTTCACGGGTACTTATTCTGACAGTTGGCTTGGTAAAGTAACCATTTCGATACGCGAAGGAAAACTATGGTTTCAATCAACCCGTTCACCACAACTTCGTGGTGAAATGAGTTTTTATAAAGGAAATACTTTTATGGTGAAATGGGTTTCACGCAGAATGAAAGCGGATGCATTTGTGATGTTCAAGCTCGATGCTGAAGGCAAAGCGGTTGGTTTCGCCATGAAAGCAATATCGCCATTGACAGATTTTAGCTACGATTTTCATGATCTTGATTTTCATAAATTAACCAACTGATACCGATGCCAATGATTCCGATATTTTTTGATTCAGCTGCAAGTTTCCGAACCTGGCTCGAAGCCAATTATAAAATTGAAACAGAAATTCTGGTTGGTTTTTACAAAGTAGGAACAAAGAAGCCAAGCCTGACCTGGTCAGAGTCGGTTGATGAGGCGCTTTGTTTTGGATGGATTGATGGTATTCGTAAATCAATTGATTCGGAAAGATATTGCATCCGTTTTACACCACGCAACCCGAAAAGCAACTGGAGTGCGGTTAACATCAAAAAAATGGATGAGATGATAAATTCGGGCAAAATGACACCTGCCGGTCTGGCTGCTTTTGAAAAACGTCTGGATGCCCGATCGGTCATTTACAGTTATGAGAATCAACCCGAAAAATTGAGTCCTGAATTGGAATCGCATTTCATGGAGAATAAGGTCGCCTGGGATTTCTTTCTTTCTCAGGCTTCATCGTATCGAAAAACCATGTTTTTTTGGGTAATGAGCGCCAAACAGGAATCGACCCAAAAATCAAGACTCAACAGACTGATTACTTCCAGTGCCGAGGGAAAGCGAGTTTTTTAAATCAAAAACAGCAATTTGTTATGGACGATTTTCAGGTATTTGCGAAACCGGTTGGGGCCAGTTGTAATCTGGCCTGTAGCTATTGCTATTACCTTGACAAATCTGAATTGCTTGCTGAATCCGGGATGCACAGGATGACTGATGATTTACTTGAATTGTACATTTTGCAGCACATTCAGGCATCATCGGAACAAACCATTTTTTTTTCGTGGCATGGCGGCGAACCAACTTTAGCAGGACTGGATTATTTCCGCAAAATGGTGGAAATTCAGAAAAAAAACCTTCCTGAAAACCGGGCCATTCTAAACGGCATTCAAACCAACGGAACATTGCTAAATGAGGAATGGTGCCAGTTCCTGAAAAAAGAGAATTTTATAGTCGGAATCAGCCTTGACGGACCGGAACGATTTCACTCCATCAACCGGTTCAGGAAAAACGGAAAATCAAGCTTCGATGAGGTTTCGCGTGGTTTCCAACTCCTGAAGGCTTACGAAATTCCCTTCGAAATACTTTGTGTCGTTCATGCTCAAAACGTTCAGTATCCGTTGGAAGTTTACAGCTTTTTCAAAAATCTGAATGCAGAGTTCCTGACTTTTATTCCATTGGTGGAAAGACTTTCTAGCGAAAGTAATCAGGTTTCTGAACGGACAGTTCCGGCAAAAGCATTTGGCGAATTCCTTTGCGCGATTTTCGATGAGTGGAAGACTGAAGATATTGGCCGGGTGAAAATCCAGATTTTTGAAGAGGTGCTTCGGTCGGCTTTCGGACTCGAACATTCACTTTGCATTTTTAAACCGACCTGTGGACGCGTTCCGGTAGTTGAGCATAACGGCGATTTTTATTCGTGCGATCATTTTGTCAGTTCAGACCATTTGATCGGAAATATCCAAAAAAAACTGCTGGGTGAAATGCTCGAAAGCAAACAACAGAAAACATTTGGACATGCAAAACTTAATTCACTTCCGGAGTATTGTTTGAAATGTGAAGTCCGCGGCATGTGCAACGGTGCCTGTCCAAAAGACAGGTTTATCGAAACTCCGGAAGGTGAGTCGGGATTGAATTATTTATGCGAAGGATACAAATTGTTTTTCAATCACTGCCAGCCATTTATTGAGGAGGTGGCTGAAGCATGGAAGAAAAGTCAGTCGCAGTAAACAGTTGGCAGATTGCATTTACTGAAAACTGACCACTGCGACTGACCACTTTCTATTTCAATTTTTCTTTGAAAAATGCTATCGTTCTTCCCCACGCCAGATCGGCAGCTTCTTTATTGTACCGCTGTGGATTGGAATCGTTGTTGAAAGCATGTGCCGCGCCATCGTACATAAAAAGCTGATATTCAATTTTCGCATCTTTTAATGCAGCTTCAAAAGCAGGAATTCCTGCGTTGATCCGTTCGTCGTTTCCGGCGTAATGCAATAACATGGGCGCTTTAATCTTGGGAACATCTTCGGCTTTGGGTTGCCCGCCATAATAGGGAACTGCTGCATCCAGTTCGGGCGAATTCACAGCGACATGATTAGTCATTGCCCCGCCCCAGCAAAAGCCGGTACATCCAACTTTTCCCGTTGTTTGCGGATTGGTTTTCAGATAGGCAACAGCAGCCGAAAAATCCTGCTTAGTTTTCTCGTAGTCCAGTTTCTGGAACATAGGACCAGCTTCTTCCGGTTTTTCAGGAGTTCCCCCAAGTGGCGACAAAGCGTCGGGAGCGAGTGCAACAAAGCCTTCGAGTGCAAAACGGCGGGTTACATCTTTAATGTGAGGCTGAAGTCCCCGGTTTTCATGAATAACAATTACTGCCGGATGTTTCTTTTTCCCTTTTGGTCGGGCAAGGTAGGCGATCATTGGTCCACTGGCGCCGGTATACCTGATGGTTTCAATTACTAGTTTGGGATCATCGGCTTTGGTGATTTCAGCAAAAATATTTGCCGGAATTGAACTTAAAAGGATAGATGCGCCTGCCAGAGCAGTAGTTTTTTTTAAGAATTCGCGTCGGCTGTTTTGCGCGCTTTTTGAAAGGTTTGGTGTTTCCGGTTTAAAGTTCATGGTGTTTTTTTTAGGTAATTGATTGATTTTTATCATTCGATGGTGTAACGATTGAAAAATCAATTAAAATTACAACTAATTGTTTTGAAATTTGTTTGAAAGC
>Ga0209261_10000429_pt1 | contig 11388 bp, 9 predicted proteins | sample DOMMetBare1Fresh_FD_187470 | JGI IMG/M metagenome (GOLD analysis project Ga0209261, IMG submission 187470) | Wetland sediment microbial communities from St. Louis River estuary, USA, under dissolved organic matter induced mercury methylation -... | ecosystem: Environmental > Aquatic > Freshwater...
ACATGGTGATGTCTGAATTTCAAATTGTCCCAGCGACACCGGATATGTTACCGGACATCCTTGCTTTGGAAGAGGCTTGCTTCTCATCCCCTTGGACGCGCAAAATGCTGGAGGCTGAGTTAACGACCAATCATTTCGCACATTTTCTTGTTGCGAGGCGGCGAGAGGAGTCGATACCACAGGCCGAACCCACGATTATTGGGTACCATTGCTTCTGGATTGTCTTTGAAGAGCTGCGATTGATGAATTTGGCGGTACGAGAGTCGATGCGGAGAAGAGGGGTTGGAAAAGCGCTTGTCACCGAAGCCCTTCGTTTGGGATTAGAACAAGCGGCTACTCGAGCAGTCCTCGAAGTCAGAGCCTCGAACGATCCAGCGTGTTCTCTCTATGCTCGTCTAGGTTTTGTCCAGATTGGTCGTCGCCCTCGTTACTACACGAATCCCATCGAACATGCTGTGCTGATGGAAATGCATCCGCTCGTGATATCGAGTGGCCAGCAGCTGGCAAAGGTTTTGCCTTAGGGAGGTGGATCAGCTTCAATAGAGTCAATTTAACCAGGAGGTGTCGTTATGTTGACGGAAGATGCGATTGTTGAACAACTTCGCCACTCCAACACCGAATTCCGGGAACTAGAAGCGTCGCATCATCGCCTGGACCTTGAACTGAACGAGCTGCAGAAGCGCCATGTCTTGACCCCGTCGGAAGAAATTGAGAAAAAACGGATGCAAAAGGAAAAATTGGTGAAGAAAGACAAGCTTGCAGAACTGATTCGTCTCTACCGTGAGCACAGGCTGGAGCCGGCGCGGTAGCAGGTTGATCGGCCACCGATTCTACAGGCGGCTGAATCTGTCGATATGGAACGGACCATTCATCCGCTCGCTTCCCACATCCAAGGCGTCAAGAGACGACTGATCATCATTGGTGCGACGGTCTTGGGTGCGTTGGTGCTGACCTTCTCTTTTTCCGCCGAAATGGTGGCATGGCTCAACCGACCCTTTTCAAACCAACTGGCGTTTTATGGCCCAACGGAGGCGCTGTTCGCTTCGATCAAGGTGTCGTTGTTGGCAGCCCTCATTCTCAGTTTGCCGGTCATTTTTTATCAGTGTTGGAAGTTTATCGAGCCCGCCTTGCTGCAGAAGGAACAGCGTTGGGCGATCCCGCTATTCATGGTGGCTGGGGGGCTGTTCGCGGTAGGGCTGTTCTTCTGCAATGTCGTGATTTTGCCGCTCGTGATCGATCTGTTCGTGAGTTTCGGACTCGATCGTGATATCACCCCGCAGCTGAGCGTTGGCACTTATATTGATTTTAATGTGAAATTTCTGCTCATCTTCGGCTGTGCGTTTGAGCTACCCTTAGTCATGACTCTTGTGGCAATGATTGGAGTGGTATCAGCGGACATGTTCGCTCGTTACCGCAAACATGCCATTTTGTTGTGTCTCATTGTCTCTGCCATCGTTACTCCTGATGCCACGCTCTTTACCATGCTTTTGATGGCAGTTCCCCTCATGGCGCTGTATGAGATCGGGATTCTCGGCGCTCGGCTGTTCGGGCGAAAACCGGACTCAGGGGGGATCGATTTGCCGCTCGATCCGGATCTGCCGATGAATACTGCTGGAACGAGACTACGATGAGGCATCGGACTGTAAAGGCTCAGCGCATTCGCACGATTGCCTCTATGATCGTAATGTGGGGTGCTTTTCTCTGCTTGGGCGGCGGTGAGAGTCTCCAAGCTTCCGATCCGCTGAGGATTGCAGAGACCTCGACGGCCTCGGGGCCATCTGAACAATCTGCAGCCAGCGTGCAGGCTCTTCTGATAGGGAGCGATGGAGTCCTCTATGCCGGATCCTTCGGGCATGGGATTTTTCGAACCGTGGATCGAGGCGCGACGTGGGCTCCAGTAGGGGGTGGCATCACTGATCCGTTTATCTTGAGTTTGGCCTCCGCGAAAGACGGAGCCGTCTATGCCGGTACGTTTCGTGGTGGAGTGTTTCGCTCACGAGACAAAGGGAATAGCTGGCAGCCGGTCAATGTGGGGCTCAAGCGGCTTGAGGTCAAAGCCTTATTAGTGGTGGACCACGAACTGTTTGCCGGGACCGGAGATGGCGTGTATCGCCTGCATGACTCCGAGGATCGTTGGACGTCTGTGACGTCGGGGTTAGACGATATTCTGGTCCATGCACTCGCTCGCTCTGCCGATGGAACTTTATTCGCAGGGACTTCCGGTCAGGGCGTCTTTCGGTTCAGCCCTCGCTCAACCGGGTGGGTGCGTATGCGGCATGGGTTGAAGGATCACGAGGGAATGATCGAAAATTTCATTCGTGTTCTTGTCATCGATCAGGATCACAGTATTTTGGCAGGCACGTTTGACGGCGGGGTGTTTCGCAGTGCCGACAGCGGACTGACGTGGCGGTCAATCAGTCGGGCCCTACCTAACGACTCTATCCGGGGTATTGTATTTAGTGACGAAGGAGTAGTTGTGGCAACTGGGAACGGAATTTTTAAGACCGTCGATAAGGGCAAGCAATGGATTCCCCTCAACAAGGGTCTGGCGAGCCTTGCGGTGCAAGTGTTGATCGGATCGGGTGATAAAGGTCTGTACGTGGGGACGAGTTCCGGGGTGTTTCGCAGCGATGATGGCGCCTCCTGGATGGCCGTCAATCAGGGGCTGGAGGTGGGAATCGCGCCCCCGCCATTTCTCTTTCGATAAATTTAGATAGGACGAAAGGACGAATGTAATGGCTGAGATAGGCGAGAAAACACGGGCAACAATAGCCGTGACAAGTAAGGGGCAACCCATAGGAGAAATCGTACTCAGGTTTTTCTCGGATGTGGCGCCTGGTCACGTTAATAACTTTGTGAAGCTTTCCAAGGATGGGTTTTACAATGGGACGACGTTTCACCGTGTCATTCCCGGGTTCATGATTCAGGGAGGGGATCCCAACAGTAAGAATTCCGACCGGTCCTCCCACGGAATGGGTGGACCTGGTCATAAAGTAAAGGCGGAGTTTAACAGTACGCCACACAAGCGAGGTATTGTCTCGATGGCCCGCGCGAACGATCCGGATAGCGCTGGGTCACAGTTCTTTATTTGTGTTGCAGATGCCAATTTTCTCGATTGGCAATACACGGCCTTTGGGGAGGTGGTCAGTGGAATGGAGGTAGCCGATAAGATCGTCACTATGAAGCGTGACGGGCGAGACAATCCGCTGGAGCGAGCCGAGATGACCGTCACGATCAGCGAGGGGTAAAAAGGGAGGAGTGAGAAGTGAGCTGCAAGGAAGCCCATAATCGGACAGGGTGGATTATTGCCGGCCTCCTCACTCTGTACTCCGTCCTGTCGGTCGGTTGTGCCGCTCCGCATGTGCCAGCGAGAATTATTTACGAGGATCCGGTCAATTTTGTGCGATTAGAAGAGGATTCGGAAGTGCTCGCGGAGTGGCCACCGAGTCACCATACCCATCCGTTTACAATCGAACCGGATAAATTGCGAACGATTTTGTCTGGCTTGAAGGTGCAAGAGCATTGGATTGCGCTGCAGCGGTGGATGCGAGGGGAGTCCCCCTTGGTTCCAGCCTTCACGGAGGAGGAGTTGACTCTCTTGTCTGTGCGTCTATCGGAGGCGCTGGCTGAGGCGAAAGACAACGAACGAGTGACCTTTTATTTGAGCCAGCCGCAGACCTTCGCCCGCCGAATTATCACGACAGGTGGGTTCTACGTTCATGGGACGGAACTGCACATTATTCTAGGAAATTGGAGAATTATTTACGGCATCCCGGCCTATGGGATGATCTATGATCGGCGTTATCCGATGCGACCGACCGCCGCGAAAGGCTTTGATTTAAAGTTTCAACCTGCTGAGGCCGTTGTTCCGATGAAGAGTAGCCTGCTGGATGGGATTTTAGCTAATGCCAAGGACGAACTCATCATCGATCTGACCAAGCTCGACCCGCCCGATCCAGAGGTTTCTCTCATTCGATCGTGCTTGAATCATGAGTCTCTGTGTTAAGACCAGCGGGTGACACGGCTCACGCTCGATTTGATGCAAGTAGGGATTGCTGGAAGACTCGAAAAATGAAGCGAAATGTCTTATCGACTGCCTGGACCCAAAAGATACATACGGGGTACTTCCATTAGCGCTTCGGCGATGGACTGCCAGCCGAGCTTGCTTTGACCTTCAATGCGATCACAAAAGCGGATGGGTAGCTCATCCACATCCGCACCCAGCTGCATGGCCCGCCAGGCGAGCTCCACTTGAAAGATGTACCCTTTTGCTCGGACGGTGGCGAGGTTCATCCGTGCCAAGAGCTCACGACGATAGCAGCGGAATCCTCCTGTCCAGTCGTGGATGGTCGAGCCCAGGAAGAGGCTGACGTAGGTATTTCCGCAGCGAGAGACGAAACGACGGCGGGCGTTCCAGTTCTCGGTCCCGCCACCAGGCACGTAGCGACTTCCGATCACCAGGTCGGCAGTGTGGCTTCTGTGTACCAAGCGGGGCAGATCCCAGGGCGCATGGCTGAAGTCACAATCCATTTCAATGATGAGACCGTAGTCCCGCTGCAGCGCCCACGTGAACCCCGCGAGATAGGCTGGTCCAAGTCCTTCTTTGTGTGGCCGGTGCAGAACGTGCACATGCCCATGTCGGCCACTGAGCTGGTCGGCTAACTCTCCGGTCCCGTCCGGGGAGTTGTCATCCACGATTAAGATATCGGCGACAAGGTATTGTCTGATTGCCAGAACAAGCGCCTCAAGATTGGCGCGTTCGTTGTACGTTGGGAGGACAATGAGGATCGATTGTTTGAAATCGAACGGTGAGGCGGGGATGAGCGGTTTACCTGCCCCCACCTGGGAATATCCTAGAGACCGATTGTCAGTCGGATTATGTGGGCTGATGGCAATCCGTGCGCTGTCAGCGCCACGGGCGATTAGCTCTTCAGCGAGTTCAAAGTTTGGTACAGCGTAGGCTTCATCCATGCCCAGCTTCCGGAGAGGCGTTGCACCGTCCTCCTTGCCGATGTGATGGAAGTGTATGAACGGTGCGGGAGTTTCATCGAACAGCGGAGCGATTGATGGGCTACTGGACATGGCGTTGTTCAATGAATTGTTCGCCTAGGGCATGGCATAGCATGGTGAAGGTTGACCTGTCTGCACACGAAGGATGTGAGAAATAGTGGGTGTAAGATCCGTGACGCTAAAGAGGAAATGGCGGAACGACAGAGGACTCTCCTTGTTGAAACCGGCGGTATTCTAGTCGAGAGCAGAGAGGTGCGCAAGAAGAGATTCAGTCAGCTATGTCAGAGCGCTGGTTGCGCGTTTTGACAGTGCGGGAACGGCTATGCTACAGTCCGCGATTCGTTGATATTGCAGGCTTTTCTATCACTTAACCTCTTAAGGAACACTGTATGAGCGGGACACAGACTCAAGTGATTGTTGTGGTGGGAGCAGGACCGGCTGGGATGGCAGTCGCCAACGCGCTTTCGAAAGCCGGCCACGAAATCATTATTCTCAATCGCGATATCAAATTCGGTGGATTGGCTGAATACGGGATCTTTCCCTCTAAGCTGAAACTCCGTGGCGGGCTCAAGAAACAGTACTGGGAATTTCTTCAGCAGAAGAACGTCCATTATTTTGGGCATGTCTCCGTCGGGAATGGAAAGGACCTCACGGTCGAAGATGTGCGCGGGCTGGGTGCGAACGCGGTGGTTTTCACGATCGGTGCGCAGGGGACCAAGGCCATCGGTGTCGAGGGGGACTCGGCTCAGGGCGTGTTTCACGCAAAAGATGTGGTCTATCACTTCAATCGCCTACCGGGCTTCGGCGACCGTCCATTTGAAATGGGACAACACGTCGCTGTGATCGGGGCGGGAGATGTGATGGTGGATATTGCCCACTGGTTGATTCGCTATAAGAAAATTGAGAGGGTCACGGCTATCGTAAGACGAGGTCCCGTGGAACGTAAGTACAATCCGAAGGAAATTCGGAGCGTCTGTGCCAATATGGACCTTGGGGGAATCAAAGCTGAGTTTGAGCGCATTAAGGACCGTCTCGCCAAGGTCGGCCAGAATTCTGATGAGGTTTTGAAGGCACTCACAGACGAATTTGCCAAATGTGAGGCGAAGGTATCCGAGACAAAGATGGGCTTCCGTTTCCTTGCGTCGCCGAAGCGTATTCTGGTTGACGGCAATAATCGGGTTCGTGGACTTGAAATGGAAGATAACAGGCTTGACCCGAAGGGTGAGGATACGGTCGCAGTGGGCTTGAAGGCGTATTACGAGTTTCCTTGTGATTCAGTTGTATTTGCCGTCGGTGACAAGGTGGATGAGACTGTCGGGTTACCCTATAAGAACGGTATGTTTACCACGAACCCGAACAAGACCGGGAATGACCCCGATGATGCGCTCTTCCAGGCCTACGATGAATCGGCAGGCAAGGTGATGGACGGCGTATTTTTGGCCGGTTGGGCTCGGAAGGCCAGCGAGGGCCTCGTTGGTGTCGCGAAGCGTGACGGAGATTGGTGTGCAGAGGTGGTCGAACGGTACCTTGCAACCAAGGCAGGCGAGGGAGACGTGAATATTGTTCTGGGTCGGTTGCATGCGCGTTTGAAGCAACGTCAGAGTCGTCCGGTCGATGTGAATGGGTTGCGGGCACTGGATGTGGCAGAACACTCATTTGCCGAGAAGTCCGATTGTATCGGGGAGTTCAAGTTTTCAGCCAATCAGGAGATGCTCAAATATATTGAGCAGGGGAGAGTGTGAGGGGTCTGGCAGGTTTCAGCCTTACGCATGCCCCCATTTCAGTTTTTCCCGCAACACTTCGTAGTAGTGACTTTCTGGAAATCTGATCAATCGGGTCCGATAGTCTGAAGTTTGAATGACTGCGGTATCTCCTTGTGTGATGGAGACGCCAACCTGCCCATCGAGTGTGGCCATCGATCCTTCATCCTTACTCGTCAGCGTCACTTCAATGACGACATTGCCCGGTACGATTAGTGGGCGATGCGTCAGTGTGTGCGGGCAGATTGGTGTCAGGATGAGCGCCTGCAGGGCGGGATTCATGATAGGCCCTCCGGCAGAGAGCGAGTAGGCTGTAGAGCCTGTCGGTGTACCAATGATCAGGCCGTCCCCTCGCAGATTCGTCACGAACTGGCCATCAATGGCGATGTGGAGTTCAATCATGCGAGCCAGGGTCCCTTTGCTGATGACGACATCGTTGAGTACGATGCCTCTCGCAACGGTTTCCCCATGCCGATGGACATGGGTGGCCAGCATCAGTCGTTCATCAAGAGTAAAATCGTTGGCAAATACCCGTTCAAGGGAAGGATAGAGGTTGTCCAATCGGACTTCCGTCAAGAAGCCAAGGCCTCCCATGTTGACACCCAGGATGGGAATGCTCCGTTCGGCTGCGAGCCGTGCGGCATTGAGAATGGTGCCGTCCCCTCCGAGCACCAAGAGAACATCGGCTTTCTGAGCCAGTTGAGTCTTGGGAATTCCTCCGACCTCGTTCAAGAGTGCTGCAGATGTTGTGTCGAGCAAGACATCAATGCTACGGGCACGGAGCCAGGCAGCCACGCCGAGCAGCGTGTCTTTTACTTCGGGGAACTTGGGCTTGGTCAAGATCCCAATGCTTTTACTTTTCATGGATACCAGGCATATGGTTGGGCGAACGGGGAGTGTGATTGTATCGGGATGCTGATTTTCATGTCAACGGAAAGTCCATTGAGGTTCTGGTCCTCTCGATATGGCAAAACAAGAGAAGGGGGTGACGTGGTCTTCAACTCGCTGTCTTGTTCTCCGCTCAATCTTGACTCTCACTCATACTGTGGTTAGAATCACATCAAGGTTTTTCAAGGGTTTTGCTCGAACGCGGCCAGGAGTTTCTACTCTCTGAGAAGGAGGCAGGATGTTCGAACGATTCACGGACAAAGGTCGAAAGATCATCATCCTCGCGCGCGAGGAGGCCGAGCGGCATCAAAACGACTATCTAGGGACTGAACATCTCGTCCTGGCCATCCTCCGCGAGTCTGATGGCATTGCCCTTATGATTTTGAAAAAGATGGGGCTTTCTACTGAACAGATTAGGCTGGAAATCGAGCGAAATCTGCCCGGCGGCGGAACGACGATGACGTTTGGGGAAATCCCATTTAGTCCACGGGTGAAGAAGGTCATTGAATATGGTGTTGAGGAGGCCCGTCTGCTGGGCCACAACCACATCGGTAGTGAGCACCTGCTTCTTGGACTGTTGCGGGAAGAAGAGGGGATCGGTGGGAAAATTCTTCGGAGTTTGGGTGCAAATCTTCTGACCGCGCGTCAGCTGACCGTGACGTTTTTGCGGAAATCTGCTCCACGTGAACGTGATCGAAAGAGTAATACCCCGGCGCTGGATGAGTTTGGCCGTGATCTGACGCAGTTGGCTCAAGAAGGTCAATTGGACCCGGTGATCGGTCGAGCTGACGAAATCGAACGTGTGTTGCAAATTCTCAGTCGGAGAAGCAAGAACAATCCCGTCCTTATCGGCGAGTCTGGTGTGGGAAAGACTGCGATTGTCGAGGGGCTAGCTCAACGCATCATTCAATCCGAAGTTCCTGACAACCTGCTCTCTCGTCGGGTCATCGCCTTGGATCTAGGGTCGCTCGTGGCAGGCACAAAGTATCGGGGACAGTTTGAAGAACGCCTCAAGGTGGTGATGAAGGAGATTGTCCAAGCGGGCAATATCATTATTTTCATCGATGAACTTCACACACTCGTTGGGGCTGGGGCTGCGGAAGGGTCCATTGATGCCTCCAATATGTTGAAGCCGGCCTTATCGCGCGGCGAGATTCAATGCATTGGGGCCACGACCTTGGATGAGTACCGAAAGCATATTGAAAAAGACGGTGCCTTAAAACGGCGATTCCAACCTATCCACGTTCAGCCGCCCAATCTCGACGAAACGGTCCGCATTATCCAAGGGCTTCGGGACCGATACGAAGAGCATCATGGAGTGGAAATCACGGAAGACGCCATTGTTGAGGCCGTTAAGTTGGCGGATCGGTACATCACCGACCGGTTCCTTCCGGACAAGGCGATCGATTTGATCGACGAAACGGGTTCGCGTGCCAAACTCCAGACCTACGCCCTCCCTTCTGAATTGAAAGCGATGGAGCAGGAGCTGAAGAAGGTTTCGCGAGAGAAGGAACTCTCGATCTCCATGCAGAATTTCGAGGAGGCCGTACGGCATCGTGAGGAAGAAGAACGGCTACGCAAGCTGCTCGACGAATCTAAGCGAGAATGGAAGAAGAATCAGGAAAAGAACAAGCCTGTGATCGGTAAAGAGGATGTTGCCTATGTTGTCTCAAAAATGACCGGTATTCCGCTCTTTAAGCTGGAGGAAGAAGAGTCCAATAAGCTCTTGCGTATGGAAGAGTTTCTCCATAAACGAGTCATCGGTCAAAATGAGGCGATCTCCGCGGTCGCTCGTGCTATCCGTCGTTCTCGTGCCGGTTTGAAAGAGGCCAAGAAGCCGATTGGCTCGTTCATCTTCCTCGGGCCCACAGGTGTCGGAAAAACGGAACTGGCCAGGACATTGGCGGAGTTTCTGTTCAACAGCGAAGATGCGTTGATTCGTGTCGACATGTCTGAATACCAAGAAAAATTTACAAGCTCGAGGCTCTTCGGTGCGCCTCCCGGCTATGTGGGATACGAAGAAGGGGGGCAGCTGACCGAGAAGGTCCGCCGTCGGCCTTATTCCGTCGTATTGTTCGATGAAATTGAGAAGGCGCATCCGGATGTGTTCAATGTTCTCCTTCAAGTATTAGACGACGGCGTGCTGACTGATAGTCTTGGACGAAAGATTGATTTCAAAAATACGGTTGTCATTATGACGTCCAACATCGGGACGAAAATGATTCAGAAGGGTGTTTCTCTTGGTTTTCAGAGCACAGAGGGCGAAGCCGCCCGTCGGAAGAAGGAAGAAGTACTCGGAGAGCTTCGGAAGTCGTTTAGTCCAGAGTTCCTGAACCGGATCGATGAAATCGTGATCTTCCATCAGCTGGAAAAAGAGCAGCTCTATAGCATCTTGGATATCCTGCTCCGTGAGTTGAACCTCCGCCTATTAGATAAAGGGATTGAGATTGAGGTCGACGATGAAGTCAAGCAATGGCTTATCAAAGAGGGTTATGAGCCGTTGTACGGAGCGAGGCCAATGCGTCGGGCGATCCAACGTGCCATCGGTGACCCGCTCTCCGATGAGCTCATCAGAGGACGCTTCAAAGAAAGTCGCAAGGTGAAAGTGGTTCTGCGGGACGGAGCCCCAACTTTCATCGAGCAGGAGGCTATGGCCGGAGTCTAGTGCCCTTTGTGAGCGTTCACGTCCCCAGGCAATCGTGAGCGGCCTCTGTGGCGGATCGCTGCAGGGGCCGTTTTGTTATTCAATGCCATCTGGGCCATTCGTAACGAGATGTGTGCCTTTCCCAATCAGTCTGAATCTCAACCTGGGACTCAATGGCGTCCGGGCCCGGTTCTTGGAATCGAGTCTTCATGCGATGAAACAGCTGCCGCCGTGCTCAGTTGTGCAGGAGAGGTGCTTTCCAACGTCGTATCTTCACAAGTGACCGTCCATGAAAAGTTTGGTGGCGTCGTTCCAGAATTAGCCGCACGGGCCCACCTTGGGACGATCAATTTGGTTGTCGAGGAAGCCTTGGCGGCCGCCCGAGTCTCGAAGCATACTCTCGGTGCCGTGGCCGTCACCAAGGGACCCGGATTGGCTGGAGCGCTTTTGGTGGGAGTGAATTACGCCAAGGCCTTGAGTTATGGCTTAGGGATTCCGATCATCGGGGTCAATCATCTGCAGGGCCATATCGCCTCTGCATGGCTCGCCGATCCGACGTTCCCACTATCCTGCATTGTGCTGGTTGTATCGGGTGGCCACACTCATCTCTATCGCCATGAAGTCGATGGTAAGTGTATCCTACTGGGACGCACTCGTGACGACGCCGCCGGTGAAGCGTTCGACAAGGGAGCCCAGATGCTTGGCTTGGGGTATCCAGGTGGACCGGCCGTTGATCGAATCGCACGTTCCGGAGATCCACAGGCCATTCAATTTCCAAGATTCCACCGGGCAAAGAACAGTCTTGAGTTCAGCTTCAGTGGGCTCAAGACGGCGTTGTTGTATAAGCTACGAGAAATGGATGATCCTCTGCGAGCTCATCAGACGGCCGACTTAGCGGCTGGCTATCAAGAGGCTATTGTGCAGGTTTTGGCCACGAAGGCGTTTGCTGCACTCAAGCAATCGAACCTGGCTGCGCTTGCCGTCGTGGGTGGGGTCTCAGCTAATTCACGGTTGAGGGCCTTACTGAGCGAGCGAGCGGCACGTGAAGGCATTCGCCTATCGTTGCCTCCTATCGAGTATTGCACC
>Ga0209261_10000430_pt1 | contig 11383 bp, 5 predicted proteins | sample DOMMetBare1Fresh_FD_187470 | JGI IMG/M metagenome (GOLD analysis project Ga0209261, IMG submission 187470) | Wetland sediment microbial communities from St. Louis River estuary, USA, under dissolved organic matter induced mercury methylation -... | ecosystem: Environmental > Aquatic > Freshwater...
CTTCGCCGATCTCGAGGCAGCCCGGCAGTGGCTGATCGGGGACGAGCGCTGCACCGGCAGGGTCGGGGTGATCGGCTTCTGCCTGGGCGGCGGCTTCGCCCTGCTGGTGGCGGCTCGAGGTTTCGACGCCAGCTCGGTCAACTACGGCCATGCCCCGCAGGACCTGGACGCGGCGGTGGCCGGCGCCTGCCCGCTCGTGGCCAGCTATGCCGGGCGCGACCCCTCGATGCGCGGCGTCGCGTCACGGCTCGAAGCCGCGCTGACCCGGACCGGCGTCGCGCACGACGTCCTCGAGTACCCGCTCGCAGGGCATTCGTTCTTGAACGTCCACCTCAACGGGCCGCGGATCATGCGGCCCCTGGCCCGCTTGACCCACGTCGGCCCGGAACCGGCCGCGGCCGCCCACGCCTGGGCGCGCATCGATGCCTTCTTCGCCACCCACCTGCGGGAACGACCGGGAAAGGCGGTGTCCGCCGGTGATAGCGTCGATGCGTCCTGACCCCGGGGGGTATCACTGCATGAGCCGCACGTGAGCGCGTCGACCAGCCAGAGCCGAGCCACCACGGCCGAGCGCCGGCCGGTGTCGCCGATCAGCATGGACGACCCGGCGGACGGCGTCCTGCCCCGCTTCCGCACCGTGCTCACCAGCCAACCGGACGCTGTCGCGGTGGCCGGGCCGGACCGATCGCTGACCTACGCGGGCCTGGCGGCCGAGGCCGCCGCGGTCCTGCGGACGATCCGCCAGATCGACGGCGTCCGGGGCCTCGACGGGCCGGCCGCCAGCGAAGGACCGGCACGGATCGCGCCGCAGGACCCGATCGCCCTGTTGCACCCCCACGAGCCCGGGGCTGTGTCGGCCCTGCTCGGCATCCTCGCCTCTGGCCACCCGGTCGTGGTGCTCGACCCCCGGACCCCTCCGGCCCGGTTGCGGCTGTTCGTGGAACGTTCCGGCGCCTCGGCCTGCGTCGTTCACCCGGACACCGCCCAGGCAGGCGGTGAGGTGGGCGGCGAGCTGCTGCTCGCCGACCCGGACCGGGCCGATCCGGCCGCGGTCCCGCAGCTCTGGGAACGCCTGCCCGACCCGGGTGCGGCCGCCGCGCTGGCCTTCACCTCCGGATCGACCGGGGTTCCCAAAGTGGTGATCAACGACCACCGGATGCTGGTCCGCGACGCCTGGACGAACGCGATCGACACCGGCTGCTACGGGGCCGACGACGTGGTGGCCCACACGCTGCCGCTGGCCTTCCACGCCGGTCTGATGGTGACCGTGGCCGGGCTGGTGGTGGGCTCGCGGATGGAGCTCTACGACGTCCGGGGCTCCGGCATCGCCGGACTGCCGGCCTGGTTGCACCGGGTGGGCGCGACGGTGATGCACTCCAGCCCGGCGATCCTGCGGGCGTTCGTCGGCACCGGCCCGGACCCGGCGCTGCTGACCGGATTGCGTTCCCTGACCATCGCCGGCGAGGCGGCCCACGGGCGCGACGTCGAGGCGGCCCGGGCGCTGCTGCCGCCCGGCTGCGTCGTCCGCAACCGCTACGGCTCGAGCGAGACCGGACTGATCGCCGAGTACCCGGTGGCCGCCGACCACCCGCCGCTGTCCGGCCCGCTACCGGTCGGGCGGCCGGTCGGTGACACCGTTCTGCGGATCGTCGCCGAGGACGGCACCGAGCTGCCGGACGGCGAACCCGGCGTCCTCACCGTGACCACCGCCTACCTGGCCTCCGGCTACTGGCAGGATCCCGAGAACACCGCGACGTCGTTCTCCGCCAACGCCGACGGCACGCGAACCTTTCGGACCAGCGACGTCGGGGTGTTCGGTCCGGGGCCCACCGGCGAGCGGGTGTTGCGGCTGCTGGGACGGCGCGATCACAGCGTCAAGATCCGCGGCTACCTGGTCGAGCCCGGCGAGGTGGACGCCGCGTTGTTCGCCCTGCCGGACGTCACCGAGGCGGTGACCGTGGCTGCTGCGCGGCCGGGCACCGATCCCGAGTCGGGCTCGAAACGCCTGGTCTCGTATGTGGTCTCGACTGCCGAGCAGCCCGGTGCGGCGGAGGTGCGCAAGGCGCTGCGCCAGGTGCTGGCCGGCCACATGGTGCCCGAGGCGGTGGTGTTCCTCAAGGCCCTTCCCCGCACCGACCGCGGCAAGCTGGACCGGGCAGCACTGCCCGAACCGCCGGCGATCGGCGGACCCGAGACCTATGGTCCGATGAGCGACTGGGAACAGGCCGTCGCCGACGTCTGGGCTCGCGCCCTGGAGCTGGAAACGGTCGGACCGGACGACGACTTCTTCGAACTCGGCGGGGACTCCCTCGCCGCGGAGGCGGTGCTCGCGGCAACGGTGAGCGACCTCGGCGTGCCGGCCTCGCAGGTCACCGCGACGGTGCTCACCGAGGCGACGACGGTGCGCGCCTACGCCGCCCGAGTCCGACGCACCCCGGACGCGCTCAGCGCCGTCCTCGTCCCGTTGCAGCGCAACGGGTCTCGCCCGCCGCTGTTCTTCGTGGCCGGCGGCGGCGGGCTGGGCGTGGCCTTCGTGGCCGTCTCTCGCCGCCTGGGCGAGGATCAGCCGTCCTACGCGATCCAGATGCACGGCATGGAGCGGCGCGGTTTCCCCGACTGGACCGTCGGTCGGGCGGCCAGGCGCAACATCGCCGTCCTGCGGACCGTCCAGCCGCACGGTCCCTATCTGCTGGCCGGCCACTCCTACGGCGGCCTGCTGGCGCTCGAGATGGCCCACCGGTTGCGCGCCGCGGGTGAGGAGGTCGCCCTGCTGGCGATCCTCGACTCCTTCCCACCCGACCCGACGCTGCACCCGGCCCCGGAACCACGCTCGCTCTATCGGCGGCTCCGGGCGGGGATCGGTCTGGCGGCCACGGGCTGGGCCACTCCGCCCGGCGGCGGGAACTACTGGCGGTTCTACGACCTGACCTCGTTCATTGGCCGGCACCATCGCGGGCGGCCCTACCCCGGCCGGGCCGTGGTGCTGATCGCGGACTCGCCGGAGAAGGAGCAACGCTCGTCGTGGGGGCCGTTCCTCACCGGTGAGTGGGAGCTGGTCGACGTGGGCGGGGACCACCTGTCGATGCTTCGCGAGCCGCACGCCACCGATGTCGCTGCCGCTCTGACCGCCGCGGTCCGCGCCGCCCTCGACCACTCCCCCACCCCTCACGCGTGATCATGCAATTCTGTCGGGTGGACCGACAGAATTGCATGATCACGCGAGGTTGGGCGAGGGGGGTCAGCCGGGGAGGTGATCAGCGAGCAGCTCGGCCAGGTGCACGGCGCGCCGTCCGGTGAGCTGATCGACCTGGGTGCGACAGGAGAAACCATCGGCGAGGATGACGCCGTCCGGATCGGCATCGACCTGGGCCCGCAGGGCGGGGAGCAACGCGGTCTCCGCCACGGCGACCGAGACGTCGTAGTGCCCCTTCACCACCCCGAAGTTGCCCGCCAGGCCGCAACACCCGCCGATCGCACGCACCTGCGCTCCCGACGCGGTCAGGAGTGCGCGATCGGCCTCGAACCCCATCACCGCGTGCTGGTGACAGTGGGGCTGAGCCACCGCCGAGACGCCGTCCAGTGGTGGCAGCAGGGACGGTTCGACGTCCGCGAGCAGTTCGGCCAGGGTGCGTACCCGCACCGTGCGACCGACCAGGTCGGCGGCCTCGTCGCGGAACACCGCGGTGCACGACGGTTCGAGCCCGACGATCGGGATCTCCTGGGCAGCAACGCCTTCCAGAGCCTCCACACTGCGAGTGAGCAGCCGCCGGGCGAGCGACCGCTGGCCGGTGGAGATCCAGGTCAGCCCACAGCACTCGTCCCGCTCGGTCAGCTGCACGCTGAACCCTGCGGCCTCCAGCACCCGGACGGCCGCGACGCCCACCTCGGGGGTGAAGTGGTTGGTGAAGGTGTCGACCCACAGCAGCACGCCGCGGCCGCCGCCGCTCTGCGGCGGACTGTGGCCGGCGAACCAGGCCCGGAAGGTCCTCGGCGCGAAGGTCGGTAGCGCGCGGCGGGGATCGATCCGCCCTGCCCGCCGGACCGCACCGGCCACGGCCGGAACCGACAGCAGCCGGTTGGCCAGCCGAGCCACGGTCGGGGACGCCGTGGTCATCCGCGCCCACAGCGGCAGCCAGCCAAGGGCGTAGTGGTCCATCGGTCGCAGCCGGCCCCGGTAGGCCTGGTGCAACACCTCGGACTTGTAGGCGGCCATGTCGACCCCGATGGGGCAGTCCGAGGCGCAGCCCTTGCAGGACAGGCACAGATCGAGGGCGGCGTGCACTTCCGGCGATCGCCATCCGCGGTCGACCAGCGACCCGTTGACCATCTCCTGCAGCACCCGGGCGCGGCCCCTGGTGGAGTCCTTCTCCTGCCGGGTGGCCTGGTAGGAGGGACACATCACGCCGCCGGCCGCCGTGGTGTCGGCGCGGCACTTGCCCACCCCGGTGCAGCGGTGCACCTCGCGAGCCAACGCGGACCGGGCGTGAGGCTGGGCCAGACGCAGGTCGGCGTCGAGCGGTGCCGGCCGGACCACCACCCCGGGGTTGAGCACGCCGTCCGGGTCGAAGATCCGCTTGACCTCGTCGAACAGCCGCAGCGCCTGGGGCGAGTACATCAGTGGCAGGAGTTCGCTGCGGGCCCGGCCGTCGCCGTGTTCGCCCGACATCGAGCCGCCGTGCTCGGCCACCAGGCGGGCAGCGTCGGTCAGGAAGCCGCGCAGCGCCGCGCGTCCGTCCCGAGCGTCCAGAGGCAGGTCGAGCCGGATGTGCAGGCACCCGTCGCCGAAGTGCCCGTAGGGGATGCCGGTCAGATCGTGCTCGGCCAGCAGAGCGTCGAAGGCACGCAGGTAGGCGCCGAGCCGTTGGGGCGGTACCGCGGAGTCCTCCCAGCCGGCGTGGGCCGGCCGGCCGCGCGGGCTCTGCGCGGACAGCCCCGCGCCGTCCTCGCGGATCCGCCACAGCTCTGCGGCTTGGCGGGGGTCGGTGACGACACGCGCGTCCAGGGCACTGGCGACGGCGATCAGTCGCCGGGCGCGGTCGGTCAGCTCGGCCACCTCGGCGCCGCCCAGTTCCACCAACAGCCAACCACTCCCCTCGGGCAGGGCCGGGACACTGGCGCTGCCGCGAAGCGCTCGCTGCGCCCGGACGGCGTCCACGATGCGGGCGTCGAGTCCTTCCACCGCAACGGGTCGAGAGCCGAGCACGGTCGGCACGGCGTCCGCGGCACCCGCCATGTCGGGATAGCCCAGGGCCACCAGCACGGTGTGAACCGGGGCGGTGACCAGCCGCAGGTGAGCCTGCGTGACCACGGCGAGCGACCCCTCGGTGCCGACCAGGAATCGGGCCAGGGACGGCGATCGCTCGGGCAGCAGGTGTTCCATCGAGTAGCCCGACACCTGTCGCCCGAACCGGCCGAACTCGGTTCGGATCGTGGCCAGCTCACCGCCCACCAGGGCCTCGATCCGCTCTCGCAGGGCTACCGGCGCCACGGCCGGGTCGGCCGCGGTGAACAGCTCACCGGCACCGGAGACCACCTGTAGGGAGAGCACGTTGTCCGCGGTGCGTCCGTAGCCCAGGGCACGTGACCCGCACGCGTTGTTACCGATCATGCCGCCGAGGGTGGCCCGGTTGTGCGTGGAGGGATCGGGTCCGAAGCGCAGTCCGTACGGCGCGGCGGCAGCCTGCAGCGTGGCGAGCACGCATCCCGGCTCGACCCGCGCAGTGTGCGCGGAGGGGTCGACCTCGAGCACGCGGTTCAGGTGGCGGCTGGTGTCGACCACCAGCCCTGGGCCGACCGCATTCCCGGCGATGGAGGTCCCGGCACCGCGCAGGGTCAGCGGCAGCCCCAGCCGACGACACACCTCGACCGCGGCGACCAGCTCGTCGACGTGGCGTGGCACGGCGACCGCCCGGGGCACCACCCGGTAGAGCGAGGCATCGGAGGAGTACAGCGCACGGTCGAGGGGTGCCGCCGACACCCCGCTCAAGCCGGCCGCGCGCAGGCCGGAAACCAGTTCGGCCGTCACGACGTCCGGCTCGGCCTCGCGACTGTCGACGGACACCGGATCCAGGCCTGGGCGATCAGATGCGATCAGAACTGGCCGACGACGTCCACGACGACCACGAGGCTCGCAGCCGAGGCCGACTTGCCGGTGACCGCGACGACCCGGCTGCCGACCCGCTGGCCCTTCAGCGCCGAGGCGACCGCGAGCACCTCGCCGGCAGGCACCAACTCGATACCCCGCCCCCAGGTGCCCTGGGTCTGGGTACCGGTGGCGGCGTCGGTCTGGACGAACTGCAGGGCGAGGAACTTGGCCGGGTCGATCGCGGCTCCCGAGCCCTTGACCAGCAGTGCGGAACGGCTGGTCGCCGAGGGGACCAGGCCCTTCACCGAGGTGATCTTGGGTTCCTTGCCGGATGACGAGCTGACGGTCGGGAACCCGGCCGGCGCTGCCGCCGCGGCACCTTCGGCCGAGGCGTCCCCATCCACCGCCCCGAGGATGTCGACGACGAACAGGAGGTGTTGGCCGGCCAACTCGTTGTCGGCGCTGGACGCCGTGCCGTAGGCCAGTGCCGCCGGGATGGACAGCAGCAGCCGCGAGCCGATCGGGCGCCCGACGAGCGCCTGGTCCCACCCGGGGATGACCTTGCCGGTGCCGATCTGGAACGCGGCGGGCGACCTGCGGTCGTAGGAGTTGTCGAAGATGTTGACCTTGCCGTCCTTCGGCGTCCAGGTCTGGCCGAGGTAGTTGGCCACCAGACTCTGGCCCTTGGCGACCTTGGCCCCGGTACCGGCGACCAGCTCCTCGACCTTCAGCCCGGACGGCGGGGACGAGGCCGGCACGGTCAGCGCCGGCTTCTGGCCGAGGTCACCGGTGACCGAGATGCCGATGGAGGTCTTGCGCACCGGCGCCGTCACGGCCGCGACCGTGGGCGCGGCGGACGCCGAGGCGAGCGGCTCGGCGGACGACGACGGGCTCGCCGAGGCAGAAGTGGAGGCCGACGACCCGGACGCGGTCGTTCCGCTGCTGCAGCCGGCCAGTCCCACAGCGCCGGCGACGATCGGGATCAGGATCGCGGCGGCGATCCGACGCCCCCCGGGACGCGACGGACGGGGGACGTGGCAAAGGCCTGGCATCACAGGGGATCCTCGAACGGGTCGGTGGTCGGAAGGCCCCACGCTACCCGCCGTTGCTGGGTGCCCAGGACCAGGGGTGGAGTGGGGTGACGATCCGGAAGGTGTCCGGCGAGGAGGACTCGAGCCGTTCGACAACACAGGATCAGACGCCCCAACGGCACGGTCGGCGGCGGGCGTCGGGGGCCGCCGCCGCCGACCGTGGTCCGTGGGCGCGCCCGAGGCGCGGAGACCGTCAGGTCTGTCTGTGCGACTTTCTGTAATCGAGACACTACTTCGAGTCACCCAGCGGATGCATTCCCCCGATCCTCGGCTGTTCGGCGGAAATGTCCGCCGACCATTGGGACCACGGAGGGGACCGCCGAGGCGCCGCGACAGATCACCAGGGGTGGGGCCGGTAGTCCTTGAGGAAGACCCCGTACAGGTCCACGCCGGCCTCGCCCTGCACGATCGGGTCGTACACCCGTGCCGCGCCGTCCACCAGGTCGAGCGGTGCGTGAAACCCCTCGCGGGCCAGGCGAACCTTGGTGTGGTGCGGCCTCTCGTCGGTGATCCAGCCGGTGTCCACGGCGGTCATCAGGATCCGGTCGGAGGCGAACAGCTCGGCGGCACCGGTGCGAACCATCATGTTCGACGCGGCCTTGGCCATGTTGGTGTGCGGATGACCGGGCCCCTTGTATCCCCGGCCGAACACGCCCTCCATCGCCGAGACGTTGACGATGTAGGTACGCCGCGCCGGTGAGGCGGCCAGGGCCGGCCGCAGCCGGTTCACCAGGATGAACGGCGCGGTCTGGTTGCACAGCTGTACCTCGAGCAGTTCCAGCGGATCGACCTGGCCGATCACCCGGGTCCAGCTGTTCACTCCCGTCACGTCGGGCAGCAGGCCCCCGGCGTCCACGGCGGTGCCCGCCTCGTGCCGGGCGAGCGACGCCGAGCCGGCCGCCATCGCCAGCCGGGACAGCTCGTGACCCGAGAGGCCTTGCGGCAGCAGAGGTTCCGGGTGCTCGGACAGACTCCCGGTCAGGGCCGCCGGATGGGCCTCGCTGATCCGGTCGAAGGTGAGGATCTCCGGACCGGCACCTGCCGCGAGCAAGAAGGGGTCGGCCTCCCCGGCGACCAGGGCCGAGTAGGCACCCGGTGAGCGCCGGACGGTCTGCGCGGCGTTGTTGACGATGATGTCCAGGTGTCCCGCGGCGGCGACGGCGTCGGCGAGGGAGACGACCTGGGAGGGGTCACGCAGGTCGATACCGATGATCCGCAACCGGTGCAGCCAGCCGGCCGAGTCCTCGCAGGCGGCGAACCGGCGCGCGGCGTCCTGCGGGAAGCGGGTGGTGATCGTGGTGTGTGCGCCGTCGCGCAGCAGGCGCAGCGCGATGTACATGCCGATCTTGGCGCGTCCGCCGGTGAGCAGCGCACGTCGTCCGGTCAGATCGGTGCGGGCCTGCCGCTTGGCATGGTTGACGGCTGCGCACGCCGGGCAGAGCTGGTGGTAGAAGGCATCGGCGAGGGTGTACTCACCCTTGCAGACGTAGCAGGGCCGCGCTCGGGTGTACTCCCCCGCGCTCGCCCCGGGCGCCGTGGAGACCAGGGCGATCCCGGCCGTCTCGTCGTCGATCCGCTGGGGGCTGGCGGTGGCCGTGGCCGCGAGCACCCCGGCGTCCGCGGCCCTGACCGCCTCGCGCCGGGCGACACGACGGTGCTGCTTGTACTGCTTGTAGATCGACGCCGTGGCGCGCCGGATCGCCACGGCATCGGCATGGTCGGGCGGCAGCTCCTGGACCGCTGCCAGGACGGCGAGCGCCCGCGCCATGTCCTCCGCCGCCATCCTCGCCACGCCCGTCCTCCCGTCGGGCAGCGCGCCGCCGTCCAGCGAGACCGGGATCACGCCATCCAGCGGTAGGTCGGGCCGCGGCAGGTGCGGGCGTTGCGGACGACGGGACATGGCGCCACCGTAGCCATTCGGCGAACCGCGGCTCAGTCGCGCCAGGTGGCCAGGTGATCGGCGATCCGCCCGATCGCCTCGGTGAGCATCCCGACGTCGGGCAGGGTGACCAGCCGGAAGTGGTCGGGCTCGGGCCAGTTGAACCCGGTGCCGTGAGTGACCAGGATCTTGGTCTCCCGCAGCAGGTCGATCACGAAGGCCTCGTCGTCCACGATCTTGTACACGTCGGGGTCGAGACGGGGGAAGCAGTACAGCGCCCCCTGCGGCTTGACGCAACTGACCCCCGGGATGGCGTGGAGCAACTCGTACGCGACATCCCGCTGGGCCAGCAGCCGCCCGCCCGGCAGTACCAGGTCCTCGATGCTCTGGTGACCGCCGAGCGCGGTCTGGATCGCGTACTGGGCCGGCACGTTCGCGCACATTCGCATGTTGGACAGCAGGGTCAGGCCCTCGAGGAAGTCGGTGGCGCGGCGCTTGGGGCCGCTGACCATCACCCACCCGCTGCGGAACCCGGCCACGCGGTAGGCCTTCGACAGTCCGCTGAAGGTCAGGCAGAGCACGTCGTCGCCGGCGAAGGTCGCGGCGTGGTGGTGGACGGCACCCTCGAAGAGGATTTTCTCGTAGATCTCGTCGGCCATCACGACCAGGTCGTGCCGCCGGGCGATGTCGACCAGCGCGGCCACGGTCTCGGCTGAGTAGACCGCGCCGGTCGGGTTGTTGGGATTGATGATCACCAGGGCGAAGGTGTTCGGCGTGATCTTGCGTTCGATGTCCTCGAGATCGGGCGCCCAGCCGTTGGACTCGTCGCACCGATAGTGCACCGGGGTACCGCCGGACAGCGCCACTGCGCCGGTCCACAGCGGATAGTCCGGCGCCGGCACGAGGATTTCGTTCCCGTCATCGGTGAATGCCTGCATCACCATCGAGATCATCTCGCTGACCCCGTTGCCGATGAACACGTCCTCGACGTGGGTGTCGAGCAGCCCATGGGACTGGTAGTACTGCGCCACCGCGGTGCGCGCCGAGTAGATCCCCCGGGAGTCGCTGTAGCCCTGGGCGTTCCGCAGGTGGTGGATCATGTCCTGGACGATCGCCTCGGGTGCTTCGAAGCCGAACGGGGCCGGGTTGCCGATGTTGAGCTTGAGGATGCGATGGCCCTCGGCCTCGAGCCGTTCGGCCTCGACCAGGATCGGTCCGCGGACGTCGTAGCGGACGTGCTGGAGCTTCGCGGACTGGATGATCTGGCGCATCCGCGCATTCTGTCAGGCGATGCTGTGCGGCCGGTCGCCGGGGCCGGCCTCGGCACCGGCGCGCGAGCGGATCTTGGGGAGTACCGTCGCCGGTATGGACGAGCGGACCTGGTCGGTGATGTCGACGATCCAGCAGTTCATGGAGGAGGCCCTCACCGAGGTGCGTGGCCGGGCCATGGATGGCGCGCCGAAGCTGACCGAGGCCCTCGAGCGGCACCTCGCCCGCTTGCCCGGCGAGCTGCCGGTGGTGCGGCTCGACGTGCCGGCACACCAGTTCGTCAACCTGGACGTCGCCATGGCCACGCTGATCGAGGAGCACGGGGGCGGAGAGCTGATCGGGGTCGGCGGCGGCGACCAGCGCCACCACTCGACGCTCGGCGACCTGCTGGCCCAACGGGGGCAGTGGAGCACCCCGGTCGGGCCGGTCGACCGGGCCCGGCTGGAGACCGGCCCCACCTCCTCACGCGAGGCGGTGACCATGGGGATCCATCTGTTCACCTACGACGGGATCCCGGTGGCGGTGTACCAGCGGCGCTCGGCTCCCCAGTTCGGCACCTCGGCCGGCCTGGAAGTCGTGGCCGCCGAACGGGTCAGCGAGGCGCTGCTGGCCGACGTCCGTCGGCTCATGGTCGAGCGGAGCGTGTTTCGGGGCCAGGTGCTGAGCTTCGCCCTGACCGATGCCATGTACGGCCCGAGCACCGGAGGCATCGCCTTCCTGGAGCGGCCGTCGCTGACCGAGACCGACGTCGTCCTGCCCGAGGGCCTGCTGGCCCGGCTGGAGCGGCACGTCGCCGGCACCGCGCGGCACCGGCGGGAGCTGCGAGCGGCCGGTCAGCACCTCAAGCGCGGTCTGCTGCTGTACGGGCCGCCCGGCACCGGGAAGACCCACACCGTGCGCTATCTGCTCGGTCGCCTGCCGGGAGTCACCTCGGTCGTGCTGGCCGGCAACGCGCTGGCCCTGGTCGCCGAGGCGACCCAGCTCGCCCAGGCGCTGCAGCCGGCGATCGTCGTGCTCGAGGACGTCGACCTGATCGCCGAACACCGCGAGTCGCACATG
>Ga0209261_10000431_pt1 | contig 11370 bp, 8 predicted proteins | sample DOMMetBare1Fresh_FD_187470 | JGI IMG/M metagenome (GOLD analysis project Ga0209261, IMG submission 187470) | Wetland sediment microbial communities from St. Louis River estuary, USA, under dissolved organic matter induced mercury methylation -... | ecosystem: Environmental > Aquatic > Freshwater...
CCACCCAGGGCGGTGCGTTGAATGCCACCCAGGGCGGTGCGTTGAATGCCACCCGGGGCGGTGCGTTGAATGCCACGCAGGGCGGTGCGCTGAACGCTGCGAAATAGCGGACCGCTGGGTCGCAAACGACTCAGCAACAAATCCGATTAGGAAACCGCCGGCCAAGCGCCGGCGGTTTTCTTTGGTACGTCGACCGCCTATGCTCCGCGTCGGGGAATCGGAGGGGGCCTCAAATGCGTGCCAGTCCATGGCTGTGCCTCATATTGGCGTTGCTGCCCATCGCGGCCACCGCCGAAGAGAACTCCCTCCCTATCTCGTACATCAAGACCAAGGATCTCAATCTCATCTATGTAAATTCCCTGGAGTTCCTCACTCCGTACGCCATCCGCACATTCACGAACTCCCTGCAGTGGCAGCAACGGATGTTCGGCTGGGTGCCGTCGGAGCCCACGACGGTCCTGCTGAAGGACTTGTCGGACTACGGCAACGCGGCGGCCAATCCCATGCCGAAGAACAAGATCGTCTTCGACGTCGCGCCGCAGTCCCTCGCGTTCGAGACCAATTCGGCCAGCGAGCGTATGTACTCCCTGATGAACCACGAGCTGATACACGTGGTGCAAGGAGACATCGCGAACGACGAGGACTTGCGCTGGCGCCGGTTCTTCTTCGGCAAAGTCACTCCGCAACCGCAGAATCCCGAATCGTTGCTCTACAGCTACCTGACAGCTCCCCGCTACAACGTCCCACGCTGGTGGCTGGAAGGCGGCGCCGTCTTCATGGAGACATGGATGGGGGGCGGCCTGGGTCGTGCGCAGGGCGGCTACGACGAGATGGTTTTCCGGGCAATGGTGCGCGATGGCGCCCGTTTCTACGACCCGCTGGGATTGGAGTCGCGTGGAGTACGCGTCGATTTCCAGGTGGGCGCGAATGCGTATCTGTATGGCACGCGGTTCTTCACCTGGCTTGCATACACTTACTCGCCCGAAAAGGCTGTCGAGTGGATCAGGCGCGATGAAGGGAGCAAGCGCAACTATGCCGACCAGTTCAAGCACGTGTTTGGCCTTCCGCTCGAGCAGGCGTGGCAGGAATGGATCGCCTTCGAGAAGGAATTCCAAAGGCGCAATCTTGCCCAGGTGCGCGAACACCCGATCACGCCGCATCGCGTCCTGACTCCGACGGCGCTTGGGTCCATTTCACGCCTGTACTACGACGAATCGAGCGGCACGCTGTACGGCGCCTTTCGCTATCAGGGCGTGGTGGAGCACGTCGGCGCGCTGAACACGCGCGATGGCGCCGTCCGGCGGCTTGCCGACATCAAGCGGGCCATGCTGTACCGGGTCGCCTCGTTCGCCTATGACTCGGCAAGCGGAACGGCCTTCTTTACGAATGACAACCTCGCGCTGCGGGACTTGATGGCTGTAGACGTCAAGACCGGCGAGCAACGGATGTTGCTCGAGGACGCTCGGATCGGCGAGATCGTCTTCAATCCGGCCGATCGTTCGCTGTTGGGCGTCCGACACAACAATGGGCTGGCGACCCTCGTGCGCGTCCCCCACCCGTATACCGCCGGGTGGCAGGACCTGCATGGGTTTCCCTATGGCGTTGTTCCCTACGACCTCGACATTTCGCCGGATGGCCGTCTGATGTCGGCGTCGGTCGCCGAAGTCGGCGGCGACCAGTACCTTCGCGTCTGGGCTCTCGAAAGAATTCAAGCAGGAGACATGCGGCCGCTGAGCGAATATCGCTTCGGGCAGTCTGTCCCGGAGAGTTTTGTGTTCTCGAAGGATGGGCGCCACCTTTATGGCAGCAGTTATTACACCGGTGTATCCAATATTTTTCGTTACGAGGTCGCGACCGGTGCTGTGGAAGCAGTCTCAAACGCCGAATCCGGTTTCTTTCGCCCCGTGCCGCTGGCCGACGGGCGTCTGGTGGTGCTGACCTATACAAGCGAAGGGTTCGTACCGGCGATCATCGAGCCGCGGCCGTTAAAGGACGTTAGCGCCATCAAGTTTCTCGGTGCGGAACTTGCGAGCAAGCATCCCGTTGTGACGACCTGGCAGGTTCCACCGCCGAGCACGGTCGACGACGCGAAGCTGATCACGGAGCGCGGGCCCTACGTTCCCCTGCGCAGCCTTTCACCGGTCAATGCCTACCCGGTGCTTCAGGGCTACAAGAACTACGTTGGCGCCGGCTATCACGTCAACATTGAAGACCCTCTTTCCTTCGGCAGCATTGGCATCACCGCCGCCTACACCCCATCGACCAGTCTTTCGAAAGACGAGCGCACCCACGTCAACATCAAGTACCACTACCTCGAATGGCGCGCGGGTTTAGCGTGGAATCGCTCCGACTTCTACGACCTGTTCGGACCGACCATCCGCAGCCGCCGAGGTTTTGCCGCCACGCTCGGATACGACGACCTGTTGATCTACGACGAGCCGCGCAAATTCGAGTGGAAGAACGATATTGCCTTCTACAACAAGCTGGACGCCCTTCCAGCCTCGCAGAACGTCGGCGCAACGTTTCCGCGCTTGCTGACAGCGCAGACGGGGCTCTTCTACACCGACGTGCGCCGCTCGCTGGGGGCAGTCGATGACGAAAAAGGCTGGTCAGGAAACGCCGTGCTTAGAGCCAATCAAGCCGGGGGCAAGACCATCCCACAGCTGCGCGGTGACCTCGATGTGGGCTTTGCATTGCCCATTGCGCACTCGTCGATCTGGTCGCGCAATGCGGCGGGCGTCGCGAACGGCGAAAGCAGTAATCCGTACGCAAACTTCTACTTCGGCGGCTTCGGCAATAACTACGTCGATAGCCTCTCGATCAAGCGCTATCGCGAATACAGTTCATTCCCCGGCTTCGGAATCGACGAGATCGGTGGCCGCAGCTTTGCGCGCACGATGGTTGAATTGAACCTGCCGCCGGCGGTGTTTGAATCGATCGGCACGCCGGGTTTTCACCTGAAGTGGTTGCGACCGGCGGTCTTTGCTTCGGCCTTGTGGACCGACCCAACGAATTCGTCGCTGCGCAGCCGTTACAGCAACGTCGGCGTGCAGGTCGACTTGAGCTTCAGCGTCCTGCACTGGTACGACATGACGCTCTCGGCCGGTTACGCGGCCGGGTATCGGGGCGCGAAGCGTGCGGGCGACGAGTGGATGGTTTCGCTGAAGATCATGTAGGCATGCGGGCGTACCGGCATGCGCTCTGAAGCGTTGCTGCCCGTGCTGGTGGGCCTGCTGCCGGTGCTCACCTTTCTCGGCACGCTGCTCTATCTGGACAGCTACAAACTGGTCAAGCTGCGTGTCGTCATTGCAGTAGTCGCATGCGGTGCCGCGGCGGCAGGTGTGACGTTTCTGACGAACACGCTGCTGACCGATTGGTTCGCGATTGACTTCAACATCCTCACCCGCTATGTCGCGCCCTTCATCGAGGAGCTGCTCAAGGGCCTGGTGATCGTTGTACTGATCCGCACCCATCGCATCGGATTTCTCGTCGACGCCGCGATCTTCGGCTTTGCCGCAGGCACGGGTTTCGCGACGGTCGAGAATCTGTACTACCTGCACCTGTTCCCGGATGCCGGCCTGGGAATCTGGATCCTGCGCGGTTTTGGCACCGCGATCATGCATGGCGGCGCCAGCGCGATCTTTGCGGTGATGGGCCTCGCGATGCTGGAGCGCGATAGCACAGCCGGCATGCGCGCGTTGCTGCCCGGCTATCTTCTCGCCGTTGTCCTGCATTCGGCATTCAATCATTTCTTCCTGTCACCGCTGGTCTCCACGGTCGGCATCCTGGTGGTGTTGCCGCCGCTGCTGTACTCGGTGTTCAAGCGCAGCGAGCAGGCAGTGGGCGACTGGCTGGGAAAGGGATTCGATACCGATACGGAGATGCTGGAATTGATCAATTCCGACCGCTTTTCCGACTCGCCGATCGGCCGCTACGTCCATTCGCTGAAAGACAAGTTCGAAGGGCCGGTGGTCGCCGACATCTTCTGCTACCTGCAGCTCCACACAGAACTTGCGCTGCGGGCCAAGGGCATCCTGATGATGCGCGAGAACGGATTCGATGTTCCGCTGGACTCATCAACGGCAGACAAATTCACGGAGATGGACTATCTGCGACGCAGTATCGGCCGGACGGGATTGCTTGCCCTGCACCAGAAGCTCCGGATGAGTCACAAGGATCTCTGGCAGATCTACATGGCTGGAAAATGATCGGCAACGGTCGGCCGCAACGGCCGGCCGCCGCAATTCACTCGCGGTGTGCGCGCTTCTGGTCGCTTGAGCGGTTAAGTTGCGGAAATGCGGTTCGGCGGAGTCTTGGCTGTCTCGCCTTGCCCAACCGGATCGCCCGCCCGCCTTTGCCCAGGAGTTGAAAGCAACCTCGTTTCGATCGGCGAGTTCGTTCTTATTCGCGTTGCTTCTTGCACTGTGCTCTGTTCCGGTCGCGGCACAGTCGACGATGGTGCGGTTGCAGACTTCACCTGTCACGGCAGTTCCCAGCGACTGCCCGAGGTCGGGGCCGATTAAGTGTCTCGCCCGTGCGCGCGGGGCTGATCTAAAGAATCTCGCGCGGCATGGTGCTGGCGAAGCCATCCCGATAACCCGCACCGAATTCGTCGGCCAGATGCATCCAGCGTGCGTGATCTTCCGGCTTGCAAAAAGTCTCGCCGTGAAAAGCACGACGCAGCCCGCGCATATATCCGGCCGCGTAGTTCATGCACGCCAGCACCGGGGCCGGCCGCCTCACCTGATGGGTTGGGTCAACGTCCGATCCGGCAATGGATTGCAAAACCGTGCGCGGAGCACCTTCGCTCGTCGGATCGTGCGCGTTAGCGAGGATCGTGCACGCACGCAAGTACTTCGCCTTCGACACCGGCTCATTGCAGTCGTACATGCCGGCGCAGTAGCACAAAAGCCGGCGCTCATCTTCCGTGATGCGCGGATCGACGCAGGCGCGCAGGAACTCGTCATGTTCACATGAGGTCAGTTTCATGGTTCTCCCCCATTCGACGTCCAGCGCCGCACTGGCGCGTGTCTAGGCTAGACGACGGACATCGAAGCGCGGTGATCGGGGTCAACTGCAGATCGCGCGCGCGGATGTGCGAATGCCGCTGGGTACATTGGCGGCATCAACGCCGATAGTGGCCGGTAGGTGCCGGCTACGATCTCGCCCCGGCTTTACCCCAACCCCCAGAAAAGCAAACGGGCCGATCGCGAAATCGGCCCGTTTTGAGAATGGCGCGCCCGGCAGGATTCGAACCCACGACCCCTTGGTTCGTAGCTGCGGATTCACTGCTAGGCGCTTGATTTGATTAATTTGGTCGAGCGACCGCCCGTCCCTTCGCTCTCTCTGTACCGCACTGTCGTGTTTGGTCTGAGTCCCTTCAGGGTCCCTTCAGGCTGGGCGCCCCATCGCGGCCTTAGTTTCGCGCCAAGTTGTTGATGTCCATTCTTCGATTTTCGGCTCGGCATCCGCATTTCGTGCGCCGTAACAACGACCGCGATCATTCAATAATCTCAAACTCTGCCCCCGGACTCTGTGCCCGATTCAAATCCGGTGGCAATAGCGTCTACCTAGAAACGCGGACGCGAAAGGGTCTTCGGCTAGGCCTTGAGCCGCGCTTGCGACGTACGGCAGTTTGCCGTATTCTGCGGGCCTAGGAGGTTCAACATGCCAGCAGTCACGTCCACCGCACGCCTTGAAGCCAGGATTAGCAAAGACCTGCACTCCATGCTTAAGCGCGCCGCCGAAATCCAGGGCCGCACGATGACGGACTTTCTCGTTTCAGCGGTCCACGATGCCGCACAGCGGGCCATCCAGCAGGCCGAAACCGTTCGACTTTCATTAGTTGACCAAGAGCGCTTCGCGAACGCCTTGTTGTCGCCGCGGAAGCCTACAGCTGCGCTCAAACGCGCTTTCGCTCGCCGACACAAACTGTTGCGCGCGGAATGAACGCGCAGAGCGGCCGATTTCGAATCGCGCCCTTCGACCCAAGCCGTGACCGCGGGAGTTTCGACTGTGGGTCGGCCCCGCTCAACGACTACCTCCGCAAACAAGTCGGCCAAGACATCCGCCGGCGCATCACGGCGTGCTTCGTCGCATTGGCCAACGATGGTCGCATCGCCGGCTATTACACGCTGGCCTCAGCCAGCATTTTGCTGAGCGACCTTCCGCAAGCACTTGCCAAGAAACTGCCTCGGTACCCCTCGGTGCCAGCGGTGCGAATGGGTCGATTGGCGGTTGACCAAACATTTGCCGGTACCGGCCTCGGAGCTGCGCTCCTCGCCGACGCCTTGCATCGTGCGTGTCGCTCAGAGATTGCTGCATTTGCCTTGGTCGTTGACGCCAAGAACGAGACTGCTGCGGCGTTTTACCGAAGTCATGGGTTCATTGCCTTTTCGGAATCACCGCTGACCCTCTTCCTGCCGCTAGACACCGCTCGGGCAGCATCGCCTCCTCGATGAAAGGCAAAACATTGCCCCGTCTGAGTCCCGGTCTCCCCAACGGCCTGTCAGGTAACCCGACGCGATAAGTCTGTCGTTACTGTGGTCAATCGATTTGACACCACGCAGAAGTTCGCGCCGCTGCGCCAGCACGTCTGCGCGGAATCGTTCCAGCCGGAGGTTTCCGCCTTTGGGCAACCCGTAGCGCGGTTCAATGACGCCTTCAAGCCGGCGATTTGGCATGGTGGGCGGGTGATCGACCGGATCGACGACGATGCGATCGTTATTCTTGCGGTATTCAGCCAGAAGACGCCGCGGGAACCCAGGCGGTAATCGAGGAGCGCCGACGCAGATTGAAGGAGTACAACCATGCGTGAAGACAAATGCAAACGACTGGCTACCAAGGGCTGGACCAACGGCAGCGCAGCGCAGTTCCTCGGTCTCTCAGCGGACGAGGAACGCTACGTCGAACTACGGTTGCGCCTGTCCGGGGGACTGCGTCGACGTCGGCAGAATCGCCAGATCAGGCAAAGCGAGCTGGCCCGTGCGCTGCGTTCGAGCTAGTCACGGATGGCAAAGACGGAAGCGGGAGACCCGTCCGTGTCGCTCGATCTACTGGTGCGCTCTCTGCTCGCCTTGGGAGCTTTGAACCGGGATCTGGCCAGACTCATCGGACAGTGCTTGTGCACATGCGCCAACTGCGCGGACCAGAATCTGATACGCGGACGTCCGATCCAGCCACCTTTTTATTGGGTAAGACGGCAACTCGGCGGCAAGATCTGCTGGCAGAGCATGCGCAGGCCGCGCCGCCCGGGGATGAGAGTGTCGACCTCGACGCATACCTCGACATACTGAGCGAGGCGGTAGCGGCGCGCAATGGCTGGAAGCGAATCCTGATTCGCTGCGCGCTTCGTAAAAGGTTGCACGCGAGACGTGACACCGCCGAGACTTCCGCGCTGGTGCCGCGCTCATCGCTGATGCGCGCGCAATGAACGGCGTCGACGATACGCAGGCCGGGGGCGGACCTGAGGCGTGGATCGACGCGTTGAGCGACGCCTCGCTGCAGCGATCCAGCACCGCAGAAATCTTCCGGCGCGGACGAACCTATGCCGCTTCGGGCGCCGTCGAAGTGCTCGCCGAGCAGCCGGCGCCCCACCCTGCATTGCGCGCCCAGGTTAGCGGGTCGGATCTCTACACGACCGAAGTGCGGATCGATGATGGCGAGCTCGCGGGCAACTGCGACTGCCCGAATGCGATGCAAGGCTGGTTCTGCAAGCATCAGGTCGCCGTCGCCCTCGTCTGGAGAGACCGACTCGCCGGCAAGCCGCCCGTCATGGACGAAGCGGCAAGCAAAGAAGTACAGGTCATCGCCAAGCGGGCCCGCACCGTCAAGGACAGGCGCCAGGCCTTGCATGAATTCCTTCACGGCCAGGATTCCGCGGCGCTCGCCAACAAGCTGCTCGAATTGGCGGACCGCGACCACGACGTTGATCGCGAGTTGCAGCAGTGGCGCAAAGTCAGCGAGGCGACGGATCAGCCAGCCGATCTGAAACCGTTGATCACCGAGGTGCTGTCGCCGGGTCGCGATTTCATTTCGTACCGAGAGAGCTTCGGCTTCGCCCGCCGCGCCGAAGCGGTGCTGCCGCTGCTGCAACAGGCCCGAGCGCGCGATGCGAACGCCGCGCTGGCTTTGTGTCGTCATGCGTTGCATCGCGCCTGGGGCGCGCTGGAACAGGCAGATGATTCGGACGGTGAAATCGGTGGCCTGTGTGAAGCGATCGGCACCGAGTGGTTGCAGTCGCTGCAGGCGGCCGGATCGCAGCCGGCAAGTTTCGGCGACACCTATCTGCAGCTGCGGCTCGATGACCCGTTCGGTTGCTTTGATGCCGACATGGCAGAGACTGCCATGGGTAACGAGGCAATGACGCGCTACCGCCGTGTCCTCGCTGAGCGATGGCGGCAAGCGAAGGATGTCGTCCTTGGTTTGAAGGCCGAGCGCGCTGCGTCCTTGGCCTCCCGCAAGCACCGTGCAGCGAACTACGAGCGGTCTTCTGAAAGCGAGATGGAACTATTGAGCCTCGAGCGCCTGCACCTCGACCAGCTTGAGAAGACCGGCGACATCGAGGAAGCGCTGGCTGCGGATTTCAGCGATCGTGGACGGCTGTTTCAGTCTGATCGTGGACGGCGTTTCAGCGTCATCGTGGACGGGCGCGGGAGGCGCGCAAGCGAGGATTGCAATTTACCTTAAAGGTCCACGATCAGCCTGAAACGCGGATGCGCGAAGCGATTCTGGGCGGTGCTCGGTGCAGACTTATCCACGGCGGCGGGCGTCGCTTGCGACGAACGCACGACGCGGTGGATAAGTCGTTTGCAGCGGGATGGGGCTGGCAGTGCGTAGTGGCGTTCATTTGCTTTTCTCGTTGTCGCGCAGCGATTTGGTGGTCTTGAGGTCGATCTTGTGGCTGCTGTGCACGATGCGGTCGAGGATGGCGTCGGCCAGCGTCGGGTCGTCCAGGTAGGTGTGCCAGGCCTTCACCGGCAGCTGGCTCGTGATCAGAGTCGAGCGCGTGCCCACGCGGTCGTCGAGCAGCTCCAGCAGGTCGTTGCGCTCGGGCGCGGTCATGGGGGAGATCGCGAAGTCGTCAATGACGATCAAGTCGAGCCGGGCGAGTTGCGCCAGCCGCCGCGCGAAGCTGCCGTCGCCGTGCGCCACCTGCAGTTCGTCGAACAGTCGTGCGGCACGGGTGTAGAGCACCGAGAAGCCGGAGCGCGCGGCCTGATGGGCCAGCGCGCAAGACAGCCAGGTTTTGCCGCTACCGGTGGCTCCCGTGATCAGGCAGTTCTGCGCGTGGCGCAGCCAGTCGCCACCGGCCAGGGCGGCCATCAACGCGCGATCCAGCGAGCGGCTGGCGCGCCAGTTGATGTCCTCGATGCAGGCGGTGCTCACCTTGAGCTTGGCGGCCTTCAGCAGGCGCTGCACGCGCCGATCGTCACGCCAGGCGATCTCGCGCTGCACGAGCAGCGTGAAGCGCTCATCAAAGGGGAGCGCGGCGGCGGCGGTGTTCGTGGTCTGCTCCTCGAAGGCACGCACCATGCCGTCCAGGCGCAGGCGGCGCAGTTGATCGAGGGTGTGTTCGTTCAGCACGGGTCGTTCTCCTTCGTGGGTGGGTGGGTCAGTGGTAGTAGGCGGGGCCACGCACGTTGTTGTGCTCCGGCACGGTGGTGGCGGTGGTGGACGACTTGGTCGGCTGGCGGTCCAGCCCGTTCTTCAGGATCGAGGTGACGCTGCGCAGGCTGGGCGAGCGGATCGACAGCGCCCGGGTGCAGGCGGCCTCCAGCCGCGCGGCGGTGAACTGGCGCGCCAGGCGTTTGAGGCCCAGGCACGCTCGGTAGCCTTGCTCGGGGTGCGGCCGGTGCTCGAGCTGCCAGGTCACGACGGCGGCGGTGGCCACGCCGATGCGCTTGCCCCAGTCGATGAGCTTCTGCGGGGTCCACTGCAGGTGTGCGCGGTGCGATGCCGGCATGTGCTCGGGCAAGGTGGTGAAGGCGCCGCGCTGGTGGCTGCGCGCGTGGCAGGCCACGCGTTGGTTGGCCACGAAGCATTCGACCAGCGCCGCCGTGATGCGCAGCTCCACCTCTGTGCCCACCAGCCGGTGCGGCACGCTGTAGTAGTGGTGCTCGAACTCGACGTGATAGTCGATGTTCACCTTGGCCGACTTCCAGCCGCACAGCTCGAAGCGGGTGGCCGGAAGCGGCTGCAGTGCGGGGGCGTCCAGTTGCTCGAAGGCGCTGCGCCGGCAGCCGGGCAGCTTCTTGAACAGTCGCTCGTTCAGTTCGATGAGCAGTTGCGCGATGGCGCGGTTCAGTTCCCCGAGGCTGAAGAAGCGGCGATTGCGCAGCCGCGCAAGAATCCATCTCTCGACCACTAAAACCGCCGACTCAACTTTTGGTTTGTCGCGAGGATGACCTGGGCGCGCGGCCAGCACGGCGCAGCGGTAATGGGCGGCAAACTCCTCGTAAAGGCGGTTGGGCTCGGGCTCGTAGCGGTCGGGATGCTTGATCAGCGCGCGGCTCTGGTCGGGCACGATCAAGCGCACCACGCCGCCGAAGAACTCGAGGGCCTGCACCTGCGCACCGATCCAGTCGGCGGTGGTCTGTCCGGCCGTGGCGCAGGCGTATGTGTAATTCGACGCACCGAGCGTGGCCACGAAGATCTGCGCCGCGCTGATCTCGCCGGTGCCGGCATCGATGATGGGCACCGTCTGGCCGGCGTAGTCGATGAACAGCTTCTCGCCCGCGACGTGAGTCTGCCGCATCGAGCGCTTCAGGCTCTGCGCGAACAAGCGGTACTTGATGCAGAAGCTCGTGTACTTGTACGCCAGCGCGTTGTCGCGCGCGTACTCCTCCCACAGCAGCTGCAGCGTGACGCCGGCGCGCTTGAGCTCCTGGTGCACGCGCGCGAAGTCGGGAGCGAGTTGATGGCTCGAGCGCGGCATCGCCGGCCGGTACAGCCGCGCCTCCAGTTCCTCGTCGGTCAGCGTCTGGGCAACATCCCAATCGACGCCGGCTGCGCGCGCCAGCGACACGTACTTGCCCGCTACGCTCTTGGAGATCTTGAGCGTGCGGCCGATCTCGTGGTAGCTCAGTCGCGCCTGCAGGTGCAGGCGCAATGTCTCTCGTATTCGGCGCATCGTGACTCTCTTCGTTGGCATCGGCTCACTCCGCAAAAAAAGCGGCGAGCCTACGCCGGGTCAAGAAATCACTTGCGCGCCTCCCGATCGTCCACGATCACGCTGAAACAGCGTCCACGATCAGCCTGAAACGCCGTCCACGATCACGCTGAAATGCCGTCCACGATCAGCCTGAAACGCCGTCCACGATGGCCTGAAATACGCAAGCATCGTGGTGCGCATCAGTCGATCAGGCACCG
>Ga0209261_10000432_pt1 | contig 11364 bp, 27 predicted proteins | sample DOMMetBare1Fresh_FD_187470 | JGI IMG/M metagenome (GOLD analysis project Ga0209261, IMG submission 187470) | Wetland sediment microbial communities from St. Louis River estuary, USA, under dissolved organic matter induced mercury methylation -... | ecosystem: Environmental > Aquatic >...
TACAAAAGATGTAAGCATATTAGATTGTACGTTTGAAAACATAAAACCAAGGGAAGATGGAGATGGTATACAAATAACAGGTGGCTTAAATGATGACACTACAGTGACAAATGTTATGATTGCACGCTGTAAGTTCTATAAGTGTTGGAAACGTGCAATTAAGATACAAGCACCCGGAGTTACAGTTAGAGATTGCGAAATTTACAACGATTTTGATGGTGTATTGCCAGACTGGTCGGATGGAATGTACGCAGCAATATCAATTTATGCGTCAAATTCAAAGGTTTTAAATAATTATATTCATGGGAAAAGTTACGAGGCGCCTATTGATGTTGGGTCAGTATATACAGTAAAAAATGTAGAAATATCGGGGAATTACATAAGTGTGGGAGAAGGTGGAACAGTCATTCCTACTCTTGGAGTAATAAGATTAAACGCCATACTTGAAAACTTTACAATAGACAATAACATTATAAAAGGTGGGAAAATAGGCGTTTATCTACGAAGAAATGCCAAGAACATAACAATAAGCAATAATATAATAACTGGAGTTACTTATTACGGGGTATGGGTTGACAGTTTTGCATATGAAAATATTTCATCAATAATAATTAACAACAATACAATAAATTCTACAAGATACGCAATTTTAATATCAGCAGGGACACAAACAGTAGTCGCTTGCAATGTATTAACTTGTCCAGGATGGGAAGGAATATATGGAGAAGGAGCATATGTGAAATCTGGCAATATTGGAAACTATGTCGATGGAACATTTGCATCATTAAAAGCTACATTGCCAAGCGCTATAAATGTAGGCAGAGGGAATATTCTTTTAAAGGAAAATGCTGGCGCTGATGACACATTACATATATGTATTAAAAAAGCTGACAACACATACGCATTTAAAACAATAACTTTAACCTAAAGGAGGAAACACACATGGATTTTTTAAATCAAATGCCCGAGCTTGCTAGTTCTGTAGTGGTGTTAATCATAATTGGAAAAACACTTAAAGAGACATCTATTATACCAGACAATTTTATACCACTCATACTCACTGTGAGTGGGGCTTTAGGGTCAGTTGCTTTATCTTTGGCAATAGATACAAGACTAGATATTGCTAACGCCATTGTAAGAGGCATAATATCAGCAGGAACAGCAGTATACGGCAATCAACTCTACAAACAAACACTAAAATAAATGCTTGCAGTACAGGGGCAGAAGGGGGCAAACAATGAATGACGAAACATTGTTGGAAGTGCTAAGAGCAATGACAAAAGCTATGGAACAAACAAACGCAATTAATAAAAAATTGTTTATTGTTATACTTGCTATGATCGTTGCTTTTGTCCTTGTCGCTGCAATGTATTTTTATCCGAACGTAATAAATAAATAGGGGGTAACAAGATGAAAAACCAACCAATTGACAGACACTTGAAGAAAGTAAAATTGGACATCAAAAATGAAGGCGCAACGTGTTATCAAAACATGAACGCAGAAGGCGGAGGAACAACTACACCACCAACAGACCCAAAGAAACCATACCAACCATACCAACCTAAAAAACCGTAGGGGGTGGTTGTATGGATTTAGAACAAGAAATATTGATGCTGAAAGAAAAAGTGCAAAAGCTTGAAGTGGATTCAAGGGTATGTAATGCCGAAATGCAAAAAGATATCCAGCAAATTAAAGAGGGCAATAAAGAAATAAAAGACAGCATCAAAGAATTAAAAGACCAGTTAAAAACGCAAATAGACAAAGCCAATGAAGTTCCTCGCAAACGCTGGGATATAATTGTTGGCGCTGTTGTAAGCGTTTTGGGGGTTGTATCCGCTACAGCAATAATTTATTTTTTGGGATTTAAAAAGTAACAGGAGGAAGGCAAATGAAAGTATACATTAGTGCAAGCACACAAAAAGAAAATACAGGTATTGCCCCTTACGGCAACGAACAAGACAGGATGCATTGGCTAGCCGATAAAGTAGCCGACATATTAAAAAAACAAAGGCTTACAGTATACCGCAACCAAAAGGACTGGACACTATCACAAACTTGTTGCGACTTTAAAAAAACTGGCGCCGAATTATTTATCGACTGCCACACAAATGCAGGCGCTCCAAGCGCACAAGGCACAGAAATATATTATGGCTCAAACGAAGGCAAAACACTAGCCACAAATATTTACAAATATGTTGCTCCGCTTTCCCCAGGTGCAGACAGGGGAGTAAAAGACCAAAAAGTTTTGTACAGTAGCGGTCTATTTGTTATAAACAACACTACCCCAAAATCTTGTTTGATAGAATACATATTCCACACAAACAAAACCGAAGTAGACGACCTTATATCAAGAGTTGATATGTATGCCAAAGCTACAGCAAGAGGTATAATGGAAACACTGGGCTTAGTGTGGCAAGATAACACCGCACTTGACAATATAACAGCATTGGTTAATAAAGTGCCTCAGATTACCAACAAAGCGTTATGGATAGAATATTGTCTAGGAAAGAAACCAGTTAACCCAGAATACTTACAATTTCTTTTAGCACGTTTAATAAAATAAAAAAAGCCACTCGTTAATTGAGTGGCTTTTTTTATTTTACCGCAGTGTAAAACATATCAACAATTCCCCCTACTACAATTGCTATAAATGGAAGTAGGAATATAGTGTAAGATGCCCATTCCAATTTTGTAGTAGGTGGTTGTTTGTATTTTTTATGATTCCACCATGCTTTATCCTCCTTCCACCCTCTGTCTAATTCAAAACATATTATGTGTACAAGAGAAACAAACCACAAGACAACACAAATACAAGGCAGTATTTTTAATATTATCATACTAACACCTCCAACATATTGTCGACTTTATTTTTTATTTTTTTTGCCGTTTTATGGGTAAGACCCATATTAGTTAAATATTTGTGTGATATAAAAGAATCGCCTTCTCTAATATCAATTATTTGGTTTTGGATTTGATTGTCAGGGTATTCCACCATAAACCATACGCACCACAGTTTAGGTTCAGTGTCTTTGTAAATGTCTATAGATTCGGGATGCCAAACCTCTTTACTATTTTGTAATATTTTTTTTATTTCTTCTAATATTAACTCCATAATGTCCTACCTTTCAATTGTGGTTTTTGGCTCACCACCAACCTTATGTATTTAGTATATCATGTTTTCTTTTTGCTGTCAACATTTATTTTAAAAATAAACACAAAAAACCCTTGCAGAAAGAATAAGTCCGCAAGGGTTTTTTGCTGAAAGGTAGATTAACAATTATTAAACATAAGAGGCACTATTGGCGTAAGTGTACCAAAAACGGATTCGAACCGATAACAAATACTATAGTCTGCGTTTGAAGTACTGCTAGTAATTGTTTTACCATTTTAAACTACATGGCACACCTACTAAAATTCTTGTGTGGGAATTGAACCCACATTATAGGGCTTACACCTACCTTCCACCAGTCAAGAACAACAATGTATTTTGAAGGCTTTCCACCTTACTTGTTGGTTAAAAACAAACTATTTTGAATATATTCTACTTTAATTCTCATTGTCAGCACGTCTGAATAATTTTTGGTTCAAACTTAAACATATACAATCATTCCATACATTGTTGGGAAAAGTAATATTACATTTCATTAATTAATCAACTTAAGTATAACATATATCTAGCAAAACGTCAACATTTTTACGCCAATATTTAAAATTTATTTACAGCCATTGTTTTTAGCTGTATACTGGTTGTGTGTACGTTTGCCTTTGTCCTTGCAATTAGCCCTCAATTTGTCTGGGGGCTTTTTGTTTGTCTATATATGTTCCTCTGCCTGTTTCGTATGTGTCAAATTCAAAACAGCCTATAAATTTACAAGTAAGCATTACACCTAGAGTTATGCTAAGTATAAATAATACATACATATGCTATTCCTCCAATTCCGTTACATCGCTCCAATGATTATCAATAAATTTGCTAAAACAACTCATTGATACACAACAAAAATCACATTTTACTTTGCAAGCGTTCTTTTGTGGTTGTCCAAAACAATTTGGAGTTGTTGTTTTGTATTGTTCTTCTTTTATATTCATTTTACACCACCCATTCTTGATATTAGTGCATCTGCAAGTTTTGCAATGACCATATCTATCAACGTTTTTTCAACAGCATTAAGAGAGTAAAAGTCTTTGACATTTTCATCGGTAATATCTAGTGTCGTTCCATACAGCGAAAATTCAATATCCGAATATCCATGCTGTCTCATTGTACAATGAATATCATCATAGCCTATTAAAAAGAAAACGCTTTCCCCTTCACTTTCTATCGTGTACTTTTCGTTAACTTGTTCTGTTAATTCCTTTATATTCACATTACACCCCACTATAAAAATAAAACTAAAGCCAATACTGTTGCCAATATACCACAGGTAGAATACAGTATTCTACTAAAAATTTCTAATTCATTTATTTTGTGTTCTAATTTTTGAACTTTAAGTTCAAGGCTTGTTATTTTAACTTTTTGCCAATCCATTCTACACCCCACTGTTTTCTTTATAGCACCCATCCAAAGAACTAGGATGGCATTTAAACCGTTCTTTTCTTTTAGACATATTTAGTGTCATTATATCTTCTAAACTGCTGTCAAAAACTTGTGTAAAGCAAGTGAGATAGAATAATACATCGCCAAGTTCTTGCAATACCTTTTCTTTGTTTAATTCTTTGTCTTGATGCAAATATCCTTTTATTTCGTTCAATACTTCGCCTGTTTCCGCTCCAAGACCTAAACCACAAAAGTTTAGGCAAGCAACAACATTAGTTGTATTAAGTGGTGCAGTTGTTTTTGCACCTTTTTGGTAAATGGTTAATATGTCGTCATCGTTTGGCAATTTGCATATTATTTTGTCATTCATTCTGTGCCTCACTTTCTTTTATCTAAAAAACTTAACATAAACAAAGATAATTCCAAAAATAATTAAAAATTCAACCATTGTTACTATCCTATCTTTAATTTCATTACTCATTGCTTTCACCTCCTACCATATTTCTGTATGTGTACTTACACATTCATTGTCTGAAACTTGCTTGATTGAAACTTCTATTTGTGGGTACATTGAAAAATACTTTGTAATACCTATAGAACAAATTTGGCAATCATCATTATATGCAACGCCATTTAAAGCATCACATATAGCTTTTATCACATTGTCTAAATCTGGTTTTTTCAACGGATGACTCATTTTGTTTGTTTTTGCCTTCTTAAAAGATGCAGTTATAGACATTGCAAATGCTCCGTTTTTATTCCATTCTTTGTTTCCCAACTGTTTTTTAAAAGCAATTTGCACTAGTTGTTCATACGCTACTGTTTTTGATGGCGTGTAGCAAGTGCCTTTAGTTGTAAACCTTGGGCGAGCCTTTCCAACTGGCTCACCCTCTACTATAAAAGTAATCATATTCTACCCCCATATTTTTATTATCACATAAATTATGCTTGTCCATACGATACACAAGGTTGCTAACACCATAACAAAAATATAATTTATTTTCATCTGAAACCCCCAAAATTCATATAAGGCATTTTTTTAGAGTTAGACCTTTGTGACACCAAACTTTTATCGTATTTTAAATGCTTTTCCACATATTCTGTGCGTTCTTTTTTCCAGTCTTTATAATCTTTGCAAAAATCGTGGCAAGCCTCGTATCTTTCAACACAATTTGCGCAAGGTGTTGACATTTTTATTCCTCCAATCCATAGCCATGTTTTAAACTATTTCTTATTGCATCCTCAAAGTTATCAACCATTTTATTTAAAGAATACAAGAACAAGGTAACCAAATGGCATTCTGTTTTTTGCAATTCCACACAATCCACCAAAGGTAATTTATATGTTCCTAGTGGCTTTACATCTTTGGAGTTAACAACTTGCAAGGACAGTTTTTTGTCAGCTATATAAAATTTTAAAAATAAGTCCACACCTAGAAAATCAAAACCATACGTTTTTCTGTAAAATCCATCTTCTTTTGTGTATCTATAAGATTCATAATAAGACTCTTCTGACCTATTCATTTTTATTCCTCCAATCTTCCTTTCATCCATTCTTGAACATACCACAGTTGACCACATCCACCGCCAATATCATCTTGACCATGTGGGTCAAATATTCTTGTATCAAAGCCTTTTTCAACAAAAAAATCTGAAAATTGTTGTATGTCTTTTAAGTTTTTACAAATGTCTTTGTTTGGGTCACTACTACACACAACAGAAAAAGTAAAATTAAAAGCAATTGGACTATATAATTTCATCAATCTATCTGCTTGGAATGCATATCTATTGTCTTTATCAACGCAATAATTTAAATAAACTTTTCTTCCAGTATTCATCCACCAATAAAGACCTGCGTCTCTTATTTGCTCTAAATTCCATTTGTTTTTAAATGGAATAAATAAATCTCTTTCTGCGTTCGAAGATTTGTGTATTGAAAATTGCAACCCTATTTTTGGTATTTCTTTTGACAATTTTATTATTTCAGAAAATACAGCACTGTCATTAATACCTATTGTTGAAATTAATAAATCAGCATTATTATATTTTTTGTTCAATTTTTGAATAGCTAATTTTGTGTTTTGCCAATTTAACATTGGTTCTCCCATTGACATAAACATTATTTGGAATTTTTGTGAAGTTTCATTTACATTTTCTATGTTTTTATCTTTTAAAATTTCTGTCACTTGATGCATTATTTCTTCTGCTGTTAAATTTCTTATAAATTTTTTGCCAGTGCCACAAAAACTGCATCCCACAGGGCATCCGCTCATAGTAGAACAACATATTACAGTTCTATTATCAAAACTTTTGTATTTATATAAGACTGATTCAGCAACAAAAGTATTGTTTTCAAAAACATATTTTGTTACATCTTCATTTTCTCCTTCAAATCTTTTTAATTTTATCATTTTTATTCTCCTCTCAAAATGGCAATTCGTCATCATCAAACGTAGGTTGATATGATGGTGCTTGCTTTGTTTGTTTCGCTGTAGGTTCAGACGCATCAGACGGCTTACTGTCTGCAAAAAATACTTCTTCAGCAACTATGTCTGTTGCATATTGTTTCTTGCCTTCTGCGTTCTCCCAAAACCTTGTTTCTAGCCTTCCGACCAAAACTATTTGCTTGCCTTTTTGAAAATACTTTGAGCAAAACTCTGCTGTTTTACCCCAAGCAACAATATTAAAAAAGTCGGCACCTTCCTTTGCCTTTTTATTTACCGCCAATGAAAATTTACAAAGTGCGGTGTTGTTGGTCGGTGTATACGATAACTCTGGGTCTTTTGTTAAACGTCCTAAAAGTGACACTTTATTCATGCTTTTATCTCCTTTTTAAATTTATCTATAATATCATCTAACATCACGACTTTATTTATTTCTTCATAATATTTTAATGCTTCTTTATTTTTTTCAACCCATTTATCTATAAGGTTTTGTGCTTCAAATAAGAGGTCAGAATCTAAATCTAAGTAGCTTGCCATATCTTCATAGCCATTATCATTCGCTAGGTCAGTAATTATTTCAACAATATCCACATGCTCAATAGTAACATATGGTTCTGTTGCCCATGCGTAATTTGGCACATCATAGCCATCTTTAATGCGTTCATATAAATAATTTTCAAAATCTTCTTTAGTTTTAGCAAAATCATCAACAATAAAGAACCCATTGTAATCATTATAATCAATTTTAGTGGCTTTTTGGAATTTTTTTAACTCGCATTCTGCATGTTCGGTTCTTAATCTTTCGTGCCTTTCATTCTGACTTGCTTCACACATACAGTGGTTGCTTTTTGATAAACACTTACAATATTTACACTCATAAACAACTCCGGTATGACAGTTACAACAATTGGTTACAAATGCGTTGCCGTTTTCTTTTATAGTTAATGTTAATCTTAACCCTTTGCATTTTGGACAAGCAATTTGATTTTCTTCTAGTTCAGGGTTTAATTTATTTTGCAACTCAACAAACAATTCTCTAATGTTACTCATTTGCCTACCTCCAAATATATTTTATTGTTTTTATACACAACATTGTAGCCCTTCTGACCAAATGCAATAGCATTCTCTATTGTTATGTCTTTTAGTTGGATTATACCTTTTATCACACTAAATCCCCCTTGTTCATTCTATTTACTACCAATTCGTAAAACTCTACAGGCGTTTCACCTGCCATTATATAAGTTTTGTAGTTGAATCTTGCTTTTACATGGTCATTGTTTTTATACAATTCAACTTGTTGCTTGCCTTTGATGCAATCAAAAGCCTTGCTATACAACAAATTCTTTTTTTGACCCAGTTCATCGAACCCATATTTCTTAGGGGTGCATAGCCACCCCATGCTTTCAAATATATCTTTTGTTTGTAGTAAATCATCCATTTTGCACCTCTTGGACTTGTTTTGTAACAACAGACAAATAATGTTCTGATTGTTCTAACGTCCATTGGTTGCTTGGTATCTCTGGACTAAATTCTATATTGTGTTGTTTGATAAGTTGGTGTATTTGTTTTTTGTTCAAGCTTATCTTTTCATCGACAGAGTACTCTCGTGTAGGCTCCGCATTTGAATCGGGATCGTGCATTTCTTCCGTAGGTATGCAAAATACTTGCAAACAAGCATATTTAAAAGCTGTTGCCATTGCTTTATTTGTGGCTTTATCTCCACTATCTTTTGCTTCACCTTCTACTACGCAAGAAACAAATGTCCCATCTTTTGAACTATAAAAAGTGTATTTTATTCTTAGAACAACAACAAAAGAATCCTTGTTATTGCTTGAATTTTTCCTTGTTGAATCAATCCTACTCAAAACCTCTGGAACAATAAATACTCCATGCTTAATCAAGCAAGGTTGTAGTGCGTTCATAATGTCATCAATTCCACGATATGAAAACTTTACGCCTTCAGTACAACTTTTAGATTTTTCAATTGCGCCTATTTCTTCCATAACTTTATTTATAGATTGGAATATCTCCATGTTCTTTTTTCCTCCTGTCTTTTGGTTTTGGTTTTGTGTTAAAACAACTATAACTACAAAACCAAACATTACTTCTCATGTGTGCATAATTTGGCATCATGCACACTGAAAATTTTTTACCGCAATTTGCACATTTTCTTTCAAATCCATACCCTGCCATATTGCCTCCTTAATCATTGTAACAACTAAATATTTTTGTTACTGGATTATAGTAATACATATACAGTTCATCTATGCTGTCTAATTTTTGCTCTAACAATGGGTCTACCGCTCCAAACATACCTTCCATGGTTACCTCCTATTTAATAATAATCTAAATACCTTCCATTTTGTGTACCACCTTTCACTTGATAAACCTATTATATCACGTTCTCTTTTTGCTGTCAAGTCTTTTAAAGAAAAAATCTTCTTTTTTTATTTTCCACTCGCTACAAATAGAGTCAATAAATCTTTCACTTAATGCCCTTCTGCCAGCCTTAAAGTTACTCAAGACTGTCAAAGATATCCCAATACTTATTGCTAGATCATTAAGTTTTTTTGTTTTTGCAAGACCTACAAAGCTTGCAGTTGGCAAATACATTTGTATTTTTTGTGGCTTTTCTTTTTTGGCTTGATGGAAACCATATTTGTTTTTTAGGACAAAGCAAGTCCTACAGCCGTAGCCTGTAATTTCTGCAATTTTGGGTAAAGAATATCCTTGCTCCAGCAGTTCTTTTATTTTATTTAAGTCTATAACGCCATCTACTTTTCTTGCAAAGTGACGGGTTAGACCTTCTTTTTTGCAGTAGTCTTTTAATTCTACTGCTGTTATCTTGTATTTTTTGAGGATTTCTTTTGCCTTTAATCCTGCTAAATAATCTTTTTTTATTTCATTCCACATTTTACTTTTCCTTTCTACCCCACATGTAGTTTACTTACGTTTATTGCATTATATGCAACTTAAAGAAATAGTATTTTAAGAGTAAACTTTAACGCTTTCCATTTCCCCTTAACACCTATAGGCATACCTTGACACCAAATTTGTTTAATAGTTCCTGTTTTAGTTGTTGCTGATTCATAGCTTCCGTAAGCCCAATGGTTAAGATGTGAACCACATTCAGCACAAACAACTTCAAATTCTAACAAAACTGAGCCTGCTCCACACAAATGCTGATAGTTAATTTCTTTTTCTTTAGTAGATTTACAGTTGTAACATTTAGTTATCTTATTCCACTTTTTAAACACTTTTTGCATCCTCCTTAAATTTTATTCCATAGACCTTATATTTTTCACCAAATTCTTTGTTACCCACACTGTGAGCTTCTCCATGATGCACTCTACACAAACATATTTTCTTGTGGTTGCTGTCATCTATTGTTTTTCTGTCGTTGCCCATTCCGATTGCATCCCAGTGATGCGTTTCTCCGTCCCTGCCACAAATTGCACATTTTTTATACACAAGGCAATACCAAAGATACTTGCCTATTTCTTCAGTGCGGTTTATAGCCAATTCAGTGAGTTGTACGCCATGTTTTAAACAAAAGGCGATACAATAGCTTATCAAACCTTTTGCAACGTTTAAATGGCAATTGGAGAGGCTAAAGCTTGGTATATCTGCATATAGTTCATACGCTAATTTAAACCAAGCTTTTATGTACTCTGGTGTATCTCCGTACCAGTCAGCTATATCCGAAAAAGTGGCGTATAGCTTTTTGCGTTGGTCTACTGTTATTGTTTTACCATCATCGAAAAATATATCAGCTATCTTTGATTTTGGTATTTCTTCTTGGATTTCAAATGTGACAAAAGTTGAAGAACTGTGTTTTTGAATAGATACAATTTTACCTTTCATTTTCCACCTCCCAGCTTATTATATCACATTCTTAAAAATCCGTCAACGAGTTCAAAAGGGGGAAATTAATCCCCTTTTTATTCCTCTACTTCTTTTGTTGGGAAATTGTGTAAACCCTCAATGTTATCATCTGTAATCCAAGAGGTCATGTTTTTTGAATACACATCAAAATAAATTTTATTTCCTTCAACTTTAATTATTTTTCGTAAATATCTTTCAGATTCTCCAAAAAACATACAACCTTCTTTAATCTTAGCTAAATCAAAAACTGTTTTTGTTTTTGTTTCCTTGATTACTGGTATCATTTTCTTTGCTTCGGGACAAAGTCGGTTATAACTTTCTATAGGATACATTATTGCATCATGTAGCCAACTATCAAACAGAATTACATTTTTATCTGTTGCTTCACATATTATCCCTAGAGCTTTCCCAGATTCATCTTGGATAACTGTACCAATTTGTATTTTGCTTACATCAAATTTCATTTTTTATTCCCCCTAAATTTTAATTTTTCTAGATC
>Ga0209261_10000433_pt1 | contig 11359 bp, 10 predicted proteins | sample DOMMetBare1Fresh_FD_187470 | JGI IMG/M metagenome (GOLD analysis project Ga0209261, IMG submission 187470) | Wetland sediment microbial communities from St. Louis River estuary, USA, under dissolved organic matter induced mercury methylation -... | ecosystem: Environmental > Aquatic >...
GGCCAGGGCCAGGGCGGCGAGGAGCCCGCAGAGGAGCCGGGCGGAGCGGGCGGTGGGGCGGTTCACGAGCGCCTCCGGGCGACGCGCAGCAGCGCGGCCAGGCCGAGCAGCGAGAGGGCGCCGGCCGGGCCGCCACCGCAGCCTCCTGGGTCCTTGCCGCCGGCCTTCAGGTACTGGTCCCAGTAGTCCATCACCGGCGCGGGCGTCCCCTTGGCGGCGGCGTTGACCGCCGAGGCCGCCGAGGCATTGCCGCCCGCCGAGACCGCGACCACGGTGGCCTGGTAGGTCACGCCGTTCACGAGGCCGGAGTAGCGCCCCGAGGTGCCGGTGAAGCTCTGCGTCCCGTGGACCGCTCCCGGGCTGCCGCCTGCGTCGAGGGCGGTCATGGTGACCTCGTAGTGATCGGCCGCCACGGTGCCGCCGGTCCCGGCGCTCCAGGTCACGTAGAGCGCCTTGTCGCCCGGCGCGACGGTGACGTTGATCGGCACCGGGGGGGCGGTGAGGTCGTACTTGATGGAGCTGGAGACGGCCGCGCCCTTGAGCGTGGTGCCGTTGCTCCCATAGAGCGAGACGCAGACGTAGATGGTGTCCGCCGTCCCGCAGGTGATGCCCGCGGTGAGGAGGAAGTCGGAGGGGCTGACCGGGTAGCTCTGGCTCAGGCCCGTGGCGGTCTGGTCCTCGGCCAGCGCAGTGGTCGTGTCGCCGGTGGGGCAGTTCGCGGCCAGCGAGACCAGGATGCGGAACTTGTCCGAGTTGGCCGCGAAGACCTGGCCCGACTCGGTCACCGTCGACGTCCAGTTGATGACGAGGTCGTCGCCGCTGGTGGTCCCGCAGTCGGTCCTGCCGAGGGCGGTCCGCGAGAAGGTCACTTGGGCCTGGGCGGCGAGCGGCGCGGCCAGGAGGAGCATGAGGAGGGCTCGGCGGAGCATGGGCCGGGATTCTGCAAGGCCGGCGCCACGGGCGCAAGTCCGGAAGTGGGCGGCCGGACGGGCCATTTTGGGCGCGTCCTGGCCGGCCAGGCCGGCCCCCTGCCAACTTGGCAGCGCCTGCGGGAGGCGGTGGTGGGCTGCTGACATTGTGGCAACGGCCGGAGCGGGCCCCGTGCGGGCCCGCGCGACGGCCGGGTGACCCCCGGTCGCCTGGAGCCTACCGCCTGGCGGCGAGGGCCTCGGCGATGGCCACCAGGTTGGTGGCCGCCCCGCGCCGCAGGTTGTCGATGGCCACCACCAGCGCCAGCCCGTGCTGGAGCGCGGCGTCGGCTCGGATCCGGCCGGCCAGCAGGGCGTCGTCGTTCACCGCCAGCATGGGCATGGGGAAGACCGCCTCGTCCGGCGCGTCGATCACCTTGACCCCGGGCGCCGCCCGGAGCGCCGCCGCGGCCGCCTCGACCAGGAGCGGCCGCGAGAGGCCGAGGTGGAGCGCCGCCAGGTGGCCGTGGAAGAGCGGCGCCACCATGGTGGTGGCCGAGATCGGGAGGCCTGGCAGGCCGAGCAGCCGCGGCACCTGGCGCGCCGCCGCCGCCTCCTCGCCGGAGAGCCCGCCCTCGAGCGGCGCCCCGGCGCGGGCCAGCAGGTTGAAGGCCACCCGGTGCGGGAAGGGGGCCGGCGGCAGCGGCTCCCGGCCGTTCAGGAGATCGGCCGCCTCCCGCTCGAGCTGCTCCACGCCGGCCCGCCCCGCCGAGGAGGCCGAGAGGACCGCGTCGCAGATCACCCGCTCCAGCCCGGCCGCCAGGTGGAGCGGCTTCAGCACCAGCGCCAGGGCGGTGGCCAGCGCGCCGGGCGTCGAGACGAGGCGGAGGCCGTCGCGCAGCAGCGCCTCGCCGTTCACCTCCGGCACCACGCAGGGGACCTGCGGGTCGCCGTGGAAGGCGTCGGAGCCGTCCACCACCAGCGCGCCGGCCTCGCGGGCGGCCGGCGCCAGGGCCCGGCTCGCCTCCGCGCCGGCGCAGAGGATGACCAGGTCGCAGCCGCGGAAGGCGGCGGCGGTGGCCTGGACCAGCTTCTGCGGCTCCCCCCGCACCTCCAGCTCCTGCCCGGCCGAGCGGCCGGTGGCGAGCAGCCGGAGCTCGTCCAGCGGGACGTCGCGGTCCTCCAGGACCTCGAGGACGGTGCGGCCGACGGCGCCGGTGGCGCCGACGAGTGCGAGCGTGAAGGGCTTGGCGGGCATGGCGCGGGAAGATACCCGAGCCGGGCCTCCGGGGCGACCCCGGGCGACCCGTCCCCGCGGCGACCCGCCCTACCCGAGCAGGTCCCGCAGCGCCGGCTCCAGCTCGCCGAAGCGGAACCTGAACCCCAGGTCCGCCGCCTTCCTCGGCACCACCCGCTGGCTCGCCAGCACCACCTCGGACATCTCCCCGAGCAGGAGCCGCAGGGCGGCCGCCGGCGCGGGGAGGAAGCTCGGCCGGTGCAGCACCCGCCCCAGGGCCGAGGCCAGGTCGCGGCTGCGGGCCGCGGCCGGGGCGGCGCCGTTGAGCGGGCCGCGCACCCGGTCGTCCTCCAGCGCGAAGCGGAGCAGCGCCACCTCGTCGTCGAGGTGGATCCAGGGCTGCCAGGCGGCGCCGTCGCCGAACGGGCCGCCGGCCATGAGCTTGAAGGGGAGCGCCATGCGCGGCAGCGCCCCGCCCTCCCGCGCCAGCACGATGCCGGTGCGGACCAGCGAGACCCGGGCGCGCGCCGCGGCCGGGGCGGCCTCCGCCTCCCAGCGGACGCAGACGTCGGCCAGGAACCCCTGCCCCCGCGCCGCCGCCTCGTCGAGCGGCTCGTCGCCGCGGCTGCCGTAGAAGCCGACGGCGCTCCCGCAGACCAGCACCCGCGGGCCGCCGGCCGCCACCACCTCGACCACCCGGCGGGTCGACTCGACGCGCGAGCGCTCGATGGCCGCCTTGCGCTCCGGCGTCCAGCGGCCGGCCGCCACCGGCTCCCCCGCCAGGTGGACGCAGGCGTCGCAGCGGGCCAGGACGTCCTGCCAGGACCCCGCCACCGCCGGGTCGCCCTCCAGGCACTCGACCCCGGCCGGCAGCCCGCTCACCGCGCCGCGCCGGCGGGTCAGCGCCACCACCGCGTGGCCGCTCTCCACCAGCCCGGCCGCCAGGGGCCGGCCGATGAGGCCGGTGGCCCCGGTCAGGAAGATCTTCATGGGGGCGCCCTCCGGGCGGTGATCAGATCAGCACCCCGGCCGCCTCGGCGGCGCCCGGCAGGTGGCTGGTGAAGTAGACGATGGCCAGGAGCGCGGCGGCCAGTCCGGCGTAGAGCGCCCCCCAGGCGATCACCTGGAGGCGGGCCATCGGCTCGACCCGGGCCGCCTGCTCCAGTCGGCCGAGATCGCGCGCCGCCAGGAGCTCGTCGGACGGGCCGGGCGGCGGCCCGAGCGCCGCGCGCAGGTGCCGGTAGTGGACCGGGCCGAAGCGCGCCGGCTCGGGCAGGAGGCGCAGGGCCCGGCCGCCCGCCCTGGCGCGGGCCTCGGCCACCAGCTCGAGCGCCCCCATGAAGGCGATGAGCCAGATGAGCGAGAAGCCCATCCAGGTGCCGAGCGCCACCGCGCCGGCCAGGCCGAGCACCCCCACCGCCACCCCGAGGTTGGAGGAGAAGGAGCTGGCGAAGGCGTTGATGGCCCGGCCGCCGTCGAGCGGCGTGATGGGGAGCAGGTTGAAGAGGTTGATGACCGCCCACCAGGCGGCCACCGCCGCCCAGAAGGGATCGCGGGTGGCGGCCCAGGCGCCGAGCGGCAGGAGGGTGAGGAGGCTGCCCCAGAGCGGCCCGTTGAGCGCCACGTAGGCCTGCTGGCGGCGGGAGGTGAAGGCGTCCTCGGTGACCGCCAGCGCCCCCAGGAACGGGATGAAGTACATGCCGCGCACCCGCATGCCGGTGCGGCGCATGGCGTGGACGTGGCCGTACTCGTGCACGAAGAGCTGGAGGAGCAGGAGCAGGCCGAACTGCCAGGAGAAGAGGATCGAGTAGGCGGCCGCCGAGGCGGCGGCCATCGCCACGTTGGTCCCCTTGAAGGCCTTCACCATGCCCGCGCCGATCTTGCCGGCCGACGCCGCCAGCTTGCCGCCCAGCTTGAGGGCTACCGCCCAGAGCCCCAGCCGCGGGGCGGACCGGGCGACGCGGGCCGCGCCGAGCGAGGCCAGGCCAGGCGCGGGCGCCACGGCGGGCGAGCCGGGGATGGCCCGGGGCCCCGCCTGCTCGAGCGGCGGAGGCACGGCCGAGCTGGCGAGCCATTCCGGCAGGACGTGCCAGGCCGGCACCCGCTGCACCAGGATGGCCAGCAGCACCGGCGCATCCTCGAGGTCCACCACCTCGAGCGGCGCGGCGCCGGCGGGCCCGGCGACGGCCCGGCACGGCCCCTGGCCCGCGAAGGCCCCGAAGGCGAAGCCGCGGCCCCTGGGATCGGTCACCACGGCGTAGCGCTGGTAGTCGCCCCCCTCGCGCTCGGCCAGGCCGAAGGTCAGGCGCAGCTCCGGCCAGGGCGCGTCGAGCGGGGCCGCCACGCCCACCGCCTGGAGCCGCTGCTCGGTGGCCACCAGGCGCGGCCCCGAGACGTGGCGCGCCGACGCCGCGATGGCCGCCGCCACGGCGCCGAGCAGGGTCGACACCGCGAAGGGGATGCCGGCCGCCAGCCCCAGCGCCAGGCCGCCGCCGGCGCCCAGGAGGACGGCCTGGCCCAGCCCTCGCTGGACCGGTCTGAAGATGGCGGGTTCCCTGGACATGATCCTGAGCCTGTTCTATCCGAGCCTGGCCGGCGGCGCAGCGTCCCGGTGGGCGTGGCCCTGGCCCGCGGTCAGCCCGCGCGCGGCGGCAGCCCGTCCGGGAACTTCACCTCGGCCTCGCTCTTGCGGACGTAGTGCGGCTCCAGCGCCGAGAGGCGCGCCACGTCGAAGGGCGCGCCCAGCAGGGCCGGCGCCGCCAGCCGGCCGACCGCCGCCGCCGTCGGGCCCTCCACCGCCGTCTCCAGCCGCGGCAGCGCGCCGCCCAGCACCGCCGCGAAGGGGGCGTACCCTTCGCCGAAGCCGACCGCCGCGCGCCCCTCCGGCAGGCCGGCCAGGGCCTCCAGCACCGCCGCCGCCGGCAGCGCCGCGTCGGGGCGGACCAGCGCCACCTCGGCGGGGCCCAGGCGACGGTAGAAGCCGGCGTAGACCTCGCCCTTCCTGGCGTCGAGGAGCGGCACCAGGAGCGCGCCCTCGGCCGCCGCCGGCGCCGCCGCCAGCGCCATGGCCGCCAGGCTGGAGGCGCCCGCGATGGGCCGGCGGTTGGCGTAGGCCAGCCCCTTCACCGAGGCCAGGCCGATGCGCAGCCCGGTGAAGGACCCCGGCCCCAGCCCCACCGCCCAGCCGTCCACGTCCGGGAGGCCGCGCCCCTGCCCCCGGAGCAGCTCCACCAGCGCCTCCGGGAGGCGGGCCCCGTGGCCGGTGGTGCCGCCCGCCGCCGCCCGCGGCGCCGCGCGCTCGACCCGCTCCGCCAGCACCCGCACCCCGCCCGGCCCCACCTCGAGGAGGGCGCAGGAGAGCGTCAGGGTGGCCGTGTCGATGGCGGCGAGGAGCACGGGTCAGCTCAGCTTCTTGGCGATGTCGTTGCCGATGGCGAAGACCATGAGCGAGAGGAGCAGGAGCACCCCCACCCAGTTGGCCGCCTCGCGCAGCCGCAGCGAGAGCCGGCGCCGCGTCACGCCCTCCATGAGCGCGAAGACGATGTGGCCGCCGTCCAGCACCGGCACCGGCAGGAGGTTCATGAGCCCCAGCGTCACGCTGATGAACCCCATCTGGAAGAGGTAGGTCCCCAGCCCGGCCTCGGCCGCCTCCTTGGCGATGCCGAAGAGGGCGATGGGGCCGCCCACCGTCCGCATGCTGAGCTGGCCGGTCACCAGCTTGGCCAGGCCGAGCTCGGTGAGCCGGATCATCTCCCAGACCTGCTGGAGCGAGAGGCTGGCCACCTCGCGGAGGGTCCGCTGGAGCGGCACCTCCATCGCCACCAGGCCGGAGAGGTCGAGCCCGTCCCGGTCCTCCAGGTGGAAGCCGGGCAGCGGCACCTCCTTCCGCTCCCCGGTCGCCTCGTCCTTGACCGCCTTGCCGGCCAGCGCGAAGGCCACCGAGCGGCCGTCCTCCAGCGCCAGGGTGATGGGGCCGCCCACCTTGAACTCGCGCGCCAGGTTGTTGAGGTCGAGGTAGGAGCGGACCGGGTGGCCGTCGAGCCCGACCAGCCGGTCGCCGCGCCGCAGGCCGGCCACCGCCGCGGGCGAGCCCTCGTCGACCTGCGCCACGTAGGCGGCCACGGTCGGATCGGCCGGCACGATGGCCGGCCGCCCGTCCGCCAGGCAGGTCGGGACCGCGTGGAGCGGCAGGATGGCCCGGGCCTTGCCGATGCCGCGGCGGACCTCGAGCTCCACCGGCGCGCAGGCGGCGGCGGCCAGGGCGGCCTGGAGGTCGCCGGTGTTGCGCACCGCCTTGCCGGCCACCAGCTCGACCAGGTCGAGCGGCTGGAGCGGCCCGCCCGCCCCCGGCGCCGGCGCGGCCAGGGCGGTGGCGTAGACCGGGGTCACGCCGATGATGCCGCGGGTCTTCTTCTCCACCACGTTGGAGTCGTCCTGGGCCGTCGGCACGATCTCGAGCGGCAGCGCCGCGCCGGCCCGCTCGACCAGGAAGGTGAGCCGCTCACCCGCGTGCGGGCTGACGAGCTCGCGCAGGTCGGAGAAGTAGCGCACCGGCTCGGCCGCGCCGCCCGGCGCCGCCACCGAGCGGACGGTGTCGCCCGGCCGCAGCCCCGCCACCGCGGCCGGGGAGCCCGGGGCCACCGAGCCGATGACCGGGCCGGCCACCAGCTCGCCGTTCTGGACCCAGCCGAGGCCGAGGTAGATGAAGACCGGGAAGACGAGGTTCATGGCCGGCCCGGCGAAGGCGATGGCCAGCCGCTTCCAGGGGCCCTGCTCCGAGAAGGTCCGGCCGGCGTCGGCCGGGTCCACCGGCTGGGTCGGGTCCTCGCCGGCCATCTTGACGTAGCCGCCCAGCGGCAGGGCCGCGATCTGGTACTCCGTCTCGCCGCGGGTGAAGCCGAGCAGGCGCGGCCCGAAGCCGATGGAGAACTTGAGCACCTTCACGCCCAGCCACTTGGCGGTGAGGAAGTGGCCAAGCTCGTGGACGAAGATGAGCGCGCTCAGGAGGACCACCCCGGCCGCGATGTCGAAGAGGATGCTCATGTCGGCTCCTGGGACCCCCTTCCGGGCGCCCTCGCCTCACCTAACGCGCCGGCCCGCCTCGCGCTTCCCCCACTCGCTGGCCTCCAGGGCCTGCGCCACGCTCCGCAGGGGCTCCACGGTGTGGCGCTCCAGCGCCTCCCGGCACACCTCGGCGATGTCGGTGAACCGGCAGCGCCCGTCCAGGAAGGCGGCCACCGCCGCCTCGTCGGCCCCGGAGAGGACCGCCGGCGCGGTGCCCCCCAGCTCGAGGGCCCGGTAGGCGAGGGTGTAGGCCGGGAAGCGCACCGGATCGGGGGGCTCGAAGGTGAGCCGCCCCAGCCTGGCCAGGTCGAGCGGCGCCAGGTCCAGCGGCAGCCGCTCCGGGTGGCCCAGCGCGTAGCTGATGGGCCCCCGCATGTCGGAGACGCCGAGCTGGGCCACCACCGAGCCGTCCAGGTACTCCACCATGGAGTGGATGATCGACTCCGGGTGGACCACGATGTCGATGCGCGAGGGCTCCACGTCGAAGAGCCAGCGGGCCTCGATCACCTCCAGCCCCTTGTTCATCAGGGTGGCCGAGTCGATGGTGATCTTGTCGCCCATCGACCAGTTGGGGTGCTTGAGCGCCCGCGCCGGGGTCACCGCCGCCAGCTCCTCCGCCGGCACGCCGCGCAGCGGGCCGCCCGAGGCGGTGAGCAGGATGCGCCGCACCTCGGCCTTGTTGTGGCCGACCAGCGCCTGGTGGACGGCCGAGTGCTCGCTGTCGACCGGCAGGATGGTCACGCCCCGCTCGCGGGCCCGCCGCATGATCAGCTCGCCGGCCAGGACCAGCGACTCCTTGTTGGCGAGGCCGATCAGCTTGCCGGCCTCGACGGCCGCCGCCGTGGAGGCCAGGCCGGCGCCGCCGGCGATGGCCGCCAGCACGAAGTCGACGTCCGGGTGGGAGGCCACCGCGACGGCCCCCGCCTCGCCGGAGAGCACCGCGGTGCCGGCCGGGACCCGGGTCCTGAGCGCCGCCGCGGCCGCCTCGTCGGTGACCGCGACCAGGGCCGGGCGGAAGGCGTGCACCTGCTCGAGGAGCCGCGCCACGTTCCGGCCGGCCACCAGCCCCACCACCTGGAAGCGGTCGGGGAAGCGGCCCACCACGTCGAGGGCCTGCACGCCGATGGAGCCGGTCGAGCCGAGGATGGCGACGCGTCGCATGACCGGGCGCGACCCTAGCACGCTGCCCCGGGACGGCTCACTTCGCGCCCAGGGTGAGCTGCACGAAGAGGCCGATCCAGGGGGAGACGAAGAGGAGGGCGTCGATCCGGTCGAGCAGCCCGCCGTGGCCCGGGATGAGGCGTGAGGAGTCCTTGACCCCGTAGGCGCGCTTCAGGAGCGACTCGGTCAGGTCCCCGAGCGGGCCCACCACCGCCGCGCCGGCCCCCAGCAGGAGCGCGCCGCCCGGCGAGAGCTGGTCGGAGAGGCGCCAGTGCTGCATGGCGAGGGCCGCGGCCAGGCTCCCCACCGCCCCGCCGGCGAACCCCTCCCAGGTCTTCTTGGGGCTGACCGCGGGCAGGAGCTTGTGCCTCCCGAAGGAGAGGCCGGCGAAGTAGGCGCAGGTGTCGTTGGCCCAGGTCACCGCGAAGGCCAGGATGACCCAGTCCACGCCGCCGCCCACCCGGAGGCCGACCAGCGTGGCCGGCAGGAGGCCGCAGTAGACCCAGGCCAGCGCCACCCGGCCGGCCCGGGCCGGGACCTCCTCGATGGCGCGATGTCCCAGCAGGAGGATGGAGAGGAGCGCCACCGCGCCGAGCGCCAGCGCCACCACGGCCCAGGACGGCACCGGGCCGGGCACCGCCGCCAGGAGCGGGATCAGCCCCGCCACCGCGATCCCCCAGGCCTCGGCCGCGCCCAGCGGCCCGGCCATGAGCAGCAGCTCGGCGGCGCAGAGCGCGGCCGCCACCCCCACCAGGCCGGCGAAGGCCCAGCCGCCCTGCACCGTGAGCCAGATGGCCACCGGCAAGAGGACCACCGCGGAGATGACCCGCTCCAGCAGGTTGCGCCGCTTGTCCGGGTCGGCGAGCGGGTTCCTCACCGCTCGCCCTCGTCGAGCGCGGCGAGCTGGGCCCCCGTCAGGCCGAAGCGCCGCTGCCGACCCTGGAAGTCCGCGAGCGCCGTGAGGAAGGCCTCGTCGCGGAAGTCCGGGAAGAGCACCTCGGTGAAGTAGAGCTCGGCGTAGGCGGCCTGCCAGAGCAGGAAGTTGGAGATGCGCCGCTCGCCGCTGGTCCGGACCACCAGGTCGAGCTCCGGCAAGCCCTTGGTCCAGAGGTGGGCCTCCAGGGAGGCCTCGTCGATCTCCCCGACCTCGGCCGCGGCGCGCGCCGCGTGGACCAGCTCCTCGCGGCCGCCGTAGGAGAGGGCCAGCGTCAGGATCATGCCGCCGTTGGCCCGGGTCTCGTCCATGACCAGGCCGAGCTGGGCCCGCACCTCGGGCGGCAGCCGGGCCAGGTCGCCGATGGCGTTGAGCCGGATGGCGTTCTCGCGCATCTCGCCCCGCTCCGACTCCAGGAACTGGCCGAGGAGCAGCATGAGCGCCGCCACCTCCTCGGCCGGGCGGGCCCAGTTCTGCGCCGAGAAGGCATAGAGGGTGAGCGCCGGCACGCCGATGCGCCGGGCCGCCCGCACCACCGCCCGGACCGCCTCGGCCCCCTCGCGGTGGCCCGCCACCCGGGGGAGGCCGCGCGCCTCGGCCCAGCGGCCGTTGCCGTCCATGATGACGGCGACGTGGCGGGGGAGCGGCCGGGCCTTGACCCGGGCCTCCAGATCGGCGATCGGCCCGGCGGATGGCACGGTGCGTCTATACCACGGGCCCAGTCGGGTGCGAGCCTCGCGGCGCCCCTCCCCCGGCGCCCCCGGCGCGCCCGATCGGCGCGCGTTTGACGGGCCCGGGCGGCCGTTCCATGCTTCGCCGGTGGTCCCCCGCTCGGTAGGCCCGTGGGAGATCGTCTCGGTCATCGGCCGCGGCGGCGTGGGGGTCGTGTACCGCGCGCGCCACCGGACCACCCGTCAGCTCGCCGCCCTGAAGCTGCTCGGGCCGGCGCCGGTGGTCGACCCGCGCGCCGCCCGCCGCCTGGCCCGCGAGTACGAGGTGCTGCAGCGGCTCGATCACCCGAACGTGGTGCGGGTCTTCGAGGCCGGCGCCTGGGAGGGCTACTCCTACCTCGCCATGGAGCTGGTGGAGGGGCTCGACCTGCGGGCCTTCCTCTCGCCCTCGCTGGAGCAGCCGGTGGCGATCGCCCCCTCCGGCGAGGCATCGCTCCTCTCGGTCTCCTGCGCCGGGTCGGACGCCGACCTGGGGGCCGAGGCCATCCGCACGCTGGCCGGGCTCATGGACGAGCCGGCCACCGCGCCGCCCGAGTACCCGCCCCATTCCGCGGCGCGGGTCGCCGGCGCGACGCCCCCGCCCCGCCGCGCCCTCGGCCCCGAGGTCCAGGCGGCGCTCAACCGGCCGCAGCGGATGGAGCGGCTCCACGCCGTGCTCCGCCAGGTCCTGCTGGCGCTCGACTACGTCCACGGCCGCGGCCTGGTCCACCGGGACCTCAAGCCGACCAACATCATGGTGGACGACCGGCGCCAGGCGCGGGTCATGGACTTCGGCCTGGTGAAGCACGCCGAGGAGCTGGCCGAGCCGCTCACCGGCACCGGCCGGGTGGTCGGGACCTACCGCTACATGTCGCCCGAGCAGGCCCAGGGCCAGGCCGTGGACGGGCGCGCCGACCTCTACAGCCTCGGCGTCGTGCTCTACGAGCTCCTGGCCGGCGGACCGCCCTTCACCTCCCAGGATCCGGCCAGCCTGTGGCACGAGATCCTGCACGAGCGCCCGGCGCCGCTCGCCGAGCTCAACCCCGGCGCCGATCCGGACCTGGTGGCCATCGCCGAGCGTTGCCTGGCGAAGGACCCCGCCGCGCGCTACCAGAGCGCCCGCGAGGTCCTGGCGGTGCTGCGCCACTGAGTCGGACCCCGGCGGTAGGCTGGGGCGGCGATGTCGGACCTCCCACCCGACGCCCTCAGCTACCAGGCGGTCGTGGCCGAGTACTTCCTCGGGCTGCGCGGGTCGGGGCTCATGCTCTCGCCGCTCGACCAGGAGCTGGTGGCCGAGTGGGAGCGGCGCGGCCTGCCGGTGGCGGTGGTCTGCCGCGGGCTGCGG
>Ga0209261_10000434_pt1 | contig 11337 bp, 13 predicted proteins | sample DOMMetBare1Fresh_FD_187470 | JGI IMG/M metagenome (GOLD analysis project Ga0209261, IMG submission 187470) | Wetland sediment microbial communities from St. Louis River estuary, USA, under dissolved organic matter induced mercury methylation -... | ecosystem: Environmental > Aquatic >...
TCGACCGTGAAAATCTGTATTGCCTGTTTGTATTAATCGATATCCGTCATGATCCTCAGAAAATTGATCTCGAATTTATTTCATGGCTGGGTGAAAATCATATTCCTTTCGCTATTATTTTTACAAAAGCGGATAAGCTGGGCAAAGTAACTGCAGCCAAAAATGTGGCGGCTTATACCAATGAATTAAGAAAATTTTGGGAAGAACTACCACCGGTACTGGTTAGTTCATCACTTGACGGAACTGGCCGTGAAGAAATAATTGCGTACATCGAAAATATCAATAAATCCTGATATACAAGATTTTTGGCTGAATTGTTCCTGTGATTTGACTGTATTATTGAATGAATCGCTGATGAACTCTGAAGCAGAATAGGGTGATTTGCGTAAGATTTTTTTACCTTTGCCCGCGTTGCAGAAACTCAACTTTAAAATGGAAGAAATGTCAAGAAAAGCTCCTCTCAAGATTTTTCCGTGTACGACAAGTATGGAACTAACCCGTCGGATTTGTGATAGTCTGGGTGTTGAAGTTGGGAAAACATCCTGCCCGATTTTTTCGGATGGCGAGTTTGAACCCTGTTACGAAGAAACGATCCGTGGATCGCATGTATTTATCATCCAGTCAACTCCGCCACCAGCCGATAATCTGATGGAATTACTGCTCATGATTGATGCAGCAAAGCGGGCTTCAGCCTATAAAATTATTGCAGTTATTCCGTATTTTGGTTATGCCCGTCAGGACAGAAAAGATAAACCGAGAGTTTCAATCGGAGCAAAACTAATTGCTGATTTGCTTTCAACTGCCGGAGCCGACCGTATCATCACTATGGATCTCCATGCTGATCAGATTCAGGGATTTTTCAATGTACCTGTTGACCACCTGTATGCTTCTTCCTTATTTATTCCATTCATCAGTAAAATGGGACTTCGGGATGTAGTTGTTGCTTCGCCTGATGTTGGTGGAACAAAAAGAGCCAATACATATGCCAAAATGCTCGGAACCGATATGGTCATTTGCCATAAGTCGCGCGCCAAGGCCAATGTGATTGACAGCATGACTTTGATTGGAGATGTAAAAGGTAAAGACATTATTCTGGTTGATGACCTGATTGATACAGCCGGTACCATTGCCAAGGCAGCCGACCTGATGATGGCCAAAGGGGCTAACAGTGTTCGGGCATTTGCCGCTCATGGTGTCCTTTCCGGTCCGGCCTATGAACGGATTGAGAATTCTGCACTTGCCGAGGTTTATTTTACCGATTCAATTCCTGCAAAAAAAGAATCATCAAAAATCAAATACATTCCTATTGCAAACGCTTTGGGTGAGGCTATTGAAAGAGTTTATAAAAATCAGTCAATTAGTTCAATGTATTACGGTTAATTGTATATATTTGCACCGCTTTTTCCTAAGCACATGTTATGCATGCTGTTTGCCCTTTCACCGTAAAGGGAGGACTGAGTACCATAATCTTAAAATTAAAAAAGTAAAATGAAATCAATTTCGATTAAATGTACAAAAAGAGAAGTCGTTGGTAAAAAAGAAGCCAAAAGACTGCGTACTGAAGGATTAGTTCCCGGAGTATTGTATGGTGGTGAAGAGCCAATCCATTTTTATGCTCCTGAAAAAGAGTTCAAGCCACTGATTTATACACCACACGTGTATTTGGTTGATTTGGATGTTGACGGAACAGTTTATCAATCAATTATTAAAGATTCACAGTTTCACCCGGTAGAAGAAAAACTTTTACATGTTGATTTTCTCCGTACTTCGGAAGATAAAATGGTGAAGGTTGAAATCCCGATTAAAGTTGACGGTTTCGCAAAAGGTATTCGTAAAGGGGGTAAATTAAAACAGAACCTTCGTACCCTGAAAGTAAAAGGAATGGTAAAATATCTTCCTGATTTTATCGAAATTAATGTTGATGATCTGGATTTAGGACAAAGCATAAAAGTGGCTTCACTTCAGAGAGAAAACCTGGAGTTCCTCAATGCAAAAGCTGTTCCTGTAATTACAATCATGATCACAAGAGCTGCTAAATCAGCAAAAGCCGGTGGTAAAGGTTAATCCTTAAAATTTTTCAAGTTGAAATACCTGATTGCTGGATTAGGAAATCCGGGGAAAGAATACGAAAATACCCGGCATAATATAGGATTTAAAATATTGGACGCTCTTGCAGATGCGTCCAATATTGTTTTTAGCGATGTCCGTCATGGCTGGATAGCGGAATACAAGTTTAAAGGCCGGACCTTCATTTTGCTAAAACCTTCCACCTACATGAATTTAAGTGGAAAGGCCGTGAATTATTGGATGCAGAAAGAGGAAATTGCAATTGAAAATCTGTTGGTTGTTGTTGATGATCTTGCATTGCCTTTAGGTTCAGTGCGTCTTCGGGCCAAAGGAAGTGATGCCGGACATAACGGTTTAAAAAATATTACCGAAGTTCTCGGTAGTCAGGATTATGCCAGGCTTCGCATCGGGATTGGTGATAATTTCAGGCAGGGTAAACAAGTCGATTATGTTTTGGGTGAATGGGACAAAGATGAAAAGCCTGAATTGCCGGCAGTGATTGATACTTCAATTGAAATTATTAAAAACTTCGGAACCATTGGTATTGCTCAAACCATGACCTTTTTTAATAAGCGGAAATAAAATGTCAGAAGGAATTCGCATCGATAAATACCTTTTTGCAGTGCGCCTCTATAAAACACGCAGTCAGGCATCTGAAGAATGTAGAAAAGGGAAAGTTACCATTGGCGGAATGAATGTTAAACCATCGCGTGAATTAAAAGTTGGCGAAACCATTCAATTGCGCCGGCCACCGATTACCCGCAGCTACAAAGTTCTGGCCCTGACTGAAAGCCGCATGGCAGCCAAATTGGTTCCCGAATTTTTGTTTGAAACCACTCCTGCCTCAGAACTTGAGATTCTGGAAGTTCAGAAGAATATGAGTATTTACAACCGTGAACGCGGAACAGGACGTCCAACCAAAAAAGAACGGCGCGATCTGGACGATTTCTTTGATGTTTAATCATGTAATGTCATGCTGAATTTTTTTCAGCAACCCTGGATGGAAGAGACCCTGAAACAAGTTCAGGATGACCGGATATATCTTTATTAATTGCCTCATTACTTCACATTTTTCCTCTATGTTAATTGCTAAAGAATTACGAAAAACCAACATGGCAGAATACATTTTGTACATGTGGCAGATTGAAGATATGCTTCGTGCTTGCTCATTCGATACCGCAACCATTGAAAAGCAACTGGTTCTTCGGTTTAATACTGACGAAAATACAAGCAAAGAGATTGCTGCCTGGTATAATAATCTGTCAGTAATGATGGAAAAAGAACATCTTCAGGGAAAAGGTCATCTGCAGGTTATCGTAAATCTGGTGAACGATTTAAATGAATTTCACCTGAAAATGCTTGAAATTCAGAAAGATCAGGAATATGTCAGGCTTTACGAGAATAACCGGAGTGCCATCGCTGAGATATTTCAGAAGTCGGACATGAAAATCAAAAATGAGGTAGAAATTTGTTTGAATGCGCTTTATGGATTTTTGCTATTGAAACTGAAGAAAACTGGAATTACTGAAGGGACGATGAACACAATGGCGGGTTTTGGACAGATGATCGGACATTTATCGACCAGGTATATTCAATTCGAAAATGATGATTTCGAGTTTTAAATAAATTTTTCCCGTTCAGATTCTGTGGGAATGTAACAGGATTCGCGCCTGCCAAACCAATGAAACCGGTTTTTAGCAATCCATTGATAGAGCGATTTTCTCCATTGACTGGGTAGAAGTCTGAAAATTGCAACTGATTTATAAATCCCACCCAATTCGAATCCAATCTTCAAAACTGCATCGAAATAATCGTATTTTTCACCTGACTGATCAATAACAACAACTGTATTCAGGTTTTCACCGAAAGCAGCATTCTGCAATGACTGAAATATGAATTTGTTTTTTTTGTCAGCTTTAAGAATAAATTGGATTGTCCGGCTGCATAAAATACACATGCCATCGAATTGAACAAGTATTTTTCCAAAGGGAATCTGGCTCATTTTATACTTTTCCTGTAGTCTTCAATTAATCCATCTCTCAACCAGTTGGCAACTGCCTGGCGGTTATCCGGAATAATAATGCGTTTCTGGTCACGCGTGTGATTGATATTCCCCAACTCGATAAATACAGAAGGGACAATGGAGTTCCTTATTACATATAAATTCCGTTCCGATACAGTACCAGCATAACCACGATTTGGTTGATGCACAGCGTATTTTTGTTCAAAGGTACTCATTAGTGTGTTCGCCAGCTTTTTGCCCGATACGCTTCTCTTGTCATAATAGAAAAATACATCAATATTTTCATTCATACTTCGTGAATCGATATGAATGACGACCAGACGCTGGAACTTTCCTTTATTTTGCTTGTGGAGTTTGTTTACTGCTGCAGTACTTTGTTTTAGTCGCGCAAGCTGACTCAAAGGCATTTCACTGTTGGGGTAACAAACTTCATCTTTATCAGGTCTGAGGTATTGTTCATCGCGTATTCCATCATTGGCATCGCGTATAATCATGTAAACAGTAGCTCCTCTTTCTGTTAGGTTTCGGGCCAGCCGAAGAGTAACATCGTAGGCATATTCATCTTCTGAAAGTATGTGTCCGTCAAGGTTTCCAATTGCACCAGGGTCAGGTCCACCATGTCCGCTTTCAAGATAATATACTGCTCCTGAAAGTTCTTTGCTTTTAAGAGTTACTTCGCGGTATGATTTGCCAAAGATCTCCTGAATAGTTTTTTGAGGAGGTTTTACAGTTTTCGAAACAGCTGTAATTTTCGGTTTACTTGTTATGGAAGTAGTGTCCGATTTCATTGGAAGACGGTATGTGCGTCCCGAAATCAACGTATTGTCTTTTCCAAGTTTTTCTTTATTTAACTCGATAAATAGATTGAAATATTCGGAGGAAGTATATCCGTTTTGTTTGAGTATGGAGTAGATTCCGTCGCCTTTTTGGGCTTTTATGGTCTGGTATCCTTGAGCAATTAGCGGTATTCCGTGAAAAATAAGAACCAAAAAAATGAGGATTGCAATTAAATGGCTGAAATAATATTTTAGTTTTATAAAATGACCCATTAATAAATGATTTTTTATCAAACGGTTTTGATTGAAATTTGTTTTTATCTTTATCCGGCTTGCTTGTTCAAAACGGATAAATTTCATTTTTAAATATAATTCAATGCATCGTTTATTTGTCAGCATCACGCTAATTTTATTTTTATTTTCCTGTTCACATCAACTTTCGGTGCATCAGATTAATACAAAAAATATTCCGGTTGATGTCCTCTCAGGAAATATAGATTCGACAATACTGGTCATGGTCAAGCCCTATTCTGACAGCATTGAACACGATATGTCACAGTTGGTCACAGTCAGTGCAAGTCCGCTCGTAAAGGGAAAACCCGAAAGTAAATTAACCAACCTGGTATCCGACATTTTGCTTGAATCGGGAATCAAATATTGTACGTCTATCCAATCTGAAGTCCGGCCCGATGCTGCCTATGTCAATTATGGTGGTCTCAGGGCTTCCTTACCACAGGGAGAGATAACTGTCGGAAAGATATTTGAACTAATGCCATTTGAAAATGAAGTGGTACTGATTAAAATCTCAGGCGAATCGATGCTTCGTATGGCTGATAAGATTGCAGCCAGGGGTGGGGAAGGTGTTGCAGGTTTAAAACTGGGAATTCGTGATGGTAAAGTGACTACTTTAAAGATTAAGGATAAATTGGTTGATCCGGCACAGATGTACTGGCTGGCTACCAATGATTACATTGCAGGTGGTGGTGATCAGATGAGTATGCTTTTAAATCCGGCCGATCGAATGAATACCAATTTGAAAATCAGGGATGTAATGATTGATGTACTGCGAAAACGGTATCAAAAGGAAGGAATCATTGATGTTAAAGTTGACGGGAGGATTTATAATGAGCAATAGACGAAGCTTTTTAAAAAAATCAGTGATTGCAGGTGGCGCCTTGTCACTTGGTTTCTTTCCTACGGAATTGTTTGCCTCAGGAGAACTGGTTAAACTCACCGTAATGCACACTAATGATATGCATTGTCACATCGATCCTTTTCCTGCAGACCATGCTGAATATCCCGGTAAGGGAGGATTGGTAAGGATTGCTTCCATGATAAATCAGGCCCGAAAGGAAAATCCGAATCTGCTGCTGCTTGATGCCGGTGATATGTTTCAGGGAACTCCGTATTTTAATTACTTTAAGGGTGATCTGATTCTGAAGATTATGAGCAAAATGGGCTATGATGCCGGAACTGTAGGGAATCATGAATTTGATAATGGATTGAATGATATTTCATCAGCCTTTCAATTTGCCAGTTTTCCGATCATTTCGAGCAACTACGATTTTTCGGATACCATTTTAGCGAATCAGGTAGTTCCCTGGCAAATCATCCGAAAAGGATTGGTAAAGGTTGGTGTTTATGGCCTGGGTATTGAGCTTGCCGGATTGGTTTCTCCTTTGAATTTTGGCAATACGCAATATCTCGATCCTTTGGTAACAGCGCAAAAGATGGAAGTTTTGCTTAAAAAAGACCATGATTGTGATTTGGTAATTTGTTTGTCTCATCTTGGATACTCCTATGAAAATGCCAAAATCAATGATATTTCGCTGGCATCTCAAACAAAATATACCGATTTAATAATCGGTGGTCATACACATACTTTTCTGGAAAAGCCAACGGTTGTAAGGAATGCAGTTGGAAATGCCATTTTGGTTAATCAGGCAGGTTGGGCAGCCTTGGCATTGGGTAAAATTGAGTTTGTATTTGATCGTTCCGGAACGATGAAAAAACCCGTTGTTCTGATCGGGAATTTGTAGAACTTCTCATAAAAGTCAATTTTGACTAATTAACAATGCATCTAATTCTAATGCAAAAAAGGCAAATATTTGTTCTTTCCGTTCTTTCAGGTGTATTTTTGAGTATTCCCTGGTTAGTTTGCGGCTTATCCTGGACTTTATTTTTCGCTTTTTTACCTCTGCTAATTGCTGAAGATCTGATAGTCAGACAAAATAAAGGTCAGATCAGCATTTTCTTTCTGCCATCCTTGCTTACTTTCCTTCTCTGGAATTTACTTTCAACCTGGTGGATAGCCCATGTTTCTGTGATTGGGATGCTGCTGATTGTTCTTCTCAATTCCTTGATAATGGCTATCGTCTGGTGGTCAAAACATTTGGTTGGACGTAAATTTGGTCATTCATCCTCTGTTTTTTCATTGATCGTTTTTTGGATCGCCTTCGAATTCATAAACCACAACTGGAGCATTCCATGGCCATGGTTATCACTTGGAAATGGCTTTGCAAACTCTGTTCAAATCATCCAATGGTATGAATTTACAGGTGTTTTAGGCGGTTCTTTGTGGATTTTGATAGCTAATTTACTGATTTTCTCGGTGGTTAAAAATGGCATGAGCAGAAGCATTTTTTCTGCTAATTTAAAACAAGCCGTATTTGCAATATTTTCAATCGTGGTGCCAATCATTGTCTCATTTTATTTATACGAAAGCATCAGGGAAAAAGGGAAACCGGTCGAAGTGCTTATTTTACAACCCAATATAAATCCTTATACCGAAAAATTTACTGTCAGTTCTGAAGTTCAGATAAATAAAATAATGAGTTTAGCTGAATCAGGGGTAATAAAATCTACAGATTTAATAGTTGCGCCTGAAACGTCATGGCCTGTATTATGGGAAGATTCACTGTTTACACAAAATCATTCACTGCTTCCATTGAAAAATTTCATGCAACTATTTCCTGAAGTGAACTTTATCGTTGGTGCAATCACTCAAAGGAAATTTGAATCCCATGAAGCAATATCTGAAACAGCACAATATTCAAAATCTGGAAACTTTTGTTTTGATGTGTACAATTCAGCATTAATGATTGATCAAAACTTGAATGTACAAATAGGCCACAAAAGCATTTTGGTAAATGGTGTTGAGCGAATGCCGTTTCAGCGCTATTTTTCTTTTCTGAAGAAATACCTGATTGATTTGGGAGGTACGAACACCAGTATGGCCACTGCCACTCAGCCTGCTTTGTTTTCAGGGAAAGATTCGTTAATGATTGGTCCGGTCATATGTTTTGAGTCGGTCTTTGGCGAATACTGTTCCAGAATGGTGAATCGTGGAGCAAATCTTCTGGTTGTAATTACCAATGATGGCTGGTGGAAAGAGTCAGCCGGAAACTGGCAGCATTTTGGATATTCACGACTCAGGGCCATTGAAACACGCCGGGCAATTGTGCAAAGTGCAAATACCGGCATATCCGGTTTTATCAATCAGCGTGGTGAAGTTGTCAGCAAAACAGGATTGAATTCCTATGAAGCATTACGTTCAACTGTTCATTTGAACAATGAACCTACTTTTTATGTGAGGAATGGTGATCTTATTGGAAGAATAAGCCTTGTTTTATCAGGCTTGATATTGTTTTATTTACTTATGTATGGCAGGTTCAAAAAAGGCAAAAAAAATCCGCATTAATTCGATTGTAAAAATCCCAGATAAATAGGATTTGAGTGCCTGCCTGATCAAACTTCCAACGGTAGCAGATGCTACTCGCGCTTTCGCGTTACGAGGCCTGTTTTAGCAGTCAAAAGCTTACTCGGGTCAATTAAAAATGTTGAATTTTCCAAACGTAGAATTAATGCGGACAATATCTTTTGACATATGTAACAGAACGATTTGTTGATTCAAATATAACTGCCATTACTCAATTTTCCTAGTATTTCAAGGGTTTTTATAACATGTTATTAATATCTGGCTGATTTACAGTAGGCTTACGAGACATATTTTATCGATTGAAAACTTTTTATGTCGATAATCGTACAAAAGTGCCGGTTGACAAAGCTTTCACGATTTTCATGTTCATTTCAGACACAAATAAAAACATTAAAAAAGACCAGATTTTTATCCGATTTCTTTTGCTAAAGAAAAAAGTAGTTCTATATTTGCACCCACGTTAGCAAAGGCTGATTGGTTAGCGAAATCGTGATGAGATCGCTGATTTGATTGAAAGTTTGGAGTAGATTAAATTCTGTTACAATACCAAGGAGAGATGGGTGAGTGGCTGAAACCACCGGTTTGCTAAACCGACGTACGGGTCATTCTGTACCGGGGGTTCGAATCCCCCTCTCTCCGCACTTAAAATAGAAAGAATTATTCTCGGGGTATAGCGCAGTCCGGTTAGCGCACCTGGTTTGGGACCAGGGGGTCGTAGGTTCGAATCCTACTACCCCGACTCTAAAAGGGTTAAACTACAATAGTTTAACCCTTTTTTATTTTCCGGAATTTATGATTCAGATTTTTGAACTTTGGAAAGTAGATTGATTTTTCCGGAGAATTTGATCAGGTCAGGCAACTTTTTCTGAAATTAGTGCATCTGATAATAAAATTGTAAGCATGATCTATAAATTTTCAGTTTCAATCATTGTCCTTATTCTGTTTTGTTTTTCGTGCACCGAAAAAACATTTGACGACAATACCAATTCAGATATGGTTATTAAAACCGGAACTGTTTGTGGTTGGTGTACTCTGAATGATACGCTTAAAATCAGCGGAAAGCATCTTCGGTATGTCAATTACGCCAATTGCAGCACCACAAAAGCTTCAGTTGTGAGAAGTGGTGAACTTACAAATTCGGAATTCGATGCTTTGATTAATCTTGTTGATTTCGATGAGTTGAAGAAGATCGATTTAAATAGTTGCAATGTTTGTTTTGACGGTTGTGATGACTGGATCACATTGACTAGTGGAAATGATTCCCATACGATTCGTTTTAGTCGGAATGATCCTAAACTGGAAAACATTCAGGCATTTGTGGATGAACTGAACCGTATCAAAGCGAATTTGTCAGGGAATAAATGATTTCTCCAATACATCTGAAGCCGAAGGACCTTCGTTGAAAAGTAGATCCAAAATGCTTAAATCAGGAATAAATCCGAATTTTTCAGAAAAAACCTGTGTGTAAGGTTGTGCCTCAAAATGCAGATCTTGATCAATTGAATGGACTTTAGGGCTGATTTGTTCCCGGAGATTAAGGCAATTTTCCGGAAAAAGTTCAAAGTCTTTTGTCAGAGTTAAATCAATCTGGATATCCAAAATTTTCAGGAGCGTTTCTGTAATCTGCTGGTTGAAATCAAATAAAAATTCATACTTCTTCCGGAAAAATGGTTCAATGTCGTCGGCATAATATTCGAAGAAAGGCGAAGAGTTATAAGCCGAAAAAATGGTACGCCAATGGTTTCGTTGCCACTCTTCGTCATAAGCTATCCGCAGATCTTTAATTTTTATTTTCTGTGCACGGCCTTTTACAACCGGTACAATGAGCGAAATAGGACCATTTGCTCCCAAAATAACAGTACGGTTCCGGTAAGTTTGTTTGATGAAGTTTTCGTGTTGCTCAATAAATATTTCCGGATAACTGGCCAGTTTTGAAAAATACCTGATGGGGGCAAAATATGCAGTGCTCAGAAGAATTACGGAATGATTTGCCATGTTACTCGTTAAAAAATCCGCCTTTGTAATCGCTTCCCATACTCACATCTTCCGAATTACCTTCCTCGTCTTTTACCGGCTCAATCTTTTCAGAGCTTTCAATTTCACGAATCACTTTCCGCAGTTCTCTTCTTAACTTCAGAATAGTTGGCAATTGCATCATCATAGCCAGCAAAAAGCCAAAAATCAGACCGAAAAGCAAAACATATGAAACCGGAACATCAATAATTTCCCAGTTGAAAAACTTGATGTTCAGTAGTATCTGATTCTGAACGGTAAAAATAACCAGCAGAGCAGCAAGAATGAGAAATACAACAACTTTCCAGGACATAGTTTTTGTTTGATCTTTTGCAAAAGTAGTTAAAAGCCTGTGAGAGAACAAATCGATAAAAAGCAAAAAGGACCACGATTTTCTGTAGTCCTTTTTAATTTCTATGGAAATGTTTTGTATGTAATATCCATTCAGAAAGCGAAATTCGCATTAAGCAGTCTGCACTTCTTTCATCAATGTACGATTGAGAACAATCGGCTCCAGCGTATTTTGTTGTAGAAAGGCTGATCTTTATCGAGCGAAAGCCAGATGAACACTGCTTTTCCAACGATATGATCTTCAGGTACAAATCCCCAATAGCGTGAGTCTGCCGAATTGTGACGGTTATCGCCCATCATCCAGTAATAGTCCATTTTGAAGGTGTAGCTGTCAGCTGGCGAACCGTTAATGTAAATAGTACTGTCTTTTACCTTTAAATCATTCGCCT
>Ga0209261_10000435_pt1 | contig 11333 bp, 6 predicted proteins | sample DOMMetBare1Fresh_FD_187470 | JGI IMG/M metagenome (GOLD analysis project Ga0209261, IMG submission 187470) | Wetland sediment microbial communities from St. Louis River estuary, USA, under dissolved organic matter induced mercury methylation -... | ecosystem: Environmental > Aquatic > Freshwater...
TCGGGTGTCTTTCAGCAACGAATAGCCAAGTCCAAAGACCGATGATCCGGTCAACTCCGGATACAGCATCGAATTGTTTTCTGCGTTTACATTGGAATAGCTGGTATATTTGATATTCATTCCTGTAAATAATTTATAGCCAATATTTTTCAGCAGCGAAGCTTCAAAAATAAACCGTCGGCTGTCGAACGATACCTTGTCGCTTTCCGAAGTATTTGAGCCAATTCCGTAGTACAAATCCGGATATTTCGAATAGTGGATTCTGCCTTTGGTGAACCATTTTTCTTCCCTGAAAAAATAATTCCATTCACTTTCCAAAATTACCTGCTTGTTCCAGGTGTAGTTTATTTCGAACTTTGCGTTCGAAGTCCGTGTCAAAGAATCGCGATACATGTTGATGGTAAAAAGCGTAACTGCACCCACATACGTTTTCGTTTCTGGTGAATACCCGATTGCCGGAACCGGAAGGATCTTTATTTTTTTTACCCTGATGGAGTCTTGTCCAATACTGCTGAGACTCATTAGCAAAAATGTGGCAGCGAGTAGAGACAGTATATTGGTTAATTTACTTCTCATGGATTGAAATCAGGTAATCGGTTAGTTGGTTTATTTGGTCTTCTGAAAGTTCTGTTTTAGGCATCTTTTGCTTTTTGAAGTCCAGTAATTTCTCGTATTCAGGGTTTTGAATCGAGCGGTGAATGTATTCGCGGTCAACTGTCAGACTAAGTTCTTTTCCATCGCGGATCACTCGGATGGACGTGTTGAGGATGTTGTTCAGTGCCGGACCATACATGGTTTCTCCGTTCAGCGAGTGGCATTGGGTGCAACCCACCGAATGAAACAATATGTCTCCCTTTTCCGCATTTTCTTTGGTAGTTGCCTTGCCGCTATTTGCGGATTTGCAGCCTGAAAACAAGGATAGTACAATAAAAAGCAGACAGATTATTTTGGAGAAACCGCTCATCTAATACAAGTATAGAATACGAAATGTGCGGCTAAGATATTACTGAATGCTAAGTTTCCGACAGATTGATCCATTTTTTGTATTTATTTCTACCAAATAATTACCGGCTGGCAGATCAATTTTTAAGGTAGCCGTTTTCAAATCAATTCCGAATTTCCGCTGTTCAACCAACTGCCCGTTTGCATTTTGGATGTTAATTTCTGAGAATGTTTTATCATGGGTGATGGTCACCGCATTTTTCGCCGGATTGGGAAAAATTCGAAGTTCTTCTGATTCTTTAAGTGTTGATCGATTTGAGGTTACCTGCTTCAGTCCGCCAATAAACCGGAACGATTTCAGCTGAAAAAGTTTGGCCGTTCCATCACCTCTGAATTTCAGGTAAACATCGTGGTTTCCGGTAACTTCGGGTAGATCGACTTTAAATGTTTTGTAGGTACTTAAACTACCGGTTGAGCTTATCAGGCATTCGCCAATTTTCTTCCCTGTCTGAAGCGAATCGAGCCACACTTCAATCACTACTGAAGAACTAACCGACGAGGCTGTTGCTTCGAACGAGACCAGATGAACCGGATAATATGGGTCTCCGAATTCAACTCCGGCATACATGGCCCAGTCGCCCGAATGAATGTTATCGAGAATACTAAGGCCGGCAACTGGCGTGCTGCGTGTTGTTCCCGATTGGTTGGCGTAACACTCGGCCATAACCGGGTTAAAAGCTTCTCGATAAATATACAGGTCGAAATCGGCTGATGCGCCTTTTACATACAAGCCCTGACGACTTCCTGTCCACGCATTGTAATCAGGTTGTTGAATATCCATAGTTGTTGCATTGATACTTTTGCCGACAATTGTCCAGTCGAATCCGTTGGCGCTGAAATAGCCTGTCAAAACATGATTTACCCGAACAAGCTTCAGCCAGATGATTGTACTGATTGTATTTGCAGCCTCATACGAGGTTGTTCCAAAAGTGAACCGGATTACTTTTTCTCCTGAGCTGTTTGCCGAACTGTACAAACTGGCCGATAAGTTCTGTAATCCTGTCATGATGCGGATTCCGGCTTCGTGAGTTGTGGCTTTTGGGTTGTGGTCGAGCCGGGTTATCAGCGAATAATTGTGTTCGGCATCGGTTTTTATAACCGTGTTTTGCAGGTTTGAGGCGGTCAGTCTGAGCCATCCGGGTCTTGCAGTAAGCGAGTAGGGGATGGGCGATACAAAACCAAGCAAGGACCATTCCGGATTTAATTTGGTAGCATCGAAAAAATCCGAGTGCGGAACCATCCACGGAATTCCTCCGGACGGCAATTTCGGGGCAATCATCGGCTCGTTGATCGGGTAATCGGCAGTAGGTTTTCCAGCCGCATTGTAACGGACACGGCTCAATAAACCTTGTCTTCCTATGCCTTCCCACTCGCGGCTGTTGGCCGTATGATACGAATGGTAAATGACCCATGAAGTGCTGTCGTCGAGCATAATTACCGGAGAGCAATGGTTGGAGCCCTGAAAGAGCGCCTGCGATTTTTTCGGATCGGCTTCGTTGAAGAAATCTCCCATATTTTGCCACGAAGTTTTATCTGCAGTCAGTGTTATGCTCCGGAAGACTTTTTGTCCACCACCGGCATTGATGGCAAACGAATAGTAATAATATCCTTTGTATTTCCACATCACCGGACCTTCGGCCCACCCGAAAGGATACGAAGGCGCAGGGTTAATCCAGCGCAAATCGAGAATTTTACCTGATGGCTGCCCATTGGTTCCGAGCTGTAGAATCCAGTTATTTTCCTGACCGTTTTTGACCAACAAATACCACAAACCATCGTCGTCAATAAAAATGGAATTGTCCATTCCCAAACCTGGTACTGAAGCCGGACAAGTCACAGCAACCGGCGTGCTCCACGGGCCTTCGGGTTTGGTGGCGGTGGTAAAATACATGGTTCCCCAGTGACCGAAAAAATCCCAGTATTTGTTGCCGTAATACACTAAATGACCTCCCCAGCAACCATCGCCTGTACTTTTGCCGTAGAGCGACCATGTTGCACTCACCGGTTGGGCAATGGCTTTCCAATGAACTAAATCTGTTGAATGGTAAATCACTGGTGTCGGACTGAAGGATGATCCTGTCGTGTAGAAATCTTTGCCAATCCGTGTCAGAGTCGGGTCGGGATGATCGCCCGGAATAACCGGATTCATGAAGGTGGCAAAGGACGGATTTTGGGCGGAAAGAAATCCGGAAAATGAAAAAAACAGAATTAAAGTCGCTATATATTTTGAAAGGATCATGAATAGTTATTAAAAAACAAAACTGACCCGATAAACTTACGAATTATCGGATCAGTTGAAAAATGTATCGATTTATTTTTTGTCAGTTATAACTGAAACCTTATTGTTAAGATAACACAGTTTTTAATTTCGGTCAAAATATTTGGTGTGAAGCAATTCGTGAGACAAATGGCTGAGTGGCTGTTTCAGAAACTCTTCATAAATCTGTAAAACTTCAGGATTTAAATGCGATTTCCGGAGTTGTTTGCCTTCATCTTCAGCGTAAATGGCACCGATTCGTTTTATGCGGATTTCGTTGGTGGTAAAACGCGGTTGTCCTCCGCCACCAATGCAACCTCCCGGACAAGTCATCACTTCAATGAAATGAAACTCTTCCCCGGCCCGCATGGCTTCGATGATTTTTTTAGCATTTCCCAGTCCGTGAGCAACACCGACTTTCAATTCCACTCCTTCCAGGAAACTCCATGCTGGCAGGCAGCCTTCAATTTTCAGGGAAGCTTTTTTAACTCCATCCAATCCAACAACCGGCTGGAGGTGCAGGTTCTCAACCGGTAATTCACGCCCGGTCACAATCTCATAGGCGGTGCGCACGGCAGCTTCCATTACTCCGCCAGTGTTAGCAAAAATATCGGCTGCACCTGAACCGCTTCCCATCGGTGAATCCATCACGCCATCTTCCAGCGCTCTGAATTCTATGCCCGATTGTTTGATCATCCGGGCCAGTTCCCGGGTTGTCAATACAAAGTCGACATCCTGGAAACCGCTGTCATTCATTTCCGGACGCTGCGACTCAAATTTCTTCGCAGTACATGGCATTACAGAAACGACAACGATATCTTTCGGATCAACGCCGGCTTTCTTTGCGTAATAGGTTTTGGCCACTGCGCCAAACATTTGCTGCGGCGATTTGCAGGTCGAAATATTATCCAGAATTTCAGGATAGAAATATTCAGCATATTTAATCCATCCTGGCGAGCAGGAAGTAAATTGCGGCAAGGCGACCTGTTGCTTGTCAACCAGGGCTTTTTTCAAGCGTGTCAGCAATTCAGTTCCTTCTTCCATAATGGTCAGGTCGGCGGTGAAATTGGTGTCAAAAACCCGGTCAAATCCAAGCAGTCGAAGTGCGGATACCATTTTCCCGGTCACCCGGGTACCGGGTTCGTAACCGAAACATTCACCCAAAGCAGCCCGAATTGCCGGAGCTGTTTGAACAACCACAAATTTATTGGGATTCTCAATTGCTTCCCAGACAAAATCGATGTGTTCCTTTTCGGTAATGGCTCCAACCGGACAAATGGCTGCACACTGGCCGCACTGCACGCAGGTCACGCCATCGAGATGCTGATCGAAAGCCGGACCGATTTTTGATTCAAAACCACGTCCCTGTGCAAACAGTGAACCAACTCCCTGAATTTCGTTGCAAACGGTCATGCACCGGCGACATTTAATGCATTTCCCAGAATCGCGTACCAGGGCTGCGGTACTGTCGTCAATGAAGGTTTTCAGAGTTTCACCCGGAAAAGCAATTTCCATGATTCCCATTTCGGTAGCCAATTGCTGCAATTCGCAATCTTCGTTACGGACACAGGTTTTGCATTCACCACAATGTTCCGAAATCAGCAATTCCACCACAAACTTTCGGGCTTCACGCACATTTCTTGAGTTAGTGGTGATTTTCATTCCTTCGTATACCGGAGTGGTACAAGAGGCAACCATATTTCGGGCACCTTCCACATCCACCATACAAACCCGGCACGCTCCTTTGGGAAATTGATTTTCGACATGGCAGAGCGTTGGAATTCGGATTCCAGCCTTAGCCGCCGCATCAAAAATGGTGCTGCCCTCTTTGATTTCTATTGCTTGCTTGTTTATATATACTGTTGTCATTTTTGAAATTTTTTAGAGCCCCCTCTAAATCTCCCTTATCGGGGGAGACTATAGGCGGTGTATATTCATAAAATTTTCTCATTAATTACAATAAATTCAGAACTTGGCTTTCTTATTTCCCTCCTTCGGAGGGGTTAGGGGAGGATTTACTTACTTCCATAGTCGCACCTCAAACACCGTCTTGCCTGCCGGATTGCTTCACCTTCAGGCCAAACCAGTTCAACTTCGTCGAAATTGTGCATACGTCTGGCTGCACTGAGCATGACCATGTGTGTGCGAGGATATTTTGCCGGATCAGCTTCAGGATCAAAGAAAGTGTCGTTGTGTTTTTCTTTCCGCCAGAAATCATGTTTATCGCCGGTCAGGAACAAGTCAATTCCAACAGCTGCCCTTTCACCTCCGGCTACTGCTTCAATGACGGAAGATGGTCCGGTTGCAGCATCACCTCCGGTAAATATCCATGATTGCGAAGTTTGTCCGGTTTGCTTGTCGCATTTAATTTGCGATTTGCCGGTCATATCCAGGCTTATTCCGTTGGTTATACTTTCCACATCGAGTGTTTGCCCGGTGGCAACGATAATCTGGTCAGCTTCCATGATGAATGACTCATCACTTTCAACAGGTTTCCGGCGGCCACTAGAGTCAAAAGTCCCTAATTTCATGCGTACACAAAGTACTCCTGAAACTTTTCCATTTTCAGTCAAAATCTCCTTTGGATTAGTTAGCGTAAAGAGTTCAATTTTTTCCTGAACGGCTGCATCAATTTCTTCGGCCCAGGCAGGCATCTCTTCCTGTGTGCGGCGATAAACAACGCTTACTTTTTCAGCACCTAAACGAACTGCAGTGCGTGCTGCATCGATAGCTGCATTTCCGCCACCAACCACAATGATCCGTTTTCCAACCGGTACTGAACCTCTCAGGTTATAGGTCTGCAGGAATTTCAATGCATCTACCACGCCTTCACTATCAATTCCGGGTATTTTAGGTTTTACTCCTTCCGGATTACCAACACCAACAAATACAGCATCATATCCTTCTTCCTTCAGCGAAGTGAGGGTGAAATCTTTTCCAAGTCTTACGCCGGTCTGAATATCCACACCCATATTTTCGATCATACGGATTTCACGGGCAAGAATTTCCCGCGGAAGACGATAGGAAGGAATGGTTTGAACCAGCATACCGCCCGGCCGAAGTTCAGCTTCAAAAACTTTAGGTTTGTAACCTAACCGGGCAAGGAAATAGGCACAGGATAAGCCTGCCGGTCCGGCGCCGATAATGGCTATTTTTTTCTGACTATTTATGGCGTTTTCACGAATTTCAGGCAACTGAATGGTGATTTCCTGATCAACCATAAATCGTTTTACGCCACGAATTGAAACAGAGCTATCAAGAGACGACCTGCGGCATTTATCTTCGCAGGTATGAAAACAAACACGGGCACAAACAGCTGCAAACGGATTTCGTTCACGGTGCAGTTTTAGTGCTTCAGCGTATCGTTTTTCACCGGTCAGCGAGATAAACCCCGGAACATCAACCCCTGCAGGACAGGCGCTTTGGCAGGGTGCGCGGACCAGTTTGGCGCAGACACCAGCTTCGCACTTGTGTTCCATGATGTGCATTTCGTACTCATGCCTGAAATATCGTAAGGTCGAGAGTACGGGGTTTGGAGCCGATTGGCCCAGTCCACACAGCGATGTTTGCCTGATCCAGTGTCCAAGCCGTTCCAATTTCTCAATGTCCTCCGGAACTCCATGTCCGGTTGTGATTCGTTCGAGTATTTCGAACATTCGTTTTGTGCCGACCCGGCACGGTGTACATTTTCCACAGGATTCTTCAGTTACAAAGTCAATAAAAAATTTAGCTACATCTACCATACATGAACCTTCGTCCATGACTACCAAACCACCGGAACCCATAATCGCTCCGAGCTCGTTCAATGATTCATAGTCGAGGGCAACATTCAAGTGTTGTTTAGGAATACAACCTCCGGAAGGACCTCCAATCTGAGCAGCCTTAAATGGTTTGCCGCTGCTTGTCCCGCCACCGATATCATAAATTAAATCGCCAAGATTGGTGCCAACCGGAACTTCAAAAAGTCCGGAGTTTTTGATGGCGCCGGCAAGTGCGAAAATCTTGGTTCCTTTGCTTTTACCCGTTCCAAACTGAGCAAACCATTCTCCTCCCTTTTCGATGATGGTTGTGACATTGGCGAATGTCTCCACATTGTTCAGAACAGTTGGTTTTCCCCATAATCCGGCAGTTGTTGGAAAAGGAGGGCGGGGGCGGGGTTCACCGCGTTTTCCTTCAATGGAGGCCATTAATGCGGTTTCTTCACCACAGACAAACGCTCCCGAACCCATACGGATATCCAGATCGAAACTGAAATTAGTGCCCAGAATATTTTTCCCAAGCAAACCCAATTCACGGGCATCATCCATGGCTTTACCGAGTCGTTCAACGGCAAGTGGATATTCAGCCCGAACATAAACGAATCCTTTCGATGCGCCAATAGTGTATGCTCCAATGATCATTCCCTCCACCACACTATGCGGATCGCCTTCCAGAATACTCCGGTCCATAAATGCTCCGGGGTCGCCTTCATCGGCATTACACAAAATATATTTTTGATCTGCTGTTTCTTTCTTTGCCAGGTTCCACTTCATGAAGGTCGGAAAACCTGCCCCTCCGCGTCCACGAAGTCCGGAGGTTTTCATTTCTTCAATAACCTGGTCCGGAGAAAGTTCAGTTAGTGTTTTCTTCAATGAAACATATCCTCCTGAAGCAATGTAGTCGTTGATGCTTACCGGATCGATGCTTCCGCAGCGGCGAAGAACAATCTTCCGCTGATGATTGAAGAACTTGATATCCGCAGCTTTTTCGACTCTTTTGCCATCGTCATCGTTCAGGTGAAGCAATTTTTCTACAGGTTTTCCTTCGATCAGGTGCTCATCAATAATGGCATCGATATCTGCCAGCTGAACATTTTCATAGAATATTCCTGATTTTTTCATCAGGATTACCGGGCCTTTGGAGCATGGTCCGAGGCATCCGGTGCCTTTAACCATGAACTTGCCGGAAAGTCCTCGTTCTTCAATCTTTTCAGCTAACTGGGTTCTCACATTCAAAGAACCACAGGCGATGCAGCCACCGCCAGTACAAACCTGTATAATCTCTTTAAAATGGTTGTATTGTTCGGATTGTTTTTCCGATAGATCCTGAAAAAAGTTATCAAACTTTTCAGGAGAATCTAATTTATACATATTGGATTTTTGGTGAGGTTATTCAAAACTGTTTAAAATCTCGTTGATTCCGTTTGGTTTAACCCGTTGGAATGTTTGATCTCCGACCATCACCACAGGTGCCAGACCACAGGCACCGAAGCAGCGTCCAACTTCAAGCGAGAATTTTTTGTTGGGGGTGGTTCCTCCAATGCCGATATTAAGCTCTTTTTGCAGAGCCCTAAGTACATCTTGTCCACCCCTGACATAACAAGCTGTACCCAAACAAACACGAATGGTATATTTCCCTTTTGGAGTGGTCGAAAAGTAGGAGTAAAATCCAACAACCCCGGCCACTTCGCTGTATGGCTTTTTGAGTTCTTTACTTATTATCCGGAGTGCTTTTTCAGGCAGATAACCAAATAGGTTTTGGGTAGTTTGAAGTACCGGAATTAAAGCTCCGGGGATGGTTCTTTGCGACTTCACGATAATACTCAGACGTTCGTAAAGTTCATCTTCGTTAACCTCACTGCAATTGCAGCCTGTTACTTTGGTTGTTTGTTCGGTCATAAGAATAAAAGGTCAGGTTGATTTTTAACTTTTTGAAAAATACGAATTAAAGGTCGAAAAAAATAGATTGTTTAGCATATATCTTTACTCTAAATACATGTTGTACAATAACATATAGAGTTATATGCATAATTGGAAATCAATTGATTCTGCCGGGTTTTAATTGAAATAAAATCAGTTTGTTTATGAATTAACAGATTGTCAATTACTTATTGGTGAGAGGTTTGATTGGAGATTTTGATTTGATCGAAAGTGAATTTCTAAATTATCTGATAAGGCAATAAACAATTGAATTTGAATGATGTGCAAGTTTTACTTGTTCCGTTTTTTATTAGCTGTTAGAATTGAACATGGTGTTAGATTGATCTAAGAAATTCTGTAATCAGCTGCAGGATGCATATGAATCTTATTAAATCAATTTTTAAAAATGCATGTAAAAAGAAGAGACTGAATTCTTCCGAACCAGTCTCTGGAAATTATCAATTTTGTAACTAACTGACTACTGCTTTTATTCGAAAATTGGAATAAAAAAATCTACTGAATGTCTTTCAGGAATAGCGTTTTCGGATCGTTGTAGAATTTGATGAAATCCTTTTCACTTGGGCAACCTTTGTCAGGGCCAAAAGGGGCATCTTTTGCCTTGGCGGTAATGGTTGGATTACGCCAAACCAAAACATAGGAAAGATGGTATGGTCGTATGGTTTCGAGCACTGTTTTGGTCCACCATTCTGTATTCTTTGCGATTGGTCCACCTGCTTCACTTACGGCACCTATTTTCCCTTTTTCAGCTGCAATTTCTGAAACCAGTTTGGCACAATTCCCCAATGTGGCCGGGTAGTCCGGACCACGATCATATAAATCGAATGCTACCATATCAATCAGGTCGTCTCCAGGATAGCGTTCCAGGTATTCTTCGGTGGTTTTAAAGCGATCGGTGGAATAGGCAAACAACAGGTGATGTATTTTTTTTGATTCGCGTAAATAAGTCACTGTAAACCGCCATAAAGCTTTGTATTCGTCGACCGTACAAAGATTTTTGCCCCACCAGAACCAACTTCCGGTATGTTCGTGATAAGGACGAAAAAAAACCGGAATGAATTTCCCCTTATCATTTTTAAGGCTGAGCATAAAATCAGCCAGTTTATCGAGATATTTCAGGTACAATTCGTGCTTTTCTCCACCAGGCAAAATGGAAGCCACGGTTTTTTTTGAGCTGACATCCCAGGCTGAACCACCTGTTAATGCATTCCGGTGGTGCCAGCTCAGTGTATTGATGGCTCCTAATTTATTCGCCCGGATGATACCTTTGCGGATATTTTCAAAATAGACAGAATCGAGACTGTAGGCATCTCCAAGTTCAAGATGTCCCAATTCCCACCCAATTACAGCCGGATGATCACCACAAATATCTTTCACATCGGAGCGATCTTCCTGCGCATACCAGGTTGTACCGTAAGCCATGGCATCCTGATGACCAAACATCAGACCTTTGTGTTGCAGGTTCATCATTTTCTGATAAAGTTTTACTGCTTCAGGAGTAGCTTTCGGATCGGAGGGAACCGGTTTGGCGGCATGTAAAGAGATTGCCGCACAAAGGAAAATCGTGGTTAAAATGGTTCTCATAGTTGTCATCGTTTTTTAATTGTCATTTGTTGCACGTCATTTGATGGTCATTAAGTTGTCAATAATTTTATGTCATTAGATTATTATTCATTTTCTGATTTTAAGCAACAACAAATGACAATAAATGACCATGAATGACAACGAATTTCTTTCAATTAAATACCAAGGTATTTACCGATTGTGCCTTTACCTGAAATTCGGTTTTGCCATTTTTTGTTTTTGCAATGCCGTTCAATATTTCCCAGTTGTTGGCTTCGGTTGTCGAAGTTACATCAATCTTTTGAGATTCGAACCCTGAAACATCAACGCTAACTGCTTCTTTTTTCATGTTGATGAGTTGCAGCACGCGTTTACCATCGGCGCGAATTCCGCTGATGGTCATAATTTCAGGATCGGAACTTGTGGAATGTACGACTTGTGTACCTGTATTCATATATTCAGTTTGGTGGCGGGTAATGTAATACGACGGATATTTGGTCTTGGTGTCGGCAGACATGATGGCATAGTTGTCTTGCCAGGTCCAGTAAAGCGAAACTTCCACCTCGGCATATTTCATCATGCGGTGCGAAATTTTGGCAAACCGCAGGGCGTAATCCCAGCTTTTGTTCATGTCCTTGATTTTCCAGGCCATGGCATCGAAACCCAGTTCGGCGCACCATACTTCCTTATTCCAAGCTTTCCCGAAACCGGCAATGCGCTCAAATTCGTTATCCGGAATATTTTCGGACCACCAGCAATGAAAACTTAAAGGACCAATGTATTTCCAGATCGTGGCATCGGCCATAATTCGGCTT
>Ga0209261_10000436_pt1 | contig 11293 bp, 10 predicted proteins | sample DOMMetBare1Fresh_FD_187470 | JGI IMG/M metagenome (GOLD analysis project Ga0209261, IMG submission 187470) | Wetland sediment microbial communities from St. Louis River estuary, USA, under dissolved organic matter induced mercury methylation -... | ecosystem: Environmental > Aquatic >...
ACCCCAGTGCTCGACGTAGAAGTTGTGGTTCTCCACGTACGGGAACACGGTGCGGGCGAGGTCCAGCTTGGCGTCGAAGGTGAGCCGGTCCTCCTCGGCTTCGACGAACTCGCGGTACTCACCGACGATCCGGTCGCGCTCGGCCCGGATCGCCTCCAGCGGCCGGTCGAGCGACTCGCCCCGCTCCACCGCCTCCACGTAGTGCCGGACGAAGCCCAGCGGGATGTCCAGGTGGTCCAGCCACACCTTGTCGGAGTGGTAGAAGCCGCTGCCGGCGGAGAAGTTGAACCACGGGTGCTTCGCCGTCTCCAACGCCTCCCGCCACTGCCGCCCGGCGGCGTCGGCGTCCATGGCCGCCAGGACCTGCTCGACCGAGCCGGCTCGTAGCGGCTCGGCCACCCCCAGCCGGACGGCGAGTGTGGCCAGCGCCTTGAGCTCCTCGTCGGGCCGGAACAGGTCGACCCGGATCCCGGCCACCATCGAGGCGATCGCCTGGTCCGGGATCGACGGCCACAGGTCCTTGCAGAAGCCGAAGAAGTCCAGGTAGGCGGCGTAGCCCAGGTTGAGGAACTCGAAGTGGTGCTGCCACAGCTTCAGCGTGAGGTCCAGCAGCCGGTGGTAGTTGGCCATCAGGGCGAAGCCGCTGCCCTGACCCCGGCCCTCGACCAGAACCCGCATGTCCTCCCGGTCGGGCAGCGAGGCGAACTCGATCTGCTCCAGCTCGGCGATCAGCGCGCGCAGCTTGGGCAGCCACGCCCGTTCCAGCTCCGTCCAGTGCTCGAAGTAGAACCCGGCCCGCTCGGTGAACTCCCCGATCCGGGACTCGATCTCGGCCGGGGCCCGGACCGCGACCGGCGATAGGTACATGTACCCGTTGAGGAAGCGGACGTCGACCCCGCGCGCGGGCGGCACCACGTAGTGCCGGGTGTTGTACTGCGACAGCGAGACCAGGGCGAACTCGATGATCGTCGCGTCCCACGGCTCGATCACCTCGGGGGTGTGCACGCCGTCCATGAACCAGAACGCGTTCGCTCGTAGGCCCGACGGTGCTCGCTGAACAGCGACGAGTACGAGTAGAGCGCCTCCCAACCCTGACCGCCGTCAGTGACCGCCAGCTCGAAGGGGCTGGGGAAACGGTCGGCCATGGCGGTCATCCCACCACCTGGGGCCGGTCGGAGTCGTGCACCGAGTCGACCGAGCCGGGGTGGCCCTGATGGGACTCCACCCCCTGTCCGTGGCCACCGTCGAGCAGGGTGGCGACGATGCTGCGGATCGGATCGCGGGCAGCGCGCCGCGAGGCCGTCCGGGGGCGCCGGGTCCACACCGTCTCCGGCCGGCTCTGCAGCAGCACCAGGTTGCCTCCCGGTGGCAGGTGCGCGTCCAGGTCCCACTCGATGTCCTGGGCACAGTTGTCGTACCTCTCGGCCCGCCGGGCCAGGGCCGCGACCGCCCGGATCTCGTCGTCGCTCAGGCACGGGACCGACCGCCGCCCGATGTCCACCGCGACCTCGACCAGCCGTCCGTCCGACGCCAGCACCTGTTCGACGTGCGTGTCGGAGACGGTCCGGCTGGTGATCTGCCCGACCACCTTATCGACCGGGAAGTGGTCCGGGGTGACCGCGCCCGACACCACCACCTCGCCGAACCCCCAACTGGCGTCGATGGCGACGTGGGACCGGTCGCCGTTGACCGGGTTCAGGGTGAACGCGACCCCGGCCACCCGGGGGGTCACCATCTTCTGCACTCCGACGCTCATCGCCGGGGCCGCCTCGGACTGGCCGACCTCGCGCCGGTAGACGATCGCCCGATCGGTGAACAGGCTGGCCCAGCAGCGGCGCACGTGGTCGATCACCGCCTCGGGACCCCGCACCCACAGGTAGGTGTCGTGCTCCCCGGCGAAGGAGGCGTCGGCCCGGTCCTTGCCGGTCGCACTGGACCGGACGGCGACCCCGACGGCCTCCTCCCCGCACAGTTTCGCCGAGCCGGTGGTAGGCCTCACCGATCTCGGCCGTCAGCCGATCCGGCAGCGGAGCCTGCGTGATCGCTGCTCGGACGGCGAGTCCGGCGGCGCGTACCGCCTCGGGGTCGGTGACGTCCAGGCCGTCCAGGCCGCTGGCGACGCGCTGCGCGAGACCGTGCTCGGCGACCACCCGACGGTAGGCACCTGCGGTGACCGCGAAGCCCGGCGGCACCGGCATCCCGGCCGCGGTCAGGGTGAGCAGACCCGCGTTCTTGCCACCCAGCTGCCGGACGTCGGCCGGGACCGGATCGGAGAACCACACGATGGACGACGCCATGCGACCTCCTGGGCAGCGCCCTTGCTGCCGACCGGGCGCCGGATCGGCGCTCCCCACTGTGTGCGATGGTGACCGACGACGAACCATGATCGGTCATCTCGTGAGGTGCCTGCGGACCGATCTCGGAGAGGAGCATCGCATGGACGCACCCCTGCTCCGGGCCTGGCAGGCAGCGGAGGGCGAACTGCGCGCCGGTCGGCTGAGCCCGTTCACCATCCCGGGGCACAAGCAGCGCGGCGACCTGTTCGGCACGGGGTTCGACGGGCTCGTCGCCGGAGATCTGCCGCTCTACGGCGGCCTGGCGCCGATCCGGCACGCCGACGACCTGCTGCGCGGCGCCGAACGCCGCGCCGCCGACCACTTCGGCGCCGACTGGTGCCGGTTCTCGGTCGGCGGGTCGACGCACGGAAACCAGGCGATGGCGCTCGCGGTCGGCCGGCCCGGCCGGCGCGTGCTGGTCTCACGCACGCTGCACCGCTCGATGCTGCTCGGGCTCGTGCTCGCCGGTCTGGTGCCGGTCTGGCTGCGCCCGCCGACCCACCCCGGGACGGGACTCCCGCAGGGCCTCGACGCGGCGACCGTGCGTTCGGCGCTGATCGACCACCCCGACGTCTGCGCCGTCCTGATCACCGACCCCAGCTACGTCGGCACCTGCGCCGACGTCGGCGCGATCGCCGAGGTCACCAGCGCGGCGGGGGTCCCGCTGGTGGTCGACGCGGCCTGGGGCGGCCACTTCGGCCTGCACCCGCACCTGCCGCCCGCACCGCTGGCAGCAGGGGCCGATGCGGTGGTCACCAGCGCGCACAAGACCCTGCCCGCGATGAACCAGGCGGCGATCCTGCTCGCCCGCACCCGCACCGGCGGCGGCCTGCTGGACGCCGACCGGCTGGACCGGGCGGTCGACGCCTGCGCGACCACCTCGCCGTCCGGCGCGATCCTGGCCAGCCTGGACGGCGCCCGCGCGCTGCTCGCCGACCGCGGCGCCGAACTCGCCGCCGGCCTGCTGACCCGGGCCGAGCGCGCCCGGACGGCGCTGCGCGCGCTCGACGGCGTCGTCGTGCCGGACGCCGAGACCTTCTCGCCGCCCACCTCGGCGTCCAGCGCTGCGTCGATGGCCGGCCCAGCCCGGTTCGACGCCGCCAAGCTCGTGCTCCTGCTGGCCGGGGCGGGGGCGGACGGCCTCGCCATCGACGACGAGCTCGAGACCGCCGGCCTGCCGCTGGAGCTGGCCGACCGGGACGTGCTGATCCCGATGCTGACCCTGGCCGACCAGGACCGGGCGGTCGACCGCCTGGTGGCGGCCCTCACCGCGGCGATCGAACGCCACCGCGGCGTCGCGCGGCCGGTGGTCAGCCACCCGGCGTGGACCGTCGATGCCGAGCAGGTGGTCTCACCGCGTGAGGCATTCTTCGCCGAGCGCGAGGCCGTGCCCTCCTCACGCGCCGCCGGGCGGATCTGCGCCGAGCTCGTCGCGCCCTACCCGCCCGGCGTCCCGGTGCTCGCCCCGGGGGAGGTGATCTCGGCCGACGCGCTGCAGGCGCTGGCCGAGGCCCGGGCCGGCGGGGCAAGGATCGCCTATGCCGCGGATCCCGGCCTGGCAACGGTGCAGGTGCTCCGGTGAGATAGTGGACCGCTGGGTGTCTCGGCCGGCCCGGCGGGGATGTCTGCTGCAGCGGGCCCTGACCTGGGAGGACGACGCGTGAGCACGCGCCCGGTGGAGCGGATCGGGGTCATCGGAGCCGGCATCGTCGGTCTGGCCGTCGCCCGCCGGATCACCCAGTTGGTCCCCGACGCCCAGCTCACCGTGATCGACAAGGAGAACCGGGTGGCCGCGCACCAGAGCGGTCACAACAGCGGGGTCGTGCACGCCGGGCTGTACTACGCCCCCGGCTCCCTCAAGGCCACCCTGTGCCGGCGGGGCAGCGCGATGATGAAGGAGTACTGCGCCGGGCGGGGTTTGCCCTACGTCGAGTGCGGCAAGCTGGTGATCGCGGTCGACGACTCCGAGCGCGGGGCTCTGGAGCGGATCCGCGAGCGGGCCACCGAGAACGGCGTCCCCGGTCTGCGGATGGTGGGTGCGGCCGGCATCAACGAGCTGGAGCCGCACGCCGCGGGCGTGGCCGCCCTGCACTCACCGCAGACCGCCATCACCGACTTCGTGACCGTTGCCGAGGCCTTCGCCGACGACGTGGTCAAGGCCGGTGGGTCGGTCCGGCTCGGCACCCCGGTCTCGCGGATCGTCCAGCGGGCCGGTGTGGTCGACGTCCACACGCCGCGGGAGCTGTTCACCTTCGACCGGCTGGTGATCTGCGCGGGTCTGCAGTCCGACGTCCTGGCCCGCTGGGCCGGGGACGACGCCGAGCCGGCGATCGTGCCGTTCCGGGGCGAGTACTACCGGCTGATCCCGGAGCGCACCGGCCTGGTGAACGGCTTGATCTACCCGGTGCCCGACCCGAACTACCCCTTCCTGGGGGTCCACTTCACCCGCCGGGTGGACGGCGGGGTCGATGTCGGGCCGAACTCGGTGCTCGCGCTGGCTCGCGAGGGGTACGAACGCAGGAACGTCTCGCTCGGAGAACTCAAGGACACCTTGGCGTGGCCGGGCTTCCGGGCCCTCGCCCGCAAGCACTGGAAGATGGGCGTGGAGGAGATGGCGGGATCGGCGAGCCGCAAGCTCTACCTCGGCCGCGCCCGCAAGTACGTCCCCGAGGTCGGCACCGACGACGTGGTGCCCGCACCGTCCGGGGTACGCGCGCAGGCCGTCGACCGCGACGGGTCGCTGGTCGATGACTTCCGGATCAATCACATCGGAGCGGTCACGGCCGTCCGCAATGCCCCCTCGCCCGCTGCCACGGCCGCCCTGGCGATCGCCGAGTTCATCGGCGAGAGGCTGATGGCCGCCTGGCACTCGTCGGACGGATGAGGGACGGCCGAGATCGCCGGATGGGAACAGCGTGAACCAGGACATCTCGATCCAGGAGCGGGCCGTGGTCGGTGACCGGTTGCCCGCCGACCCGACCCCCCGACGCCGGGCGGTGCATCGGTTCGGCCCGGCCCGGGCCCTCCACCTGGGCGACCTGCTCGGGCCGGTGCGGGCGTTGCGGGCGCTGGCCGCCGATCCAGGGATCGACCTGGTGGTGCGGATCGCCGGGGCCGGCGAGGAGGGCGCTGCCGACCAGCCCGCCCGGGTGGCCGCCGCGCTGGTCGCCTGCGGACTGGGCTCGGTGAGCTTCGAGGCGGACGACGACACGGTCCTCGATCTCACCGACGGCGCCCACCGCCCGGACGCCGTCCGGCTGCCGCCCCCTCCCCCGGTCCACGACCTGCGCGAGCCGCGGGTGCCGATGGGCAGCGTGCGGCGCGACGGGCGAGCCGACCCACGCGGCGTGGTCCACCTGCTCGACAGCCCGCTGCGGGTCGCCGCCGTGATCCGGGGCGCGCAGACCGATCTCGACCCCACGCTGGGCTACGACCCGCAGTTGCGCCCCGGCGTGGCCAACCTGGCGGTGATCCTCGGGCTGCTCACCGATCGGACGCCGATCGCGGCGCTGTTCGGCCTCCACGGCGCCCATCAGCTCAAGCGGGCGGTGACCGACGTCCTGACCGAGACCCTGCGGCCGATCCGCGGGGTCTACGCCGACCTCGCCGCCGACCCGGTCACGCTGAGCCGGCTGGTCCGTCCGGCGAGCTGACCTCGGTCCCGCACGGCGCTCAGCGGCGTCCGACGAACCAGTTCCGCAACGTCGTGATCCGGGCCTGGACCTCCTGGGCGCCGGCCTTGGCCACCTCGCCGCCCCCGCAGGTACGGCGCAGCTCGGCGTGCACCACTCCGTGCGGCTGCCCGGTGCGCCGGGCCCAGGCGCCGACCAGGGAGTGCAGCTCCTTGCGCAGCGCGGTCAGCTCCCGGTGCGTGGCCACCTCGGTCACGGTCGCCCCGGCCGGTTTCTGACCGGCCAACTGGCGGGCTTGACGGGCCCGTAGCGCGGTGGTGACCTCCTCGGGCTCGAGCAGTCCGGGCAGCTCGAGGAAGCCCTGTTCGTGCTCGCTGCCGATCTCGGCCTGGGTGCCGAACTCCTGGGCGTCGAAGAGCACCCGGTCGAACGTCGCCGAGGCCTCGAGGGCTTGGAAAGCGTTGCCCTCCAGGTCGTTCGAGGCTTGCTCGGTACGGTTGGCCGCGGCCAGCAGGTCGTCCTCTGCCGGCCATGACTCGTCGTCGGAGCGCTTCGGCGGTTCCAGCACGTGATCGCGGGCCCGCTCCAGTTCGCCCGCCAGAGCGAGCAGGGTGGGCACGCTGGGCAGGAAGATCGAGGCGGTCTCCCCGCGGCGGCGGGCCCGGACGAACCGGCCGACCGCCTGGGCGAAGAACAGCGGCGTGGACGTCGCGGTGGCGTACACCCCGACCGCCAGCCGCGGGACGTCGACACCTTCGGAGACCATCCGGACCGCGACCATCCAGCGCTCGTCGCAGGAGGTGAACGCCTCGATCCTCGCCGAGGCGCCGGCGTCGTCCGAGAGAACCACCGCCGGGGCCTGTCCGGTGATCTCACGCAGCAGGCCGGCATAGGCCCGCGCGGTGCTCTGGTCGGTGGCGATGACCAGCCCGCCGGCGTCCGGCACGCTGCGCCGCACCTGGGTGAGCCGCTGGTCGGCGGCGGCCAGCACCGCCGGGACCCAGCGCCCGCCAGGGTCGAGCGCGGTGCGCCACGCCTGCGCGGTCAGGTCCTTGGTCAGCGGCTCACCGAGCCGCGCGCCGAGCTCGTCGCCGCTGCGGGTGCGCCAGCGCATCTCGCCCGAGTAGGACAGGAAGATCACCGGCCGGACGACGCCGTCCCGCAACGCCTCGGCGTACCCGTAGCTGTGGTCGGCGCGAGAGCGCAGCACCCCGTCACCGTCCGGGGCGTACTCGACGAACGGGATCGGCGCGGTGTCGGAGCGGAACGGGGTGCCGGTGAGGGACAGCCGGCGGGTGGCCGCCTCGAACGCCTCGCGGATCGCATCCCCCCAGGACAAGGCGTCCCCTCCGTGGTGGATCTCATCCAGGATCACCAGGGTGCGGGCGGCCTCGGTCCGGGCCCGGTGCAGAGCCGGCCGGGTGGCCACCTGGGCGTAGGTGACCGCAACGCCGTCGTAGTGCCGGGCATGGCTGCCCTGGCTGTTGCGGAAGGTGGGGTCGAGCCGGATGCCGGCCCGGTGCGCGGCGTCCGCCCACTGGCTCTTCAGGTGCTCGGTGGGGCAGACCACGGTGACCCGCTGCACCACCCGCTGCTCGAGCAGCGCGCCGGCCACCTGCAGGGCGAAGGTCGTCTTACCCGCCCCGGGCGTGGCCACGGCAAGGAAGTCGTGCGGCTCGGCGTCGAGGTAGGCGGCCAGCGCCTCGGCCTGCCAGGCCCGTAACTTGGACGCCGTGCCCCACGGGGCGCGGGCCGGGTAGGCCGGTGAGAGGTGGCTGGAACTGCGGTACGGGCCACGGACACTCACGAGCACAGGACCCTAGCCAAGCGCCGCGGACGACTCACCGAGGGGCGGCGGTCCGGGCGCATCCGGATGCCGTGTGCTAGAGCGCCGTCGTGCTCGGTGATCGGCCTCCGGCGGGCGGTAGGCCCTGGGCATGCTGCTGGTCGGCCGTGGAGCCGGCCGTGATCTCGCTCGGCGTCCTGTTCACTCGCTGACCCCGGCAGCGGCAGCGCGAACGGGATCGGCCGGGCGGATCCGAGCCGCCACCACGGCAGCGAGCAGCCCGAGCAACCCGAGCGTCACCCAGATCAGCACGAACGTGGCCGCGTCGGCCCCGCCCTGGTAACGGGCGGCGAACAGGGCCCCGGCCCCACCGATGCCGAGTGTGCTGCCGAGCGAGTCACCGATCTGCATGGCGGAGGCGTTGCGTCCTTGCTCGCCGGCCGCCGACAGGCGCAGCAGCAGGACGCTGGAGCAGGACATCGCCCAGCCCATGCCGAACCCGGCGATCGCCCAGGTCGGCCCTGCAGCGAGCAGCGGCACGCCCTCCCCCACCACGACGGTCATGCCGAGCACGCCCACCCCGATCAGCCCGGCGCCGATCACCACCAGCCGGAACCGGTCCAACCGCTCGCCCCATCGGCCCTGGCTCCACGACCCGGAGAACCAGCCGAGGGCACCGAAGGTGAGCGCCGTGCCCGCCAGCGCCGGCGTCACACCGCGGCGCTCCACGAGCATGAGCGGGACGAACGCTTCGGCGCCGAAGAACGCGGCGTTGATCGCGGTGCGATAAGCGACCAGCGAGGGCAGTCCACGACGCAGCCGAACCACGCCGGCTGGCCACAGCCCCGCCAGGGCGATGCCGATCGCCCCCACCCCCAGGACGATCCCGGCCACCGGCCAGCCCGGTCCCCGCCGGGCCGCCGCCTGCAGGCCCCACTGCAGGGCTCCCGCTCCGGCGGCGAGCAGCAACCCGTGCAGAATGCGGCGTCCGGCGCGGCCCCTCCCACGCCCCTCGGCCACCTCGGCGTGGTCCGCCGGCGATTCTGGGCGCAACCGGCGCAGCCGCGCCCAGAGCACCCAGACCGGTGCCGGAAGCAACGGCAGGACGGCGAGGAACGGCGCCCGCCAACTGATCCCGCTGGCCAGCACCCCGGCGATCGGCGGTCCGATCAGGCTCGGCAGGACCCACCCGGCCGAGATCAGACCGAAGACCCGGGGCTGGATGGAGACCGGATAGGCGGCCGCGACCAGCACGTAGGTGGCGACCATCTGCACCCCGGCACCCAACCCCGACACCGCCCGGCCGACCAGGAACGACTGGAACGAGGTGGCGGTGCCGGTGACCACCAGCCCGGCGCCGAACAGGGCGAGCCCGGCCAGCATCGGCTCGGACGGACCGCGACGGTCCACGGCATCGCCCGCCACGACGATGCCGAGCAGGGACGTGGTCAGGAACAGGGAGAAGGCCAAGCCGTACTCACGCAGTCCGCCGAGGGCCCGTGCGGCCACCGGCATCGCGGTCACCACGGCGTAGGCCTCGAAAGCGACGAGCAGGACGAGCGAGAGCAGTGCTGCGGTTCGTGTGCGGTACGGCCGTGACCAGGGACTAGCCGTCGCCGTCCTTCGAGCCGCCGCCCTTGTCGCCGTGCCCGTCGCCGCCGCGGGGCAGATTCTCGAAGATCTCCTTGCAGGTCGGGCAGACCGGGAACCTGCTCGGGTCGCGCCCGGGCACCCAGACCTTGCCGCACAGGGCGATCACGGGCATTCCGGTGACCGCCGACTCGACGATCTTCTCCTTGCGCACGTAGTGCGCGAAGCGCTCGTGATCGCCCGGCTCGACCGGCTGCTCGACCAGTTCACGCTCGAGCACCGCGGTGGCTCCGCCGTCCGTGGACGGCGCCTGCATCGGGGAGGACAGCGGCGCGGGCTCGTCGATGCTGCTCATGACCGTCGAGTGTAGGCGTCAGTTGTCCGCGGGCGAGTCCGGGTAGGTGGACAGGAAGGCCAGCTCACCGCGCTGACGGCGAAGGACCGAGCGCCAGAGCTCGCCCGGTCGGTCGGAGAAGGGGTCACGGGCCTCGGCGTCCACCACGTACCAGGCGCCCTCGGCGATCTCCGCCTCGAGCTGGCCGACGCCCCAGCCGGAATGGCCGGCGAAGATGCGCAGTCCGGCCACCCCACCGGCGACGATCTGCGGTGGAGTGTCGAGGTCGACCAGGCCGAGGGAGCCGAGGATCCGCCGGACGCCGACCGGCTCCTCGGCGTCCCCGGGGACGGCCACCAGGCCGAGCGCCCCGTCCAGGCCGACCGGTCCGCCCTGGAACAGCCGCCCCGGCGCGGTGACGTACGGCTGCCACGACGGCAGCACGCTGGCCACGTCGAGCTCCAGCGGACGGTTCACCACCAGGCCCATCGCGCCCTCGTCGGAGTGGTCGAGCATCAGCACGACGGTGCGCCGGAAGTTGGGGTCCTCCAACCGCGGCGTGGCGACCAGCAACCGTCCCGCGAGTACCTCGGGGATCGCCTGATCGGGCCGCTCGGGGATCGGGGTGTCGGTCACGGCCGGGTTCCGTCGCCGGCCGGGGCCTTCGCGGGCGGCACGAAGGCGTCGCGGCCGGGTCGGTCACGGCCGGTGCGCCGGAGCAGCAGGAGTGCCAGGGCGAGTCCGATCAGGTCGGCCACGGTGTCCCAGACGTCCCCGGAGCGCTTGGCCAGCCAGAGGGCCTGGACCACCTCGCTGGCCACGGCGTTGATCGCCAGCGTCACCAGCAGAGGTCGCTGGCGCAGGCCTGCCCTGACGCCGGTCCAGAGCACGACGCCGAACAGGGCCATGTGCGCCAGCTTGTCGGTGCCCAGCACCGGGGAGGGCACGGCGGCCTTCGGCGTGTACAGGGCAACGAGATGGACGACGAGCGCGATCGCGAAGACGGCACGGCGCAGCGACGGCGATGTGGCGCGGATCAGCGGAATTTCCCCCGCCCCGACCTCGGCACGATGTGGAGCACGGGCAAAGCCTAACCGCCCACCCGCCCCGCGTTCCGGCCGGCAGAGCGCACAGGCCGCGTCCGAGCAGCGAGACGGGCACGGGGTCCCCCAGCGAGAGGCCCCGGAACGAGCATGGATCCCGGACCGCTGACGGTCCGGAACCCACGTCGTCCGGTGGAGGTGGCGGGAATCGAACCCGCGTCCGCCGGTGCAGAGCCAGTTCTTCTCCGGGCGCAGTCTGCTGTGGCCTTTCTCAGCCCCGGCGATCACGCAGACGAGTCGCCGTGCCGGGCTCAGTCACTGTTGGTGTCGCATCAGCTCCGTGACCGGGCTTTCAGCCAGTGGCCTCCAAGACGACGCCAGCGTCCGGGCCGGAGGCACTCCCGGGCTGACGCAGTCGCTCCCCGCCTCAGGCGGCGAGGGCGAGCTGGTTCTGCTCTGTGTTGGCAGATATTGGTTTGCGACGAGGTTTACGAGATCACGTCACCTTCTCGGCCCGCTTCTCCTGCCTCGACATCCGACGTCGAAGCCTGTCACCCCCTGGTGGTGTGTCG
>Ga0209261_10000437_pt1 | contig 11282 bp, 10 predicted proteins | sample DOMMetBare1Fresh_FD_187470 | JGI IMG/M metagenome (GOLD analysis project Ga0209261, IMG submission 187470) | Wetland sediment microbial communities from St. Louis River estuary, USA, under dissolved organic matter induced mercury methylation -... | ecosystem: Environmental > Aquatic >...
GTCACGGACGTTGATGAGCGCCTTCACGGGATCGATGACGCGGTAGTACACGACCGCATCCACCGTGAGGGTCACGTTGTCCCGGGTGATGGCTCCCTGGGCTGGGATGCCCATGACCACCGTCTGCAGGGAGACCTTGGTGAGCCGGTCCGCGAACGGGACGATCAGCTGCAGTCCGGGATCGCGCAGTCGGGGCAGCAAGCGTCCGAACCGCAGCACGACGCCGCGTTCGTACTGCTGCACCATGCGCACGCTCGCGCCGAGCAGCGCGAGAGCGAGAAGAAGAAGGAGAGCGATAACGAAGGGCCAGACCATGTCGGATCCTCGTGTCCGCCGAGCGGCGGACAGCCTGGTGACTCACGGAGAACACCCGCTGCGCGGAAGCCCGTCACCGAGGTCCTGGGCGACAGCTCCAACCTACGCCCCCGACGGCAGGATCGACGCGCCCGGGGCGGGATGGCTCAGTCCATGAGATGCGGCACGAGATCCGGGACGGACTCGGGTGAGGTGACGACGAGGCGTGCGAGTTCGACGAGCTTGCGATTGTGGTTGCGGGCGTAGGAACGCAACAGCTCGAAGGACTCGTCGACGGTGACGTCGTGGACCCGGGCCAGCGCGCCCTTGGCCTGTTCGATCACCACTCGGCTGTTGAGTGCATGCTGGAGCTGTTCGGTGAGGACCTCACGGTGACGGATCGCCTGCTCTTGCAGCAGACCGATCGTGGCCACATCGGCCAGCGCCTGGACGATCCGTACGTCCGCGGCGTCGAGAACGCCGGTCTGGCCCCCGAACAGGTTCAGCGCGCCGATGACCGTGGCGCGCAGCCGGAGCGGCAACGCGTGGACGGACCGGAACCCGACGGCGGTCGCCCGGGGGGCGAAGGTCGGCCAGCGCCTCGCGGCCAGGGCGAGGTCGGCGTTGATGATCGCCGTCCCGCTGGTGAACGCGTCCAGGCATGGACCCTCGTTGTGCTGCAGCTGGAACAGCTCCAGCAGGCGGGTCTCTTCGTTCGAGGCGGCCATGACCTGCAGCCGGCCGCGGCCGTCGTCCAGCAGTAGTCCGACAGCGGTGACAGCGACGAGCTCGCGCGTGCGACGGGTGATCATCTGGAGGAACTCGATGACGTCGAAGTCGGCGACGAGGGTGTCGGCCACCTCGACGAAGACCTCCGCCAGGCGATCGGGTGCGACCTGGGGCATCAGGACCTCCGTGTGGTGAGTGACCCCACGCTGCTGAGGGTCTGGAGAAGAGTCTGGATCTGGGGCGTCATAGCATCTGCGGATCGAGCCGCAGCCGTCCTTCGACGATGTCACGTGCGACATCGTCGAGGGGACGCTCCTGGGCGAAGGCGAAGGCACGCAGTCGCGCGAGCGCCTCGACGAGTGGCACCTGCAGGTCGACCATCGTCATCCCTTGGGCCTGGTAGACGAGGTACTGCCCGCCCAGCACGTCGTCCAGCCCGCCCGATTCCTGACCGGTGTCGACCGTTCCCTGCCCGTCGAGGAGGATCTCGACCGCGACGTCCGCCACAGCGAGAGCCAGGCTCGCAGACGTCCCGGAGAGCCCGCCCGACGTCCGGCGCAGCACCGTCAGGGCGCCCAGTCGAGCGGCGCCCACCTGGAGCGGGAAGACAAAGACGGCACCGAGGCCCAGGGCCGCCGCGGCCGGGGCGAAGCCGGGCCACCGCTGCGAGGCGTCCCCGGACAGGTCGGTGACCAGAACAGGGCGCTGCGAGTCGAACGCGTCGATGCAGGGTCCTTCGCCGAGGGTGAACTGCAGGGCACCGAGTGAGTCGGCGACCGGGTCGGACGACGCCGCCACCCCGAGCACCCCCGTGTCCGTCATCAGGCTGACCGACGTGCCGGCTGCTGCCAGGACGTCACTGGCGGCAGAGCACAGAGCGGCAAGTCTACCGCTCACGGCAGACGCAGGACTCCCGGCGTCCGTATCGGCGCCGGCAACGCGCCGACGGATCGCCTCGAGCCGACGCCGGTGGTCGTCCGAAGGCTGCTCTGCGGAGCCGCCGGTCACAGAGGATCACGCGGGCCCGAGGCAACCCATGGCTCCGTGCCCCCCCTCACGACACGGACCTCGTCCTCGCGCCCAGGTCGACCCCCGCGGGAGTGGCCGCGCCCAACAGATACTCGTCGACGGCGGCCACACGGAACAGGCGCGCGACCGGTCGTGGCACTGCCTGGACGTGGAGCGCAGTCCCCAGCTGTCGCCGCGCCGCCAGGAGGGGTCGCATCCCCGCGCAGTCCATGAACGTGACGTCACGGAGGTCGACGACGACGACGTCACCAGCACCTACCTCGTTCATCACGAGGTCGAGTACACGAGACAGCTCATCCGACGAGCCGATGTCGAGGTCCCCTCGCACCGTCACCACCCACGGCGCCCCCGGTGTCGAGGACGCACTCCCCGGTCCGCTCATCGGTCCCCCGCCTTCACGTCGGACAGCTGACCTGGCGCCGGGTCCGGGGCGACAATGGATCTTTCGACTCTACGCCGTACCTCACCGGGACACCAGCCACTCACCGAGGCGACCCGGCAGGGGATCACGTCCGATGAAGCGTGACCATCGGGCAGCGGAACGGGTCGGCGTCGCGTCGGCCGACACGGTCGAGGTAACGGATGATCCGCCGGTAGGCCTCGAGCAGCGTCGTCTCCTCGTAGGGGACACCCTGAGCCGCACAGTGGGTGCGGACGAGCAACCGGGCCTGGGCCAGCGCCGGTCGCGGCATGCTCGGGAACAGGTGGTGTTCGATCTGGTACTGCAGACCACCGAGGAAGAAGGCGACCACGCGGCCGCCCCGGACATTGCGCGAGACGAGGACCTGCCGCTGCAGGAAGTCGGGGCGGGCTCCGGCAGGGACGATCGGCATCCCGATGTGGTTCGGCGCGAACGCTCCACCGAGGAGGGTCCCGAAGACCCCCAGTTGGACGGCCAGGAACACCGCTGCGCGCCCGGGCGGCAGCAGCAGGAAAAGGGCCGCACCGTAGCCACCGAGGCGAACGATGAGGAAGATCGCCTCGACGCCGCGCCATCGCAAGGGCCGCCGGCTCACGAGGCGGGCCACGCTCTGCACGTGGAGGTTGATCCCCTCGAACGGCAGGAGCAGGAAGAACCATCGGCCCTGGTGACGGGTGAGCCGGGCGGCAAGTCCGGTGCGGGTGGCCACCGCTTCCGGGGTGAAGGCGACGACACCAGGCGCGATGTCGGGATCGCGCTCCAGCTGATTGGGCCGGGAATGGTGCTGGTTGTGCTTGTGCAGCCACCAGCCGTAGCTGAGGCCCGCGAAGACCCCGGAGAGGATGCGGGCGCACCATTCGTTCCAGCGGGCCGACGCGAACACCTGCCGGTGTGCGGCCTCGTGCCCCAGGAAGCCGATCTGGGCACACACCAGAGCGAGGCCGGGGGCGAGCACGATGACGAGCCACGACTCCCGCAGCAGCACGACGCCGCCCGACACCAGGACGAACGCGATCGTCGCCGCGGTGAACGCGCTCCAGTAGAACCAGTATCGACGTCGGAGCAAGCCGTTGGACCGCACGGCCCGAGCGAGGTCGGCGTACGTGCTCACGTGAGCCTGGGCAGCACGGCTCGAGCGGGGGGGCCGGTCGCCGGCCGCCGTCGAGCTGGACACGATCGTGGTCACATCACTCCCGGTGCTCTGCATGCCGTTCCGCCCGGGGAACGGTCGGGTGAACGCCGAGGGAGAGGCTCCGGTGGTCACACGTGCCCGGGCGACTCGCAGCGCCGTGAGCGGACTGGTGACACACGTAGAGCGCCCGACATACGGCGCCGTCGTCACCAGGGTCCCGAGTGACTCCCTCAATCTACGCCCCGACGGGCCGGACCGACATTCGGCCGTGGCCTGCTCAGGGTGAGTTCAGGGTGCCGTCGTGCCCTTGCGCCCGTAGTGGTCGTCCAGCCGGACGACATCCGTGCGCCACCCGGGCCACGCCGTGGAGACCTCGAGTACCTCGCTGTCCACCACCGCCGAGATCCGGTGCAGGAGGCCGGCCCGGATCAACACCTGCTGACCCGGCTCCAGGGTCAGGGTGCGCAGCCGGCGCGGGTCGTCGCCGCACTCGACGGTGACCCGGCCGGAGCGCACCGAGATGGTCTCCTCCTTGACAAGGTGCTTCTGGAGCGAGAGGGCCGCGCCGGCGTTGATGTGCAACACCTTGCCGACGTACCGGCCCTCGAGGACGCCGAAGATCTCCTCGTGCCCCCACGGCTTGTCCACGCGCTGCACGGTCTCCACCGACAGGTGCGCAGCCGCGGCAACGCGGTCGGAGTCGGGGGCCGTCGGGTGGTGGGTGAAGGGGGACGACAGCACGGCGGGACCCTGACGGCGGACCCGTCCCGCAATGCTGCCGTTGTCGTTGGTGCTGCCACTGTTCGAGGTCGTCATGTCGTGCTGCTCTCTGTGTGTCGGATGGATCGGGAGGCACCCGGGTCTGCGTGTCGTGGGCCGGTCGAGCGCCGGCGGGCTAGGCGCGATCGCTCACCAGTCGTTCGAGCAGCCGCGGGACGTCCGCCACGGCGAACCGGATGCTCGTGTCACTGCAGCCGTAGGGCAGCAACAACACCTGCTCGTGGACGAGCCCACCGCAGGAGTAGACGACGTTCGGTACATAGCCGTTGCGCTCGCCCTCGTGCGGGCTCAGCAGCGGTTCGGACAGCCGACCGACCACCCGGGTCGGGTCGTCGAGGTCGAGGAGCAGCGCGCCGAGCGCGTAGGCCCGCATCGGTCCGACCCCGTGGGTGAGGACCAGCCAGCCACGCTCGGTCTCCAGGGGCGGGCCGCAATTGCCGAGCTGGGTCAACTCCCAGGTCCTGGCCGGGGTCTGCAGCTCGGCCACCTCGTCCCAGTGGTACCCGTCGGAGGACGTCGCGACGGCGTTGTTCTCCCGGTCCCAGCGCGACAGGGCCAGGTAGCGGCCCCCGATTGTGCGGGGGAAGAAGGCCATTCCCTTGTTCGCCGAACCGATCCCGGTCAGCGGTGACGAGCGGAACGTCCGGAAGTCGTCGGTGTCGAACCGGCGCGAGACCACCTGCGTTCCGTTGAACGCCGTGTACGCGGCGGCGTAGGTGCTCGACCCGTCCGCCGCGACGAGCCGGGTGAAGCGGGCGTCCTCGACGCCGTGGCTCTCGGCGTCCGCCTCCGGGAACAAGGTGCGTTCCACCAGCGGGACGGCGGGATCGAAGCAGGCCTGGTACGAGGCGGCGACCACATGGCGAAGGATCTCGATCACTGCGTCGATGTCGCCGCGGGTGAGGGCCTGCCGGCGCAGTGCCTCTGCCGAGGAGTCGACCGTTGCACCGTCGATCAACTCCGGCAGGTTCTCCAGGGCGAACTCCAGCGTCTCGGGCTCGGCGCCTGCCTGGATCGCCTGCTGCCGGATCCGCGCTCGGGGAACGGCGACATCGCGCCGTTGAGCTGCATGGACGAACCGTGAGGACGGCTCGAGGTGCACCCCGGCCAGGCCGTCGGCCGGCGTGAAGGTGCCGGAACGGAAGACGACTGTGGACAGGTGGCCCTCGCTGACCGCCCGGGCGCTCATCACGAACCGCAGGCCTCCCCCCGGATCATCCTGTACCGGGTGCGGGACCAGCGACGGGTTGAACAATGCGGCGGCCTCGATCGAGACCTCCCGGGTGAAGTAGGCCCCGATGAGCCGGCGTCGATCTGCCGACAGGGACACGGCTTCGGCCACCCGGTGGGCGATCGCGTCGAAGCTGTTCTGCAACAACAAGTCCAGATCGCGATGTCGCGCGTCGTAGCACGCTCGGACCGCCGCGAGCGTCGTCGCGACCTCGTCGTCGGACATCGCCGAGCACCGCTCGACGAGTCCGGCGGCCCGAGAGACGCCTGGTGCACTCGGCTCCTGCCCGGGCAGGAAGAGCCGGGCCGCGACCCGTTGCGGATCACCCGTCAGCACCACGGCGGTGCGACGTACCAGCCCGCCGGTCGCCGTCATCGTCGATCGGCGGCGATGCGCGCCGCGTGCTGGAGGGTCGTGACCAGCGCCAGCGTCGACTCGGCGCCCTGATTCTCGTTGCGGCCGAACGGTTCGAGTCCGTCGCAGCAGCCACCGGTCGCGGCCGCGTAGAGCGGGACACCGATGTCGTTGCGGCCGAAGAACCACCCGGCGGCTGAACCGACGGCGGCGGCCCAGTGGTCGTCGCCGGTCAGGTCGTAGGCGCGGGCGCAGGCGTCGGCCAGGGACGCCGCCTCGATCGGCTGCTGGTCGAAGCCGGGTCGCGGCTCTCCCGGTGCCCACCCCGTCGCCGGTGTCAGCGACAGGTGGTGGTCCGAGCTCTGCAGCTCGAGCAACCAGCGGAGCATCTCCAGGCCGTTCCGCACCAGGCCGTCGTCGTGCAGGCTGTCTCCCGCCGCCAGCAGCACGTCCGGCAGCACCGCGTTCGCATACGACAGCCGCGGTTCGGGCCAGGGCCAGGGCCGATCGATGCGGAAGACCCCGACCGCCTCTGCGGCGTCCCACAGCAGGGCCGCCGCGTCCACATCGCCGGAGTCGGCCCGCAGTACCTCTGCCGCACCGAGACCGGCAAAGGCCATGGCTCGTGGCCACGGGGAGCGGCGGAGCGCTCCGCGGGTGAACCGGCCGGCCGCTCGGCGGGAGATCTCCGGGTCCCGGGCGCGCGACACCGCGGTCCCGAGCCCCCACAGGCTGCGGCCCCAGCAGTCACCGAGTTCGGCGGCTCCGCGGTGGGTTCCGTCCGCGTCCCGCCGGTTGACCACCGAGCCGTCCTCACGCTGCGCATCCTCCAGGAAGCGGAGATACGTCGCAGCGAGGTCGTCCATCACCTCCGGTGCGAGCACGCGCTCGTGCCGGCCGGTGGCGGTCGACGAGTCGGCCCGGCACACGGCGACCAGCGCACGGGCCACGTCGTCGACGCAGTAGCCCTCCTCGATGCGAGGCAGGCTCAGGCGGGCGTGCTCGAAGATGCCTACGGCGTCGGTCAGGGCCAGGACGTGGCCGAAGAGTGCCTCGGTCCTCCTCACCCGGCCGCCGACCGGTCGGCCGGATGCGCCCGGCCGAGGTGTCGAAGACCGATCCGCAGGGGGTCGATCCGCAGGGGGTCGATACGCCTGCGCGACACCCGGTCGCACACCGCGAGATAGGCGCCGGCGACGTCGCGCCAACCGAGTCCCTCACCGACCCTGCGCGCCCGGCGGGCCAGATCGCGCGCGAGCCCACGGTCGGTGAGCACGCTGCGAACGGCCGCGGCGATCGCCGCGGGATCCTCGCGATCCACCAGCAATCCCGTTCCCTCGCCGAGCAGTTCCACGGCGTGCGGGAAGCGGGTGGAGATCACCGGCTTCCCGGCGGCCACCGCCTCGGTCAGCACGCCGGAGGTGACCTGCTCCACCGAGTCGTACGGCAGGAGGATCAGGTCGGCGCTGTGGACCAGTTGGTGAAGGGTGTCCGGTGCGAGGTATCCGTCGTGGAAGTCGATCACGGCCGAGACCCCCAGCTCGGCTGCGAGGCGGACGAGCTCGTCCCGGTACCCGGCACCATCCCGCTGGGAAAGGCGCGGATGGGTCCGGCCGGCCACGACGTACACCGGCGCGGGCCGGAGGTCGGTCAGCTGGGCCATGGCGTGGATTGCCCACTCGATCCCCTTGCCACGACCGAGCAGCCCCCAGGTGAGGATGACCGGCGCCTCGTCGTGGGGAAGGTGCTGCGCCGTCAGGGGGCGCTCCGTGACCAGCCGGTCTGCGGCGCCGTGCGGGATGACGACGGCCCGGTCCGGGGCTGCCCCGTAGAGTTCGACGGCCCGCTGCCGGGCCGTCTGCGTCATGGTCACGACCGTGGCCGAGTGGCGCACCACCTCGGACAGCACGCGATGCTGGTGCTCCGTCGGCAGGCGCAGAACCGTGTGCAGCACGGACACCACCGGAACGGTGAGATGCCGCAGCAGACTCACCAGATCCTCACCGTCCGGACCGCTGTAGATGCCGTACTCGTGTTGCAGGACGACGGCGTCGTAGCGGTTCAGCACGGCCGCCGTGGCGAGCAGCCCAGCGGGATCGGTCGGAGCGGGGCAGGCGTCCGGATCGGTCGACCACTGGGCCACGACCCGCTCGACCGGTGGCTGTTCCGTCGGGACGACGCGCACGATGTCGATCTCCGCGCCGATGTCGCAGAGTCCGTCCGCCAGGGCCCGGGCAAAGGTTGCCAGGCCGCACTGGGTCGGCGGGAAGGTGCTGAGCATGGCGTATCGCGTCCGACCGAAACCGGTCATCGCCTTGCCGGGAATCGGCGCGCTCCTCAGGGCGCGGCGTGCCGACCGCCGAGCCGGGTCCGCCGGAAACGACGGGGCAGGACCGGCGAGCACCTTCCGGTAGACGCCAAGGTAGTCGTCGACCATGCGTGCAGCACCGAACCGGGCCATGGCTCGGTCGTGAACGGTACGTCGATCGAGCGCTACGGCCTTCTCCACCGCCGCGAGCGCCTCCGGAACGTCGTCCACGACGAACCCGCTCACACCGTCGTCGACGATCTCGGGCATCGACCCCCGCCGGAACGCCACCACCGGTGTCCCACACATCATGGCTTCGACCACGGACAGGCCGAACGGCTCGTCGAACGAGATCGGGTGCAGCAGCGCCGCGGCCGCACCGAGCACCTCCGCCCGTTGGCGTGGACCCACGGTGCCCAGGTAGCGGACCCGGTCGCCGTCGACGCGCGGCTCCACCAGCTCACGGAAATAGCGCGCATCGTGGACGATGCCGCAGATCACGAGTCGGCGCCCGGCGGCCCGGGCGATGTCGATCGCCTCGGCCGTCCCCTTGTCGGGGTGGATGCGGCCGAGAACGACGAGATCCTGCCCCGCCGTCGTGGACAGTGGCAGCACTCGCTCGTCGACGCCGTGGTGCACGGTCGCTGCGTAGTGGAGGTCCGGCCGGCGGTCGGAGTCGGAGATGGAGACGAGCGTCGAGCGAGAGGCGCGGTAGGGGGCCACCACGGCAGGACCGCCGAAGCCGTGCACGGTGGTGATCAGCGGTGCAGCGCAGAAGGCTTCGAACGCCAACGGCAACCAGTCGAGATGACTGTGGACGAGATCGAACTCCGCCGACCGGCCGAAGGCGTGGGCGATGTGCAGCGCCTCCGACACCCGCCCGTCGAGGTCGGGATCCTGCGCGTACCCATGAGGGAGGACGCCGTCCAGCCGTGCCTCGGTCAGGGAGTCCAGCGTGGCGAAGAGCGTCACGTCGACGCCGCGGGCGACCAAGCCGTCCGCGAGCAAAGCGGCGACCTGCTCCCAGGGGCCGTAGTGACGAGGCGGGCAGCGCCAGGCGACCGGGGCGAGGATCGCCACTCGGAACGGTGGACCTGTGGTCGCCGCGGTCATGAAGTGGCTGCTTCGAGGGCTCGAAGCAGCGCGAGAGGGACGAACGGCCACACCATGACGAATCCTCATGTCCGCCGAGCGGCGGACGGCTTGGTGAATCACGGAGAAACGCCCGCAGCGCGGGTGCCCGTCACCAAGGTCCTGAGTGACGCCCTCAGTCTACGCCCCCCCGCTGTCGTGATCTCCGCCCCGCGCTCGGGTGTGGCGATCGGCCGCGATGTGCATGGCGACCTGCGGAGGACCCGCCGGTTCGCTCGACCGGCGACCGGCCCGGTCGTCGACGCAGACAGGGACGTGCCGTGCCACGGGCGGTGTCATGCACCCCAGTCCCGACGACATCTCGCCGCCACCCTGCCCAGCCGAGCAAGAAACCACACAGACCCGGCCGGCGGCCTCTCGTCCTCCGCGGGGAGGAACGGGGCAGCGACCGGGAGCAGGGCGGCGGCGGCTCCGTGACCAAGGAGATCGCCACCCAGCCGATGCCCATCCTCGGACGGCGATCGGAACGATCGATGATCCTGACTCTCGTCGGGCTGGACGTCGGCAGGCCGACGGGCACGGGGGACTCGATGCCCCGGCACTGCCGGCGGCGCGCGAGGACAGCCCGGCTTGCACCTCGAGTCACGTGACCAGGCGACCGCGAACGCCCCAGAGGGGCGGACGGTGTCGACGAGCGCGGATCGTGACAGTGGTCGTGGATGCCCACCTGTCCGGGGTCGCCCTGCCCGTGGTGGGTGGACGGCGATGGGTGGTTCGGCATCCTCGTCGACTGGGACGTCGAGTGTGCACCTACGAGGAGTCCTGACCGACCGCGGTGCCGTCAGCCGGCGAACACCTGCGGTCAGGCGCCGGTCGACAGCTCCCGCGCGGTCCGGGCAGTGCGAGACCGGCGCCAGGCGGCGATCCCGGCGGCGGCCGCGGCGGCAGCACCAGCGACGACGATCCTCTTCATGACGACTCCTGATCACGAGCGGGTGGTGGACCCGGGCCGGGCAGACTCACCCGATCCTGCTCAGGTCGGCATCGGCCCCGCCCTCCTTGACCGCGAAGGGATCAGAAGACGTCGACGCCGAACCAGTCGAAGCCGGTCTCCCCGACCCGCTGGATGAAGAGGCTGGCGAAGCCCTCGGCGGTCGTCCTCAGCGTCACCGGCACGGTGATCGGTACCGAGCTCTGACCCAGCACCATCGCGGTGGGGTTGCCGGTGGTGGTGATCCGGACGCTGCCACCCACGGAGTAGACCTGCAGGGTGACGTTCACAGTGTGGGCCTGGTTGGCGCCGAAACCGAGCAGGTAGACGATGTGATAGGGGTTGTAGGCCGGGAAGCTGGGCAGCCGGTGGTACGCGGGCTGCGCCTCGGTGCTGATCAGGCAGTCCTGGACGTACATGCCCAGGATCCGCCCGCCGGTCAGGGTCAGGCGCGGCTGACGCGGGTCGACCCGACCGATCGCGCCGGCCGCCGCCGCGACGGTGTCGCCGGCCAGGGTGGCGGCGAGGTCGGGGTCCGACGCCGGCTCGGCAATCTCGCGGACCTCGAGCCCGTGGTACAGGGTGACCAACCCGGCCCCGGCCAGGTCGTCGAGGACGTCGCCACCCTCAGGCCGGGTGAGGATGCCGCGCAGACGGGACGCGACGGTGGCGGCGGAGGCGGCTGGGGTCGCGCGCGACGTGGTGGACGACGTCGGACCGTTCATGGTGATCTCCCGGTGGACGGAGGGGTGACGCCCTCCCAGAGCGCGGAGCACACCGGGTGATACGTGGAGACGAAGGGACTCGAACCCTCAACCCCCTGACCCTGATGGCTAATTCGAGGGTCAGGCCGCGGTCGTGAAGTCGAGGCGGGCGAGCTGGCTCGCCCGTGTTCGGTCCAGGGGTCGTCCGGTCCAGTAG
>Ga0209261_10000438_pt1 | contig 11278 bp, 11 predicted proteins | sample DOMMetBare1Fresh_FD_187470 | JGI IMG/M metagenome (GOLD analysis project Ga0209261, IMG submission 187470) | Wetland sediment microbial communities from St. Louis River estuary, USA, under dissolved organic matter induced mercury methylation -... | ecosystem: Environmental > Aquatic >...
CCGCTGATCCCCTCGAGGTAACGGCAGGGCGCCCCCGACCTCTGTTGGTGCAAGCAAACCTGTCGGCCTCGCCCGGTCCTCCAACTCGTGATCATGCAATGTGGTCGGGCCGGACTCGCCCGCCGACATTGTCGCGCATGATCGGGCCGACGTCGTGGCCTCCTCAGGTGCGCGTCCCATGTCGGGCACGGGGAGTAGCGTGCCGCTCGAGGCGCACCGTCGGGCCGGAAAGGGGCGTGCTCGTTCGATGCCGAGTCCGTCGTCCTCCGCCCTCTCACACGCGGCGAGCTGCACCGTGGCGTCCCGGTCCCCGCTGATCCGCGCCGTCCAGGGCTACCTGGCGCACCTGCGGGTCGAACGCGGGCTCGCGGCGAACACCCTGGCCGCCTATCGGCGCGATCTCGACCGCTACCTGACGCACCTCGACTCGCTCGGGATCCGCGAGCCGGTGCAGGTACGTGAGGAGCACGTCACGGCCTTCCTGGTCACCATCCGGACCGGCTCGGACGGCGGGGCGGTGCTGGGGGCCAGCTCGGCGGCGCGCGCCGTGGTCGCCGTCCGGGGGTTGCACAAGTTCCTGCACCTCGAGGGGGTCGCGCCCGCGGACCCGGCCGGTGACGTCCGCCCACCGACCACGCCGCGGCGGCTGCCCAAGGCGATCAGGCTGAGCGACGTCGAGCGGCTGCTGGACGCTGCCTCGGCTGGGGGGACCCCCAGCGCTCTGCGCGACCGCGCCGTCCTCGAGCTGCTCTACGGCAGCGGTGCCCGGATCAGCGAGGCGGTCGGGCTCGACATCGACGACGTGGACCTCACCGAGGGCCTGGCCCGACTGCGCGGCAAGGGCTCGAAAGAGCGGGTGGTGCCGGTCGGCAGCTATGCGGTCGCAGCGCTCGAGGCCTACCTGGTGCGGGTGCGCCCGGACCTCGCCCGGCGCGGGCGGGGCACCCCGGCGGTGTTCCTCAACCTGCGTGGCGGCCGGCTGTCCCGGCAGAGCGTGTGGACGGCGCTGCAGGCCGCCGCCGAACGGGCCGGGCTGGGTGCGCACGTCTCGCCGCACACCTTGAGGCACTCCTTCGCGACTCACCTGCTCGAGGGCGGCGCCGACGTCCGGGTTGTCCAGGAGTTGCTCGGTCACGCCTCGGTCGCCACCACCCAGATCTACACCCAGGTCACCGCCGACACCCTGCGTGAGGTCTACGCCGCCGCCCACCCCCGCGCCTTGGCCACGGCCTGAACACCCCACGTCACGACGCCGACCGACCTTGTGCGGCGCTGGTCCCACCCCTTCTGGGCACGACGTCACACCGTGCTCACCAGAGGGGCACGGTGTGACGTTGTGCTCAGGAGGCATGGGTCCGATGCCGCACAAGTGTGTGAAAATTGAGGCTGTTGGGGCTGTTGTGACGGCTGTGGATCTTGTGCTTGAGCGCCTCGCGACGCGCCGGATAGCCTCGCGCGGTCCGAGCCCGTCGCGGGGGAGGATTGTGCTATTCGCGCCGGGGCCGCCTCGACGTGACCGACGTCGACGGCGGCAGCGGAGCTACGCGATCCGCACGGGAGGACATGAGATCGTGATCAATCAGACGCAGGACGGCCTGAGCGTGGTCCTCGATCTCGCCGAGGGGCTCGACGGACTCACCGCCGGGGGGATCGGCGCCACCGGTCGTCCCATGCCCAACTTCCCCCAGCCACCCGCCCTCACCTCGCACGGCCCCGCCCGGATCATCGCCATGTGCAACCAGAAGGGCGGCGTCGGCAAGACCACGAGCACGATCAACCTGGGCGCGGCGCTGGCCGAGTACGGACGCCGCGTATTGCTGGTCGACTTCGACCCCCAGGGCGCGCTCTCGGTCGGCCTCGGCATCAACCCGCACGAGCTCGACAAGACCGTCTACAGCCTGCTGATGGACCGCAGCACCAACGTGCGGCAGGTGATCCGGCCGACCAACGTCAAGGACGTCGAGCTGCTGCCCGCCAACATCGATCTGTCCGCGGCCGAGGTGCAGCTGGTCGGCGAGGTCGCCCGTGAGCAGGTACTGTCCCGGGTCCTGCGCCCGGTGCTCGACGACTACGACGTCGTCCTGATCGACTGCCAACCCTCGCTCGGCCTGCTCACGGTCAACGCGTTGACCGTGGCGCACGGCGTGGTGATCCCGCTGGAGTGCGAGTTCTTCGCGCTGCGCGGCGTGGCCCTCCTGGTCGAGACCATCGAGAAGGTCAAGGACCGGCTCAACCCGGGCCTCGAGATCGACGGCATCCTGGCCACCATGTTCGACCCGCGCACGCTGCACAGCCGCGAGGTCGTCGCCCGGGTGGTCGAGGCCTTCGGCGACCAGGTGTTCCACACCGTGATCGGGCGGACGGTCAAGTTCCCCGACGCGTCGGTCGCCGCCGAGCCGATCACCACCTACGCCGCCTCGCACGCCGGCGCCTATGCCTACCGCCTGCTGGCCCGCGAACTGATCGCCCGCGGCGACGCCGCCTAGTGATCACCCTGGAGCAGCCCGAGATCGCCCCGGACGCCTCCGCCGACTCGGGTCCCCACCCGGACAGCTTGCCCGGGACCCCGGGTGGGGTCCTGCCCGGGCGCGGCTCGGGGTTCGAGGTGCACCTGGACAACTTCGAGGGACCCTTCGACCTGCTGCTCGGGCTGATCGCCAAGCACAAGCTCGACGTCACCGAGATCGCCCTGGCCGAAGTCACCGATGAGTTCATGGCCTGGATCCGCGAGCGCGGGCCGGACTGGGACCTCGGCGAGGCGAGTGAGTTCCTGGTTGTCGCCGCCACGCTGCTCGACCTCAAGGCGGCCCGGCTGCTGCCTGCGGCCGAGGTCGAGGACGACGAGGACCTGGCCCTGCTCGAGGCGCGCGACCTGCTGTTCGCCCGGCTGCTGCAGTACCGGGCGTTCAAGGACGTCGCGGCGACCTTCGCGCAGCGGATCGCCGCCGAGTCCGCACGGTACGGGCGAGCCGCCGGGGTCGAACCGCAGTACGCCCAGCTCCTGCCCGACCTGGTGCTGGGGATCACCCCCGAGGCGTTCGCTGCCCTGGCAGCGCGCGCGATGCAGCCGAAACCCCTTCCCACGGTGGGCCTCGAGCACCTGCACGCCCCGCCGGTCAGCGTGCGCGAGCAGGCTGCGCTGATCGTGGAGCGGCTTCGCCGCCACCGCTCGACCAGCTTCCGCTCGCTGTCTTCCGACGCCGACTCCACCCTGGTGGTGGTCGCCCGCTTCCTGGCGCTGCTCGAGCTGTTCCGCGAGGGAGTGGTCGCCTTCGACCAGGCCGCGGCGTTGGGCGAGCTGACCATCCGCTGGACGGGCAGCGAGGACGGCGACGTCGACCTCGAGCACGACTTCGACGACTACGACTACGTGGACGCCGCCGCGCGGTCCGCGGACCAGGTCGCCCGGGACGACGCACGCCGGGAGGCCCCCGACGAGGAGAGCCAGAGCCCCGATGAGTGAACAGACCGTCGAGCAGGACGCCGCGCTCACCGACGCCCCGGCGACGCCTGATGAATCGACAGCCGGATCGACCGCAGAATCGACGCAGCACGTCCACGAGCCTGGCGAGGAGCAACCCGAGCAGCAGGTGCTCGACGTGGACGCGATGCCCAACGGCGCTCGCGGCGCGGTGGAGGCCGTGCTCATGGTGGTCGACGAGCCGGTCACCGAGGTCGCCCTCGCCTCCGCGCTCGGCCTGACCACCGAGCAGGTGTCGCAGTTGCTGGGCGAGCTGGTGGTCGACTACGACGCGGCCGGGCGCGGGTTCGAACTGCGCCAGGTCGCCGGCGGGTGGCGGATCTACAGCCGGGCCGAGTACGCGCCCGCCGTCGAGCGGTTCATGCTCGATGGACAGACCGCCCGGCTCACCCAGGCCGCGCTCGAGACGCTGGCGATCGTGGCCTACCGCCAGCCGGTCAGCCGGGCCCGGGTCGGCGCGGTCCGCGGGGTGAACGTGGACGCCGTGATGCGCACCCTGCTCTCCCGGGGGCTCGTCGAGGAGGCCGGGCACGACCCCGAGACCGGAGCCGTCTTGTACCGCACCACCACCTACTTCCTGCAGCGGCTCGGCCTGACCTCGCTCGGGGAACTGCCGGCGCTGGCGCCCTTCCTGCCGGAGGTGGACGCCCTGGACGAGCTCGGCGTGGGTGGCATGTCGTGACCCCGCCCCCGCCGCGCCGTGGACGTCGGCCGGCCACGACGACGGACGCCGGACAGTCTGGCTCCGGGAAGCCGGGTAAGCCGAGGAAGCCAGGGGCCGCCGCCAAGGGCCCGTCCTCCCGCGGCGGGAAACCCCGGCGTCCGGGCGGCGTCGTCCGCCGCCGTCCCCAGCCCGCGCCGGTCCCGCCGCCGGACGTGCACGACCCGGCGGGCGTGCGGCTGCAGAAGGTGCTCGCTTCGGCCGGTCTCGGCTCGCGTCGCGCCTGCGAGCAGCTGATCACTGCCGGCCGGGTCGAGGTGAACGGCCACATGGTGACCGAGCTCGGCGTGCGGATCGACCCACGCCGCGCCGTCGTCCATGTCGACGGGTTGCGGGTCCAGCTGGACCCCCACCTCGTCACGCTCGCGCTGAACAAGCCGCTCGGCGTCCTGTCGGCGATGAGCGACGCGCAGGGTCGGGCCACGGTCGGGGACCTGGTCGCCGACCGGGAGGAGCGGCTGTTCCACGTCGGCCGGCTCGACGTCGACACCGAGGGCCTGCTGCTGCTCACCACGGACGGCGAGCTCGCCAACCGGCTCGCCCACCCGCGCTACGAGGTGCCCAAGCACTACCTGGTCGAGATCGCGGTGACCGGCAGCAGCGTGCCCCGCGATCTGGGACGGCGCCTGCTCGCCGGGATGGACCTGGACGACGGCCCGGCGAGGGTCGACTCGTTCAAGGTGGTCGACGCCCGGCCGGGCAAGGCACTGATCGAGCTGGTGCTGCACGACGGACGCAACCGCGTCGTCCGGCGGCTGATGGAGGCCGCCGGACATCCGGTGCTCCAGCTGGTCCGCACGCAGATCGGCCCGATCCGGCTCGGCGACCTGCGCTCCGGACGCACCCGGGTGATCGCCGGCGCCGAGCTCGGCTCGCTGATGGCCGCCGTCGATCTCTGAGTCGGCGCCCTACCCTGGACGTCGTGAACACCGTCAGGGTCGTCGGCACCGGACTGCTCGGCACGTCCGTTGCGCTCGGCCTCACCTCGCGCGCGGCGTCGCCGACCCGGGTGCTGCTCTCCGACCCCTCACCGACCGCGCTGGCCCTGGCCCGCGACCTGGGCGCCGGCGAGATCGACGACGGCACGACCGAGGCCGACCTGGTGGTCGTCGCCTGCCCGCCGGACGTCACCGGGCAGGTGGTCCTGGCCGAACTCGCCGCCCACCCGGCCGCGACGGTCACCGATGTGGCCAGCGTCAAGGCGGGCGTGCTGGACGCCGTCCTGGCCGCCGGCGGGGACGCCGCCCGCTACGTCGGTGGGCACCCGATGGCCGGGCGCGAGCGCAGCGGCGCGGTGGCCGCGCGGGGCGACCTCTTCCTCGGCCGGCCCTGGGTGATCTGTGCGACGCCGAAGAACGACCCGGCACGGCTCGATGCGGTCGTCGCGATGGCGCTCGCCCTCGGCGCGAGCGTCGTCACCATGTCGCCGGCCGACCACGATCAGGCGGTGGCCCTGGTCTCCCACACCCCGCAGGTGGTCGCCAGCCTGGTCGCCGCTCGGCTGCAAGGGGCACCGGAGGACGCCGTGACGATCGCCGGCCAGGGGCTGCGCGACGTCACCCGGATCGCCGGCAGCGACCCGACGCTGTGGGCGCAGATCCTCTCCGCCAACGCCGCCCCGGTCGCCGCGGTGCTGCGGGCCATCCGCGACGACCTGGACGGCGCCCTGGCCGCGCTCGACGCGCTGGCGGCCGAGCGTGACGTGCCGGCCCACGGAGCGCGCGGCGACCTCGCCCGGCTCGTTGCGGCCGGCAACCTCGGGCGGGAGCGCCTGCCCGGCAAGCACGGTGCTCGGCCGACCGCGTTCGCCTCGGTCACCGTCGCGATCCCGGACGAGCCCGGTGCGTTGGCGCGGGTCTTCGCCGACATCGGCCAGGCCGGGGTGAACATCGAGGAGCTGTCGCTGGAGCACGCCCCCGGCCGGGCGGTCGGCCTGGTCGAGCTCTCGGTGCTGCCCGCCGCGCGTGAGCGGCTCGAGCGGGCGCTGGCCGAGCACGGTTGGCAGGTCGTCGGCTGACCTCGCGTCGGGAAGGATGCGCGACAGGATGGCGGCCGCGGACGGCTTGCAGCAGGTGGTGGACGCCCAGGTCGTGGCCGGGCGGCCGCCGGGAGCGGTGGGGCTGGTCGCGGAGGAGGACGATGTGACGGTGGCGTCGTCCCGCGTGCGCGGCATCGGCGGCGAGCCGATGACCCCGAACACGATCTTCCGTTACGCCTCGATCACCGAGCCGATCCTCGCCGCCGCCACGATCGTGCTGGTCGAGCGCGGTCGGGTCGCTCTGGACGACCCGGTCGCCCGGCGGCTGCCCGAGCTGGCCGAACCGATCACCGGCTCGACGGACCGCTGGACGACGTGGTCCCCGCCGTCCGGCCGATCACCGTGCGCTACCTGCTGACCTTCCAATCCGGTCGCGGATTCCCGTCCGACGTCACCGTCCCAGTGGTGGCCCGGCCGTTTCCTGGACCTGCTCCAAGGCCCTCCGCAGCCACACGCGGTGCCCGAGCCGGAGGAGTGGATGCGCCGTCCGGCCGCCATCCCTCTGGTGCACCAGCCGGGCGAGGGGTGGACCTACAACACCGGCGCACACATCCTCGGGGTGCTGCTCGCTCGACTCGAGGGCGTCCCGCTCGGCGGGGTGCTCGCCGACACCGTCCTCGAGCCGCTCGGCGTGTCCGACACCGGGTGCCGTGCCGCCTGGCGACCTCGACCGGACGATCGCCTCTGTTCCGCCGAGACCATGACGAAACCCCACTGACCGCAGGCTGTAGCCAGTGATGGGTGCGGCCTGCTGATCAGTCGCGGCCGTATTCGCGGGTCGGCGCGCCCGCGCCCTTCCCGCCGGTGGGAATGCCGGCGGCCAGCGCCGCCTCGGCGAACGCCGCAGCGATGTCGTCGAGCCGCGCGTGCGCATTGAGCCCGCTCGGATTCGGGACGACGTACAGGACGGCGCCCTCGAGATCGCCGTCCTGCCGACCGAGCCTGGCGCGGGGGACGCCGAACGCCGTCCGATAGGCGGTGACTCCGGCGATGGCGACGACGGCGGGACGGCGCTCCTGGACCAGTCGGCGGACCCGTTCCGCTCCGTGCCGCAGCTCCGCCGCGCTCACCTCCTCGGCCCGGGCCGTGGCGCGCGGACACAGGTTGGTGATCCCGAACCCCACGGCGACCATCTGCGCACGATCGGCGTCCGAGATGCCGTTCCTGGTGTCGAAGGCGTGGTCGATGATCGCGGCCCTGGCCAACGCGGGGTAGAACCGATTGCCGGGCCGGGCGAAGTGCGTGTTCGTCGCAGCGGTCCACAGACCGGGATTGATCCCGACCACCAGCAGCTTCAGCGGATCGGGCAGCAGGTCGTCGACCGTGCGGCCGCGGAACGACTCGAGCTGGGCGCGGGTGAATCCCATACACATCCTCGGGCGACGACGCAGGCGGCGAACCGGACGCCGGTTCAGCCTAGCTAGAGTGCTGCCCAGCGCCCAGTGCGCCTCGCAGACCCCAGGGGCTCTTCGCGTGTCGACCCGCGCGGAGAATGCCTCTCGTGCCGACGATCGCAGGGGAGACCTTCAGCCTTCGCGCGATCGCCGTCCACGCCTACGGGCCGTCGGCGCTCAGCTCGATCGGGATCGGAGCGGTTCTGCCGGTGCTCGCCCTGCGAGCCAAGGACGTCGGGGCAAGCGTGCAGGTCGCCGCGCTCGTCCTGGCCCTGTTCTGGGTCGGACCCCTGCTCGCGTCGTTGCTGGCCGGTGCCCTGGTCGACCGAATCGGCGAGCGCCGCGCCCTGGTCGGGGCCGGACTGATCGCCGCCGCCGGCACGGGCCGCAGCCGCGCTCGCCCAGACCGTCACCGGTTTCGCCGCGGCCGTCTTCGTCTCCGGCACTGCCTGGACGGTGTGCCTGCTGGCCCGCCAGGGCTACATGATCGACGCCGTCCCCCAGCAGCGACGAGCCCCGCGCCCTCTCCCTGCTCGGCGGCACGCACCGGGTGGGCCTGCTGATCGGACCGCTGATGGGCGCCGCGCTGATCGGCCGCTGGGGCCTGCCCGCTCCGTTCTGGCTGAGCGTGGTCATGTCCCTGGCCGCCGCCGCACTCTTCTGGACGATGCCCGATCTGGACGCTACCCGGCGCGCCGAGGCGACCGACCCGCTCTCGGCCCGCACCGTGATCGGCCGCCACCGCAGCGCACTGCTCACCCTCGGCATGGGCTCGAAGATCGTGATGACCCTCGGCGCCGACAACGCCCCAGCGGCAGGCCGAGCGCAGTTCCTCGGTGCGTGGCGGTGGTGCGGAGAGATCGGCAACAGCGGGGGACCCTTCCTGGTCGCCGTGGTCGCCGCGGCGTCCCTGGCCGCCTCGTGCCTGAGCGTCGGCACGCTCGCCGCCGCCGGATCGATCTGGACGGCGGTGTGGGTGGGCCGCCTGGACCGGCGGCGCAGGGAAACGGCCCGTCGTGCCCTCGCCATCGACTGAGCCTGTCCACAGCGGAATCGAGCCCGCGTGCCCGCAGCGGATAGGGTGTCGCACGTCCGGCGCAAAGCATCGAGGGCCGGAGCCGGTGCTCTCCTGGAGGTCGAGGTGTCCATCGTCGTCGGCGTCGACGGCCCCTCCGGCTCGGGCAAGTCGAGCGTGTCCCGCGAGGTGGCCCGCCGGCTCGGCCTGCGCTACCTCGACACCGGCGCGATGTACCGGGCGGTCTGTTGGGCAGCCATCACCGCGGGCCTGGACCTGGCGGCCGATCCTGAGGCCCAGGACGCGGTGACCACCCTCGCCCGCGACCTCGACCTGGACCTGTCGACCGACCCCGACCAGGCGCGGGTCGCGATCCGGCGGGGCGAGGTCACCGTCGACATCACCACCGCGATCCGGGCGCAGGAGATCTCGGCGGCGGTCAGCGCCGTGGCCACCAACCTTGGCGTGCGGGCCGAGCTGATCGCCCGCCAACGCGCGATCATCGACCAGGCCAAGGACGACGGTGCGGGCATCGTCGCCGAGGGCCGCGACATCACCACCGTGGTTGCCCCGGACGCCGACGTGCGGATCCTGCTCACGGCGAGCGAACGGACAAGACTGGAGCGCCGCGCCCGCGAGGTGCACGGGCAGGCCGACACGCAGACCGTGGAGGCGATGCGGGACGTCATCGTCCGCCGCGACGCCGACGACTCGACCGTGGCCGCTTTCCACACGGCTGCTGACGGCGTGCTCCGCCTGGATTCGTCCGGAATGACGTTCGAGGAGACCGTCGAGGCAGTGCTCGGGGTCTGCGAGGGCGTGAGCGCGTGAGTGGCGAGACCGACGTCTCGCGGGCCCTGCTCGCGGGGCTCGACGAATACGACCTCTCCGAGGAGGACCGCGCGCTCCTGGCCGCCGGGCGCCGGGGCGGTGGCGACGACGAGGTCGAGGCGCCGCTGCCGGTGCTGGCCGTGGTCGGCCGGCCGAACGTGGGCAAGTCCACCCTGGTCAACCGGATCCTGGGCCGGCGCCAGGCCGTGGTCGAGGACGTCCCCGGAGTGACGCGCGACCGCGTCGGCTACGAGGCCGAATGGGCCGGACGGCGCTTCATGGTGGTCGACACCGGCGGCTGGGAGCGCGACCTGCGCGGTATGGCGGCCCGGGTCGCCGAGCAGGCCGAGCTCGCCGTCGAGCTGGCGGACGCCGTCCTGCTCGTGGTCGACGCCACGGTCGGTGCGACAGACGCCGACGAGGCTGTCGTCCCCTTGCTGCGGCGCAGTGGCAAGCCGGTGATCCTGGCCGCGAACAAGGTGGACGACGTGCGCGGCGAGGCCGACGCGGCGGCACTGTGGAGCCTGGGCCTGGGGGAGCCGTACCCGGTCTCGGCCGTGCACGGGCGGGGCAGCGGAGACCTGCTGGACGCCTGCCTGGCCGCCCTGCCCGAGGTGTCGGCGGTCGGTGGTCCGGAACAGTCCGGCCTGCACCGGGTGGCGTTGCTCGGCCGCCCGAACGTCGGAAAGTCCAGCCTGCTCAACGCCCTCGCCGGTGCCGAGCGGGTGGTGGTGGACGCGACCCCCGGCACCACCCGCGACCCGGTCGACGAGGTGGTGCAGATCGGTGGGCGGCCGTGGCGGGTGGTCGACACCGCCGGCATCCGGCGCAAGGTGCATCAGGCCGACGGCGCTGATTTCTACGCCTCGCTGCGTACCCGGGCCGCTCTGGAGAAGGCCGAGGTCGCCGTCGTCCTGCTGGACGCCGCCGAGCCGCTGTCCGAGCAGGACACTCGTGTGGTGCAGATGGTCGTCGACGGCGGCCGCGCTCTGGTGCTGGCCTACAACAAGTGGGACCTGGTCGACGAGGAGCGCCGCCGCTATCTCGAGCGCGAGTTCGAGGTGGACCTGGTGCAGGTGCAGTGGGCGCCGCGGGTCAACGTCTCGGCCCGGACACGTTGGCACGTCGACCGTCTGGCGAAGGCGCTGGACGCCTCGCTCGCCTCGTGGGAGCAACGGGTGCCGACCGGGCGGCTGAACGCCGTCCTGGCCGAGATCGTCGCGGCGCACCCGCACCCGTTGCGCGGTGGCAAGCAGCCGCGGATCCTGTTCGGCACCCAGGCCGCCGCCCGCCCGCCCCGGTTCGTGTTGTTCACCACCGGGTTCCTCGGCTTCCGCGGGATGGTCCGCGCGATCGACGGGGTCACGGTGAACTCCAGGTTCGCGTTCTCCGACCCGGTCCGGCCCCAGGGGTACAAGAAGGGGCCGAACAAGCTCAACCCGTTCCAGGCGCTGATCTTCGGCCGGGTCCGGCACCCGCTCCCGGGCGGCGACTTCGACCGCTCCGCCAACCAGCAGGAGCTGCTGCGCAGCATCCTGCGCAAGGTGCGCGCGCACCAGTCGGAGCCGGGCTTCATGGAGCGCGGCCTGCTGGCCTCGGTCACCTTCATGGACACGGACCTGGCGCCTTCGGAGCTCTACCGGCTCGCCCAGGGCATCACCGCGATCCAGCCCGGCAAGCTCCGGGGCTGCGTCGTGAGCGGTCCGACCGGCGACGCCGGAGGGGCCAGCGTGGTGTTCCCGGACGTGGCCCAGGCGAAGCGGCTCGGCAACGACGCCCGGACGGACGGGACCCTGGA
>Ga0209261_10000440_pt1 | contig 11250 bp, 7 predicted proteins | sample DOMMetBare1Fresh_FD_187470 | JGI IMG/M metagenome (GOLD analysis project Ga0209261, IMG submission 187470) | Wetland sediment microbial communities from St. Louis River estuary, USA, under dissolved organic matter induced mercury methylation -... | ecosystem: Environmental > Aquatic > Freshwater...
TTACTGTTAGTTTTGTTTGCTCCTCGTCAGGAAAAGCTGTTTCCTGTTTGATCTTCACACCTTTTTCCTTCCAGTTCAATTCGGATGCAATAAAAAGATTCAGGAACAAAGAATCGTTTGAATGGGTGTAAATGAACTGGTTGTATTTGCCGTGGTTTTCCATACCGGTACCAACACAGCACCACATGGCTTCGTTTGGAGCCGAGTAAACCCGGTAATGGCGCGGACGTGCCGGGGTGAAATAAACGTATCCGCCATGCTCCGGATGTTGGGACGAAAGAATATGATTGTAGATGGTACGTTCGTAATAATCAGCATATTTGGCCGACGGATGAACCCGGAACAGGTCTTCGGTGAGTTTGAGCATGTTGTACGAGTTGCACGATTCCGGACCATCGTTGACGTTGATAAAATCGATACACGACTCTTTGGCCGGAAAATGCTCTCTTCTGCTGTTTCCTCCAAATGCCAGTGAACGGTTGGTGGTAACTGTTTCCCAGAAAAAACTCCCGGCTTTGCCGTATTTTGAATCATGACTAAGCTCGGCAATCCGCTCAAACCCAATAAATTTAGGTATTTGCGTATTGGCGTGTTTGTTATCAAGCATATCAATTCCCTGCGACAATGGGTCGAGAAACACTTTATGCGAATAGCGTTTTGCGGCAGCCAGGTATTTTTCATTGCCGGTAATTTGGTAGGCATCGGCAAGCACCTCATCCATTCCTCCGTGTTCGTTTCCGAGCATTTCTTCCATTTGAGCATCGGTCAAACCTGAAGTAATCGAAATTGCCCAATCGCAAAAATGCAGAAAAACATCCTTTGCATCGGTATTCCCTGTGTATAACCATGCATCCCGAAGCCCTGCAAACATCTTATGGATATTATAATAGGGTGCCCAATACTTCCAAATTGCTGCAACTTCTCCTGTTTTAATCTTTGGCCACAAACCTTCACTGTTTGGAATACCTCCGACATACCCGACACCCCAATCAGGATATTTTTGTGCATTGGATTCCTGACAGAGTTTCAATTCTGAAATCATATAATCCATGCGTTTCTTACATTCGGAATTTCCGGTAGCGGCATAATTTATAGCCATTGCCGATAGATAATGACCGCCAACATGACCATCGAGACCGTCCCAGTTGGGATAACATTTAGCCTTTTCTGACAATCCGGCTTCTTTCCGATACGGTGCCAGCAAACGGTCAACATCGTATTTCAGGAGTACCTGTATATTGAGATCGCGGGCCTGTTTAAACGGACCATCGAGCAGTGTCACATCTCCCAAAGGGAATTCATTGGGATAGAGTTTCTCCTGAGATTGAACCTTGCCTGCCAAAAGCAAAAAGCCAATTAGTACAATGATTTGCAATAGTTTTATTTTACTTTTCCGTGTCATTTAATTCTATGAGATTAATATCTGAAACCTTGGCTTTGAAAGTCTAAACAATTATTCAACCGGTTAATGTTGTTATCTTTTATTTAATCTAAAGGTTTAGCATCATTTGCCGAAGTGGCATACAAACCAAGCAAACAACCAGTAAAACCACCAGCCACATCGGTCGAAAGAATATCTCCTGAAACGGTTCCACCCAGGTTCACAAAGTCGGTTCCGTTGGTTGAATAGCTAAATTGGTAATCATCGCCTTTGGCAGTCATTTGCAATCGAACCTGTTTACTGAGGTCGATTTTTGAGCTTGCCACAATTTTCGATTCAGTTTCACGGCTTCTGAATTTTCCGGCAGTTCTTTCCAGTAAAATGTAATAATCGGCTCCCTTTTTGGTGATGCCAAAAACATAGTTGAACCGTTCGCTTTGTAACGCCACTATTCCGGCCAGGTCTTTTTCTGTAACAGGTTTATAATCAATGGTTGCCGAAAACGAGAAAGTTTTATGCATCTGTCGGTAAAACAACGTGGAAGTAGGTTTTACTTCCTTGATATTGGCCATGAATGGTTTTATTTGCAATCCATTTTTGATAACCGAAATAAATTCCTCGCGTGGTCCTCTCAGCCCAATCCACCGGTAATCGAGCTTTCCGGAAGTGAAATTGTCGGTAAAAGTGAAGTTTCCATTGGGGAAGAATCCATCTTTTCCGGCATTGTTTTCAGTAACGCCTTTGGGCATTTTCAGCTTCGGCTCCATAGGCACCAGACCATTTTCGAATACCGGAAATTCTCCCGACCAATCCACCGGCAAAATAAAAGTCTCGCGACCGGTGTTCACCCGTTGCTTTTCGTTGGGGCGGACTGCCAGAAAAACACCGTAGTATTTATTGTTGTCGGGACCTAAAACCAAATCGGCATGACCAGCCCAGTCCACCTTATTTTCCCGTTCCCGAGGGAAATGACGTTGTGTGAGAATCGGATTGCTGGGCGCCGGAGTGTAAGGGCCTTTCGGATTGTCACTGATAAAAATGACTTCGCTGTGCCAGCCGCCGGTTCCACCTTCTGCACACATCAGGTAATACTTTCCATTCTTCTTGTAAATGTGCGGGGCTTCAATCCAGATGGGCTTTTTGGCCAAATCGACACCGCCATCGACAATAATTTTATCAGTTCCGGGAATTACTTTGTCGGTTTCAACATCATATTCCCAGATTTTGATTACACGGTGACCGTTGTACAATTCTTTTCCTTTGTCAGGAGCATCGTTGTGAACCACGTACCCTTTCCCGTTTTCATCAAAGAACAATGACGGGTCGATTCCGTTGAATGCCAGCTTAATCGGGTCGCTCCATCCTTTAAGCGGGTCTTTTGTTTTGACCACGATATTTCCGAAACCACCTGAAAATTCAGTGGTGATCATGTAAAACGTATCGTTGTTTTTGTTGTACAGAATCTGTGGCGCATATATTCCGGCGCTGATTCCGCAATCGTGTACTACCAGTTGTGAAACGCGGTCGAGCACATGCCCGATTTGTTTCCAGTTTACCAAATCTTTGGATTGGAAAATTGGAACTCCCGGGAACATGGCAAAGGTTGAACAAACCAAATAGTAATCGTCGCCTTTGCGGGTGATGCTCGGATCGGGATAACAACCCTGCAAAATCGGATTATAAAATTCATCTGGTTTAAGAGGATTTTTGGTATAAACCTCATCGTCGCCCTGATACACAAAGTTTTTAAACACCGGGGCATTTGTTCCCGCCTGACTAAATACCGAAAATGAAAACAAGCATGTGAAGATAGCAGTCAGAAAAAATATTCTTCGCTTGATAGAATACTGTTTGAATTGATTTGTTGTCATGGTTTATCGTTTAGTTGATTTAATTAATTCGAATTTTTGATCTTTACGCCCATTAGTGAAAGCATCATTTCTGCGTACCTTTTCCCCAGTTCGCGGTACCCGGCCGCGCTGAAATGCAGGTTATCAGGGCCATCAGCGCATCCTGCTGAAGAAATGACATACGAATTTGGAAGAGTTTGAGGTAATGTTGCGATGATTGTATTCATTCCGGCGCAGATTCCCTGCTGGTCGGCATTCACGGTTTCGCCTGCAAGCAGCGGCACATTTTTAGGGTCGAGGTTCAGGTCTTTCATCAGGTTGTCGTAAACACCTTTCACTTTTCTTGTCCAAAGTGTATCGTTCGAATTCGATTCGCCCTGATGTAGTAAAATGCCTTTGATTACACCTTCCTTTTGAGCCAGTTTGGCCATTTCAACCAGCCGTCCATACGGATTTCCGTCATATTCCTTAATCATTCCTTTCATCCAACCCGGTGCGGTTTCAGTATAGGTGGCGTAATTGTCTTTGTCGAAAAGCTCAATTTTACAACCGCCAATGGCAACCACAATCACTCCAACTTTTACTTTTTCCGGAAGATTGGTCACCATGGTTCTTCCGAAATAATCGGCAGGTCCCAAATTGGTTTTGCAACGGCACAGTGGCGGAACAGCCGGATACCAGTTGCCCATTTTACGGTTCAGATTATCACAATTTATAGCTTCCATCACCTGAAAGCGCGGATTAACCGTTGAATCCTGAAGTTCAGCTTTTGCTGCTCCTTCCATGTTCGATTGACCGATACAGAGATAAATATGGAAGTTGGGATCCTGCGAAAACGCTTTGTTCTTAGTAAAAAGAAATCCCGTGATGAAGATTAATACTATTAACTTTTTCATTGATTGGTTATTTAAATAAAAGTGGTGCAAATTCGTGCAGGCTGCGTCTCCAGCTTTGCCATTCGTGAGCCGTTTGTGGAGAGACATAAAAATGGGTATTTAAGCCAACTTCTTTTAGTTTATCCTGATTTTCCTTTGGATTTCCGCCAAAGCCAGTTCTTGGGTTCTCGAGTTCGCGGCTTCCGTAGCTTACAAACACCAATTTATTTTTTTCTTTAAATCCAGTCGCAGCAGCTAAGTCTTCGGTATTTATACTGCCACCACTAAAAATGCCGACATGCGAGAATACTTCAGGATGAGCGAGGGTAATTACACGGGTTTGCATACCACCCATGGAAAGACCGGCCATGGCACGGTGTGGCTGATCGGCCAGTGTGCGGTAATTCGCATCAATCATCGGAATAATGTCTTCGAGTAAGGTTTTCATAAAGCCATCGGCCCATCCTTTAGGTGGCCAGTTTCCGGCGCTGCGATCTGCGGGGCGTGGACCCGTCATAGTCCATGTACCATTATCCATCACAATAATAAATGGCTTTGCTTTTCCTTCAGCAATCAGGTTATCCATGATCAGGTTGGCATGTCCCTGACTCGACCAGCCGGTTTCGTTTTCTCCACCGCCATGTTGCAGGTAAAGTACAGGGTAGCGTTTTTGGGAATCCTTGTCATAGCCGGGAGGTGTATAAATGAAACAACGACGCATGCTGTTATTACTTTTTGAAAAATATGGAAGTTCAATGACTTGTCCGTGAGGCACATTTTTCAAAGCATAAAAATCCTGATCTTTCGCCGGAATTTCGATTCCGCTTCCCCAGCGACTGGCTCCGTAAAAGTACAAGCTTGAAGGATCGGGAACTGCTGCACCGTCAACCCAAAGCTGATAATAGTGAAAACCTTCATCCTGAGGTGCTGATTCGCCTGTCCAAACTCCTTTATCATCTTTAACCAGATCGTATTTTACAGCGCTAATATCGAGTTGCACTTTATTTGCTCCTGGTGCGGAGATCTGAACACGCACGCGACCTTCGGAATTCACCTTAGGAAATTCTTTGCCGGGTTGATTGACCGACGAAGGTTTGAAGTCTTCGATGATTGTTGATGTCGACTGTGCATAACACGTTGAGCCAGCGATGGTCAGTAACAATACCAGAATTAATGAATACTTTTTCATTGGTTTATAATTTAATTTTTATTTGTCAGATGCCTGCCCGACGCAGGCTGTGGAACCCGCCATTAAGAACATTTTTCGTTGTGTTGTAATCTCTATGGCCTGTTTCATTTATCGTTTTATTATTTTATTCACTATACGTTTTTTTCCATCTGTAATTCCAAGAATATACATCCCTGAAGGTAGTTCAGAACCAATTTTTCCGGAAGTAATATTTTCAACTTTCTCGCGATAAAGAATCTGCCCCGACAGATTGGAGACTTCGACTACAGCACGGTTACTGAAATTCTGTAAGTTCAATGTTAATTCGTTGCTAAATGGATTTGGAAATGCCAGAAGCTGGTTTTCTTCCTTTGGATTTGTCTGTAGTCCCGAAATTTGGGAAGCTACCTGCAAGGCAATGGTTGTAATCGATTTTGGAGGAAGGACAATATTTTTACCCGCATAAGTACCAGACAAGATGCAGTTTTCGGTATCCGAAGTCCGGTAAATACTTCCTGATAAAACAGTATAATCAGGAGTTGAAACGGCTATTGAATCTTTTGTGGTTGCCGTATTTATGGCCACAATACTCATTTTTTGTGCATCGGAACTAAGGTAAGCCGAGACTTTCAGCAAACTGGTTCCACCTGAAGTTTCGACCCTGTTGTAACCCGGTTTGATAAAGTTGGCGTATTGCTTGAAGGCGTAATATTTTGTTCCAACTTTAAAGCCATTGGTATTTACCCACGATCCTGATGTCCATGGGTTTTCCATATCAATGAAGTCGCTGCCGGGCCAGATGATTTCCCAAACCAGGTAGGCTGAAACATTTTCGTACACCAATGAATTGTGGATAATTTGCGACAGTGTAAACCAGTCTTTATCGCTGTATTCGGTTTGCATTTTAGCAATGGAAGGATATGCATTATTCAAAATGGTCATGTTGGTAACCATAGTTGCCGCATCCGTTCCGGTATATAAATGATGAGCAACGGCATAACACTTGGTCATATCCATGGTTTTGGTGTAATCGCCCGGGCGTCCCGACCAAGCATTTTCGATACCCAGAACTTCAGGCCCAATCATTTTGGGATTGATATTCAGGGTCGATTTGTATTTGGCAATTGTATCGTAAACAGCATTAAACGCTTTGGTATAAGACGCTACTTTTACATTTTTTGCCAGAATTTTATCGTACACCGTTTGCTCGGTGGGCATAAAAATGCAACCTTCATAGCCAGGGTTCCAGTTGGGTTCGTTTTGTATGCTGATGTATTTGATGTCGATTCCTTTTGCTTTATAGTCGACCAGCGATTTGTACCACCATTTGGCAAAATCGCCATAAACGAAATTTCCGGTTGCATCAGTTGCCAGTGTGGCCATTGTTTCGTCGTTGGCAGGTTTCCCGTTGCTTTTGTACTTACCGGGAGGCGACCACGACGACATCATAATATCAAAAGAACTTCTTTTCTTTCCTTCAGAAATAATCGTTTTGGTGTCATTCACTCCGGTGTTGGTTCCACCTTCATTCATGTACATATTTCGCGACCGTAAGATACTTAGGCCTAAATCGCGAAACAGGTAATCGTAAATCATGGACCGTTTGGGGTGCGATACTACCCAGTTTTCGTAATAGGCTATTGAACCGCCAAAACCATCAATGGTCTGTTTTTTAATGCTGGCTTTCACAGCGATTTGTTTTTGCGCATGAGCAAAACAAACAAGCAAAAGCAAGAATATCGTAACAAAGAATTTGTTCATGTCTAATAGTTTACGCTTAAAATTTCCCTCATCCCTGCCGCTATTTCTCTTGAATGACCATTTTCCGACTTCCGGAGAATTTTCCGGCTTTTAAGGTATAGATATAAATTCCTTTGGCCAGGTTTTTCATGTCAAATTCTACCGTATGCTTTCCTGAAAAATATTCTCTTCCTGCCAGTTCTTCGATTTCTGTACCAAGCAAGTTGTACACTTTCAGAGAAACGAACGTATTGTCTGATATCTCAAATGAGATGTTCGTTTTCCCGCTAAAAGGATTTGGAAAGTTTTGTCCCAATGTATAATCCTCACTTGCATTTAAAGAATTTAAGCCAACAGCTATTGCATCTTTTTCACCAAAACCGGTTGGAGGAGTTCCATAACTTGAAATACATATTTTATCAAGCATCGCTCCATCTTCACGATAGCCAATGGTAATTTTATGCGAGCCCTTTGTCAGCACAAAACTGGTAATCTTTATCCAACCCCATCCGCTTGTTGTCAAGCCATTACACGCCACAAAGGCACCGTTGTCCAATTTCAGCCAGAACGAATCGTCGTCGGCTGAGGGGCAATTTAGTCGTGTATACAGGTTGTAGGTGGTATCCTTGGATGCCGTAAAAGGGATTGTGATTAATCCGGTGCTAACGGAAGGTGCAGATGTAAGAGCCTGAATCCCTGCCTGAACGGTAATATATTTTTCATTTGATGCGAGAACATCGGTTACCAAATTAAAATTGAGACCAACTGTTGGTGTTACAAAACGCTCAGCTTCAAACCAAAACGATTCGGTTCCTTTAGGATCAGGCGGAACAACCGGAACAATCGGATCCTGAGGTTCAGTTACTTCATAACCCAATAATGAAAGCATCTTAATGCCATACCGTGTTCCAAATTTTCGGTAACCGTCCGAGTTGAAATGCAGATTATCTGCCTGATCGGTACATTTGCTTGATGATATAACATAGGAATTGGGAATTGTTTGTGGTAATTTGGCAATAATGGTATTCATGCTGGCACAAATGCCACCCTGATCAGCATTCACCACTTCACCGGCCAGCAGCGGAACTTTGGTAGGATCAAGTCCCAGATCGGTTATCAGGTTGTTGTACACTCCTTTTACCTTGGTTGGCCATTGGCTGTCGCTTGTATTCGACTCACCCTGATGCAGCAGAATACCTTTGATAACTCCATCTTTCTGGGCAAGCTTGGCCATTTCAACCAGACGTCCGTAGGGATTTCCACTGTATTCGGCGATGATATTTTTCAACCAGTCTTCGGTTATTGATGAAACGTAGGTTGTGTAATTGACTTTGTCGAACAGTTCAATTTTGCAGCCACCAACCGAAACATTGATTACGCCCACTTTCACATCTGCCGGAAGGTTTGCAATCAACGTCCGTCCAAAATAATCGACAGGTGAAAGACCTGTCCAGCATCGGGTCAGTGGCGGAACAGCGGTATACCATTTTCCTTTTGTTCTTCCCAGGTTGGAACAATCAATAGCCTCCATCACTTTGAAACGACTGTCAACCGTTTTGTCAACCGTTTCAATTGTTCCGGCACCTTCCATGTTCGACTGCCCAAAACACAGGTAAATGTAAAATTTCGGATCTTGTGAAAATCCGCTTGTTGTCAGCAGTAGAAGTAACAGCAATAAACTGGTATGTTTTCTTTGTTTCATTATCTTTCAAAAAGTTTAATTATTCGGGAATACCGGTTTTTCTGTTCCCCACCAGTCGAACCAGCGGGCATAGTCAACTAGTGGATAAGGATTTACCGTGACATTTGTATTTGCTGAATTATTTCCAAGCAGGAACTTCTCCACATAGGCCTCCACTTCCGGATACTGACTTTTCGGAAGCTGGCAATGCCCGTGTCCGGCAACGATCGAAAATCCGAAGCGGTCGCCAATGCCAAATGTTTTCCAGACTTCGTGGGCCGCACGGCAGGATACGTAGCCTGATTCATCTGCAAGCCATACAAAGTCCGGATTTCCAAGCACCAATAATGCCCGTGGAGCTATCATAGCCATTAATTCATGATGATCGAATGGCAGTTTCGAAACATTTTTATCTGCAAATTGAAACATGCTTTCCTGAAACCATACATGACTAGTAGCGCCCAAAGTTTCCACTTTTACTGGCAATGATTGTGAAACACGCCATGCTGCAGCACCTCCACCACCGGATTCCTGGGCAATCGTCAGTGCAATTCGTTCGTCAAACGCTCCGGCATAAAGCGCCATTTTTCCTGCAAAAGAGCAGCCGGTTATGGCCAGGTGTTTTAAATCAATTGGCAGGTCTTTCTGAACCAGTTCCAAGCCATCAATCAGACGGCTGACTCCCCAAGACCAGGCAGAATAGGCACCCATTGAAACCAATTCAGGATACAATTTATTGATTGGTTCGTTGCCGCGCTTTTGGTTATGAGCCATTACCTGAGTAAAAATGAAAGGGATTTGGGCAACACCACGAGTAGTAAATATTTCAGCCGGCAAACTGCCCGAACCACGGCCAATCCCGATTACAGCCGGAAATGGACCTTTTCCTTCAGGAAGTGTAATTTTTGAAGTCAGAGTGAGCGTTTTACCGTTCTCGGTAACATTAACCTTGAGTGTGTCTCTGGCATAGCTGGCAGTTATGTTGTCCGGACGATCAGGCTTCTGGCCGATCTCGTAATGCTGTATTTCAGCGCCAATCTCGGCACGTCGCTGACTCCAGTTTTTGAATTTCGTTGAACGTCCTTTACCGTCTGACCAGGCGAACGGATCGGTCAGAGGCTCAACCACCGGAAGTTGCTCCAATGCAGGTAGAACCGGATTCGAGAATTTTGCGCCTGTATTCTCAACTCCATAAACAAAGGGAATTTTTTGAGCTGATAAATTTAGGCTCGCCGATGTAATAAACAGCAGCATGAGTAAGTGTACCAGAATTCTTGATCTCGTTTTCATATTGGTTTCCCTTAAATATTTTATGTGGTTACTGCTTACTTTTTATTATCACCTTCATTTCAGCCAGCCCGTTCGATTTTGCGGTAACGGTTATTATCCCTTTTTCTCCTGCTTTTGATCGTACAATTGCCAATACCAGTCCGCTAAAGGCTTCCCGTTGGTGTGAAGCAAAAGATTCCAGGTTATACGAATCGCCGTTATCGGTGGCCACAATTTCGCCTGGCCCTTCAATACTGAATTCAATGCGGTTGTTTGATCGCGGAACTGTTAAGCCCTCTTTGTCAGTTATTTTCACGGTAATAAAAGCCAAGTCTTTCCCATCAGCAATAATTTGGCTGCGGTCGGCTGTGGCCTGAAGCTGCGATGCTTCTCCAATAGTTTTCACAACTTCTTCGGCCCACTTTTGTCCGTTTTTATACGCAATAACCTTCAATTCGCCCGGTTCGTATTTCACATCGTCCCAGCGCAACCGGTATTCGTATTCGCCTTTCTTCTTCTTTCCCAATGATTTTCCATTCAGGAATAATTCGGCTTCGTCGCCCGAAGTAAATACATGAACCGGAGTGATTTCCCCTACCCGTTCCGGCCAGTTCCAGTGTGGCAGAATATGAGCGATAGGAAGTTCAGGACGCCAACGCGATTGGTAAAGGTAAAACCGGTCTTTTTTGAAACCTGCCAGGTCGATCATTCCTGAATAGGAGCTTCGCGCTTCGTAATAAGGAGTGGGTTCGCCAATGTAATCAAATCCGTTCCAGACAAACTCGCCTGCCACAAAAGGATGCTGGTCGAGTGAGCCAAAAACCTTATCGGCGGAAGAGCCAAAATCTACAGCATGAAGTTCGTACGAACTAACCTGACAAATTTTTGAGTCTCCGCCACGGCCGTCGCGCACCGGTGCACTGTTCTCTTTCGAAACGGGGAAAAGGTAAATGCCGCGGCTACTGAATGCCGAGGCAGTTTCGGCGCTGAGAATTACTTTATCGGGGAATTTCGCATGGAAAGCATCGTATTGCGCGAATGTACGGATACGATCGGTTCCTTCAAATTCAGGAGCAGTGCGAATCCCTTCACCCTGATAATTCAGGCCAATGAGGTCGGGAACCTGCGGTAAAGGCATATCCGGTTTTGCAAAATTCATGGCAAGGCTGGTTGGTCGCGTCGGGTCTTCTTCCTTCACAAAATCGTGTAATCGTTTTGCTACTGCTGCTCCTTCTTTGTCGGTGTATTGTTCGCCCACTTCATTGCCAAAACTCCAGATTATAACT
>Ga0209261_10000441_pt1 | contig 11246 bp, 10 predicted proteins | sample DOMMetBare1Fresh_FD_187470 | JGI IMG/M metagenome (GOLD analysis project Ga0209261, IMG submission 187470) | Wetland sediment microbial communities from St. Louis River estuary, USA, under dissolved organic matter induced mercury methylation -... | ecosystem: Environmental > Aquatic >...
CGGGGCAGGCGTTCTCATGCATCGTGATCTTCACGGCGGGATCGGGCCTGAGCGTGGAGATCACGGTGCATACGGCTGGGCACTGACGTCCCTCGTTTTCTTGACCGGTTCCAGATAATTGGGCAGAGTGGCTCCGTGCCTCCCACCCACGACATCGAGGCACTGCTCCGCGGGGCCTCGCTGCGGGTGACCCGGCCCCGAGTGGCGGTGCTGACCGCGGTGCACGAGCACGCCCACGCCGACACCGACTCGATCATCCGCTTGGTGCGCCGCGAGCTGGGCGATGTGTCGACGCAGGCCGTGTACGACGTCCTGCGGGCGCTCACCACGGCACACCTGATCCGGCGGATCGAACCGGCCGGCTCCGTCCCCCGCTACGAGTCGCGGGTCGGGGACAACCACCACCACGTCGTGTGCCGCTCGTGCGGCGACATCGTCGACGTCGACTGCGCCGTCGGCGACACCCCGTGCCTGACCGCTTCGGACGACCACGGTTTCGAGATCGACGAGGCCGAGGTCGTGTACTGGGGCCTGTGCCCCGCCTGCTCCAGAACCAGTGCTCGATCCCGTACCGAGTCTCGTGCCGTGTCCCGCGCAGTCGACTCCTGATCCGCCCGCTCGCTCAACCGCACCGTTCGTCGAAGGAGACACCGTGGCAACCGAAGAATCGACGCCCGTCCTGACCGCTACCGAGGGCCGCACCCGCCGGGTCCGCTCGAACCGGGACTGGTGGCCGAACCAGCTGGACGTCGGCGTCCTGCACCCCAACCCGCCCGCGGGCAACCCGTTGGGTGAGGACTTCGACTACGCCGAGGAGTTCGCCAGCCTCGACCTCGCGGCGGTGAAGCGCGACCTCGGCGAGCTGATGACCACCTCGCAGGACTGGTGGCCTGCGGATTTCGGTCACTACGGCCCGCTGTTCATCCGGATGGCCTGGCACAGCGCCGGCACCTACCGGATCCACGACGGCCGCGGCGGCGCCGGCTCGGGCCAGCAGCGCTTCGCCCCGCTGAACAGCTGGCCGGACAACGCCAACCTCGACAAGGCCCGGCGCCTGCTGTGGCCGGTGAAGAAGAAGTACGGCCGCAAGATCTCCTGGGCCGATTTGATGGTTTTGGCCGGCAACTGCGCCCTGGAGTCGATGGGGTTCACCACCTTCGGCTTCGGCGGCGGCCGCGAGGACGTCTGGGAGCCGGAGGACGTCGATTGGGGCAACGAGGACGAGTGGCTGGGCGACCAGCGGTACAGCGGCGACCGCGACCTGGCGAACCCGCTCGCCGCCGTCCAGATGGGACTGATCTACGTCAACCCCGAGGGGCCCAACGGCACCCCCAGCGCGATCGCCGCCGCTCGGGACATCCGCGAGACCTTCGCCCGGATGGCGATGAACGACGAGGAGACGGTGGCGCTGATCGCCGGCGGCCACACCTTCGGCAAGACCCACGGGGCGGCCGTCCCGGTCGGCAACGTCGGCCCGGAGCCCGAAGCCGCCCCCATCCAGGAGATGGGCCTGGGGTGGAAGAACACCCATGGCAGCGGCGCGGGCAATGACACCATCACCAGCGGGCTCGAGGGGATCTGGACCCCGACGCCCACGACCTGGGACAACAGCTACTTCGAGACCTTGTTCCGCTACGACTGGGACCTGACCAGGAGCCCTGCCGGTGCCTACCAGTGGATCCCGACCGACCCGGCCGCTGCGGATGCCGTCCCCGACCCGCACGACCCGTCGAAGCGGCGCGCCCCGGTCATGCTGACCACGGACCTCGCGCTGCGGATGGACCCCGACTACGAGCGGATCTCGCGCCGATTCCTCGAGAACCCGCAGGAGCTCGCGGACGCCTTCGCCCGGGCCTGGTTCAAGCTGACCCACCGTGACATGGGCCCGATCTCACGCTACCTCGGACCCGAGGTGCCGAGTGAGCAGCTGATCTGGCAGGACCCGGTGCCGCCGGTCACCCACCAGTTGGTCGGTGCACAGGAGGTGGCCGCGCTGAAGAGCGCGGTGCTGTCCTCGGGTCTGACCGTCGCCGAGCTGGTCTCGACGGCCTGGGCCTCGGCGTCGACCTTCCGTGGCACGGACAAGCGCGGTGGAGCAAACGGCGCGCGGATCCGGCTCGCCCCGCAGAACCAGTGGGCAGTCAACCAGCCGGCCCAGCTGGCGAAGGTGCTGCGCATGCTGGAGGGAATCCAGCAGGAGTTCAACACGGCGAACGCCGCGGCGAACAAGCAGGTCTCGCTCGCCGACCTGATCGTGCTCGGTGGCTGCGCGGCGGTGGAGAAGGCGGCCAAGGACGCCGGCGTCGACATTGAGGTGCCGTTCACCCCGGGGCGGTCGGACGCCTCGCAGGAGCAGACCGACGTCGACTCCTTCGCCGTCCTCGAACCGACGGTCGACGGGTTCCGCAATTACCTGGGCAAGCCGAGCGGGCGGCCCACCGAGGCGCTGCTGGTCGACAAGGCGGCCGTGCTGACGCTCAGCGCACCCGAGATGACCGTGCTGGTCGGCGGTCTGCGGGTGCTGGGCGGCAACGTGCAGGGCGTGCAGCACGGTGTGTTCACGTCCCAGCCGGGCGTGTTGACCAACGACTTCTTCGTCAACCTGGTCGACGCCGGCACGACGTGGACGCCGACGTCCGAGGCGGAGGAGACGTTCGAGGGACGGGACGCCGCGACCGGTGAGCTGCGGTGGACGGCGACCCGCGCCGACCTTCTCTTCGGCTCGAACTCGGTGCTGCGGGCGCTCGCCGAGGTCTACGCCAGCGACGACGCGAAGGAGAAGCTCGTCCGCGACTTCGCCGCCGCCTGGAACAAGGTGATGATGCTCGACCGGTTCGACATCCACCGCTGATCCGCAGTGATCGTGCCAGGGTCAGGGCTCCGGGTCTCGGTGCCGTTCCCAGCGGTGCCGGCGAACGGCCCCCGTTCGGGCGATCTCGAGCTGGGCCCGGTAGGCGAGCACCATCGACAGCACGGCGAGCGGCAGCTCCACCAACACAGCCGTAGCGAACGCCTCGACCAGCTCTCGCCCCCGGGGCGAGGTGGTGACGTCGAACCAGGCGTCGACGACGAGCAGGGCGGCCGTCACACTCGCGATGTTCACCAGGAACGGCGAGCGCCGGTAGGCCAACCAGGCCGTACGGACGAGCGAGCCGGCGAGCAGGGCGTCGAACCCGACCCAGGCCATGCGGTAGTTGGCGCTCACCACCCGATCCGGGAGGGTCCGGGCCAGCACCACGATCCACGGCACGAGCAAGGCTGCCATGACGAGGTAGGCGGGCGCGATCCACCAGCCCGGACGCCGAGCGGTCGGGATGGATGGCGTCGGCACCGAGTCGCCGGGCGGCACCGCCACGAGGTCCTCCATGCCGCAAGCATCACGCACCAGCGGCAGGGCGACTCCCGACCGCGGCGACCCGCCGCGAACAGGCCACGTCCGCGTCTCGAACCGGGCATTCCCGGCGAGGTGACCGACGATCGTCGAGCGGCCTGGGAGGCGCGCGCCGAGTGGCCGCTGACCGTCCTGGCCGTGATCTTCGCGATCGCCTGCACGCCGCCGATCCTGAGACCCGATGTCCACCCGGCCGTGCGCACGACCTGTGCCCGGGTCGGTTGGGCGGTGTGGGTCGGCTTTGCGGTCGACTTCATGGTCTGTTGGCGGCTCAGCGAGAGCCGGTGACGGTTCGTCCCGGGGTCACCCCCTCGACCTGGTGGTCCTCGTGCTGCCCCTGCTGCGGCTGCTTCGGCTGCTCACCCTGCTCGACGTGCTGAACCGCCGCGCCGCGAACTCGCTGCGCGGCCGGGTCGCCGGCTACCTGACCGGAGCCTCGGGGTTGGTCATCTTCTGCTCGGCGCTCGCGGTCCTCGACGCCGAACGGGCGGATCCGCGGGCCAACCTGACCACCTTCGGCGACGCTGTGTGGTGGTCCATCACAACGGTGACCACCGTCGGTTACGGGGACCACTACCCGACAACGTCCATCGGCCGCCTCGTCGTGGTCCTGCTGATGGTCGGCGGGGTCGCCCTGCTCGGCATCGTCACCGCCGGCCTCGCATCGTGGCTGATCGACCGGATCCAGGAGGTCGAGGCCGAATCGCGGACCGCGACCCGACGGGATCTGGCTCGGCTGTCGGCCGAGCTCGAGGCGCTGCGCCGGGAGCTCCGGCTGGTGCAGGCCTCCGGGGAGCAGGGTCCCGCGGAGCAGCTCGACCGCGCTGATCGGCAGGCCCGGGCCGTTCTCACCACTGTCAGCTGCCCGATGGCCTCCCTGGACAACCGGTCTGCGGCGACGGGCGACCGACCGCTCCGTCGCCGGCCCGGTGGTCACTACGATGCGGAGATCGCGCGACCATGCCGCGCGACCCGTTCATCGGTGATCCGGAGGACTACGTGACCAGCCCTGTGCCCACAGCCGAGACCACGGTGACCTGGCCCGCCCACGACCCCGCCACCTACCGCGTCGTCCCCCGGTCCTCCGCGCCGCTCGACCCTGCCCGAGTGCAGTCCTTGTTGGGCGTCGAGTGGGAACGGTTCACCGCGCAGACCCCCGGGTCGGCGGCCCACCACGCCCGCGCTCTCGGGCCTCTGCCCCTCGGCGTCCCGTCGTCCTTCCAGCACTGGGATCCCTACCCGATCGCGATCACCAGCGCGAAGGGTGCCTGGCTCACCGACGTCGACGGACGGCAGTTGCTCGACCTGTCGATGGGGTTCGGCGCCATGCTCGCCGGACACCTCAACCCCGCCGTGGTCGCCGCGGTCGGACGCGCACTGGAGACCGGCACGCTGTTCGTCACCCCGTCGCCGTCGGCGACCGAGGCCGCCGAGCGGTTCCAGCGCCGGTTCGGACTGGATCAGCTGCGGTTCGCCAACTCGGGCACCGAGGCGACGATGTATGCGCTGCGCACCGCGCGGGCGTTCACCGGCCGCAAGGCGATCATCAAGATCGAGGGTGGGTACCACGGGGGCTACGACGCGCTGCAGGTGTCGGTGAAGCCGGACGTCGCCGACGCGGGGCCCGAGGACGCGCCGACGCCGGTGACTCCGTTCGACGTCGAGGCCGGCACCGTCCACGTCGTCCCGTACAACAACCTGGTCCGGCTGGAGCAGCTGTTCGATCAGCACGGCGCCGAGGTCGCCTGTGTCTTCATGGAGCCGGTACTGGAGAACATCGGCATCGTGCTGCCGGACGCCGGCTACCTGGCCGGCGTCCGTGCCCTGTGCGACGTCCATGGCGCCCTGCTGGTGTTCGACGAGGTCAAGACCGGCCTGACCGCCGGACCCGCCGGCGCGTCGCAGCGGCTCGGCGTCATCCCCGATCTGGTCGCCCTGGCCAAGAGCATCGGCGGTGGTCTGCCGCTGGCCGCCTTCGGCGGGCGCGCCGCGGTGATGGCCTGCCTGACCGACGGGAGGATGCCTCACTTCGGCACCTACAACGGCAATCCGCTGGTGATGGCGGCAGCGGTGGCGATCGACGAGATCGCCACGCCCGAGGCGCTGTCGGCGGCCGAGAGGCTCAACGTCGACGCGCTCGCGGCGATGGACCGGGTCATCGTCGAGCACGCCCTGCCGGCCCACACCGTCGGATTCGGCGTCAAGGGTGCGGTGACCTGGTCGCCGACCCCGGTGCGGACCTACCGCGACTACAAGCGCACCGACTTCGGCACCGCGGAGCTGAGCTGGCTCTGGGGTGTCAACCGCGGCATCCTCACCCCGCCCGGGCTGGACGAGCAGTGGCTGGTCTCGCTGGCGCACACCCCCGCGGACATGGGGCTGCTGGTCTCCGAGTTCGCCGAGCTGGCGGTGGCGCTGCGCGGCTGAGATCGGCTCAGGGGTGGCAGCACCCGTCCGGCGCCGGTGACGGGCTGCTCCCTCGGCAGAAACAGGAGGACTCGATCGGCACATCGGCCAGCGCCGTGGCCAATGCCAGCTGGCGGCCGATGATCGCCGCCTCGCCGGCCTTGCCGAGCCGGGTCAGACACTCGTGCAGGCCGTGCAGGCTCCACACGTTGTTCGGGTGCTGGACGGGCCGGGGCAGCGTGTCGTCCAGGCCGAGGTCGGCGCGATACACCACTTCGGCCTCCTCGACCCTGCCCTGCTCCAGCAGCAGCGCACCGTAGGCGTGCCGGGTCGGCTGCATCCAGCCCCACGGCTCGTCGTACGGCAAGGCGTCGTCCAGCGCGATCGACCGCTCCAGGTGCCGGAACGCCTCGTCGTGATTGCCCTGGCGGTACTCCAGCTCGCCGTCCAGCATCGCCGAGGCGATCGCCAGGATGTCGCGGCAGGTGTTGTTGAACAGCATCCGTGACTCCGGGACCCGCTCGACGGCTGCGCGGAACAGGGTGCGCTGCTGCTCGGCCGGCGCGATCCGGCCGGTGGCCGCGTAGGCGACGCCCTTGGCGTAGTGGGCCATCGCGGTCGTCGTGCAGTACAGCTCCGGGTCGTCGGGCAGCGGGAGCTCGATCAGGTCCTGCCACCGGCCGAACCGGATCGAGACGTGGACCCGCATGGCCAGGAAGCCCTCCAGCCAGTCCGCCATCGGCGGCGACGGGGTGCGCAACAGGGCTTCGGGGATGGACACCTCGAGCTCCTCGACCGCCTGCAGCGCGACCCGGGACTGGCCCAGGAACATCGCTCCGTAGATGACGAAGTGACGATTGTGGGACCGGTAGAGCGTGTAGAAGTTCATCGGCCCCGCCTGGGCCAGGTAGGTCTCGTCCGCGGCGATCGCCGAGAGGTTGGACGAGATCGCCCGCCGATAGTCCCCGATCAGGACGTCGAGATGGGTCGGCATGTGCTCGAGATGTCCGGCGTCCGGAACGAGGCCGCGCAGGCGATCGGCGACGACGACCGCAACCTCGGGGGTCGGCGACATCTCCATCAGGTGGATGTACATGTGCAGCAGACCCGGATGGTTCCGACCCGAGTCCGTGGAGAGCGCTCGGTCCAGAACGGCTTTCGCGTCGAGGGTGCGCGCTCCCAGGGCCGGCTGCTCGGTGCGCGGGTCCCACAGCTGCCAGGGAGTGAGGTTCATCAGCGCGTCGGAGTAGAGAGCGGCCACGTCGAGGTCGTCGCCGAACCGCTCGTGGACCGCCTGCATCGCCCGCGCGTAGGCAAGGTTCCACACCGAACCGGCCGCCGCGTCCGAGACCTCGGCCTGCGGGTAGCGCGCGGTCAGCGCTTCGATCAGGGCACGCTCGACCTCGGTACAGCGATCGGCCAGGGCGAGGGCTCGTTGGACGGCCTCGTGGGTGCGGTGCACGGTGGTGCGCAGGTCCTCGCCGTCGTAGAACTCCCACGGCTTGTTGTAGTTCGGGCCGAGCGAGTAGGCGATTCCCCACCACGCCATGGCGCAGTCCGGGTCCTCGGCGAGTGCCCGCTGGAAACAGGCCACGCTCTCCTCGTGGTGGAAGCCGTAGGCCCAGATCAGCCCTCGGTCGAACCAGGTCTGCGCCGACGGGCTGCCGGAGGTCACCGGGCGGGTGGAGCTGCCCAGGCGGTAGCCGTAGTCGTCCTGATCCACGTCGTCCCCCTGACCGCAGCGTCGGTCGGGACATTGTCCGACGCGGTCGTCAACCGGGCGAGTGCAGTCGCCCCTCGACCACGCGGACGGCGAGCCGGCGCAGGGGCTCACCGAACACCTCCGAGGCCGCGGGGAACGGCTGGATCACCTGGGCCCAGTCCATGACCAGGACGCCGGCGCGCACGGCGAGGATCGCCTGGCCCATCAGATCGGCCGCGTCGGGTGCCACCCCGACCGCCCCGACCACTCGGCCGTCCGCGTCGTCGATGTAGACCTCGATCCGGCCGGTGGCAGCGGTCAGGTAGCCGTAGGCCGTGTCCGCCAGGTCCGCACCGTCGCCCACGATGCTCCCGCGGAGCCCGTGCCTCGCCCGCTCCGGGGAGGCCGGGGTCAGCCCGACGCTGAGCACGCCCGGCCGGGTGTACACCGCACGGGGCGCAGTATCCAGGCGCAGCGCTCGCTCGCCGCCCACCAGATTGGCCGCGATCAGGCGGGCGGCATGGGTGGCACCGTGGGTGTAGGGGGCCTGGCCGGTGACGTCCCCGGCCGCCCAGATGTGCTCGGCCACGCGTCCGTACTCGTCGATGGACACCGCCTTCGCGTCCTGGTCGAGATCGGGTATCACCTGCTCCAGGCCGAGATCCCGCCACCGCGGCCGACGCCCGACCGCGATCAGCAGCCGCTGGGCGGCGACCGTCCCGCCACCCGACAGGGACACCGTGACGCCCTGGTTGCCCTCGTCGGCAACGGATTCGGCGCTCGTTCCGGTGAGCACCCGGACGCCGGCCGCGGTCAGCGCCTGCTCGAGCAGCTCCCCCGCGAACGCCGGCTCGGTGGGGAGCAGGCGGTCGGCCGACTCGATCAGGGTCACCCGGCTGCCCAACAAGGAGAACGCCTGGGCCAGTTCGGCTCCCACCGGTCCGCCGCCGAGGACCAGCAGGGACGGTGGCAGCTCCGTGGCGGTCAGGGCCGCCTCACTGGTCCACACGCCGCCGTCGCCGCGCGAGCGCACGTCGTCCAGACCCGGCAGCTCGGGGATCACCGCCTCGGACCCGGTGCAGACCACGAGGTCGACGAACCGCAGTCGCCGGGTCGATCCCGCGGCCCGCTCGACCCTCAGCCCGCCCGGCGCCTCCACGACTCCCCGACCGCGGATCACCACCACGCCGGCCTGGCGCAGGTCCTGCACCGCCTCGGTGTCGTCCTGGTGCTTGGCGTGCTCGTCCCGCCGCCGGACGGCCTCCGCCCAGTCCACCCCCTCGGCCGCCGAGGCGAGCAGCGACTTCGACGGGATGCACGCCAGGTACGGGCACTCGCCGCCGACGAGGTGATCCTCGACCACGGCCACGCTCCGCCCGGCTCGAGCACACTCGGCGGCCACGACTTCACCGGCACTGCCGCCGCCGAGGACGACGACGTCCAGGGTCTCGGGGCCGGTCTCGGCATCGGTCTCGGCGTCCTGGGCCGGTTCGCGCTCGACGTCGGTCATGCATGATCGATACCACAGGGGCGGGTGGCGCAAACCCGCCGTCGGGGCCCGCCCGATCGGCTGCTCACCCGGCTGGGGTCGGTTCGCCGCAGGCGCTCCTCGTTCCCGGTTGCCGGGCGGGCCCGCCCGCTGCGGTTGAAGGGTCGCCGGACCGCCCCTATGATTTCTTCAACTTTCAATCATGGAGGCGAGATGACGGCCGTGCCCCTGGCCCCGGCCGGAGCCGTGGGTCCTGTCGCCGCGGTCCCGGCGGCCGTGGTGCGCACCCGGGTGCTGGTGCCGCTGCAGTTTGCCGATGGCTACGCGGCGAGCGCCGATGTGTTCACCTTCGAGGGCCTGGTCGACGGCCGGGAGCACCTGCTGCTGGGGCTGGGCGACTGGGCCGGGGCCGTGGTCCGGTCCGCGGACGGCCGGGCGGCTCCGCTGGTCCGACCGCACAGCGAATGCCTGACCGGCGACGTCCTCGGGTCGCAACGCTGCGACTGCGGGCCGCAGCTGCGCGAGGCGGTCGAGCGGATCACCGACACCGGCGGCTTCCTGCTCTACCTCCGACAGGAAGGTCGGGGCATCGGGTTGTACGCCAAGCTCGATGCCTACGCCCTGCAGGACGCCGGCCTGGACACCTACCAGGCCAACGTCGCTCTCGGCCGGGGCGAGGACGAGCGCGACTACCGGGCGGCGGCGCAGATGCTGCTGACCCTGAGCGTGGGCCGGGTCCGGCTGCTGAGCAACAACCCGGACAAGGCCGACCAACTGCGGGCGCACGGCGTCGACGTCACGGAGCGGGTGCCCACCGGCGTCCATCTCTCCGAGGCCAACGTCGCCTATCTGGCCACCAAGCGCGACCACACCGGCCATACCCTGGACCTGGCCGCCGAGGTGATCGCGTTCCGCTCTGGCCCACTGCGGCGATGAGCCCTTCTCGAGATGGTGGTGACGCGTGAGCTCCACCGAGACCGCAGCGACGACGCGATGGCTGGACGAGGCGGAGATGGCCGCCTGGTTGCCACTGATCCGTCTGATCTACCTGTTGCCGCACGCCCTGGACAAGGCGCTGCGCGAGGACGTCGGGATCAGCCTCAGCTACTACTCGATGCTGGCCATGCTGTCGGCTCGACCCGAGCGGACGATGAGCATGGGTGACCTCGCCCGGCTCACCGCGACCAGCCCGTCGCGGCTCAGCCATGCGATCACCCAACTCGAACAACGGGGTTGGGTCCGGCGCGGACCATGCCCGACCGACCGCCGCATCCAGTACGCCACGCTGACCGACGAAGGCTACGCGGTGCTGGAGCGAATCGCCCCTGCCCACGTCGCCGAGGTCCGCCGGCTGGTCTTCGACAGACTCGGTCCCGAGCAGGTGGATCACCTGCGCGACATCGGGTCCCGGTTGACCGAGGGCCTCGACCAGGCCTGAGTCAGTCCTCGGACGGGGAGGGTGTCGCCCACGAGAAGGCGCCGCCCATGGTGGCCTGCGCCGCCGTCGTCCACGCCGACGCGGACCAGGCCGCGGGCGCCCACCAGAGTGCTCCCCAGCCACCCAGGGGCGCGACGCCGCCAGGACTCGGGGCAGAGGTGGGGGGATCGGTCACCCCGTCAGCGTCGTTCGCCGACCCCGGCGCGCTGACGTCGGTGCGGTCAGCTGCGTTGCCGTCGGCGCTGTCGTACGGACCGTCGGCCGGATACCCGGAGGTGGTGGTGCCGTACCGCGAGTGGGCGGTGCGCGATCTGCCGGGCCGGCGGGTCCGCAGCCGGGCGAGGTCGTACTGTGCCCGCCGCCGCCGGTCGGAGAGGACCGCATAAGCGGCGCCCACCTCCTTGAACCGGCGCTCCGACCGCGGGCATCCCGCGTTGACGTCCGGATGGTGGCGCCGGACCAGACTGCGGTAGGCCTGCCGGAGCGTGTCGTCGGTGCTGTCCTGCGGGACGCCGAGGATCTCGTAGAGATCGTCGGTCAGCCAGGTCTGAGAAGCCATGCGGAAGAAACCCTTCCGGGGAGAGTACGTGCAGAGCGCGACGTCGCCACATCGTCGGGGACAGGTGGACCGCGGGCGTCGCTGCCCGGTCCGTGCTGGTCAGTCCGCTGGTCGGTGCCAGGGCGATTGCCGGCGCCGTCGCCGGTGAACGTCGCCCACGCGCTGGCGCCGAACGCGGCAGCGAGGCCCAGCGCCACCGGCACGTCCATGCCGGGCCGCGCGAGCTTCAGGTCGCGCCAGGCGCCGTGGAAGAACGGCGAG
>Ga0209261_10000442_pt1 | contig 11239 bp, 14 predicted proteins | sample DOMMetBare1Fresh_FD_187470 | JGI IMG/M metagenome (GOLD analysis project Ga0209261, IMG submission 187470) | Wetland sediment microbial communities from St. Louis River estuary, USA, under dissolved organic matter induced mercury methylation -... | ecosystem: Environmental > Aquatic >...
ATATCTATTTTGCCCTTATGGCAGCCATTACTTTTTCTTCTGATAATTCTTTTGTACAGAAGAACCAATCGTAGCATTTCATTCCTTCTTCTTTGGCTTCCATACGGTCTTTGGCAACTCCACAAGATCCAGCCGGAGGGACAATTACCGCATCACCCGGACGCCAGTCGGCAGGCGTGGCTATGCCAAAAGCATCTGCGGCCTGAAGAGCAATTATTACCCGTTTCAGTTCATCGAAATTTCGACCTAGCGAAAGCGGATAATAAATCATGGCGCGGATAATTCCTTTTGGATCGACAAAAAATACAGCTCGAACCGCTTTAGTATTGCTTTCACCCGGCTGAATCATTCCATATTTCCTGGCAACTTCCATTGTAATGTCCTCAATCAATGGGAAATTAACTTCCATATTTTTCATTCCTTTGTATTCAATTTTTTCTTTGATAGTACGTAACCAGGCGATGTGGCTGTAAAGTCCGTCAACTGATAAACCGACTAATTCGCAATTAAATTGGCGAAAATCTGATTCCATCGAGGCAAAAGTCATAAACTCAGAAGTACATACCGGAGTGAAATCAGCCGGATGACTGAATAAAATAACCCATTTCCCTTGATAATCAGCGGGAAAATTGATTGGTCCCTGGGTAGTAACAGCTTTAAATTCTGGTGCATGATCGCCGATGCGTGGCAGGGAAATCACGTCTTGATTGGTATTTGTTTCCATAGAGTTTGATTTTAATTAAACAATAATACTTTTATTCCTATTTATTTTGAAAATAACATATACGATAAAAATTAGTGTTAGGATTAAAATTGTAATACCAACATTGCAATAGATCGTGCAGAAAAATGAATTATTTGCACCAAAAAAATTTGAAATACAGCCAATAATAACCATGATTATCCAATCTAAAAAAAGTAAGGTTGGAATAATCAACAGCAACTTAACCATTGAATTTTTCATTTTGAATAATTTTTAGCTTAGATTCAACAACTTATCTAATAATTTCTAAACAAAGATAAAAAAAATATTAATAATGAGCAAATGTTCATTATATTTGTAACAATCAAATGCTCTTAATGTATGCCACGACCAAAACGAATTCGCAGAATGACCAATCCTCCACATTTTAAGGGATTCAGACCAATTGGGTTGCCTGAAGAAAATCATCCGGTAATTATCAATTTTGAAGAATATGAAGCCATCCGTTTAAGTGATTTTGAACTGAATGGACAAGTTGAGTCAGCTCATATCATGGGAGTTTCAAGACCTACCTTTGCCCGCATTTATGAAAGTGCACGCCGTAAAGTTGCACAGGCATTTGTACAAGGCAAGGCGATTGTTTTTGAAGGAGGTAAAGTCTATTTCGATTCTGAATGGTATTCGTGTAAGAATTGTGGATGCTTGTTTAATCATCCGGAGAAGGATCAGGAGATCAGGAATTGTACCCTCTGTGGTTCAATAGCTATTGAACAGTACAATGAAAATGCAACTTCAAATTCTGCTGAAGATTTTTGCATTTGTCCAGAGTGCGGAAATGAAAAAGCGCATACTCCGGGTGTTCCTTGCCGAAACGAGATTTGCTCAACCTGTAATTGCCAGATGGTACGAAAAGGGGCAACACACCACCGAATGAGAAACAATAATTGTCATTAGAATAAATCCTAATTAAGATGAAGGTAGCAATAACATCAACCGGAAATAGCATTGATTCAAAAATAGACAACCATTTTGGCCGATGTCTGTATTTCGTAATTTACGATACGGAAAGCCACTCTATGGAGTTAATTCCAAACCCCTTTAATGAAAATATTGAAGGTGCAGGGACTGCTTCGGTTCAATTAATTACCTCAAAAGGGGTTGAAAAGGTCGTTTCCGGCGAATTCGGAACTAAAGTAAAATCACTTTTCGACAGCCTTAAAATTCAGTTGGTTGTATTAAATAATCCTGAAAAGAAAATCAGTGAGATTATCGATTTATTGAATCATAAAAAATAAACAGTATGCCACGAATGAATGGAACAGGCCCCGATGAAAAAGGTGCAAAAACTGGCCGGGGATTAGGAAAATGCTCAGAAGTATCGAAGAACGAAGCTGTTGAAAAATTGGGTAAAGGTATGGGCATGCGCCGCCAATCAGGTGGCGGACAAGGACATGGTATGCGCTTAAAAAGCGGTTTGAAATAAGTAAAATAAAAAGGAGAAATAAATTATGAAAGTTGCAGTACCAACAAGGAGAAATGAAGTTGATGACCATTTTGGCCATTGCGAAATGTACACGGTTTTCAATATTGACGAAAACAATAAAATTATTAGTTCAGAAGTATTACCATCGCCACAGGGCTGTGGTTGTAAAAGCAATATTGCATCTGTACTGAAGGAAAAGGGAGTTAGCGTTATGCTTGCCGGAAACATGGGAAATGGTGCACTAAACGTATTAATGAGTCAGGGAATTGAAGTTTACAGGGGAAACTCCGGTAATGTACATATGCTTACAGAAGCATTTTTACTTGGTAGGGTTGTCGATTCGGGTGAAGGTTGCAAAAGCCACGAACATTAGGGAGAAGAACATCAAAGCAACCATTAAAAATGAGTTGAAAATCCATAGCATTTTTCAGAAATGAGGATAGTTACTTTAATCGAGAACCTGGTTTATAATCAGGGTTTGGTCGCCGAACACGGTTTATCGATCTACATCGAAACCGATAAAAAGAAAATTCTTTTCGATACCGGACAAAGTGGGCTATTTCTTCAAAATGCTGATAAACTTGGCGTTTCTATTGAAGATGTTGATTGTGTGGTACTTTCGCATGGGCATCACGACCATGCCGGAGGTTTATATCCGTTTCTCGAAATAAATATCAAGGCAAAAGTGTATGCAAAAAGTAGCATTTTCACCACAAAATACAGTGGAAGGGCAAACTCCATTGGTACACCAGAAAATGCGGAACTAATTAAAAATAGGATGGTTTATGTGGACGTGATTACCGAAATAGCTGAAAATATTTTTATTATACCTGACGTTCCTATTTCAGATTCAACGGATACTCATTTCACTGGTTTTACTAAAAAAGCAGGCAACGAGTTAGTTCCTGATGAGTTTGACGACGAATTGTCATTAGTAATAAAGCAAGACGACCAAATAAACATTATTACCGCCTGTTCGCACCGGGGAATTACCAATATTTGCAAAGCCTCCACTGAGCATTTTAAACTTCCGGTTGGCTTAATTCTGGGTGGTTTTCATACTAAGGATTACAGCATTGAGCAATTCAGGCAAATAATTCAATATTTCAGATTACTTCAACCCCAATCAATTGGTGTTTGCCATTGTACCGGTGTAGAAAAATATTCAGAATTGCTCCGGAATTGTGAGGCGCATGTTTTTTACAATTTCACGGGCAAAGAGATTTGTATATAGAAATTTGATTGGTTGCTCATTCAATGTCAAACTATAGCTTTTTGAAAAATGCGGTATAGAAGGCGTTTTTCCTCTTTTACCGTTTAAGGTTTTAATTGAGAAATTGATTCCAGATTAGGAAACAAAGGAGCAAAACTTAATTGCCCTTGTTGCGAGCTGATATATTCGATTTGAAAGGTTGGAGTGAATTTGGCAGATTTTATTTTACCTCGTTGTCGATCCCTTGATTCATTTTCAGAAAGCTGTTTTCGACTTTCCATTCCGTTTGTTTGATTGTTGCTGAAGTTTTTTCTGTTATCGCACAATCTTTTGTAAAAACATTTGTTTTTCTGTCATCTTTCAACCGAATCAGCATTTTTACTCCTTTAATTAATCGGAAAAAACTATTTTTACCGACTTTATTACTAAAGAATCTTATTTATGAGTTTCCATAATAACCCGCACACCTTTCATATCCCGGTTATGGGCCTGGGATATTCGATTGATTCTCCGATTAAAGTTGCCCATTATGGCATTTCATCGGTTATTTCGTTGGTCGACGATATTTCGATGGAAAAAATGAGGGAATTTTATTGCAAAAAGTTTAATCTGCCTTTTCAATCGATACCGACAAAAGCTGAAGATCACCGTGCCAAACGCATTACAGCTTATCTGAATACCGTTCAGGAAATTGTAAAACACAAATTCGACAACCTCAAAAATTCGATTTCGCATACCGAAGAAGATCTGAAGAAGTATATCGATATGTTGCCTGAGATGTCGGAGATCAAGCAGAAATTCAATCAGATGATTAATACTGACAACCTCAAACATAAGTTTAACGAATGGTTGCACGAAAATCTGGTTGCTGGCGAAATTGATGTCAACATCATGTCAAAACTCGATCGTGACCGATTTGAAAATGGGGAGAAGTTACCTTCCATCATGAGCGATGCACAATCGGCTTTGCGTGGTTTCGCACTGAGTGAACTGAGTTCTTCGATTGTTTTATCAGCAGGAATGAATCCTCGTCTATACAGTTATCTGGAAGAATTTGAAGATTTCTATCCCAATTCTGATCTGGAATTAAAGAAAAAAGTCATCCTGAAAGTGAGCGACTATCGTTCTGCCCTGATTCAGGGACGATTCCTGGCTAAAAAAGGAATCTGGGTTTCGGAATACCGGATTGAATCGGGTTTGAACTGTGGCGGACACGCTTTTGCAACCGATGGATTCCTGATGGGTCCAGTTCTGGAAGAATTCAGAACCAGCAAAGATCAATTGATACAGGCGGTACACGACATTTACATTAAAGCGTTGGCCGAAAAAGGCAAGCCAGTTCCTGAAAAACCATTTTTGGTAAAAATTACCGCACAAGGCGGAGTTGGTTCTAATACCGAACACGAATTTTTAATGAATTATTACCAGTTGGATTCGATTGGCTGGGGAACACCCTTTTTACTGGTTCCCGAGGCAACATCGGTCGATGAACAGACACTGGAAGTATTGTGCAAAGCCAAGGAGGAAGATTTGTACATGAGTGAGGTTTCACCTTTAGGTGTAATTTTCAATAATGTGCGGGGAACTGGAATGGATTTGAAGAAAGAGGCGCAAAACAAACTAGGAAAATATGGTTTCCCATGCACAAAGAAATACCTGGCGCTGACTCCGGTATTTACTGAGGAAGGAACCTGTACGGCATCCAAAGAATACCAGCAAAAGAAAATTCAGGAACTTAAAGACCAAAACCTGGGTGAGATGGAATTTGAAAAAGAATTAGGGAAATTAACCGATAAAGCCTGTTTGTGTAATGGTCTGACGGCTTCCACTTTAATGGCTAACGGTTTGGATACCAAAATAGAAGGAACTGCCGTGAGCATTTGTCCCGGGCCAAATCTGGCTTATTTTTCAAGTACCTATTCGCTGAAAAAAATGGTCGATCATATTTATGGCAGGACAAACGTAATTGAGCGTACCGATCGCCCCAACTTATTTGTGAAGGAACTTGGCATGTACATTGAATACCTGGGTGGCAAAATTGAAGAAACGCTCAAACCAATTTCAGATAAGCAGAAGAAGCATTTCGAAACTTTTCAGGAAAACCTGAACAAGGGTGTTGAATACTACAAGGAATTGTTCCAGAAATATAAAACACAACTGGATGATTCAACTTCAAAAAATAATCTGCTTGCTGATCTGGAAAATATGAAACTGGAGCTGATGAAGCTGAAAGCGAAGATGCTGTAGGAAGTTCGTGTTTCCAGATTTTAAGTTGTTCCAAATTCCAAGTTCCAAATTCCAAGTTGTTGTCTTCTTGAAATTTGGAACTTGGAATCTGGAATTTTTTATTCTTCGAATGAAATCAGCGCCTGCCGGTTTTTGCCATCCATAACGATGTTCAGTTCGTTGGTAAATTCAACATGCCTGATATATTTTCCTTCTTCAACAACAGGCAATTTCATTAATACTTCCATATTGATGGTGGCATCTTCCGAATTATGAGGAATAGTAAAATAGCCCACATTCATGGAAGTCACATTGTGAAAAAAGTGTGAACCCAGTGAACCATCGAGCGGAAAATCCTTTAATCCCATCTCGACAATAATTCGGGCTTTGGAAATGTTGGCCCATAAAACCGGAATTCCGGTGAACGGATCACGCGTTCCCCAGCGTCCCGGACCAATCAGCACGTATTCCCTGTGCTGTGAATCCATTTTATGGTTGAACTTATTGATTTCGGCAGCAATTTCGCGTGTATTCATTTTGTCGAATCGATCAGGATCAACAAAAATGATATCCTTTATTCCTGAGACGATTCCATTACCCATGCCACGTCGGGCAAACATGATGGTTTTTTCCGGATCGGTTTTTCCAATGTTGACGGTCAGTTGTTCGTCACGCCTGATTAATGGTTTAATTTGCAAGAGGTAAAAAGTCGGAAGGTTATTTTCGCCTTTTTCCAAATCTACCGCATATTCAATTTCAACGGGCGATCCCATGGCTTCCCGGAATAATCTGAGCAGCAGATTTAAAGTATCCGCCAAAGGAACATGGTTGTATTTCAGGATATTGGCAAAATCAATTACACGAAGTCCGGGGATGTCAATTCCCGGAATGAGGTGATCATTTTCAGGATCGTAAACTGAAGCACAGTGCTGCAAAACCCCGTCTTTTTCGGCAAACGAGATTTTCATTTTCCTGATAGCAACATTTTCTCCGCCATTTTCAAGATCAAACTGTGTATGATCCATGTCAATGGCATAAAACTCTTTTTGTGAATCGCGAATCATATCATGTTCGCTGCAGGTATTTATTTGCGGATACTTGGGACAAAAGCGAAATGCTTTTTCGCCACCAACCACGTACATTCCCAGTCCGATAGCTGAAACAGCAAAACCATCTTCGGGTTCCATATACGAAACCGGGTAGAAATTGTATGATTGGGCCACTCCGCTAATCGATGGATAATAGTGATCACTATATTGATTTCCAACGACTTCCTGAACGATAACGGCCATTTTTTCCTCCTCAATTTTATAATTGACGGCATCGAAATACGACATGGCCGATTCTGTAAAAATACTGGCATAAACCAGTTTTATGGCTGTCTCCAGTTGTTGGTACCGAACTTCAATATCCGGATGATTATTCGGAATGAGGTAGGTGGCATAAACTCCTGAAAATGGCTGCATCAGCGAATCCTCGAACAAACCGGATGAGCGTATTGCCAAAGGCTTTTTCATCTGTTCCAGATACCGGTGCAAGCGTTCCTGAAGTTCTTCGTCGAACTGCGATTCCAGAAAAATGGTTTTTGTACGTTCGTAATCGTTGCTTGAGTAAATTTCCTCAAACATGTTGTTGTTTTCCAGAAACTTATCGAATTCACTCGCACCAATTACAGCGGTGGCCGGTATCCGGATATTCATTTCAGGAATAATCTGGGCAAAATCGATATTTTCAAGAAAATTGCACATGAAAGCCATTCCGCGGCCTTTACCGCCCAGCGATCCTTTGCTGAGTCTTACCACATAACGGTTTCCGGAAACAAGAGTTGGATCGAAATTGATAATGGTACCCCGAAGTTTCTGTATTCTCACTTTTTGAAATACATCCAGACAAAACTGTCTTAGATCGTTGGTATTTTTAAAGTCTTCGAAACGGTATGGCTTTAATTGCTCAGCAATGTTTATCTCTCCACGGGCCATTAGCCAGGTCGAAAATGAGTTTCGTCTTCCATGGTATGCCAACGCTGATTCAGGAACAATGCGGAACATCTCCTGAAATTCGGCCATGTTATGGGCCACCATAATAGGATTTCCTTCCATATCCTTGAATACAAAATTCCCAAAACCCAAACGCTTGTAAATGTAGTTATGTATGTCGAGCGCTAAACTTTCAGAATTTTTATTGATGAAATCGGCGCCTATATCGAGTGCGCGCTGTGCATTGTTTACATTATGACTTTGCAATAAAACAGGAACAGGAAAGCGTAAAGTCGAATTCACATATTTCAGCAAATCAACCCCGGCTTCCTCGTCATCTAGGCCGTTTCTCGGAAACTTTACATCAGAAATAACCGAGAGCAGGTAGGATTTGTATTTAGTAATGGCCTGAATAGCCTCTTCGTAATTGCTTACCAGAATAACCTTGGGTCTGGCCCGGAGTTTCATAATTTTATGCAGTTCGTCGGCCGATTTGTCCTCCACCAGGTTTTGTGTTTGCGTCATGATGTTGGTGTACAGCATAGGCAAGTACCGCGAATAGTACTGGATGGAATCTTCAACCAGCAGAATTACCCTGACATTCCCGTTTTTGGTATCCTCTTCCACGTTTTTTTTGTCTTCGATGTATTTAATCATGGCGAGGAAAACATTCGAATTTCCGTTCCAGACAAATACCCGGTCGATCGACTCTATTTTGCTCGAAGTTGTTTGAAAATAACGCAGATCTCCGTTGTTATTGACCAGAAGCAGGATTGGAACCTGAGGTTTTATTTTATAAATGGCGTTGGCAGCCAGTACCGGAATGTTTTTGTCGACCCCAACCATAATAATAACCAGCTCAAAATCACGGGTTTTAATCATGCGAAGAGCTTCTTCTTCGGTATTTACGCTGGTAAAACGGGGATAGGTATAAAGATTAAGTTGAAGGAATTCACCAAAAATTTTGTCGGTAAATTGTCCTTCACGAACAATGGAATAGCTGTCGTAAAGTGTGGCAAGTAAAAGAATCTCTTTTACTTTGGTTGGCATCAGTTCCTGAAAAATATCCCGGTCGGTCTTTTTTAATTTATATATCGATGAAAGTGATATGGAGTCAATGTTTGTCATCTGGATTTTTATTATCGATTTTATAAGCATAATTCATGATTCGGAAAAGTATAAAAAATCTGGATGATAGGTTTCTAATCGCAGATGTTTTAAAGATTTTCAGGAATATATTTTTACTTTTAGACATCTAAATCAATTAAATTATGAAGACGCTTTTAACTTCCTTATTACTTTTTGTAACTGTTGCCGGTTTTGCTCAAAAGAAACAAATGTTGTTTAACGGTAAAAGCCTGAAAGGCTGGACTATTTTTGTGGGTGATACAAAAGTTAGTCCCGAATCTTTCTTTTACGTTAAAGACGGAGTAATTGAAACGATAGGAGTTCCGAATGGATACCTTCGTACCATAAAAGAATTTTCGAATTATAAGTTGCATGCAGAGTGGCGGTATCCTGAAACACAGGTAAACAGTGGAATCATGTTGCATGTTACCGGACCTGATAAAATCTGGGTCACTCATTTTCAGGCTAACCTGAAACACCAGAATGTTGGCGACTTTGTTGTTCACGGAGTAGGAGAGAAAGCTACTTTAAACGGAAAGGAATATGTCTCAACTGAAAAAGATAAACCGGCGGTTCCGAAATTGAATCCTTCAAACGAAAAACCGCAGGGCGAATGGAACAGCTACGACATTGTTTGCAAAGGAAATACAATTGAAGTGAAAGTGAATGGAATTCTTCAGAATTTAGCTGCCAACTGCTCACTTACCAAAGGTGCAATTGCTCTGCAAGCTGAAGGATGTAAAATACAATTCCGCAATATATGGATTGAAAAAATTAAATAAGGCTCGCTTACTTTTCAGACAAGATTCAGATAGAATAACAATTTTAATTGTCAGATCATGGAAAATTCATCCAATTCGCGCAGAAGATTTATCAAGGGAACGCTGGGAACCGGTTTGCTGATTGCTGGTTCTGGCTTAATTAGTTCCTGTTCTGTTTTCAGATTGGCTGGTTCGGAAGAAAAATACGATGCCAAAGGTTTGCCAACAGCCATTCTGGGTAAAACCGGAGTACGCATTCCGCGCATTGCGATTGGATTGGGGAGCCGGTTTTGTAACATCAAAAGTAATGAAGAAGCCGTTCAACTCCTGAATTATGCCTTAGAAAACGGATTGTATTACTGGGATACAGCCTGGGCTTACGAAAATAAAAATCTGGGAATTACCAGCGAGGAGCGTTTGGGTGAAGTGGTTAAATTGCGCCGGAATGAAATTTTTCTTTCGTCGAAAGTGACCAGTCGTGATCCAAACGAAGCCATGCGTCAAATTGAAACCAGCTTAAAGCGATTGAAAACAGATCATCTGGATATGCTTAAGATTCATGATGTTCAGACCGAAGCCGATGTTGCCAAATTGAGTGAAAAGGGAAACCTGATCGACCTCCTGATTGAGCTGAAGGAACAGAAAATTACCAGGTTTATTGGTTTTTCAGGTCATACGGAAGCCGCAGCATTGAAGCAAATGGCCGAAAAAGGTGTTTTCGACAGTATGCTGATGGCAATGAATCATTACAACAAAGCCACAAATCCGCAAAACAGGCAGGAATTCGCAATTCCGGCGGCAAAAGAAAACGGAATGGGAGTGATGCTGATGAAAGTAATCCGCCCCCGTGAGACCATTACTAATCTTGATCCCAAAGATCTGGTTCGTTATGCTTTATCGCTGAATGGTCCAAGCGGAATTGTACTCGGAATGGATAGTTTGGATGTGGTCAAGTCGAATCTCGAAATACTGCGCAATTTTAAACCCATGGATGAAGCTAAAATGAAAGAAATCGCCATGCAGCTTTCACCATTTTATAATAACGAAAATCTTCCCTGGATGAATCCGAATTATTTTGACGGCCATTGGGCCTGAAAAATGTAGTTCAATTCTCCAACCTGAAAAACGGGAGGATTAAATCTGCCTGCTAAATGCATACTTCAGAAGGATGCTGAAGTAATTCGAAGGATGAGTATGGATTTCTGATCTTGTCCCTTTATTCATGAATTCGCTTCACCCCAATAATATTCTTCCTGAGCCTCTTTGATTTCTTTTCTGTAAAACCAGCTTAATAGGAAAAGAACCCCAATCAGAAATAATGGAATATAGATCATCGCATCCCAGTGATTTTTGGAGATCAGGTAGGCTACTTCAGCAAATAAAAAGATGATTCCGCCTATCCACGACCATCTCCATGACAGAATTAGAAAAATAATAAGAAGTAAAGCTGGAATAAAATCTCCTAAGAACAGAACCAGGCCGGTAACAAAAACGCACAGTATCCGAGGTATCCAAAGAATAAGAAATAGTAATATGGTATTCAATGTTTTCACAACCGGTATCATTTATAGTTGCTAAATTCCGAATTTCAAAATACTATACGTTGAATATTTTCCGCAGGTTATTGAAATTTACTTCACACGGTTTTAATTTAAGTAAGTGAAACAATTTAATGCCGCATTTTATCCCTGACTCACCCCACATCCGCAAGCGGACGTCCCCCCTCTCTACTTGTAGAGAGGGGCAAAG
>Ga0209261_10000444_pt1 | contig 11161 bp, 6 predicted proteins | sample DOMMetBare1Fresh_FD_187470 | JGI IMG/M metagenome (GOLD analysis project Ga0209261, IMG submission 187470) | Wetland sediment microbial communities from St. Louis River estuary, USA, under dissolved organic matter induced mercury methylation -... | ecosystem: Environmental > Aquatic > Freshwater...
GGGGTGTTGCCGGAGTTTTCGGGGCGATGCTTGCTGCCCAGGTGAAAGACATCACCGGAGCTTATGATTATGGATACATTGCCGCAGGTTTCTTTTTGCTTATCGCTACAGTACTGGTCAGGATTTTGAAAGCGCCTTCTGTAAAAAAATAGGCAGTCGCAGTTTTCGTTTTTTGCATCGTAAAGAATCTGTTTAGAATCCAATTCTATTCAGTTCGATTAGATTTACTGGAATTTAATTGATTCTACCTTTTCAAAAAGAAACTTATATATCCGTACCGATGCATTATCCGCAAGCTTTTTGCGCAGGGTTATCGCTTTCAGCTCTTCAGTAATATCAATATCACCCGCATAAATTGTTTGGCCTTTATTAGATGCCGTTTCTATATCTGTGGGTATCCATCCTGATATTTGCTTCGATCGCTGCCAGATGCTAAACGGACTAGTTTGTTCGGTTTTCCCATATTCGACATATAGCTTATATCGCCCATTGTCCAGCCCGGCAAGTGATATCTGTACAATTGGTATAGCTTCTATGTCAATGGAGGTAAACCATTCATCTGATTTTTTCAGGCCAAAAACTATCGCAGGTTCCTCGTAATCGGCAGTAGCATTCCAATAAAGCGAAAACGACATCCCCTGCGGGGTTAATTTATCAAGATGAGATATTTTTATAACCTTTTCATCAATTCGTATTTCCGAATTTTCAAATTGTGGTTTTTCTGCATAAAACAAACCAACGGATGTATAGTCGGTTTTTACGTTAACAGAATCCTGGGGCTGATGTTCAATTGTAAGTTTAAATGACTGATCAAAATTCATTTTATCCGTGAGATAGAACCGATATCCGCCTGTTCGCGAAGTCATTTGATTGTATGCAAGCGATCCATGAATGGGCAGACTAAATCCTGCGTCCCATTTGTCGGGTACGGCGTAGTAGCCACCATTGAAATAATCCTCTGAACCGGTGCCATGAAATTTCATTTTCCCATCAATAGTGGCTATGTCATCGCCTTCAAAAAAATAAGTATGCCCATCTTCAAGACCCTGGGCAATCAAAATTGTACCGACATAATGGCCCTTCCCTGATACATTGGCAATCGTATGTGGAACGGCTTTCTCTCCATTATAAACTCTTCGGGATTGGGCATATAATTTTCCTTCCAAATTTTTATCCCTTTTGTCTTCGGTGTAATAGATGGTTCCTGAAATCAATATTTCATCCGGGTCATTTGCCCGGACTTTTTCGTATTTCAATTTCAGTTCTGCCGAATTATCAAACGGCATAGGCAAATATGAATAGAGTTTGGTTTGGTTGGACCCAAGCAGGATTGATTGCATGGCAGGTTTGCCGAAAGCAAAACCAAAAAAGTCGTGCAACGGAAGTTCCAAAGCTTTTTTTGCTTCATTATCCCATAGGGCAGTTATCATGACTTTCCGATAGGCCTGCAACAGATCGCTTCCTGCACCAAACTCTATCCCGACAATCCGCCCACCCTTTTTGAGTTCAAAAATGTTCTCTTCGACTCGAGACTGTAAATTGATGTTGATTTTTTTTGCTTTTAACCGGTCTCCGTATGCTTCGAGTGGCAAGAGTTGTTTGCTCCAGACATCTCCAATCTTTTTGAAAATGTCTTTGTAGTTGTCGATCATGCTGATGGAGAAAGATTTCATTTTCTCTTTTTCTGTCAGGCTCCGGTATTCGATTTGATAAAACCGGAAGATTTTTCCTGTGAATACAATTTTCAATGATTTTTCGTAGGGTATGGGAAGGTAGCAATAAAATCCACCGATGGCATAACCACAAAGAGGCGAAACGAATGGGTAGCTTTTCCCGGTAAACAAGTCGATAAATGGAAGGCTGATCCGCGGAGTCTTTTCACCATCGAAATAGAATTTTATGGTGTCGGCTTCCGGAGTTGGCGTCCATATCCGATTGATCACACCTGGTCCTTTCAAATCGGCAATAACCAACCCTTCAGCTTCTTTTCTTACGAATGAATACTTGCCTGAAAAACCATCGTCGTTACCACCTGTCCGGTCATAGCTTGATAACTGTTCAATTTCACCTGTTCGGTATAAGGGTATTCGTGAAATATCAGCAAGATTCTTCAACTCATTAAGATAGTTATCAGATTGAGCCGATAAATTCAAGGTGGCAAACAGAAAGAAAAGTATAAATGTTGTGTTTTTCATATCGTGTATAAATAGCCTGCTTTAATATCCATTAAATTTTCATGATTGTAAATGCACATCTACTAGTGATTTAGAATAGCACGAATAACTCTTATAAATATAAAACTTTCTGATCATAAAACCTTTAACGTTCAAAAACAATCAGCTATTTAATCGGAATTAAGTACATTTGTTGCTGACAAACTATACTGACAAAGACCCCAATGCAATACGAATCCAACCCCCAGCTTGAACTTGCTTTTGACTTTTTGCAATACACCAATCAGAATATATTTCTGACCGGAAAAGCCGGTACAGGCAAAACCACGTTCCTGAAAAACCTGAAAAAACAATCACCCAAACGGATGGTGGTTGTGGCACCAACTGGCGTTGCGGCCATCAATGCCGGAGGAGTTACGATTCACTCGTTTTTCCAGATGTCCTTCGGACCACAGATACCTCAAAATCCTGATCAACCGCGACCAGAACCGGTAATGGCTGCCGGAATCAAACGTTTCAGCCGCGAAAAAATCAACATTATGCGCAGCCTCGATTTGCTGGTGATCGACGAAATTTCGATGGTTCGTGCCGATGTGCTGGATGAAATTGATGCGGTTTTACGTCGTTACAAAAACCGATACCAGCCTTTCGGAGGCGTTCAGCTACTTATGATTGGCGACCTTCAGCAATTAGCCCCGGTGGTAAAAGATGACGATTGGGAAATCCTGAAACCATATTATGAAACCTGCTTTTTCTTCAGCAGTCACGCCCTGAAACGATCGAGATTCACCGGCATTGAACTCAAACATATCTTTCGCCAAAGCGACCGTCATTTTATCGATATCCTGAATAAAGTACGCGAAAACCGAATGGACAGCGCCACTCTACAGGAATTGAACCAGCGGTACATTCCTGGATTCAACCCTGAAGAAAAGGAAGGATATTTCACGCTCACTACGCACAATTACCAGTCGCAACAAATCAACGAATCAAAACTGGGTGAACTGAAAACCCGGTCGCACCGCTTTAAAGCCGAAGTGCAGGGTGAATTTCCGGAATATTCGTACCCGACTGATCAGGAATTGGAACTGAAAGTTGGTGCGCAGGTGATGTTTGTCAAAAATGATTTATCGCCCGAAAAACGGTTCTATAACGGTAAAATAGGTAAAATCATTTCCATCGGCGACGACGAAATTGAGGTGCTTTGTCCTGACGAGTATGAATCTATTGAGGTCGAAAAAGCAGAATGGCAAAATGCAAAATACACCCTTAACGAAACCACACAGGAAATTGAAGAAGAGGTTATCGGCCAGTTCACGCAGTTTCCGCTCAAACTGGCCTGGGCCATCACCATTCATAAAAGCCAGGGACTGACCTTCGAAAAAGCCATCATCGATGCACGGGCATCATTTGCGCACGGTCAGGTATATGTGGCACTGAGCCGTTGTAAAACCCTTGAAGGATTGGTACTGAGTTCGCCCATTGCCGATTTCAGTGTAAAAAACGATACCACGGTCATTCAATTTTCGGACAATGTGGAACGAAATCAGCCTGGTCCGGCAGAATTGGAACGATCGCGTAAAGAATATGTGCAGCAATTATTAGCCGAACTGTTTGATTTCAAGCCAATGCAAAGGCAGATTCATTATCTGCAAAAGCTTTGGGAGGAACATTCGGCACAGCTTTTAGGTAACCTGAAAACTCAGTTGCAAAGTATGACTCAGCCCCTGCAAACCGAACTGATTGAGGTAGCTGATAGGTTCGGGAATCAAATCAGGCAAATGATTGCAGTTTCTCCGAGTGCCGAGGAAAATGAACAACTTCAGGAGCGCGTAAAAAAAGCTTCGGAATATTTCTCGGGTAAGCTTTTTACTATTCTGGAAGAACCATTTTCAGCAGCTACGTTTGATACAGACAACAAAGCCATCCGAAAAAGTTTTAACGAGGCTGCCGATAAACTCCGGAAAGAGATCAGTACCAAAAAAGTCTGCCTCGAATTGTGCAAAAAGGGATTCAGCATCAAATCGTACCTCGAAACCAAATCGAAGGCAGCCATTGAAATTTCGGAAACTTTACAAAAAGGGAAATCATCAGGCAACACCTCCATTTTTACCATGCATCCTGAATTTTACACCAAACTCAAGAAGTGGCGCGACGAAAAGGCAGAAGAGCTACATGTTGAACTTCGGCGTGTACTTCCGCAGAAAACCATGCTCGAAATCGTGCAGACTCTTCCAGCCACCAAGCGTGAATTGCTTTTGGTAAAAGGGATGGGAGGAACAAGGGTAAAACAATTTGGCAAGGAAATTTTGGAAATGGTAATGGAGTACCGCCGTTTGAAAAACATGGAATTGCCGGTAGAGTTTGAAAAAGAGGTTAAAAATGCAGGTTTAAACTCGCAGGAAACCAGTTTTGACCTGTTTAAAAGTGGCAAATCAATCACTGAAATTGCCAGTGAGAGAGGTATGGCTGTTTCAACCATCGAAGGGCATATGGCTCATTTTGTTGGAACCGGTGAACTGCAGCTTGATCAGGTGGTGGAACCAAAAAAATCAAAAGCGATTCTGGACTTCATTGAGATACACAAAACCCGAAGCATGAATGAAATCCGGACTGGATTAGGAAACAATTACAGCTACTCCGAAATCCGGTTTGTAATGAAGCATCTGGAGGCCAAACGGTAAAAATATTGCACGTTTGATTGCTATTTCGAAAAAGTTGCTGAAATTAAGGGTCTGATTTTAAACTAACCCGACCATTAATTAACCAAATCTGACTAACATGGAACTTCAGCAAAAAACTTTGTACAACCGGTTATTTGTAACCATACTTCGTATTTCCATTGGCTGGCACTTTCTGTACGAAGGAATCTCAAAAATTATTCAGGGTAACTGGACTGCTTCGGGCTTTTTATCCAATACTTCCGGATGGTTTTCCGGCTTTTATCACTGGATAGCCGGTTCTCCGGCCATTCTTCAGATCAGTGATTTGCTGAACATGTATGGACTTTTACTGATCGGAATTTCGCTTTTCATCGGAATATACAGCCGATATGCAGCTCTGGCCGGAGCACTTCTGCTCACATTGTATTATTTCGCCTATCCGCCATTTGGAAATCCTATGCTGAATAATTCAGAAGGACATTTATTCATTATCGACAGGCTTTTTATAGAAGCAGCGGTTCTTGTGTTTCTCTTTTTCTACCACGAAAAAGGGTACAGCATCGACAGTTTAATGCAGATTTCAAAAAACCGGAAAATATCTAATCTTCCAGAACCGGAGAGCAGTACATCGCGCCGTGAAGCCCTGAAAAACCTGGCCACGCTTCCGGTTTTAGGAGCAATGGGTTGGGGTGCGGTCCATAATTTCAATACCTATGGTGTTGATGTTATGTCGGGTGCAACCATTCAGGTGAAACAAATGGCATTGAACGAGCTGAAAGGCGAACTCCCAAAGGGAAAAATCGGCAAACACGAAATCAGCCGGTTGATTGCAGGAGGAAACCTGATTGGCGGCTGGGCCCATTCGCGTGATCTGATTTATGTTTCCACGCTGTTTAAAGCCTACAATACCGAGCAGAAAGTATATGAAACCCTTATGTTAGCCGAACAGGCCGGAATCAATACCATCAACATCGGTTTTGCCTCCAATCCTTTGCTCGCCAAATACAAGAAGATGACCGGTAGTAAAATAAAAGTCATTTCGCAGGTGGCGCCTAAATTAGATAACAGTAAACTGGCTCAGGTCGGGCCAAATACCGACAAGAAACTCTATTTTGAGTTTATCGATAAAGCCATCGATTTTGGAGTGGACATTGTTCAGGTTCAGGGAAACTGGTGCGACTGGCTCGTGCGTGACAACAAAATTGAAGTGATTGGTGAAATGATCAACCACATTCGGCAACAAGGTTATACAGCCGGCCTGGGAGCTCATTCGGTTGAATCCCTGATCGCCTGTGCCGATCAGGGAATAATTCCTGATTATTACATGAAAACCATGCACCACGATCAGTACTGGTCGGCTCATCCACGCGAAAACCGTTTCCCGTTCGAGGTTGACGGCAAAGAATATCTAGACCACAACCGCTTCCACAACAATATGTTCTGCCTGTTTCCTGAACGCGTGGTGGATTTCGTGAGTAAAGCCAAAGTACCGGTTATGGGATTCAAAGTTCTTGCAGCCGGTGCCATCGAACCCAAAGACGGATTCCAGTGGGCCTACGATAACGGCGCCGATTTTATCTGCGTGGGTATGTTCGACTTTCAGGTGGTCAGCAATGTAAACACCGCGATGGAATGTCTGAAAAAGACTACCCGGACAAGAGAATGGTACGGATAAAATTGCTTGCATATTCACGCGTTTAAAATCCTCAACATGAAGAATCGAAATTTCATTTCGGGTTGTATTGTCTTATTTTCAACTATTCTTTACTCATGTAACTCCGAATATTACACCGAAGCTGATTATTTTAAGGTTCCGAAGATTGATGCTCACGTTCATTTTCTGACTACCAATGCTTCAATTTTTATTCATGCCAAGCAGGAAAATCTGAAGTTTATTACAATTAACGTGAATGCCGGCGAAAACGTAAATATGCAGCGGGATACAGCGATCGCCTTGAAAAATAAATTTCCTGAACAGTTCGATTATCTTGCCACATTTACTTTTGATACTGCTGTATGGAATAGCGATAATTGGGAACTTAAAACCATTGATGAACTCGAAAAAAACCTTTCAGGAGGAGCAGTTGGTGTGAAACTCTGGAAGAATATTGGCATGACTGAACGCGACAGAACCGGTAAATTTATCATGGTGAACAACACCAGGTTTGATCCGGTAATATCTTTTATCGAGCAAAAAGGATTGCCTGTGACCGGACATTTGGGAGAGCCTAAAAACTGCTGGTTGCCTGTTGATTCTATGACAGTAAATAATGATAAAAGCTATTTTAAGGATCATCCGGAATATCACATGTTCCTGCATCCTGACTATCCGAGTTATCAGGCCCAAATGGATGCCCGCGACAGTATGCTCACCAAACATCCAAACCTGAAGTTTATTGGCTGCCATTTAGGAAGTCTCGAATGGAACGTGGATGAGCTGGCCAAAACACTCGACCGCTTTCCCAATATGGCTGTTGATCTGGCTGCGCGAATATGTCACCTGCAATATCAAAGCGCAAAAAACAAGAACAAAGTCCGCGATTTCCTGATCAGATATCAGGATCGGATTCTGTATGGAACGGATATTTCTTATTCGGAAAGTAAACTGGACAGCAGCTTTTTTGCCGGTATTCAGTCAACCCGAATCAAGGATTGGAATTACTTTACGGGGGAAATAGAGCTGCAGTCGCGTGATGTAAACGGCAGCTTCACTGGACTCCATTTGCCGAAACAGGTCGTTGACAAGATTTTTTACCTGAATGCCGTTAAGTGGTATAAACTAACTGACTAGTAAATTATTACCGGTATCAAATAAGATTGACTGAAATTTTAGTTCGAAGTAATTAAACTGTCCGGATAAGTTCTTTGTTTCAACTGAAATTAATCCTCCAATCGATAACTGATGAATCTGATCCCGATTAAAGTTGAATGTCACGCCGGATCCAAAGCTGACGAATATCCTGTTTGCTTTTACATCGGAAAGATTAAATTCGAGATTACGGACATTGCTGACCGCTGGTACCAAGCCAAAGCAACGCCTGACTGGCCGATAGCCAATTATTTCAAAGTCAGGACTGCAGGCAAAAACATCTATATCCTGAAACACGAACACAAAAGCGATCAATGGTTTTTAGTTACTTCCGATGATCCGTTAGGTTGGATTTCAGCCAACTAAACAGTTTCCCGGGAAAGAATAAATCCGGACGACCTTATATATCATAGGTCATCCGGATTTTTTATTTTTGAGGTACTTCAAAAACCGTATTCGTCAATTTCAGGAATTAAAAAGCTCCATCTAAAGTTTGAATAGCAAAAACCTCCTGAAGCTTTTCTTTCGTCAGTTTCGTTTCCAGTTTTACTTTAATTGCCTGACCGGGAAGCAAGTCGAAATAATTGTCACTGAAGAAACCTTCTTCGTCACCAATGGTCATATACAGGTTTTTGGCCAGTTTGTCGGTAGTCAGTGAGATTTCAAATCCACCATCCGTTGCATTGATCTCAAATTTCACTTCAGGTTTAGGAAGTAAAACATCTTTTATTGGTTTGAAATAAAGGGTATTGCTGGAGATAACGGCATTGTTTTCGATGAGCTCAACCACCAAAAGCTGCTTATTCGCCTGAACATTTTTCAGTAAATCAGCAGTTTTTGTTCCGAAGAACGTATTGCTCGAATTAGCCGGAATGGTTACTTCTTTCCCCTCTTTCCAGATTTCCTTGCCATCGAAATCGACAACTCTAAGCACTAGCTGAGCTTTAATTTCGGTCAGCTTATCATTGATAATGTCCACTTTCAGCGAATCGGAAGTGGTGTAAGGCGAAACCAGAACTGGCTCAAAACCTTTTTTAGCAAAGTATTGCAAGGCTTTCCAGCGCTGGTAATAATCGGTCGAACTCCACGATGCAACTGGCCAGCAGTCGTTAATCTGCCAAACCAGACTTCCCATACAGAAAGGTGAAGCACGCCGGTGACCTTCAAGCGCAAATTTGATTCCTTCAGCCTGAAGTACATGATTCACATAAAGGAACGATTCAAAATTCTTCGGTTTCTTATAATCCTGAAGCATGTAATATTCGATGGTTCCGTTTCCGATGGATGACCGTTGGTGCGATTTCATCACCTCCGAATAAATGTCATAATCTTCCGGAGTGGCATATTGTTTCACCGTTTTCAATTCAGGAAAAGACTGGAAGCCATATTCGCTCATAAATCGGCCGATGTGGGTGGCATACATTTTAAACGGATCTTTTCCCCACCAAACGCCCCAGTAATGGTCATCGCCATTTTTCAGGTCTGATGGAATACCTGTTCCGGAGCACGGAGAAGAGTCCCAATAACTTCGTCCGGGATCGTATGCAGCAACCGCTTCTGGCAAAATGCGATGGAAAATATCCGTATAAGCCTTCCAGATTTTATCCGCATTCTCTTTACTCTTGGCTTCTTCTTTTTGTTTCCAGCCCCAGCCAAACCAGGCTGCCAGAATCTCATTGTTTCCGCACCACATGGCAATACTGGCGTGGTTGCGCAATCGTTTGATGTTGTCAGCTGCTTCCTGTTTCACATTTTCAAGAAAAGCGGCATCGCCGGGGAACATGGCACAGGCAAACATAAAATCCTGCCAGATTAAAATCCCGTTTTCGTCGCACAAATCGTATAGCTTGTCGTTTTCATAAATGCCACCGCCCCAAATTCGTAACATGTTGAAATTGGAAATTTTGGAAGTATGAATAACATTCCGGTACATTTCGTCGGTTACCCGTGCGGCAAAAATATCGTTTGGAATATAGTTGGCGCCTTTCATAAACACCGGTACACCGTTTAACTTGAAATAAAATGAAGTTCCGTCCGAATCTTTATCGCGAACCAGTTCGAGTGTGCGGATACCAATCCGTTCCGATTTTTCGGTGATGCGTTTGCCAATTTCCAACTGACCTTTGATGTTATATAAATGAGCTTCTCCAAGTCCGTTGGTCCACCACAATTTTGGGTTTTCAATTTTGAAATCAACCGGATAAGTTGAAATTCCTTTGGTTAATTGGATCTTGGTCCTGGCCAGTTCGTTTCCATCGTTTTGAATAGTCAAAGTGGCTTCCTGATCAGCATTCGCCTCAATTTCAAATACTGCCGTTAAGCTTGCTTCTTTTTCCGAAACCGAATTCTGCTTCAGCTGAAGATTTTCAATACGGGCATCATCCCACACGGTCAGATAAACTGGCCGCCATAAACCGCTTGAAACCAAACGTGGACCCCAGTCCCAGCCAAAATGATAACCGGCTTTTCGAGTATAAACCGATACCATTTTCCCTCCTTCAACCTCACCGTTTACAGCCTGATCATTATCCGAAACCGGAATCACAAATCCATTGGCATCGTATTTTTTAAGTCCTTCAACAATGGGAGAACGGAATAAAATGCGAAGTTCGTTGGCTCCTTCTTTCACCTGGGGTTTTACATCAATCATCCATTCGCGGAACATGTTATCGGCCGACAAAACCTGGGTGCCGTTCACAAAAACATCCGCATAAGTATCGAGTCCTTTAAAATCAAGGGCAATGCGGTCGCGCTTAATGGCATCCGGATCAATATTGAATGAAGTTTTATATTCCCAGTTCACTTTATCAATCCACTGAAGCTGATGTTCGTTCAGCCTGTAAAATGGATCTTCAATTTTCTTATTCGCCAAAAGGTCGGTATGTACACATCCCGGAACAGTTGCCGGAAGCCATTCTTCCTTATCAGCCTGACGAAAAGTCCAGTTGGAAGAAATTTCCTTCGCTACCATTAAAGTAGGATCCTTTTTTTGGCAACTGACCAAAGAAGTGGCTGTAAGCAGCACCAGACCAAAAATTTGTTTGTGATTCATAATCTAATTGTTATTGGTTATTTGAGTTTAAATTCTATTTTCCAGAATCAGGTAACGAAATCACCTGTCCGCGTTCAAGCAGTTTTTCTTTCAAGGCTTCATAAGGAATATCCTGAACTGCATGGTCGATATCAATGGCTTTACAGGCCGCAATGGCGGCCGATTGTCCCAGAATCATGAACACGGGCTCCATGCGAATAGAACCGTAGGCAATGTGGCTTGCAGAAACGCAAACCGGAACCAGCAAATTCTGACATTCATCGCGCTTTGGAATAATTGAACCATACGAAATAGCATATGGAGCCTGTGGTTCGACGCCGATATCGCCTTCATCCTGTACAAAACCTTCCTTAGTTACATAACGCTGAACATTGTGCGAATCCATCGCATAGGAACCCATTCCCACCGGATTTGGAACTTCGCGTTTGGCCAGTACATCGTTTTCGGTTGAAACGTACAAACC